>Ga0302180_10004310_pt1 | contig 10568 bp, 11 predicted proteins | sample I_Palsa_E3_2_FD_200575 | JGI IMG/M metagenome (GOLD analysis project Ga0302180, IMG submission 200575) | Peat permafrost microbial communities from Stordalen Mire near Abisko, Sweden - I_Palsa_E3_2 | ecosystem: Environmental > Terrestrial > Soil > Palsa > Peat permafrost | place: Sweden... | reverse complement strand
ACGGTTACGAGCCTTGAACGGAGTGTGCCTTGGTACAAGGATCTGTTCGGCTCGGACCCAATCCTTGACGAGGACACAGGTCCGTTCCAGCGCGTCGCTTGGCTTACCGGCGGCACAATCGTTGGCCTAACTCAGTTCCCTGACTTGGACAGCACTGAGCCGTTCAACGAGCGGCGGCCGGGGCTCGATCATCTGGCTTTCGGCTGTGCCAACCGCGATGAGTTAAAGGCATGGGAAATCCGTCTGAACGAACTCGGCATCCCCAATGGTGGCATCGTGGACACGCCTAACTACTCGGCATTGTCGTTTCGAGATCCCGACAACATCGCACTTGAGTTCTTCGCACCCCGGGGCTAAGACCGGCGGAGTATCCGACTGCTTGTAGGCCATCCGATACCGCCGGCCCTGGGAGCCATTGCTGGATTTAAGGTGTGAACGTGGAACCATTTCCTCGACGTGAAGTTCTGACCATTCTTGCCATGTACGGCATCGCAGACGCTCGCCGAGCCAAGGCGCAAGATGATGAGGCGGAGGAAGTGATACTCGTCTCTCCCGAAGCGTTTCAGCGAATTGACGAGAAGGAGGTCTCTCTGGCTCTTAGGAGAGTGATTCCTCACACGAAGGTCTGGGTTGTTGCAGATGTTCCGCCCTGGGACGGCGATCCCATATGACTGTTCGATTGACACCTGCCCCGGAACGCTGGGCCGAGGGCAGGCTGTTCGGCACAACTGTGGCAATCCCTTGGTACGTATGGCTGGGCTGTTTCGCCCGACCGGACCGGATCGGACCGGATCGGACCGGATCGTCGTCGGCAACCGATCCCGTGTCGGTTGCATGTGTGCTCGATGGCCGCGGCTGATGGGCACATCAGATCCCGGTCATACGAGTACGGTCGAGGGAATGGAAACTCTCTCCCGCGGTGACATCAGGCTCGTCTACGAGGACTCTGGTGAGGGCCCCGCAATCCTCTGCCTTGCACCGGGAGGCCTGTCCGCATCCCGCAGGGAGACTTGGCAGCGCGTTTCCTGGAATCCGCTGAAGGAGCTGGCCGGTGCGTACCGCATTGTCGCCATGGACCAACGCAATACAGGGACTTCCTTCGCACCCGTGACCGCTGGCGACGGGTGGGGCAGCTACGCGGATGACCAACTTGCGCTGATGGACCATCTCGGGATTGAGACCTTCGCGGTGGTGGGCATGTGCATCGGGGGCGCATTCATCATGCGCCTGCTCGAGGAAGCCCCCGAGCGCGTAACTGCCGCCGTCGCCCTGCAGCCCATCGGGCTCGACGGTAACCTGGACACATTTCTCGGTCTGTTCGACGCTTGGCGTCGCGAGGTCGCCGGCCAACATCCCGAGGCACGCGATGCCGACTGGAATGCCTTTCGGTCCGCTCTGTTCGGAGCCGATCGGCTGACCTGGAGCGTAGACGACGAGCTCCTGCCGACAGTGACGCAACCGTTGCTTGTCTTACAAGGCGACGATGAGTTTCACCCTTCGTCGGTCTCGCAGAAGCTGGCGATGCAGGTGCCGTCGGCGTCGCTGGTCGAACGGTGGAAAGATCCGGCCGACGCTCCTGCCGCCGACGCGGCGATCAAGGAGTTCCTCGCCGCTCATGCCCGCTGAGCCCTGAGGCGACTGGCAAACGACATGAGGGTATCTTTCGCCGACTAGCCCAGTACGGTTATGTAGAAAGACGCTTTCCGTGTCTGAATCGGCGAATGAGCAAGCTGGAACAGACAACCGCAATGTCACCGAGCAGCCACATCCAGATCACAGCAGTCAGAACGACCGGACGAGCGATGTCTGAGGATTGAAGGCTGCCAACCAAGCAGGCAAGCCCCCATAGATTCCATACAATGAGGACAGCAAGAACGAGATGCTTACCGGTGGCCAATCGGTGAAACCGATCTGACCTGGCTTGACGACAGTGGATTTCTTCGGGAGAAAGGCGCACAGCCCAACCCAGACCCGGCTGGTCTGGGTTGCGCATCATCTCATCTTCCCTCCTCCCATCATGCGCCGAATCGGTCCATTCCACCAGGGTCAAATGTCACAGCCGGTGTCCCGGCGACCTGCCCCCGTTCGGATCGGTTTCATACGGAATAATCGGAGAGTGAGCGATTCCGAAATAGCACTTCCCGGCGGAAAATTGAATCGAGTCGTCCGGGTCGGCAATACGGTGCATCGTTCGGCCGGTCCTTGGACTCCCACGGTCCACGCACTTCTTCGTCATGTGCGCTCGAACGGCTTCCGCTTCGCCCCTGAACCGTTCGGCTACGACGACGAAGGCCGCGAAGTTCTTGAGTACGTTTCAGGCGACACAATTGGTGACGCCTACCCCTGGCCGAGTTGGGTTTGGAGTGAGACTCTCCTCGAGCAAGTAGGTCGAGCGGCGGCGGATTACCACAGCGCCGTTGCGGACTTTCATCCACCGGAACCCGCAGCCTGGCAATATCCGCCGGTCGACAACTCGCCACTCATCTGTCACCACGATCTTGCGCCGTACAACGTGGTGACCGACGACGGCGAGCTTGGAGCGATCATCGACTGGGACCTGGCCGGGCCGGGCTCAGTCCAGAGCGAACTCGCCTTCATCGCCTGGCAGTGGGTACCACTGTGGCGACCTGAGAGCACACGATCTCTCGGGTGGGACGAACCGCCCGACATCGGCCGACGCCTTCGACTCCTTCTTGACAGCTACGGCCTGGAGGAGCGCTCCGGCTTCATTGACCACGTCATCTCGCGAGTGGTCCAACATTACGAGAGCATTGTTGTCCGTGCCGCGGAAGGCATTCCCGCGTACGTCAAGATCGTCCAGGAGGGCCACGTGGAGAACATGATGAGCACGGCGGTCTACCTACAGTCGGTTCGGAGCGACCTCCAAGCAATGATCACTTAGTCCCTAATCGCCGGGAGAAGGTCTGCTTGATGCGTCCTAGCGTGTGAGCCCATCGTCCATTAAATCAAGGCGGCGAGGATGAATCGGTCAGGGATCAGCACAATCGAGTTCCGATCACAGATCCTGCCGTGCTCATCAATCGTGTTAGGCAACGGCCCGCAGAAGAGCGGCAAGCAGTTCAGCCTGGGAATGTACGCCGAACTTTCGGTAGATGGCAGCAAGGTGGTTCCGGACGGTGCTCGGGCTTAGGAACATCGAGCGGGCGATCTCGGCAGGGCGCTGGCCGGCAACCAGCCGAGCCACAATCTCTGTCTGGCGAGCGGAGAGTTCGCTCCCATGGGGGAGTCGAGCGAGAGCTGGAAGGGCATCCAGGGTCCGCACCGCCCTCGCTTCCAGTGCGGCTTGGCGCACATACTCATTGAGCTGGCCTCCCGAGCCGTCCTGCGTCGCCGCAGCCGGGCCAGCACTGATGACGACGCCGAGCCGCGGTGGCTGGTGCTCGCAGATGCGAACCAGCACGCAGTAGCGGTCTGCCCAGCGTTCGCGCCCGGCTCGCATCCGGGTGACTGCCGTGACTGCGAGGTGCTCGGTTGCGGTTCGGGCGGCGGCGGCCAGGAATTCCGCTGCCGCCGACGGATGTACGAGTCCGATCAGAGGAAAGCCCCGAAGCTCCGAGCCACGAGCACCGAGCAACTCGGCGTCGGAGCTCACGTATTCGATCTGCCAGTCGTGATCGGTGACAGCCAAGACAATCGCGGGGGTCCCTATCACGAGCATCTCGACTGGGTTGGGGGGCTCCTGCCCGGGCACCAAAATCCACAGCCCAAAGAGATTGGTTGCGTTTCCCACGCGGCGGCCTGAGACGCTGACGATGAGTTCTGTTCCGTCAGGTCTCACGATCCGGCGTTGCACTTGATATCCGTCGATCACTTTGCCGGCCATGGCCGCGTACCCGGCACGGGCCGCCTCCCGGTCGTCGGGGTGGATGCGCAGCAGGACGTCGCTGCCGACAAGGTCATCCGCCGGCGTGCCGAAGACTTCTCCGGCTGGATCGTTCGCGGCAATGAATGTGTGTGTGATGAGCTCGGTCAGAATCGCCGCGACCGGTAGGGCCTTAAGTGAACGGATCAGCTCGTCTGTGTCCCCGACGGCCATGGCGCCTCCCTGAACACATGCTACGGGAGGTGGGAGCCGTGACTCTTGTCCATGGTGTGGTGACGACTGCCTATTGAGTGTCGGGGGGGAGACCCGAGATACTCCAATCGATGCCTTGTGCCAGGAAATGAGCCATTCACCAGGTTGGGTTTACCGATCACGATCGGATTCCATCGAAATGGAGAATGGCGGAGCCGACCCAGAGCCAGACTCTGGCCAGCCTCAAGGCCCTCGGAAGTAGCTGTCGATCGACGACTTCGGTACGGGCTGCTCATCCTTCAGCCGTCTCAGAAGTACTCCCGTCGACGCGGCTGAGGGTGGACCGAGCGTTCGTCGACAGACTCGGCATCGACCAGCACCATTCCGCACTCGTCGGCGCGATTGTCGCAATCGCAGACGCTCTTGGCCTTGAAGTGACTGCCGAGGGCGTAGAGAACCAGGAGCAATTTGCCAGTCTCAACAGGTCTGGGTGCCGACGGGAGCAAGCGTTCTACCTTGCCCCCGCCGATCCCAGCAGCCACCTCGTGGCCAAGTCATACCGCTGGCAGTTCGAGTGATCCGTTAAAGGAGAAACACCATGGAAACTACCGAAGGACCATCCAGGGTTGAAGGGGACTCCATTTCCGAGTTCGCCCTCGGCTTCTCTGAGGCGGTCCGCAGCCTGTTCTCGGCCGGCAGCGTCACCGACACACTGGTCAGCGTGGTCGAGCTGGCCGTGAACACCATAGAGGGGTGCGACTACGCCGGCCTCTTCCTCCTCGACGCCGGCGTGGTCACCACCCCGGTGCACACCGATCCCATCGTCGTCGAGGTCGACGCCCTCCAGCACCAGAGCAACGAAGGGCCCTGCCTCGACGCCATCGCCCACCGGCTCATCTTCTACGCCGACGACCTGAACAAGGACCTGCGCTGGCTCGACTTCGCCCCCCGTGCGACCAAGGCTGGGATACGCAGCGTGCTCGCCCTGCCCCTCTCGGCGGACACCGAGGGGGCTCTCAACCTCTACGCCCGCTACCCGTCCGCCTTCGGTGTCGTCGACCGCGCCAAGGCGGCCATCTTGGTCTCGATGGCCAGCCTCGCCATCTCCGTCGCCCACTCCCACGAGGACGAGGAGCGCCGGGCGGCCAACCTCCACGCCGCCCTGTCAAGCCGAGAGACGATCGGCGAGGCTCTGGGGATTCTCATTGAACGAGAGCGGATCACCGCACAGCAGGCGTTCGACATACTGCGCCGAGCTTCCCAGCATCTCAACGTCAAGCTCCGAGAGGTAGCGCAAAACCTGGTTGACACCGGTGAGGACCCCGACACGGGCGAGCGCTCTTCCCGCGATGGCAGAGCAGGGCGAAGCGACCGTTCCAGAGGCAGTTCTTCATGAAGTGCCGACAGTTCAATTTCTACGTCGACCTCAATGAACTCCTACTGTTGATGACAGCGGTGGAGGATCACGTCATCCCCCGCTACACGGTCCTCCCTCACTTCCTCGGGTTGACGGTTGTCAAGGCCGACGTCGGTCCGCGTGCGGAATTGGTAATAACGTCGTTCTGGGAAGACGGACTCGAAGGGTCTGAGCAAGACGCGTCTCGGTTTATCGATGAGATTGTTCGAGTGACTGGCAGGAATCCGTCGCGCAAGGTGTTCGACATCATGTATGCCAAAGTACGAGACTCGACGGGAGCCTTCCAACTCGGGCCCGCGGCGCTCGAAACCTAGCTCCACGTCGTGGGAACCTTTGACTCGGCCCGGGGCATCGAGTGGCGGGACTCCCCGGATCCGGCTGTGGCCCGTCACGGAGGGCGACGAATGGCCGTTATCAGTTCACGCCCCGGACATGAAATAGTCATTGTCCGTTCACGTAAGTCGAACAAACTAAGAGCATGTTGGTGCAGGTCGGGTGCGAGTTCGCCTATGAGGCCGAGACAGCGTGCCCGTCGCTTTGGCAGATTCGTCCTCGTGCGGAAGGATCTCATCGTGCGGTGCACGAGACATGGGAACCGCCCTCTTCGGTGCAGACCTATCTCGACGCCTACGGCAACCAGTGCGATCGTCTGACAATCCCGGCTGGATCGTCAACGCTCCGATACGACGCCACACTCGATGTTCCCGACGATGATGACGCGGTAGATCTGACCGCCCAAGAGGTGGCGATCGTCGATCTCCCTGACGAGGCATTCCTCTATTTGTTGCCGAGCCGCTTTTGCTGGCCTGACGCCCTCTTCGAGTCGGCGTGGGCATTGTTCGGCTCCACCAAGGTGGGAGCCGAGAGGGTGCTCGCTGTCACGGCTTGGGTGCACAATGCTATTTCCTACAAAGTCGGTGCCAGCGACTCAAGGACCACGGCGCTCGATGTCTTCGAATCGCGCCAGGGCGTCTGTCGGGACTACACCCACCTCGGCATCACGTTGTGCCGCGCCCTCAACATCCCCGCCCGCTACGTCTCGGGATACCTCCCGGACATCGGTGTTGAGCCTCCCGATCTGCCGATGGATTTCTGCACGTGGTTTGAAGCATGGCTCGGAGATCAGTGGTGGCCGTTCGATCCTCGTAACGACGAGCCGAGGATCGGCCGAGTCGCAATTGCCCGAGGACGTGACGCCCTTGACGCGGCGATGGTGACGACGTGGGGAGGCCCAACCCTCGTCTCTATGAAGGTCTGGGCTGATGAAGTCCCTTATGCTGAGTGAAGTGACCAGCGACGACGTCGTCGCATACCGCATTGAGCAACAGTTCCGATACTCGTATGAATCCACCGTACACAATGTCCGCGAGCGGCTCGTGGTCGCACCTCGCAGGGTTCACGGAGGCCAACGGCGCCGATCATTCTCAATAGCCGTCGAGGATGCTCTCGCTGTGAGCTCGCTGTCGCCAGACGGTTTCGGTAACGATGTAGTGACGGTCACCCTTGACTCGGTCGAGTCAACCGTTTCCTTCATGTCCTCGGCCGACGTCGACATTCACCCCAATTCGGGCCGCTCATCGGTGTGCCCCACTGCGCTCGCTGATATCCGTTATCTGGCGCCGACCAAGCTCACTCGGCCCGATCGCCGACTCAGCCAGATTGCTGCGGACATCGCCCGGGGTGCATCGGGGGAATCGCTGGCGGCCCTGATCTGTTCGTGGACGCATGCGGCAATCGAATACGGCTACGGCACGACGTCAGTGCGCACCACCGCATCGGAGGCGGCGAGAGGTGGACGCGGGGTATGTCAAGACTTTGCTCACATTATGATTGCGCTCTGTCGCTCCGTTGGTCTTCCGGCCCGTTACGTCTCGGGCCATATGGTGGGCGAAGGTGGGTCGCACGCCTGGGTCGAAGTTCTTCTCGCTGATGAAAATGGTCCCTCGGCCATCGCGTTTGATCCAACGCACAATCGACGAGTCTCAGAGCGCTACCTCACGGTCGCCGTCGGCCGTGATTACGCCGACGTAGCACCTACGTCAGGAACGTTCGAAGGCGCATGTTCGTCGATGCTCACGTCGGCTAAGCGGCTTTTTGTCCGTGAGGAACAAGAAACGGGGACAGCGGTCTCGCACTGATATCTTCAAGGGCCCTACGGTTCCGTTTCGCTGGCGCAAGCCTCGGCGAAGGAGCGGAAGAGGGCGGCGTCACCACGCACCTCAGGGTGCCACTGGACACCGACCATGAATCGCAACGAGGGGTCCTCGATAGCCTCGATCGCGCCATCGTTGGCGCGGCCGGCAACAACGAGACCTTCACCAAGGTGATCGATGCCCTGATGGTGGTAGCAATCAACGATTCTCGTGGTCGTGCCGAGCAAGCGAGCCAGTGTGGATCCCCGTTCGAATTCCACCCTGGTTTCTCCATAGAGGCCGGGACCGGGAGAGTGTCGCTCGTGATCGACGACATCGGGGAGGTGTTGGTGCAGGGTTCCGCCACGTACGACGTTGAGCACCTGCAGGCCTCGACAGATTGCCAGGAGTGGTAGGTCGCGCTGTGTGGCAGTGACGACGAGCGCGAATTCAAAGGAGTCCCGGCGGTGATCGGGAACCTGCGTCGAAGCTTCCGGCACTGCGCCGTAGGTTTCGGGGCTGACGTCTGGACCTCCGACTAAGACGATCCCGTCGAGGAGGTCGACAATGTAATCGGGGTTAGATCCTGAGAACAGAAGCACCGGAGATGCGCCCGCCTCGACGATCCGAGTTGTGTAGGTCTCCGGAAGAATAGTTGCTGGCGTATTGATCCACGAGCCCCACGCTGCGCAAGCCGACGAGGTAGAAACTCCGACAATGGGTCTCCTCATTTTTGACAGGCCCTTTGACGCAACGACGCGAGTTTTCGACATGAGAGCCAGTGGGTCGGTTGATCGCTCGATCGACCATGGGCGTCAATTGCTGTGTTGTACATCACATCGGCCACGAGAATGAGCATAAACGGGAGCCAAGCGGTGAGGGAGCCGAGAGGCGGACGCGCGCTCGATCACCAAGATCAAACGGCCTGAGGCCGATCGTGGAGACTCAAAGGAAGAGCTGGCACTGACGGTGACCGCTGATGGATCCCGCTACAGGACGGTGTGCGTACTGTTCCGTGCGGCGTAGGTTTACAGTTCGATTTCCGGATACAGGCGGTGGTGGGCGAGCAGATCGGCGCATCGGTCTCGGCAGACTTGGGCAACCCGAGCATCGATCTCGTACTTCGCTTTGGCTGTGGATGTCGCGGGTGTCGTGGCTCGTAGTGCGGTGACTATGACGTCGGCGACCTCGTCCAGCTCGTCTGGACTGAATCCCAGTGTGGTCAGCGCCGGTGTGCCGAGCCGAATGCCTGAGGTGTACCAGGCACCGTTGGTATCACCTGGTATCGAGTTGCGATTGGTGACCACGCCGGCGTCGAGCAGAGCGTCCTCGGCCTGACGGCCGGTGAGGCCGAAGCTGGAAGCCACGTCCAGGAGGACAAGGTGGTTGTCAGTTCCTCCGGTGATGAGATGTGCTCCTCGGCCCAACAGTCCGTCGGCGAGCGCGCGAGCGTTGTCCACGATCTGGGTCGCATAAGTTGCGAATGAGGGCTGGCGAGCCTCGGACAGAGCAACGGCCTTGGCCGCCATCACGTGGGGCAACGGGCCGCCGAGGACCATCGGGCAGCCTTTGTCTACGTAAGGTGCGTATTCCTCGGTGCACAACACCAGCCCACCCCGAGGTCCGCGCAGTGACTTGTGGGTGGTAGTGGTCACGACATCGGCATGGAGCACCGGATCGAGGTCACCGACAAGCACGTTGCCGGCCACCAGCCCAGCGAAGTGGGCCATGTCGACCATGAACGTGGCCCCGACGTCGTGGGCGATCTCGGCCAGGATGGCGAAATTGGGGTTCCGGGGGTAGGCCGAATACCCCGCCACGAGGACGAGCGGACGGAACTCCCCGACCTGCGCGGCGATGGCGCCGTAGTCGAGGAGTCCTGAAGTGTGGTCGACCCCGTAGCTGGCCTGATCGAAGAGCTTCCCCGAGATGTTGGGCCGGAACCCATGGGTGAGATGGCCGCCGGCGTCGAGAGCCATGCCCATCATGCGCTGGGAGTGCAGCTTGTCACGCAGCTGGTTCCAGCTCACGGGATCGAGGTCGTTCACGTGACCCACTCCAGCCTCGTCGAGAAAAGGCTGCTCGACTCGGTGGGCAAGGATGGCCCAGTACGCCACGAGGTTGGCGTCGATCCCAGAATGAGGTTGAACGTAGGCGTGCGCGGCGCCGAAGAGCGCTTTGGCATGGTCGGAAGCCAACGTCTCGATCCGGTCGACCATCTCGCACCCGGCATAGAAACGATGGCCGGGGATGCCCTCGGCGTACTTGTCGGAAAGCCAGTTACCCATGGCGAGCAGCACGGCCGGCGAGGCGTAGTTCTCGGAGGCGATGAGCTTTAACTGGCGCCGTTGTGACTCCAGCTCACCGATGATGGCCTCAGCCACATCTGGTTCGGCGGCAGTGATCACCTCCAGCGCCGATCGATAGGCAATCGCGACAGCTGGATCGGGCATCACGCGCTCCTTCGGACGACATCAAATGTTCGCCCAGGCGCACGGCTCTCTCCGGCGCATTGCCGGCAGGTCGATCCCCGGTGGTGCTCCACCCAGACGCCAGTAACGACCCGTTCCAACGATAGCCCCAACGAGCGGCGGAAGGGATGGTACCCAGCTGAAGGATGACTTGTAGGCACCCGTGGAAGAACCGTCTAGACGGCGCCTCGCAGGTCGACAAGTCCCTACGCCCGGTACGGCCGGGGATGGCACGGAACACTCGGACGTCGGGAGCCGGCCAGAGGGGCTCGGGTGAGCCGCCCAGCGACGCATTCGTCGGGACACGCGCGCTTCGTGAAGTTCACGCGAAGTAGCGAAGCGGCGATGGATCATTGAGGCAAGTCACGGGAGCAATTCCGGGCTGACAGCATGATGTCCAATCTCCTGATGGCAACCGTCATCACGAAAATAGGAGTCAATGGTCAGTAAGACTTGAACGAGCGAATCCTCCAGCCGATAGGAGCCGAGATGGCCGAACAAGTACTGATGCC
>Ga0302180_10004308_pt1 | contig 10571 bp, 6 predicted proteins | sample I_Palsa_E3_2_FD_200575 | JGI IMG/M metagenome (GOLD analysis project Ga0302180, IMG submission 200575) | Peat permafrost microbial communities from Stordalen Mire near Abisko, Sweden - I_Palsa_E3_2 | ecosystem: Environmental > Terrestrial > Soil > Palsa > Peat permafrost | place: Sweden: Abisko... | reverse complement strand
TGCGGCGCTCAAGGTCGCGGCGCGGCCTGAAAATGCCGGCAAGTTGATCGTGGCCATTATCCCCAGCTTTGGCGAGCGCTATCTGTCGAGCGCGCTGTTTGAATCAGTCCGGGCAGAAGTGCAGGCGCTGCAGGCACAACCGGTCAATCTGTAACGACAGTGTGGAGTGTGAAAAGCCGATCGCGCTCGGATGTGCGCTTGCCCATCACGCTTCACGCCCCACACTTCACACCAGGGATCTCGGATGCAGTGGATAGATCGGATTCGCGAAGACATCGGCTCGGTGGTAAAGCGCGACCCGGCGGCGCAATCGGAATTGCAGGTATTTCTATGCTCGCCGGGGCTCCATGCAGTATGGGCGCATCGTCTCGATCACTGGCTGTGGCTCCGGGGCTGGCGGTTGACCGCGCGCATTTTTTCGCAGATTACGCGCTTCTGGACCGGGGTTGAGATTCACCCTGGCGCAGTGCTCGGCCGGCGTCTGCTGATCGATCACGGCATGGGCGTGGTGATCGGCGAAACAGCGATCGTTGGAAACGACGTGACGCTCTACCAGGGCGTAACCCTGGGCGGTACGGGCAGCGACAACATCAGCCGCAAGCGCCATCCGACGATCTGCGATTGCGTCTTTGTGGGCAACAACGCCAACATCCTGGGCAACATCACCATAGGCCAGAATTCGCGGGTAGGAGCCGGCTCGGTGGTGTTGCGCGATGTACCGCCAAATTCAACCGTCGTCGGAGTGCCCGCGCACATCATTTATCGCAATGGAGAGCGCGTTCTCATCACCGATCCGCATGAGATCAAAGATCCGCTCTCAGACGCGCTGATCGCGTTGTCAGAGCGAGTCGAGCGGCTTGAGGCGAGCGTGGGATCTCCGCAAGCTGCTCTGCACACATTCCGGGCTGAAGACGAGGAACGAGAGGCGTACCGGGTGGAGATGGAAGTACTGCGAGACTACGTGTCGATGGGCGAAGGGATCTAGGCGGGCAAAGGTTTCTGAAGAAGTGCAGGGAATAGAGACAGCCGTCGTTTAGACCCCGCGCGCGTACAAGACTTTATTGATCCAGACGCGAGGGGAACTACGCAAAACTTCTCCAGTATTGAGCCAGTGCGTGCAGTCGAAATGCTTGATGGATCGGCGGAACATCACGGCTCCATTAATCACGTAGTTTGGAGTCTGAACGGCGCAGGAGATGTTTGGGCGCCCGTAGCGGCTGATGAGCAGCTTGCGCTCGAATGGCATTGCAACAAATTGCTTTATGTGTTCTTCCGTGGCTCCATCCTTGTCGGCGCTGAACTTGACGGCGATCCTTTTAAGGTTGAGTTTTTCGCACCCAGCTTCCCACGCCCGGCGGCATGCATCTTCGGTGCGAAGGTGCAGGAAGTGCACTTCCACATCGCCGCGCAAGACCGCGATTGGCCACGGCCAGCGCTGATTGCGAACGCGGCCGAGGGCAAGATGGCGGGAATTGCCGACAAATTGTAGCGGCGAGCTCAAATAGCCCTCGATATCGCCTAGAAAACGGATAAAGCAGTCGGCGTACATGCCTGACCCGATCAGTGGCGTTTGTATGGGCAGGCCGTACTCTTCGTAGAGCGCCTGGCCCCAGCAGTCGTTGCTGATGACCGTAAACTCGTGCTCCTCAAGGCCAGCCAGATTCACCGCCGATCCAACGCGACTACGCAGTGTCTTAATAAAGGCATTGAGCGGGCGATTCCGGGAGACTTGGTTCGGAGCCTCATTGCTGATCGACGCCAGCAACTGACCTTCAATCGGATCGTTGTCTTTTGCTCCATTGGAATCAGAGGACACGGCCGGCAAAGGGGCATTCTCCCCGCGAACGCCCTTGCCATCGACTTCGTTCTGACCTATTTCCAGCGGCTTCGATGCCATCCTGGTCCTCAAGGATATCTATGTTCGGGCGACCGCAATGGCGATGAATTGCGGCCTCTGAAAGACTGCGATGAATCGCTCTTTTCCCGGTCTATTACCGACTGACGGCTCCAATTTCATTGTAATCCTGTAAATTCTACAATTCGAAGTTGTTTCTGGCCGTCCCACGAAGAGGGGATGTCAGGCCCCCGCATCGAGAGTTACACTGCGGCCAATGCATATCTCCTGAAAAAGATACGCTGACCGAAATCTTTCGGACACCGTTCGCCTGAAGGCGCAATCCAATAGATCTTGAGGTCAGACGAAATCCGCGAGAGAAATGCCTGGTTAGCTCGGGGAAGAGTTAATTCCCAACGCATGCAATTACTCTGTCGTCTTGTTTGGCTGCCGGTTGTCTTGGTTCTCTCCCCTGGCCTGATAGCCGGGGCACGGGTGTTGCCGATTCCAGTCCCCCAGCCGCTGCAATCATCGCAATTCAAAGTCCAGGTCAACGGTAAGCCGGTCGACGTTGTTCATGCTGCTGCCAGTTATGACTACGTAAGCGTGGACACCACCACCGCAATCACGGTTTCGATTACCGCTCCTCAGGGCTTTTGGGATCATGGCGTGGATGTTCAACCCTGGCGCCTGGGAATGCGTCCGGATCTGAAGGGAAATACGATTCAGCTTCACGTGAAGGATCCCGTCAAGCTTTGCATTTCGCGGCCTCAGGATTTTCTCAATCACGCCCAAATGCTGTTTCTCTTTGTCTCGCGCCCACCTGCGCCGCCGGATAAGAAGCTTGCGTCTCAGCCTGGATTTCATCTTGTCGATCCGGGAGTGCATCGGGAGAGTCTGAATCCCAAGAACGGTGAAACCTGGTATCTGGCCCCCGGGGCGGTAATTTTTGGCAGCCTCAACCTTTGGAATGTGCAGAATGTGACGGTCCTGGGTCGGGGCGTGATCGTTTACGACGGACCGCAGAACCCTTCCGACGACGATGGCTGGATGCAGAAGCCGGATTGGCACTGCATCGGCGCCGTGAATGCCCATCACATCCACATCAACGGGCTGACCTGCCTGGTGCGCAGCCGCACCTGGTCGATCCAGATGAAGGACTCGACGGACTTTGAGTACGATGACCTGCGTGTTATCGGGGGAAATCCCGGGAATGCCAATCAGGATGGGATGGATTGGCTGGGCGGCGGCAATACAATTGTCCGCGACTCGTTTTTCCGCACCTCGGATGATGTATTTGCTCTGCAGGGCAACTGGGACGGATACGGTTACGGCAACATGATCAAGCCGGGACACGATGTTTCAAACATCCTGGTGGAGAACAGCGTCCTTTCGACCAGCATTTCCAACATCGTGCGGGCTGGCTGGCCGGAAAAGACCTTCAACTCGCACAACTTCACGTTGCGCAATTCGGACATTTTGCATGGTGGAATTGGCTCCTGCGGTTTGCCCTTCGCTCTGTTTACCTTCTGGGGAGCGGACGGCGCCAAAGGTGACCACAGCGGATACACCTTTTCAAATCTCTGGCTGGATGACTGGTATTCGCTCTTCCAGATTGAACAGGAGCAGCCGCTGCTGCATGGGTTCACCTTCCGCAACATCTGGGCGCTTGGACAGCCTCCGTTGGTTGCGTCCCGGCTGCAAGGGCAAGTGAAAGATGTGCGCCTGGAAAATGTGCAGTACGGCGAGAGCCTTGTGTCCTCGGACGCCAGTGTCCCATTGACGGTCTCCGGCGGCGCGCAACAACCGGTATTCGTGGGAGTCAATAAGGGAGTGCGGGCCGCATTTCAAGTCACTCCCGAAGTGTTGCAGCCGGGAGTGAAAGCTGATTTTACGGCCTATGATACGGGCAATCCTCATGCTCGATACAAGTGGTGGTTTGGGGATGGCACGACGGCCACCGGACGCGAGGTCCGTCATCGTTTTGCGGATGCGAAAGGTACCGACCTCGACGCGCCGGATGCAAACGGAACGGGGCGATTTCGCGTCCTGCTGCAAGTACAAGACAAGCAAGGCAATCAGGATTGGGCAGAGCAAGGGGTCCTGGTGGTCGCGCATTGGCATGATGCCGGGATTCCCGAACTGTCTGAGAAAAGCACTGCGGCCAAGACCACCCTTCCCGGACTCGAATATCACATTTATCCCGGAACCTGGCCGGAACTGCCTTCCTTTGCCGGCCAGACTCCGGCGGTGAACGGAGTTGCTTCGAACCTGGAGAACGCCAACGCACGCGGTTTTACTCGATACGCGGTTGCTTACGACGGCCTGATCCAGGTACCGGCGGAGGGCGGCTACAGTTTTCAGTTGATAGCCCGGGATGGCGCCCGGCTGGTGATTGATGGGCAAGTGCTTGCGCAAACCGGACCTCCCTTTGGTGAGGTCTGCGGCTCACCCGTGAATGCCCTGCGCTACGCTCGTGGCGCCATCGGATTACGCGCCGGCGCACACACCTTGCGGCTGGAAGCGTTGGAATCGATGAGCCCCGGGAGCCCGAAGCTGCTTTGGGCCGGCCCTGGACTCACACTCGCCGAAGTGCCTTCCGCTGCCCTGAGTCATCGCAACGAAGCCAGCGTGACGCCTAAACCGGCCACGGTGAGCGCCATTCATCCCTAGGACCGAATAGAACTTAACACTGGCAGTCGGGCGGTTTTGCACGCGAATGAGTGCATTTTTGCCCACGAACGAAAAAGCGCAACGCTGCTCAATTCGGAACAACCCACAGCTCACGAAGGGCTTACTTTGGGAGAACGCTGTCAGGGTACACATCCTGGCGGATGCTCCAGATTGCAGAGCAATCGAGCAAGAGGCTTCACGCCCTCCCAAAGGGATGGGACCCAAGGAGAATGATCATGACATCGGCCACAACAACTACAACCGGAACGCACGATCAAGTGGAAGGCAAGGTTCACGAGGTCAAGGGAGCGATCAAGCAGAAGATCGGTCAAGTCACCAACAACCCCAACCTTGAAGACGAGGGCACCGCTGAAAGAATCGATGGAGTCGTCGAAAAGAAAGTTGGCGATGTGAAGAAGGTTTTCAACAAGTAGAGCCAACAGGGAGAGCTCCGGCAGGTCGCCGGAGAACAAGACGAGAGCCGGATTGAGATCCGGCTCTCGTTGTTTTGCGAGCTGAAAATTTCGCGACTGCAAGAAAGATGAGAAAAGATTGATTCGTCTACCTGGCAACGCTCGCCGCCGCTATCAGTAGATCCAGCGCGGAGCTTTGACTGCTCGCATCCGCTGTGCCGAAGGGCACGGTCCATGCCGGTCCGAGATGGAAATCGCCGGACTGCACCTGCGCCCACACGCTCTCCGCATTGGTCAATAGAAAGCGCTTGTATGCGTCGACTGGCCTCGTTTCGTAGAGAATGCGCAGGTTGCGAGCGAGGATGCCTTTGAATTGCGTTCCATCCGCACCGCAATTCGGTTCGCAGGAGTCATGCAAAATACCCTTGGAATCCACAAGGTGCAGGATGGCGCTTCCCGCGATCTCGTCGGCTTCAGTAAGCAGACCAGGATCGGAATCGCTCTTCGACAACTCAGCCAGGCCACCGGCAATCACGCCCTGATTGTAGGACCATGTCGTCTGCTTGTTATTCATGCATGCGTCGTTGAGGCCGTCATTGACCAGATGATCGTCATTGATCATGCCGGAGTGCGAAAACCAGCGCCACTCCTTCTCTGCCCAATCGCGATATTCACCCCGTTTGTGTCGATCTTTCTCGTGAATCGCAAGCTGCGCCGCCACGTCGAGGAATAGCTCGTTGGCAATCGCGTTCTTGTATTTGCGATCCTTGCTCCACCAGATTCCTCCGGCGCAGGTGTCGTCCCATCCGCCGCTCATGTCGGTGAAGATCGACTCTGCCATAGCCAGGTATTTGCGATCGTGAGTGATGCCGTAAACATCAACCCACGCCAGAGCCCACCAGCCCTCATCGTCGTAATACTTGTTTAGGAATCCAGGGCTCGTCTTCTGCGCCGCGGAGAAAGTGTTCGCGAAAACCGATCGATATTGCTTCGAACCGGAAACACGCGAGTAGTCCGCGAGAGCCGTGATCGCATTGGCGGAATTCCACCAGCCAGTCGTTTTATAAAGGCCAGTGTCCGCGGTGTACCAGGATTGAAGAACATCTGTCGCGAATGCCGCACGCTGCATTTCAGAGACGGGTTTGCCGGCATCGCTCCCCGGAGCGGACGCTTCCTGCGCTGACGCCGGAAGCAGCGTCAACGCAAGAAGCAACAGAGCGAGAGCATAGCGAACAGACCGGAACGCAGACAACATCAGCGCCCGGCCTCCGAGTGCTCCTGGTGGGGAGACAGGGAGAGTTGAGCAGTGTGTGTTGGATCGCCGGCGCCGGGCGCGGGTAGCACGTCATACAGCGGAGCCGTGGGCTTGAGTTCCGGATTCTCCTCGGCCACCGAGATGGCCAGAATGCGAATCTTGTCGTTCTTGGGCAGCCGAATGCTCTTCGTCCCTTCCGGCAGATCGATCCCATAGCCGAAGAGGTACGAGTACGCATAGGAAACGTTCTTCCCTGAAGCGTCGTGATGATGGCTGCAATACCAGGCCAGATCGGCGCGCTTGATGAAGCCCGGCTTCAACCCAGTCATCTCACCGTACTTGGCATGGACCGGGTCAGAGGAACTGTCCCACACGCGATCGTCCCACTGGCCGATAAATCCACCCCAGTCCTCGATATTCAACTCAGTCTGCTTGGAGCCGACTTCAAAGATCGCCTTCTGATCGCCATCGGTCGACGCAGCCAGCACGTAGACGCGATTGTAATGACCGGACGGCAGCGCGATGGCTTGTCCCTTCGCAACAACTGCATTGGGCACGCCAGTCTTGGCCGCAGCGAGTTGGAATTGAACATCGTTGAACGTGAGTTGAGCCGGCAGCATCTCAGCCGGCAGCGAATCGCCTTTGCCGTTGAAGCCGGCTGTCGACTTGTCGCCGTCGTCCGTAGCTCCAGCCAGGTCATAGTGCAGCGTCACCGGAGCAGACTGTATGCCTTCAGACCTGGTTGCAGCAGCAGCCAGGTGAAGAGCAAAAGTGCGTGGCTGATAGCCTCCAAACGAGGTCACCAGCGCGCCATCGGTTACTGTTGCCGGACCCACCGGCTGCTCCTGCCCATTGATTTCGCGCGCATTGACAATTGGCGCAGCGAAAGTAAGATGCACGTCGGGTTCAGGCTTGCCGTCCATTTCCACCAGGCGCACAACAACTTCGTCGCTGAGCTCTGCCTTCTTGACTGCCAGCACACGAATCCTCGGATTGCTCACCTTGAGCAGAGAGAAGCTCCGTCCCATCCCGCCCGCATGCTTTGAGGTTTCGAATGCAATCAACGGAGTGTTCAACCGCTCGCCTTGCCAGTCCGTCTGAGCGTCACGCCAACCATTGGCGTGTCCAGCGATCCCAAACGTGAACTCGTGATGTCCGATATCCTGCGTCGCCTGATCCTTGTAACCACCGCTCGTTCCCGGCGTGCGAATCAGCGTCAGGCGAATGGTGTGGTCATTCGGTTTATCGGATCCATTCTTGCAATCGGTGAGGATGGTCGCGCCATACTCGTGGCTCATGTCGGTGAGATCGATCCACTGATGCGAAGGCACTTCAAACTTCTTCGGCTCCGCGGAAGGCCGCTCAATGGTGCCAATGTCCCAGTTATATGTAGCCTTTTCATTCGACGCAGTGAGAGGGAAGGTTGCCTTGAGATTCGACTCCTTGGTCTTCCAATCAATCACGTTGCCGAATTCAACGCGCTTGCCTGCGTCTCCCTCCGCGAGGCTGATGGTCTGAACGAAATGTGAGCCCGCAGTATCGCGCGAAACCTCAACAGCCACGCGAACCGGGCCGTCTTCGACAACACGAATCTGCGCCGCACCGGAGACGTACTCCTTGGGCGCAGCCTGCTCTTGATCCCAGTCCATGTTCCATGCCGGCCACTGCTTTGGATTGTCATACGAGATTGCCAATCGTGCCGGAGCAGCGAGTAACTCCTTGCCGATACTCTTATCGAAGATGCTGGCAACATCGCCATCCGCATTCAACCGTACGCGGTAATACTCATTCTCCAATTCGTCCTTGGAGACATGAAGCGTCGCGGAGGAAGCAGCCGAATCCGTAGCCGGTTCGACGTCGAAGACCGTGTAGCTGACGGATGGCACATGAGCCGCGAAGATGATCTTGCCTTCAGAAACCTGCGCCGGCACCTGCTTGCCATCAGGCGTAGTCACGCGAACCGCCTTGGGTGTACCGCCGGGAAAATCGATGCTCGCTTCCACCAGATCTTCGCGCTCGATGTTGAGAGGATTGAAGACGACGAGGGGAACACCCTGCGTCTGGGTGTCGAGCGCCCCGGCGACGCCTTCGCTCGAGTTCTTAAGCACCCCGGCGAACTGATTCAGAGCGATGACATCGTCGTTCCAGGCGAACTCGTAGGACCGCGGTGTCGCCGTACCGGCTGCGAGGTCGTGGAAATGCCCACCCATGGCCAGCGTCCAGGCAGCGTTCAGCCGCTCCAATGGATAAGGCCGCGCACCAAGCCATTCTGCCGTGATCGATGCCTTCTCCGCCGCGTCTGCAAGCAGCTCCTCTTTGCGAATCCACCGCTTCTGATAAGCCTGCGATGTCAGCGACCCGGCCGAGTGGTTGGTCAACTCCATCTCGCCTGTGTACCGCGGCAGCGTCGCAGCCTCAGCCGGCGTGATGTTGAGAAACATCTGATCGGCGGTTGCCGAGATCACATGCACCGGCCCGTCACCAACCTTGACGGCTGGCCAGTCGGGATGCTGTTGACCGCGCATCATGAACGTCCCGGGCGGCGGCAAACTGGCCGTTCCCTGCGTGACAATGGCCTCCAGCAGCTTGATCGAGTCTTCACGCGGAGCACCGCCAATGTCGCCCGTCCCGTAGTAGTGATAGTCAGTAAACAGGCCGGTGACTTTGCCGTTCTGTTGCACACGTGCAGCCCAATCCCCCTGGTATCGCTCCGTTTCCTGGTCTTCTTTTTCCTTGCTGAACGCAGCCTGCTCCTGGCGCAGGTTGAAGTAGTCCTGGATCACTTTCTGATCCAGTTGCTGGCCACTTTTCCTGGCCTCTTGAAATTTCTTCTGCAAGTCGCTGGCTTTCTGCTCAACCTCGGCAAACGCCGGATTGACAGGCTCAGGTGGCAGCGGCTTGCTCAGGTCCGTCGAGATCCCACCGCTGTAGCTGCCTGGATTCACCCCTGCAAGCACGCTCTCGCCATCCGGTCCAACCCAGACGCCAACATTGAATGGAGTTCCCTCTGGCGTTCGCTCCAGCGATTCAGGACCGCCCCCATCCGCGGATGATCCCCACGTCAGCTTTTGTGTCGAGAACCCCTTCACGCCCGAGTGCGCCAGAATCGTAGGCAGCGAGGCAGGGAAACCAAAGCAGTCCGGCAGCATGTATTCCGCGCTCGCCTTGCCAAACTCCTTTCGGAACCAGTCGTTTCCATACAAGACCTGCCGGATGATAGCTTCGCCGCTCGGCGCATTCACATCTCCCTCTTCCATCGACGACCCGGCCGGGAACCATCGACCCTCATCGATGTACTTCTTCATCTTTGCGAAATCCGCCGGAAAGTACTCCTTCATCAGGCGATAACGGTTGGCTCCGCTGAAGTTGAAGATGTAGTGCGGATACTTGTCCAGCAGCGTGAAGTTGTCTTCCATCGTCTTGCGCAGGTACTCATCGATGACCTGGGGATATTCCCAGCGCCATTCGGTATCAAGATGCGCATACCCAACCACGTAAACGGTCGGCTGCTTGGTCAGATCAGGCTTTTCTGAAGTTTGCAATTGAGCGGCACCAAGCAAAGGAAAAAGGCCCAGTGAAACCGACAGCAACGTAGTGTAAAGCTTTCGCATTTCGACTCCTCATGTGCTCAATTCGTGCAAAGAATGTTGAACCCCACCCCGGCGCTTCCACGCAGCCGTAAGTGTGAAGAAAATCCATCTCCCCACGCACTAGCTTGATTTGTCTGTGAATGGCGGTCGTGCGATCCATGCACTTTGTTGCCATAGTGCCGATGTCAGGGTGGGGCCAGCTTAGGAAGATGGTATCGTTTCCATCGACCTTCGCATTGTCCGGCCTGAGATTTCCAGCTGTCAAGCCATTTCGATCAAGCGGACTGTCACGCGCAGCATTTCTTCCCCCGGCAGGCCCCGGCAACCGAACCCCTCAACTTCGAGCGCGGCCCAATGTCAGCAGCCGGGGAGTCTCCAGCCTGGTTTGGTAGAGTCAAGTGCGATGGCGGAGTGGATTTTCAATGCTACCCCGTCATTTTTATCTCGACTGACGACAGCCGGAGACGATTCCTTGACTCACAAAGGATTACATTTTGCTTTTCTCGCCGGATGCATCTTGTGCGCGCTACTTGCCGGCGCCAGCGGACCCCCGAGCATCTCAAAGTCTGCGGGACAACTGATCGTCAATGGGAAGCCGTATCTGATCCTGGGCGGCGAGTTGGGCAATTCGTCAGCCGGCACAGCGGCTGAGGCGGATTCCATTCTCCCGAAACTCGCTACGATGCACGTAAACACCGTGCTCATGCCTGTCGCCTGGGAACAGATCGAGCCCCAGGAGAGTAACTTCGACTTCAACATACTGGATCACTGGATCGACGTTGCGCGTCAGGAGCATCTTCATCTTG
>Ga0302180_10004306_pt1 | contig 10572 bp, 3 predicted proteins | sample I_Palsa_E3_2_FD_200575 | JGI IMG/M metagenome (GOLD analysis project Ga0302180, IMG submission 200575) | Peat permafrost microbial communities from Stordalen Mire near Abisko, Sweden - I_Palsa_E3_2 | ecosystem: Environmental > Terrestrial > Soil > Palsa > Peat permafrost | place: Sweden: Abisko... | reverse complement strand
CATCCTCATCGGCCTGGTGCTTGCCTGTATCATTCTGTTCCTGTTTCTGCACGACTGGACTTCTTCGCTGGTCGCCGGGCTGGTGATTCCGGTCACCGTCGCGGTGACGATCTTGTTTCTCCGCATCACCGGCCAGAGCTTTAACCTGATGACCCTGGGCGGGTTGGCGGCGGCCATAGGGCTGGTGATCGACGACGCCATCGTGGTGGTGGAGAACATAGCGGTCCATCGCGAAGCGGGTGAGTCCAAGGTTAGTTCCGTGCGCAAGGCGATCCGGGAGATAAGCCGGCCGCTGATCTTTTCCACCATCACTCCGGTCATTGTTTTTCTTCCCCTGGTCTCAGTTACCCAGGTGACTGGGAGCTTCTTTCGCGCCCTTGCGGTAACCATGACGGTTGCTTTGCTGACTTCCCTATTGCTCGCCCTCACTTTCACGCCGGCGCTCTCGATGCAGCTCGGAGGCGAAGGTCACGCGAAGGCTGCGCAAAATCTCGCCATGAGCGAACAGCCGACGGGATTTTCTTGGCGGGTTCGGCAAAGAGGGGCAGAGGCCTTCCGCCGCCTGCCTGGCTATCACGAGAATGCGCTTGCCTGGTCGTTCCAACGCCCCTTCTTCCTGACTGCACTTTGTGCCGTGCTCATGATTGCCGGTTACTTCAGCTATAAGGCTTTGGGCTCTGACCTGTTACCAGAGATGGATGAGGGGGCGTTTGTGCTGGATTACTTCACCCCTGCCGGAACGTCGCTTACGGAGACCAACCGCATCCTCGACCACGTGGACCGGATCTTGCGGGGTATACCCGAAGTATCCATTACTTCGCGCCGCACCGGCCTGCAGATGGGACTCGCCGCGGTTACAGAAGCGAACACGGGTGACTTCACCGTCCGTCTGAAGGCGGACCGTTCGCGTGCTATCGATGAGGTCATCGCAGACGCACGCGCTCAAATTCACGCAGCTGAGCCGTCGGTTGATATGGAGTTCACGCAGGTTTTGCAAGACATGATTGGCGATCTCTCCAATTCGCCTGAACCGATCCAGATCAAGCTATTCTCGAATGACCAGAACCTGCTGCTTACGCTTGGTCCCCGGGTGCAGCAGGCGATCGCCAGGATTCCCGGCGTGGTGGATACGGAAAACGGGGTGGACAACACCATCAGCGGGCCGGCCACAAGCTTCCAGATTGACCCGGTGGTAGCGGGGCGGCTGGGCTTTACGCCTACTGAGATTGCAGAGGATGCTACCTCTATTCTGGATGGATTGCCGGCAAACAATCCGCTCATTTCCGGTGGCAGGCCTTACACCATCCGGGTGCGCTTGCCAGACGCAAATCGTGCTTCTCTCGACGCCATCCAGAACACCGTCTTTAACAGCAGCAGCGGCCACACCGCTACCCTGAGCGCAATGGCCACGATGACCCAGTTGCCGCCACAGAATGAGATCCGTCGCGAGAACCTGCAACAAGTGATCCAGGTGAGCGGCCGTCTTGAGGGCTCCGATCTCGGGGGAACCATGCAGCGGGTGCGAGCAGCGGTGAGCCGGCTTCAGATTCCGTCCTCTGTTCGGGTGGAGTACGGCGGAACCTATCAGGAGCAGCAACGATCGTTTGCCGACCTGGCCCGCGTAATGGTGCTGGCGCTGGCACTGGTTTTCGGGGTGCTGCTGGTTGAGTTCCGCAACTTTGCTGCTCCCATTTCCATCCTGATCAGTTCTGTCCTGTCCCTGGCGGGTGTGGTGTTTGCTTTGCTCATCACGGGGACAAACTTCAATGTGTCCAGCTTCATGGGTCTGATCATGGTCATTGGAATTGTGGCCAAGAACGGTATCTTATTGCTCGATGCCGACGAACAGCTTCGCGCCGGCGGAATGGACGCACGGCAAGCCACGCTCCAGGCCGCCGAACGCCGCAGGCGGCCTATTCTGATGACTGCCATCGCCACTATTTGCGGGATGTTCCCTTTAGCGCTGGCTCTGGGTGCGGGCTCTCAGATGTTGCAGCCGCTGGCCATCGCGGTCATCGGAGGACTCTCGATTTCTGTTGTGCTTAGCCTGGTGGTTACCCCCGTGGTGTATTACCACCTGACCCGGCGCCGCCACCAGCCTGCCTAAAGGAAATTAATCATTCACAGTGTTGCTTTTTTGCTACAGGGCATGGTAGAAGCCCCGGGGAGAGGCTCTCATTTTTCAGTTGCACTGAACCGGTAATGCAGCTACCTTTAACGAATACTGTCGTAGCTCGCGGTACCAAGTTTCATCAAGGTGAACGCTTTCACTGTCGAAGCGTGAGTTTTTTCACCGGTGTGCCCATCTAGGCGAGCAGGCCCGTAACACACTTCCAAGTCGAAGATTAGTCGATCGTTCACTCATCCGCCCCGGGGTTCTGAGGGTCTGGAGATATCTTTTTAGCACGAACTTTTTGGGAGGTTGTTCTATGACATTTGCCGATATCCGCACTCGATCTTTCCCCCTACTCGCTTTCCTGTTGACAGTGTTTCTGGGCGCGACGTTCGCCGGAGCACAGAATTTTCGCGGTGGCATTAACGGGGTAGTAACCGACCAGGGCGGCGCCTCCATTCCCGGCGCGCAGGTTTCGATCACCAACGACGGTACGGGTGTCACGCAATCCACGGTCGCCTCCAGCGGTGGCGAGTACAGCTTCCCCGACCTTCCCCTCGGACTCTATACGGTTTCGGCCACTTCTTCCGGCTTCGAAACTATCAAAGTGGAAAAGGTTCAGGTCTCCGCCGGCACGACCTATAGCCTACCCGTGAAGCTCGCCGTGGCCTCGCAGGCGACGACGGTGGAGGTCAACGCAGCCGGCGTTTCGCTGGATACGACCAATGTCACGCAGACCACGGTGTTGCCCACCAAGGCGATCCAGGACACGCCCATCAACGGACGCGACTTCACACAATTCCTGGGGCTGACCCCTGGATTCTCGGGCTATGCACAAAATGGCGGCGCCGGTTTCGCTTCAGTGAACGGAACCCGCACCAACTCAGTGAATTGGCAGATTGAAGGCACCGACAACAACGACCTGTGGTGGAACATTCCCGCAGTCAATCAAGGTGGTGTGAACGGGATCGCCGGTATCGTGCTTCCGCTGGATGCAATCGACCAATTTTCTTTTGTGACCGCGTCCTCTCCGGAAACCGGGCGCAACGCTGGAGGCACGGCGAACCTGGTGATCAAATCAGGCACGAACCAGTGGCACGGTACGGCTTACGACTTCAACCGCAATGAGTTTCTGGCCGCCAATACTCCATTCGCTGATGGTTCTCCCAAGAATAAAAACCGCTTTCTTATCTATGGCGGTTCGGTGGGTGGTCCCATCTTCAAAGACAAGACCTTCTTCTTTGTGACCTACGAGCACAACAACTTCATAATCGGCAACCAAAGCCGCTCGACCGAGCCCTCGGCCGCTTATCAGGCGGCTTCTGCAGGTGTGCTGGCGTACTACGGCATTCCGGTCAATCCGTTATCGACGACATTGCTCGCCAACCTTTGGCCGGCAGACGCGCTTACCGGGGGGGCAAACGCCAATAACTACTACAATACTTCTCCACTTACCGGGCATAGCTTCAACGGGATCGTAAAGTTCGACCAGAATTTCACCGAGAAAGACCATCTTTCGGTAAAAGCGTTTATGGGCCAGGGAAACCAGGTCGCTCCTACCACTTCCTTCCTTGCCCCCTACTACGAAGAAGCGCCCATCCACGTGTACAACTACTCGATCGTGTACAACCGGGTTGTCTCGCCTTCGATCGTGAATCAGCTTTTTCTCGGCGTGAACTACTACAACCAATCATTTTCTGATGCGGACCATAGCTTCAACCCGGTTGCCCTGGGTCTCAACACCGGTGTTACCAAGGCAAGCTTGTCCGGTTCCCCGCGGATCAATATTGCCGCGGCCGGTGCGAGTTCCGGGCTGAGCGCAAGCAATAGCGGCTTTGATCCTACTGGCCCGACCGTGGACTCCGGACGCAATGACATCACCGGGCACATTGACGACGCGCTCTCCTGGACGAAGGGCAAGCACGAGTTTCGTTTCGGTGGAGAGTTCCGGCAGGCCCAGGTAGATGAGTTCTATCAGAGTGGACAGCGCGGAACCTTCACCTTCGACGGCTCACAAGGCCCCTGGACTTACGGGATACAAACCGCAAACGGTTCTGCTCCCGGGGCCACCCCGTGCGACGCGCTGGCAACCAAAAACCTGGGTACCACCGCTCCCGGATACACTCCCACCTCCGGCTATGACAGCAACGTTCTTTCCCTGGCAGATTTCCTGGCCGGCTGCTTCACCTCACCCACCAACATTGTGGAAGGAGATCCAAAGCGCCAGGTCTTCGAAAACACCTTTAGCCTCTTCGGTCAGGATGCGTGGCAGTTTAACCACCAGCTGAATGTGAATTACGGAATTCGCTATGACTACAGCGGCCCGATCCACAGCCAGTATCACGATCTAACTTCCTTCGATCCGACTGCGCCCAACGGGATCGCGGTCGCCGGCGTCAATCGGCCCAACATCTATCAGCAGTTCTGGACCAGCTTCAGCCCGCGGGTAGGTTTTGCTTACCAGCCGGCCGGCACCAACACCGTCATCCGCGGCGGCTTTGGCATGTTCTACGATGCGCCGTACATGGTTCCCTTCCTGAATTTGCGCGGTACAACGAACGGCGGTCCATTTGGAGTTCAGGACAATCCAGCTGGGAGTAACCCAGTGGCCAGTGCGAATGCCCAGGTATCGATCTGGACCCCCGGCACGCTTATCTTCACTCCGTTGGCGCAGGCGATTGCGGGCGCCGGGGTCATCAACCTTTTTGCAGTCAATAAGAATTTCCGGCCGTCCTATACCTATAGCTACAACCTGAATATCCAGCAGAGTTTCGGCCCGAATGTCATGATGCAAATTGGCTACGTAGGGACCAACGGCCGCCATTTGCTTGACGTCCGCGACATCAACCAGGCGGCTCTGGGCAGTGGTAATGTCCCGATTGATATTGGACCGTACACCTATCAACAGACCACGCGGCCTTACTTCAACCAGTTCCCCAACTACGGTGTCATTAACCAGGTGGAGAGCGAGGCTACTTCGAATTACGATTCGTTGCAGACGTTGCTCCGGACCACCAGCTGGCATCATCTAAGCACCCAGATGACTTACACCTGGTCGCATAGCCTGGACGAAGAATCTGGACTGATCCCTTACTTGCCGCAGAACAGTTATAACCTTCATGGGGAGTACGGCAATTCTGACTTCGACACGACTAACAGCTTCTCTGCTTACGCCCAATATGACGTGCCGGGCGGATCCCGCGGACCAAGATGGCTGACCAACGGATGGCAAGTGAATTCACTCTGGACGTTCCACGGCGGAATTCCCTTCAGCGTCACCGCTACCAATCAAAACAGCGGCAACGGGGAGAGCGCCGACCGGGCCAACCAGATCGGCAACCCGTTCGCGGGCGTGAACCACAGCATCGTCAATGGTTCCGTGCAATGGTTTAACACCGCTGCATTCCAGGATCCGGCGCTCGGCACGTACGGCACCAGCGGGCGCGGTCAGTATCGAAATCCAGGATTCCAGGACGTCGACGTCTCGGTGTTCAAAAACACCAAGCTTCACGAGCGGCTTACCCTTCAGCTTCGGCTGGAGATGTTCAACATCTACAACCACACCAACCTGGCGTTCGCCGGACAACCCTCAACCAGCGACTCCGGCGGCACCATCGGGTCGACGTTTGGAGCCTATGCAGGTGCGCCGGGTATCGGGGTGGGTGAGCCGTACAACACCCAGCTGGCTGCCAAGATCATCTTCTGATCGCTGACCGCCGAAGCAGGAAAGATGCCCTCAAGGCTTTTGCCCTGAGGGCATCTTTTTGTCTGCGTCCGTTGGTGTAGCCGCGGACTTATGCCGGCAGGTGGATGCGGTTGCTGACGTACCAAGCACGTACTCCAGATCAACCGCGCAGCTTTACATTGCCCTGCCCCGCCTGCAGTTGCTCTAACAAATGTCTGGTATAGACACCGGAGGCCACGAACCTGGCTCCGTCGTGGACCATCATAGACAGAACCTCTTCGCCAGCCTTGTCGATCGATGTGACCCCGTCGAGGTCCACCACTCGACATCGCCCCGGCGACGGGGCTTTCCAGCTCGTTACCAACTCAGCGACCGAGCGCTTCGTCATCCGGCCTTGAAGAAGCCATGTTTCTTCCAAGCCAGTTTCTGTGACTGTGATTCTTAACATGTCGCTACCCCGGCACCGAAGCCATTCGGGCATAGACTGCATTTTCTGTTTCCTTGCCTTTATGCAATCGGAGTGCCTTCCGAAAACCCCACGACGCAAAAGTTTTAGATAGGCAAGACAAGTGGTTTGGCGGCTCGCCGGGCGAGGGGTTGCGCCAATACGCTGGCAGCGTGCCAGTAATTTGGCACGGGGGATAGATCGAAAAACCTTTCCGGGAAGGACTTCATTTTAGGGCACGACTTTACATGCCGCGAAAGACCGCGACGCTTCGCACAAAAGATTACATCTCCTGAATGGCCAGGTGTTCCGGTCATCACCGCTCTGAGGCTTTGTATCAGGGCACGACTTTAGTCGGGCCGTTAAGGCGCAAAAAAAGATCTGGGCTTGAAGGCCCCTGCGTGAGAACTCCAATCAGAAACTAAGCCCCGCAGGGACACTCGAGAGAAGCCCAGCACAGACCGGGTAAGTTGGGAGCTAGTCCAGTCCCGAAGGGACGGCCGAAAGTAGCCCAGGACGCTAGTCCTGGGTTAGGCAACTAGAGCCAGGGAACAGTCCCGAAGGGACGGCTGAGAATGTCCCAGGACTCCAGTCCTGGGTACACTTGCGGATTGTGCGTCCTCGCGTGGACTCGTCAACTCCTTAGCAATCCCAGGACTAGCGTCCTGGGCTACTCTCAGCCGTCCCTTCGGGACTTAGTTCGTAAGTGGAGCTCTTACGCAGACTCTTTAGCCCTGCTGGAGTCGAATTCCGAAAACTTTCACATACCTCATCTTCAAGTCCCCGCTAAACCCACTCCCCCCGGATTTCAGGTTCTTTGCGGACGGGAAATGCCGAGCTTTTGCATGCGGAATTGGAGGGTCGGGCGCTTGATGCCCAGGCGTGCGGCGGCTCCATTGGGGCCGGCAAAGACCCAGTTGGTCTGCTCCAGGATCGACAGGATGTGCCTCCGCTCCACTTCCTCCAGAGTCGATGACCCGTTCCCATTGATATGGTTCAACTCGGCTCCACGGGCTTTCAAGTCGGTGAGCGGGACCTTCAGGATCGGCCCTTGGGAGAGAATGACCGCGCGCTCGATCACATTCTGCAACTCGCGGATATTTCCCGGCCAGGGATAGCGGACGAGCGCATTCATGGTTTCGGAAGAAATGGTTTCAATCCGCTTGCCCATGCTGAATGCGAAATATTGCGCGAAGTGACGAACCAGAAACGGTATGTCTTCAGTGCGCTCGCGCAGCGGAGGAACATGAATGGGAAAAACACTCAGGCGATAGAACAAGTCGGAGCGGAATGTTTGCTCCTCAACCATGGTGCGCAGATCACGATTTGTGGCAGCAATGAGCCGCGCGTTGGTGCGCAGCGTGCGCGATCCGCCCAGGCGCTCGAATTCCCTCTCCTGCAACACACGCAGTAGCTTGGGCTGCAGCTCTAGAGGAATTTCACCCACTTCATCGAGGAAGATGGTCCCCTGGGAGGCTAGTTCAAAGCGCCCGATGCGCTGCGCCACCGCGCCGGTAAAGGCCCCTCTCTCATGCCCGAAGAGTTCGCTTTCCAGCAACCCCGTGGGGATGGCAGCGCAGTTCAGCTTGACGAAGGGATTGGCTTGGCGTTGGCTAAGATTGTGGACGGCCCGGGCGATCAGTTCCTTGCCTGTTCCGGTATCGCCGTGGATCAGGACCGTCGAGCCGGTTGGAGCCACGGCTTCGACCTGGCGTAGAACGCTGCGCAGAACAGCGCTGTTGCCAATAATCTCCTGGAAATTCATCTCGCTCGAGAGTTCGTCTTCGAAGTAGAGTTTTTCCTGGGCCAGCTTGTCCTTGAGCTCGGTAATCTGCCGGTAGGCCAACGCATTATCGATGGCAATAGCGATTTGCCCGGCCACCTGAGATAAGAATTCGAGATCGGACCCGGTAAAGGCATTTTTGTCGGTGCGCACCAGGGAAAGAACCCCGAGCACGCGATCGCCCCGAAGCAAGGGCAGCATACAAAGGGTCTCGACTCCTGCCGTGGACGCGATTTTGTAGTCCAGGCCCGCCTTCTGCAATTGCCCGATATGTCCGCTCCAGGGTTTTGCGGTGCGAAAAACTCGACCGCAGATAGACCCGTTGAGCGAAGGCGGCAAATCTTGCCGGGTGGGCGAACTCCCTTCCGGGAAATCCAGGGCGTAGAGTTGCAGCTGGCGGCCTTCCCCATCGGGCAAGATCAAAGCCACCCCATCCAGCCGCATCGCCTTGCGCATACCTGGAGAAATTGCTTGAAGTACTTCTTTCAATTCCAGGCTGGAAACCACACTATTATTTAAGTCTAGGATGAGCCTGAGCTTGGTTCTTTCCTCTTCCAACTGAGCGCGCACCAGCTCGGATTGGGCGAAATTAAATCGCTCCTCAATGGCCAGGGCTGCATAGTGACTGACAAGCGAAAGCAGTGCTGATTCCTGCTCAGAGAAGGCATCGGACCCGGGACGGCCGACACAAAGCGCTCCGAGCCGATTCACACTAGTTCTGAGCCCCACCACGCAGAGAGACTCACAACCACAGTCGCGGAAAAAGCTGGCGGCGGCGGGAAAGGCCGCCTCGCCATCGGGTAAGGAAATCACCAGAGGTGTTTCCTCCTCAGGAACCGCAGACCAGATCTCCTTTGGCCAGTCGCTGGCGGAAGGATCCTGTGACAGCACGCACCCCTCGCCATCGACCACATGAAAGGAGAGCTCACCCTGGCGCAGATGGATCACTGCGGTGGCTGTGCAATCGAGCAGGGCATACAGTTCCGAGGGCAACGCGCGCAACAGTTGATCCGCATCACTGTGCATCCCCAACTTGCGTGCAAAGCGTAGAACTTCTTCAACATGCCCGGTTGCCAATGGGGACCGACCGTTCGGGTTGTGGGACCTCTGCATGGTCCGGGACACACCTCCCGCAAACAGATGTTTCATAGATGACGTTGGAGGCGGGGAGGTAGCAGCAATTGCGCTTGCGCCATTTACTGCCGAAATGCCCGGCAAGAATCTGTTTTGTATCCTCAGCGCCCTGCCAAATAGTTGACAGCACGTCAGGCTATTGGCAGATCGACATTGCGCCGATCAATTCCGCGAAATCGATGTGCTTTTTCTATCAATCATTTAGGAGCCCTATGCCGATGCACCGTTGCTATGGCACTTCACTTGCATTGGCCGGGGCAATACTGATTCCTTTGATCCTTCGGGGGTGTAAATGCAATTAGAACAAGAAAGCGCCCAGACTCCGAGCTTCCGGCTTGATGTCCCGCTGCATAGTCTCCTTACCAAACCCGCGGCACCTCTCCCAGGGCTCGAGCCGATCGGGGAGCCGCAACGATTTCCCGAACCAGTCTTTCCCCAACGGCCTGAACTGCTGGGACCAGTGGAGGAAGGCGCTGCCTGGCAGCCACCAGAAAAACGCCACTGGACGGGCGGGCAGGTTTATCACGCGATGCAAGGCTGGCTGTTCCCTTATATTCGTTCCCGCGTGACTGCGGGCGACTTTCATCCCTTGATTTCCTATCTATTTACCGAGTTCAAGTGCAATCTCGATTGCCATTATTGCTGGGCCTTCGACAACAAAGTGAAAGGGATGACCGAAGACACGGCCAAGCGCTCCATTGACTGGCTTCACGGCACCGGCTGCCGGGTGCTGGCTTACATGGGCGGCGAACCGCTCTTGCGGCCAGACCTCATCCAGCGCATCACCTACTACGCGGCCAAGAAAGACTTTTGGATTTATCTTCCGACCAATGCCCGCCTGCTGCGCATCGACGTAATCGATAAACTTGCCGACGCAGGAATTTCCACTTTCAATATTGCCGTAGATGCGGTAGATATCAAACAGGGGCTGCCGAAGGCGCTGGCACCGATCCGGAAACAATTCGACTACCTGGTTCGTAAACAATATGGATACGGGTATTCAGTGTTTCTGAACATCAACATCTGCCGCAACAACCTGGAAGATGTGCGGCAACTGACCGAGATTGCCCATGATTGCGGAATCGCCACCGATTACCACATCAATGAGTCGCCGCTGCTGGAGCAGGACGAACACTTTAAGCACGCGGACAACAATGTCACCTACATTACAAAAGATGACTGGCCGGCGGTCGTGGAAACAATTCAATGGTTGACTGAGAAGCAGGATAGCGGCTATAAAATGGTAAATTCGAACACTCGCCTATGGCAGATGGTCGACTTTATGAAGGGCAATCATTTCCCCTGGAATTGCCGTGCCGGGCAGAACTCCATGATCATCCGCGTGGATGGAACGCTCGCGCCATGCTTCCCGATGTATACGGCCAGCTACGACTGGGGTGTGGTCGGCGACC
>Ga0302180_10004299_pt1 | contig 10579 bp, 10 predicted proteins | sample I_Palsa_E3_2_FD_200575 | JGI IMG/M metagenome (GOLD analysis project Ga0302180, IMG submission 200575) | Peat permafrost microbial communities from Stordalen Mire near Abisko, Sweden - I_Palsa_E3_2 | ecosystem: Environmental > Terrestrial > Soil > Palsa > Peat permafrost | place: Sweden... | reverse complement strand
CAAGGCGATGCTGCAGGCGCTCAGGGCCTGACTGACCGCAGAGCTGGGATAGGTGGCAAGGGCCTGCTTGTCCAGGATCATCTGCCCCTTTGCGGGGCCGGTTGTCGCAAGGACTGGCCCGGGCAAATCGGGGAGGCCGTGTTGGCGGAGGCACCGCGTAGCCACAAGCAGAGCACTGGCAGGAGAGCCGGCTCTGCTGGTCGGCGTCCTGGCCACGTGGGCCACCGAGGGTGAGGCTTCCTGCGAGCCGCAGCCGGCCAGCGCCAGGCCCAATAAGACCAGTCCCCCCGCGGCGAGCCGGCGGTGTCGCGCTGTTGGCCCCCGAAGGAGCCGTGACTGTCGTTGGATCATGCCATAACGGTACGAAAAGACGGGCAACATTGAGATAACACAGTCGCAAGCGAGGCACCGAAGCGTGGCTGGACTCGCCGGAGGTCTCATCGCAGGAAGGTGTTGTCGCAGTGTTACCGCCACTGAGCCACCATGGAGGCCATGAGGGTGCTGGTCGTGGAGGACAATTCGGTCGTCGCCGATGCTGTCGCCGAGGGGCTGCGCGACCAGGGGATGGCCGTCGACGTCGCCTACGACGGGCCAAGCGGGCTGGAAAAGGCCGCCGTGAACACATATGAGGTGGTCGTCCTGGACCGCGACCTGCCCGGGTTGCACGGGGACAAGCTCTGCGAGCAGATCGTCGGCTCGCCATGCCCGAGCCGGGTCCTGATGCTGACGGCTGCCGGGCAGGTGGAGGACCGGGTGGACGGCCTCAACATGGGTGCCGACGACTACTTGGCCAAGCCGTTCGACTTCTCCGAGTTGGTTGCCCGGGTGCGGGCGCTCGCCCGCCGCAGCCCGTCCACACCGCCAGTGATGACACGGGGGGACCTTGTTGTTGACCGGGCGCGACGGGCCGTAACCAGGGCCGGGCGTCCCGTGCACCTGGCTCGAAAGGAACTGGGGGTGCTAGAGGTGCTTGTGTCCGCAGACGGGGCGGTTGTCAGCGCCGAGCAGCTTCTCGAACAGGTCTGGGACGAGCACGCCGACCCGTTCACCAAGACCGTCCCGGTCACCGTCGGGCGCCTACGGCGAAAGCTGGGAGACCCTCCGCTGGTGGAGACCGTGATCGGCGGCGGCTACCGGATCCCATAGAGATGTTAAGCGAACTTCGGCACAAGATCCGCGGCCGCCGTAGTGTGCGCGCTCGAATTGCGCTTGCCTGCGCGGGCCTGTTCCTGGTCACCGGCGGAGCATTCGTTGCCGCTACGTATACGCTCGTGGACCACAGCCTCCCAGCGACAGCGGTCGTCAACCCAGCCAGCATTAATAAGCACTTCCTCCAAGCGTGTTACTCAGGGGAGCAAAATGGCACACTCCCCGGCGGGCAAGTACCCAAGTGCAAACAAGCCTTCGCCATAGCTGCCGAATTCGGCGCTGCCATGCAACGACTGGATGACCTTCACCAGCTGCTCTTGTGGTCCCTTGGGGGTCTCGCCGTCGCCACCATTGTGGCGGGCTTGCTGGGATGGGCGATCGGAAGGCGCATCCTGGTCCCCCTCCATAAGGTCACCGGCACCGCACGGCGCGCCTCGCAAGAACATCTTCATGAACGGATCAGTCTCGACGGGCCCAACGACGAGCTCAAGGAGCTCGCCGATACCTTCGACGACATGCTGGACCGCCTCGATCTCGCCTTCGCAAGCCAGCGACGGTTCGTGGCCAACGCTTCGCACGAACTACGGACCCCGATAACTTCCATGCGCACCCTCATTGACGTGGCCATGGCCAAGCCCGCCCGGACCACCGAGGGCCTCGAGACTGTTGTCGGGCGCGTCCGGGAAGCGCTCGGCCAATCAGAAGCGATCATCGACGGCCTCCTGACGTTGGCCCGGTCCGACCGCGGGCTGACGACCAGGGAACTTGTGGACCTCGAAGCGGCGGCACAAGACGGGATCGACCAAACCGGCACCTCCGCGAGAGCCTCCAACGTCGCAATCGAAGCCGACCTGTCAGCGGCTCCCACGCTCGGTGATCGCGTCCTTGTCGAGCGCCTCGTCGCCAACCTCGTGGACAACGCCGTCCGCTACAACGTGACCGGCGGCTCGGTCCAGGTCGAGACCGGCACCGATCGCGGCCAGTCCTACCTTTCGGTCACCAATACCGGGCCTCTGGTCCCCGAGCCGAAGTTGGCATCCCTGTTCGAACCGTTCACGCGCCTCGACCAACGAGTCGCCAACAGTCAGGGCGTCGGGCTCGGGCTGTCCATCGTCGCCTCGGTCGTAGCCGCCCACAACGGCCAACTCCAGGCAGACGCCCTCCCCAAGGGCGGACTGAAGATAACAGTTTGGTTCACCACGACAGCGCCTTGGCCCATACCCAACCCCGCACGCGCACCTGACCAAGTGCACCAAAACATGCGCTGAATTTTGAGTTGACAAGGCCCGGGCGAGACACCCCCCGGCTATCGTTGTTGGTGACCTCGCTCGAGGTGTTAGGGGCATAATCAGTACTCGCTAACGACTCCACTCAATACTTGTGGCAAGCGCAAGGAGGGAAATGACAGGTGGGCCTGGCTAGCCATAACTCCGGCCCTACGCGGCGACCGGGCACTCGGGCCCAGACGGGCAGCCAGATCCCCCTGATCGGCCGCTTCTTCCCTGCCCCGGTAGCGGCCAAGGTCCCAGAGGTCATCTTCGTCTTTTGGGTTGTGAAGATCCTTACCACTGCTGGCGGGGAAGCCACCTCCGACTACCTCAAGAACTGGGGCAATATTAAGGGGGGCGGTACCGAGGTGCTGCTGTTCCTCGTCGGGCTATTGCTGCAGTTCGCTACCCGCCGCTACCGGGCCTTGGCTTACTGGTCCCTGGCTTTTGCAATCGCTATTTTCGGGACAGGCGCTTCTGATTTTCTCCATCTTGATGTCCACATCCCCTACGCGGGGACGACCCTGCTGTGGGCGGTGGTACTGGTAGTCATCTTCTGGCTCTGGCAGCGTAGCGAGGGCACACTTTCAATACACAGCATCACCACTCAACGTCGCGAGGCCTTCTATTGGGCAGCTGTATTCGCAACCTTCGCGCTCGGGACCGCTCTCGGGGACTTCACGGCTACCTCACTCAACCTGGGCTACCTGGCCTCCGGCATCCTCTTTGGCGTCCTCATCCTGCTCCCGGCTCTGGCGTGGTGGCGTCTCGGCCTGAACAGCGTCGCTGCTTTCTGGATGTCGTATGTCGTCACGCGGCCCCTTGGTGCGTCCTTCGCCGACTACATAAGCAAGCCCCGTGACATCAGCGGGGTCAACTTCGGGGACGGCCCCACGGCGATCGTCTTCGCCGTGGCCGTCTTCGTATTGGTCTTATACCTCGCTGTCGCCCGGCCGGACATCCAGCCAGAGCGCGGAGCTGCCGCTTAGGAACGGTCCGTCGCATCCTTGCAGTTGCCGTGATCGGCCCCAAAGACCGAAACTACGAGCCGGACCTGGCCGGCGTGGGCCACCCTCAACTCGGTCCAACCGCCGGGGCCTTGTATAAGACAGATGCCGCGTACGGTCGCCGCCGCGAGCGACCACGACGGGGCCCAACGGATCTTCACCACACTGGTGCCGGCTGCGAAGAAGCGCACCACGATAGCTTTTGGGCTCAACGAAACAACCAAAGCCGGCGCGCCCGCTAACCCTTCGCTCCCCAAGACTCGCCACAGTTGCCAATGAGCCGTGTGCCAAACCGCTTGCAACCCGGCGACGGCTCCGGACCGGAGCAGAGCAGCCTCGGCTGTCGCGGCGTAGTCAAGCGGCGCGTTCGGAAGGGCCACGTAGGAAACCCCGTTAGAGAGGAGCCAGGACCGGTAGGACGCAGGCGTCAAGGCCCCCCTTTGGTAAAAGAGCCCGTTATAAGCAATGTCGAGCTGCCGTTCCCATCCCCGGGCCAGGCTGAAGGCGGGGGCGATATACGCGGACTCATCGTGGTGCTGGGTGGGGGGCACCTCGACGCGGACAGGTTTACCTTTGCTGAGAAGGTCTAGTTCGTGGACCAGCGGCTGGTAGAAAGCCGGCCCGCTGGAGACGCCATTGGCCGCTCCGCGGAGGGTTTCCACGATCCCTCCCCAATGCCACCCAATGAGGCAAATGGGAACAATCGCGGCCACCGCTCGCGTGGCGAGGGGTCGCGCGGTAGTAACCAGCGCCGACGCTCCCTGCTCACTTCGGCCCCTCCGGCCCTTCCGGCGCCAGCCTAAACGGGGCAAGTAGCACAAAACTAAGGGGACGCCGATGTAAGCGCCGAGGCGCGCGTCGTTGTCGCCCATCGGGGTGGGCACGACGAACAATGCAACGCTGGTCCCCGCGTATAGGAAGGCGGCGACCCGCACTGGCCCCGGTGTGGCGAGGAGAGGACTGGCCAACAAGGCGCACACGGAGAGCACGGCCACCAGGTCCCCGTAGGGAAAGGGAAAGCTCCCGGGCCCCGGAAAAAGAAGTGGCAGGGCCGCCGAGTTGACCATGACTAAGGCGGCAGCCCCAATTTCGACCGACGCCTGTCGCGCGGATCTTCCCCAGTCAGCGACGGCGACAGCACACAAAGCAAGAGCCAGGAACGAGCCGTCCACCGGAGTCGTCAGCGCCGTAGCGACGCCAAGACCGAGGCCTCCCAACAAGAAAAAGGCGGAGCGTCGTCCGAGCAGACCTCGCCCTCCGGCGGCCCGCCAACGAGCGAAGCACCAGGCACAACCCAGGGCAAGTGCCTCACCGGTAAGGGTCGGCAACTGCCCGATAGCGACCTCCACCAGCATCGATATGGCGAAATACCAGCTCGCAGCCGGGCGCCTCCCTACCGATGCCGTGACCAAGCCGTCGAAGCTCAGTGCGCCGCCGGCACACGACAGTGCCGCCAAGGGCCACAGGCCTAAGTGGGCAGCGGCAACGGGGTACAGAAGGCTGTAATTCAGCGGGTAGCTGCCGCCGTACCACCCCGGGTCCCAGAAGGAGATCCCATACCGGGCAACCTGTCCTGCCCGGTAGATTTGGGCCGCCCAGTCGGTACCTCGCCAGTCGGCAACGTAACAAAAGAGGCACGCTGCCACGGCCAATAGCGCGGGGCCCCCGACCTTTAGAGCTGCTGAGGTTATGCGCCTCGCTTTCGCCCGGGATGGCCACTCCGTGCACCAGTGTGCCGAGCTTTCGGTGGACGTGCCCGATTCGCGCTCGCCTATTGGTTGTACCGGCCTAGTCGTTAACTCCTGGCTCGCCACGTCCTCCTATCGCGTCAAAAGGCTTCTAGGGGCCCACAGCGGGCCACCCGGGCCGGGCGTTGCTCCCGTGCGCCGGCGGGTTCAGGACCGGACCTGGTAAGGCCCACGGAAGCAGCCAGCATGAGAGCGAGCCCGGCTGCCTCGCCCAACAGGTCCGCCGCCCCGATGCGGAACCCTTCGTCGAAGACGGATGCTCCAATTACCAAGCTGACAAGGGCATCTGCCGCCATGATGGTGGGCAGGCTCGAGCTGAGCGGCCCCGCTCGGTAGGCGAGCTGGTTCACCACGACGCTAAAAGCACCCACTGCAATAAGGGCATAAAGGGGCCATGACCCGACCAGCGCCCCCACTCCGCGGTTCAGCAGGCTCATGTCCTCTTTGAGCAGTCCCGCTACTGCGGCGTACGACAGTCCCGTTGCCGTGCCGAGCAAGGCTGCGGCAACGCTACCGGTGGAGCGCCGGCCGCACACGAAAAAGCCAACGACACCGACCACGATCAGCACCCCCACGACGATGGCGGGGACGCGGTCGGGAGGCTGGGCGACGCGGACGGCAGGCGCGGAGATAGTGAGGAATAGGACCAAGCCGATGGTCAGGGCGGTGGCCCAGACAAGTTCGCTGCGGCGAGGCCACCTGCGCTCCAGGAGCTCACGAAGGACAACGGCGAAAACGATGCTGCTGACCAACACGGGCTGGACGACGGTGAGCGGGCCCACTCGAAGAGCCAAGGCGTGCAGCGCGAAGCCCCCGATATCCGCGACGGCGCCAATAATCCATAAGGGGTGGCGCAATGTCCTGACCATGAAGCCACCCGGCCGCTCGCCGACCCGGGTGCCGTCGGTGACCAGCCCGGCACTGCGGTGCTGGAAAGCAGTCGACACACCGAACAGACCGGCGGCCACCAGTGCGATAATCGTTGTTACGAGCACGATAAATCCCCAATGACCGTCGTGCTCACTGTACCCCCGGCGCCGGCCCGGCCGAGGCCAGTATGGGCGGGATGGGTGCCACCACATCGCCACGGTCGGCCGCGGCAAGACACGCGAGATGGCGTAGGAAGAGCAATCCCTCTCGAAGGTCGGCCTTGGATTTCCCTGCCTCACGCAAGGCGAAATCGAAGCCGACGTTGCCGACGGAACGCGGCTGGCAGCGGACCATGACCTCGAGGAGGATCTTGTAACCACAGGGCCGGAGGGCTACGCCTTCAAGCACAGATCGGTGCACAGCGAACAGGCCACCGAGCGGGTCCGCCAGCCGGCGGCTGGACGGCACCAGTGCGTGCACCAAAGCCTTGCAGGCCCAGGAGACCAGGCGGCGGTGCCACCCGGCCAATCCCGAAGTCCCTCCCGCCCACGCATAGCGGTTCCCGGCCACCAGCTCCTCTTTGCCCGACAGCACGGGTGCAATAACGGCCCCCAACGCCTCGGGAGGGTGCTGCAAGTCAGCGTCCATCACCACGATCACTTCACCCCGGGCCACTTGAAAACCAGCGCTGACAGCTCCTCCCAGGCCGCCTCGGCGACCACCGCGAGCACGGTGCACAAGACGGACCGCAGGGTTGGCAAGCATTGTCTCCCGGATCGCATCAGGGGTGCCGTCGTCCGAGTCATCGATGAAGAGCAGCTCCCAATCGAGCCCACGAGGCAGAAGAGCCGTTCTCAGCCGCGAGACCAAGGTCGCGACATTGGGTGCTTCACTTCGGGTGGGTACTACAACGGACAGGGTGCAGCGACCTTCCCGCGCCCCGCTACCGGCGCCCCCCGGAAAGGCGAGGGGTGCCTGTCCGTTCGCCGCGATGCCCCTGGTCCCGATGGGCAGCGTTGGTAGGGGGTTCAGACCGCGCCGGAGCTTGCCGAAAGCCCGCATGGAGCCAACGCTAAACTTCTACGCTTTCCATTGGACCGGCCAAGCTTCTTGCCTGCGTACTGGTCAGCTACGTGGGAGGAGGCGGGGGCCTACAGACCAGGGGGGTTAGCCCCAGTTTCGCAGTGGGTTAGCCCGACCCAAAAGACGCCGACTAGCGGTATTTCGCTGGGCACGACGCCCGTTTACCGTTACTTGTAATGATCACTGCACACTCACTTACCAAGCACTTCGGCGCATCTACTGCCGTAGACAACCTGACCTTCGAGGTCCCACCCGGTCTGGTCACCGGGTTCCTGGGACCGAACGGCTCAGGCAAGTCGACGACAATGCGAATGATCATGGGGCTCGATTACCCGGACTCGGGGTCGGCCTTGATCGGCGGCAAGCCCTATCCCGAGCTGGCCTGGCCGCTGCGGGAGGTAGGAGGTCTGCTCGAAGCAAAATCGTTCCACCCAGCCCGGACCGCCCGCAACCATCTGCGCTGGCTTGCCCTCACCAATGACATCCCGCTTCGCCGGGTCGATGAGGTCCTGGACCAGGTAGGCCTGAGTTCGGTCGCGAACCGGCGGGCTGGCAAGTTCTCACTTGGCATGAGCCAGCGGCTCGGCATAGCAGCGACCCTCCTGGGCGACCCGGGCGTGTTGCTCTTCGACGAACCCGTCAACGGTCTCGACCCCGAAGGAATCCGCTGGGTACGCCACTTCCTGCGGGATCTTGCTGCAGGGGGCCGGACCGTGTTCGTGTCCAGCCATCTCATTTCCGAGATGGCCCTGACCGCCGACCGGCTAATTGTGATCGGCCGCGGCCGGTTGATCGCCGAGACAAGCGTGGCCGACTTCGTGGCCAGGAGTAGCGGCGGAGCCGTCAAGCTGGTTACTCCCGACGCGGGCCCGTTCACGTCGGCCCTCGCAGCAATCGGGGCCGAAGTCACCCACGGTGATTGCGCGTCACTAACTGTCGCAGGGGTGACCACCCGGGAGATCGGGGACCTCGCAGCCCGCGACGGCCTGCGGATCTACGAGCTGACGCCGATCACTGCGTCCTTGGAGGACGCGTTCATGGAACTAACCCAAGACGACGTGGAGTACCGCCCGTCGACAATGGCCGCGGCGACTGCCGCCGGCGGGAAGGAGTGAGAGTAATGACCCAGGCCATTCAGAGAGCCCCGCTGGGGCACTATCGCGTCAAGCACGTCGTGAAATCCGAGGTCCTCAAGATCCTGACCCTGCGGTCCACCGCCATCACTGTGGGCCTCACAGTGGTCGTTGGGCTGTTGGTGACAGCGCTCGTAACGAACAGCAACCTGCACCAAGGTCCTGGGTATTATGCCGGCTTCGACCCGACGCAAAACTCGCTCGCAGGACTGATCGTTGCCGGCCTCACCGGAGGGGTGTTCGGGGCGTTGCTCATCACGGGCGAGTACTCGAGCGGAACTATCCGTTTGTCAATGGCGGCCACTCCCAAACGGCCCATTCTGCTCGCGGCGAAGCTCGGCGTAGCGGCGGCCGCCGCTCTGACTTTCTGTGAGCTTCTCAGCTTTGCGTCGTTCTTCCTCGGTCAGGTTGTCCTTTCCGGAGGCGGTGCTCCCTCTGCGAGCCTCGGGTCGCCCGGCGCCCTACGGGCCGTCGTCATGACCGGCGTGTTCATCGCGCTGATGGCCCTCATGTCGTTCGGTTTCGGGTTGATCTTCCGAAGCACAGCGGCGGCGATCTCCGCCTTCGTCGGCATCGTGTTCGTCCTCCCGCTCGTGATGCACGGCATATCCGAACGTGACCTTCGCTACGTGCCGACCAACATCTTGACTAACTCGATCATGTCCACCGTCAACCAGGGCCCGGGAGGCATACTCCGACCGCTCTCGCCGGCCGTAGGGTTATTGTTGATGGCCCTCTATGCCACAGTTGCCCTCACCGCCGGGGCGGTGCTGTTCATTAGGCGAGACGCTTGAGGGTGACAAGCATGACCGGTCACCTGAACATAGACGCGGCGATGCGGTTCTCGGCAGAGGTGAGGACGCCGCCGGTGGTCCTAAGGGACCGCTCCCCGGTCCTCCCCGCTTCAGGGGCCGTAATGAAGGTGCTCGAGGGCGAAGATGTGATCGTCGGGTCCAAGGTCGCCGAAGACGGGGCGGGGGTAATTGTGCGCCTCCTCAACAGCACCCGTCAGAAGCGGAAGTTGAGCATCGACGCGGGACGGCCCTTGGAGGGCGCCTGGTTGGTGCACCCGGACGAACGGCCGTCGGAGGAGCTCGGGACCGTTGCCTCGACGGTCAGTACCGCCGTCGCGCCCCGCTGTAGCGCGAGCCTCCTGCTCAAATGGTGAGGCCGGCCAGTTACGGAGGACGCTGGGCTGCGATCGTCGCCGGAGGCTCGTCGGGGATCGGCTATGCCAGCGCTAGGCGTCTTGTCGAGGCCGGCGCCGAGGTGGTCCTGGGTGGCATCGACGAGCGGGAGGTGAGCTCGGCGGTCGAGGCTCTGGCGAGCGAAGGAGCTACCGTCCACGGCTTCAGCGGTGACCTGAGCCAGCCGGACGCGGCCAAACACCTCATTGAGGTCGGCGCTCGGGACGCCCCATTGCGGGTGCTCGTCAACAGCGTCGGGATCCAGCGCTACGGTACGGCCGAGGAGACCTCCGTCGAGTTGTGGGACCAGGTCCAGCGGGTCAACGTCCGCACGGCGTTCCTATTGGCCAAGTTCGCCATCCCCGAAATGCGTTCTGGAGGCGGCGGGGCCATCGTGAACGTTGCTTCTGTCCAGGCGTTTGCCACTCAGGCCAGCGTCGTCGCCTACACCTCGAGCAAGGCGGCTCTCGTCGGGCTAACCCGTGCATTGGCGGTGGACCATGCCCGGGACAACATCAGGGCCAATGTGGTCTGTCCCGGCTCTGTGCGCACTCCCATGTTGGAGTCGGCGGCAGCACTGTTCGCGCCGGCAGGAGAGGCTGACCAGCTGATGGCGAAATGGGGGGCAATGCACCCCATGGGCCGGGTAGCCGATGCGGACGAGGTGGCCGAGGCGGTGTGGTTCCTGGCCAGCCCTCAGTCCTCGTTCATCACGGGTTCCGAGCTCAAGGTGGATGGTGGTTTGCTGGCTGCCATAGGGGTCCCTCTGGAGGATTGACGGTCGGCTTGTGACCAGATCGGCGGTGCCGGCCGGGGCGGCGGCCGTCCGGCTGACGCCGGAGTGCTAAGAGCAGACATGTTAAAGCTGGTCAGGGGATGTTGAGCTGAACCGGGTCGAGTGGCCGCCTAACCTTTGGCCTGCCAGGTTGGTGGCCGACGTACGACCGGGGCTGTGATCTCCTGGCTGGCGAAGTCGGTCGAGCACGGAAGGCGGCTCATTTTTGGCCAGCAGAGCAAACGCGGTTAGGGTCGCTGCTGGTTCTTTGCCCGTTCCCCCCCGGCCAGCCGGCGCAGGCGGGAAGATTGCGCCGGCGGGACACTGGCGGCGGTTGCCTGGGCGGTGGTGGTGAGGGC
>Ga0302180_10004294_pt1 | contig 10585 bp, 5 predicted proteins | sample I_Palsa_E3_2_FD_200575 | JGI IMG/M metagenome (GOLD analysis project Ga0302180, IMG submission 200575) | Peat permafrost microbial communities from Stordalen Mire near Abisko, Sweden - I_Palsa_E3_2 | ecosystem: Environmental > Terrestrial > Soil > Palsa > Peat permafrost | place: Sweden: Abisko... | reverse complement strand
CGCGCTGTTATCGGCGATCGCGCCATAGACAGCTTCCGTAAACAAAACCGCGGCCAGCGGCGCGTAAGACGAGGTTATCTGCTTTGAGACCACCATGAGGTCGGGCTTGAAACCATAGTGCACCGACCCGAAGCTGCTGCCGAGCCGACCAAAGCCGTTAATGACTTCATCGGCTACCAGCAAAATGTCGTACTTGCGGCACAGCGCCTCAATGCCTTGCCAGTAGCCCTGAGGCGGCGGCATCACGCCGCCGGCGCCCATAAGCGGCTCGCCGATGAAAGCGGCAACCGTCTCGGGCCCTTCCGCAAGGATCACGGATTCTGCTTCCGAGAGCAGTCGCGCCGTGAACTGCGCCTCGGTCTCGCCAGCGGCGCCGAAGCGGTAGAAATGCGGACAGGTCAGGTGACGCACCGGGATCGCCGGCAGATCGAAGTCACGGTGGTTGCCCGGTAGCCCCGTCAGGCTGCCCGAGGCCACCGTAATGCCGTGATAGGCTTTCTGTCGCGCGAGGAATTTCTTTTTCTTCGGCCGCCCGAGCGCATTGTTCGCATACCAGACCATCTTGACCGTGGTATCGACCGCCTCCGAGCCCGAGTTGGTGAAGAACACGCGCGTGAGCTGCGGCGGTGTCATCGCCACGAGTTTCTCGGCGAGCCGGATCACAGGCTCATGCGATTTGTGACCAAACATGTGGTAGTACGGCAGCTTCGCCATCTGCGCGGCGGCGGCCTGCACCAGGCGCGGCTCGTTGAACCCCACTGCAACCGACCAGAGGCCAGCCATACCCTCGATGTACTCTTTGCCAGTCGTGTCGTAGACGTAGATGCCCTCGCCACGATCGATCACGACCGGTCCGATGCGCTCGTGCAGCCGGGCGTCCGCATACGGATGCAGCTCGTTGGTGATGTCGGCGCGGGCCAGTGAATCCGGTGTGTTCATACGTATTAGTATACCGTTATGGACGAAGCGAAACTCAAAGAGCTGCGCGCGCGCTATACCGATCGGCAGGCATTTGATGCCGACGATCCAGTGCTGGTCGCCGCAGCGCGCCAAGTCAAATCGAGCGATGGCAAACGTGCGCTGCCCTATTCGGGCATAGCGACGCTGCTGGATCTACCTCAGGCGCCCAGCGCCGCCGGCCTGGACATCGCGCTGATTGGCGTGCCCATGGACCTGGGCGTATCCAACCGCTCCGGAGCGCGCTTTGGGCCACGCGCCGTGCGCAATATCGAGCGCATCGGACCCTATCATCCGACCTTCCGCGGCGTGCCCAAAAGCGCCGTGCGCGCGGCAGACATCGGGGATGTGCCGTTTCGCAGCCGCTACAGCCTCGAGCAGTCGCTGGAGGACATCGAGCACTTTTACGCCGATCTGAAGGCCCAGGGCGTGCGCCCGTTATCGGTCGGCGGCGACCACTCTATTACCTACCCGATACTCAAAGCTCTGGGCAAGGATGGGCCAGTCGGCCTGGTTCATATCGATGCGCACTGTGACACGATGGGCGCCTACGACGGCTCAAAATTTCATCACGGCGGACCATTCCGGCTCGCCGTACTCGATGGCGTCCTGGATCCACAGCGCACGATCCAGATCGGCATTCGAGGCTCATCGAACATGTTCTGGGAGTTCTCGCACGCCTCGGGCATGACGGTTATCTACATGGAGGACTTCATGCGCATGGGCTTGGAGGCGGTCGCGGCGCTCGCGCGCAAGGTGGTCGGCGATGAGCCCATATATATCTCGGTTGATGTCGATGGCTTTGATCCCGCCTATGCGCCGGGAACCGGGACGCCTGAAGCAGGCGGGCTCGAAGCGCGCGAAGGCCTCGCCCTGTTGCGCTCACTGGCCGGGCTGCGCGTGATCGGCGCTGACGTCGTGGAAGTCGCGCCGCAGTACGATCCGACCACGAACACGAGCCTGCTGGCGGCGCAGTTGCTGTTCGAGGAATTCGCGCTGATGGCCTTTGGGCCCGCCCAGGGCGCGGTCAGGGCGCCGCGCTAACGTCGCTAAAGTAAGGGCATCTGTCGCCCGAGTATCTGCGCTTCGACGTTGAGCAATTGCAGCCGTCTGGCCAGAGCATCATAGATCTGTGCGCGCTCGGCGATTTTTGCCTCTGACAGGGTCGCGATCCAATCCGTGACGATCATGACCGGCAGTCGATACTCGTCCCGATGCAGCTCGCGGATCCAAGCCGACAGCGGGCGCATTTTTGGCGCTTTGATCCACCAGGGCAGCTCGTCGGGCACCCACAACATGGCCGTGTTCAGATGCTGCAGGAAGCGGCGTTTTGGCACACTCGTGCGCCCGACGTAGCGTACATCACGCAGATCGCGCGGATCGGCCAGCGAGTAGATCGCGCAGCCTTGGGGAGCAAGCCCCGAATCGTCGTAAAACTGCGCTGCAACGTGCGTGCGGATCTGCCGAGCGAGCTCTATTTTGGTTATAAAGCGTGCGCTCACCGCAGTTGACTGTCTTTGCTCCCGCGCCTGTTATAGCCGCTGAACGTACCGACTTCCCGATCCCGGGCGTTCTGACAGTCCAGGCACAGGCGCACGCCCGGGATCGCCGCTCGGCGTGCGGGTGCAATCTGCGCGCCGCACTCGGCGCAATGAGTCAGCCCGGGACCTTCAGGCAAACGGCTCTTAGCACGCTGGATGGCATCCTTGACGGTCGCGTCAATTTGATCCTGGACCGCCCCTTCTTTTGCCCAGCCGGTAGCCATAGTTCGCATATTATATCGCGCATGAAACTCAGATTCGGTGGCGTCTGGGTACTGCTCGCGCTCCTCGGCGGCGCTGGCGCAGCGGCTGGTGCCGAGCAGCAATTCAAACCCCACGAGCCCAATGGGCTGGCCCTCACACCGCCCATGGGGTGGAACAGCTGGAACAAATTCGCCTGCAACATTGACGAGGCCACCATGCGCAAAGAGGCCGACGCCATGGTCGCCTCAGGCATGAAGGCGGCCGGTTACCTCTACATCGTCGTCGATGATTGCTGGCACGGTGAGCGTGATGAGGCCGGCAACATTCAATCCGATCCGGCCCGTTTCCCCTCCGGGATCAAGGCGCTGGCGGACTACGTTCACACTTTGGGCCTGAAATTCGGCATTTATTCGGACGCCGGGGCTCAAACCTGCCAAAACAGGCCGGCCAGCCGCGGGCACGAATATCAGGACGCCCGGCAGTACGCCGCCTGGGGCGTGGATTACCTGAAATACGACTGGTGTCACAGCGAGTCACTCGAGGCTCGTGCAGCCTACGAGACTATGTCAGATGCATTACGCGCGACGGCGCGCCCGATGGTCTTCAGTATCTGCGAATGGGGCACGCACCAGCCCTGGCTCTGGGGTGCCACCGTCGGCGGCAATCTGTGGCGCACGACCGGCGATATCCATGACCTGTGGCAGCGCAGCGCATCGGCGAGCGATCGGCGGCTCGGCGTGCTTGATATCCTGGATCTACAGGTCGGGTTGGGAGCTTTCGCAGGTCCCGGCCACTGGAACGATCCGGACATGCTCGAAGTCGGCAACGGCGGCTTGACGGAAGATGAGAATCGCGCGCATTTCGCGCTCTGGGCCATGCTCGCGGCGCCCCTGATGGCCGGTAATGATCTCTCGACGATGAGTCCGCAGACCGCGGCGATACTGACTAATCGGGAGATCATTGCTGTTGATCAGGACGAGCTGGGTATCGAGGCGCACCGCGCCGCCAAGTCAGAAGACACCGAAATCTGGGTCCGGCCGCTCGCCGGCGGCTCACATGCCGTGGCGCTGCTGAATCGCAGCGCGGAACCGCGCAGCGTGCGCCTGGATTGGTCGGTGTTGAATCTGCCGTCCTATTTGATCATGGATGTCCGGGACCTCTGGGCAGCCAAAGATCTGCCGCCGGCAAGCGCCAGCCTGACCATCGATGTCAAACCGCATGCCGTGGTTATGTTGAAAATGACTCCGGCGCGTAACCGCAAGCACTGACGCGCGGCCCATCATCTGCGCGGCGCTAAGCACCGCACGAAGAATCCGATGACCGGCACGATGAGAATCCCTTCAGACGAGACGGCGCGCCGGCGTGCCCTGGCGGTGCCTCCGACTACAGGGACGCGAGCGTGGATCACGCGGTTGACCGAGCCCTACGTTCTGTTCCCCTTCATCACGGTTGTGCTTCTTGCCGTGATCTGGAGTGCAACCTTCAATCTGATCAAAGTGGAGCGTAGCAACGCCACACGCGCCTCGGCCGCCACCACGCTCGAGGTGGTCAACACCTATGCGGCGCAGGCCGTACGTGCTTTGAGTCAGATCGATCAGACGCTCAAGCTCGTCAAGTTTGAATACGAGTCCAAAGGCGCTGGCACCAACACAGCCAACGCGGCGCTGTCTGAGCTAAAGAGCAGGACAATGCTGCCGTCGGACCTGCTGTTCGTGATCAACATCATTAATCGCGACGGTAAGATCGTGGCCAGCACGCGACCGATCGCAGCGAACACCGCAACTGAGCCGGAATTGTTAGCGGGATTACGCGGCGATGCGCTTTGGATCAATCGACCGCGCCCAAGCGCGGCGCCGAATCACTGGACACTGCAGTTCGGCCGCGCGCTCAACGCAGCCGATGGCGCTATTGCGGGCGCCGTGGTGCTCGAGGTCGACGCCGCCTATTTCGTGAGTAGCTACGATCCCGCGGTCCTGGGCAACGACGGCGTACTGGGCCTTCTGGGAACTGACGGCGTATTTCGCGCACGACGCACGGGCGAGCAGGTGAGCGCGGGCGACAGCATTGATTATGCGAAAACGGTACGCGGCGATCAGGATGATTCCGCGGTCTGGATTTCCGTCAATAGCTGGGATGGCGTGCGGCGCTTCACCGGCGTACAGCAGCTCGCCGAGTTTCCCCTGGCGGTGATCGCCGGTTTGTCCGAGCGCGAGCAATTGGCCGCCGCGCTTCGCAGCAGGAACGTGTTTCTTTGGCGCGCGGCCCTTGGCAGCCTCTTTATCCTGGTGCTCGGCGCGACGCTCGGACGCATGAGCTGGCAGCTCTCAGAGGCCAGACAGCGCGAGAGCGAAGCTAAATTGTCCTATGCGCTGCGTGTCGAGCACCTCGCCTATCATGACAGTCTCACGGCATTGCCCAATCGCAGCCTGTTCAACCGGCTCTTGACCCAGGCTATCCGCGAAGCCCAGCGTCACGAGAGGCAATTGGCCGTAGCATTCATCGATCTGGATCAATTCAAACTGATCAACGATACGATTGGTCACGAAGCCGGTGATCAGTTACTGCGTGAGGTCGCGAGCAGGCTCACGGGTTGCGTGCGGGAAAGCGACACGGTTGCCCGCCTCGGCGGGGATGAGTTCGTGCTGCTGTTGACGGAGCTGAAGGAAGAGAAATATGCCGCCACGGTCGCGCAGAAGATCGTGGCCGTGCTCGCCAGGCCGTTTGTGTTGATGGGTCAGGAATTCAATGTGACCGCGAGCATCGGCATCAGCACGTATCCACTGGACGGCCGCGACGAGCGTACGCTGATGAAGAACGCCGACATCGCGATGTATCACGCCAAAGAAGCCGGCAAGAACAATTTTCGATTCTATTGTGCGAGGCTCAACGCCAACTCGCTTGAGCGCCTCACCCTGGAATCCAACCTCAGGCGCGCACTGGAGCGTAATGAGTTCGAGCTTTACTACCAGGCCAGGCGCGACATCCGCAATGACCGCATAACGGGCGTCGAGGCGCTGCTGCGCTGGCGGCACCCGGAATTGGGGATCGTACCGGCCGCGCGGTTCATATCGGTGGCAGAAGATACCGGTCTGATCGTGCCCATCGGCAAGTGGGTGCTGCAGACAGCCTGCCAGCAAAACGTGGCGTGGCAAAGGCAGGGATTACCCCGTATGGGCATCGCCGTGAATCTGACGGCGCGCCAGTTCTACGATGAGCATCTGTTGCGCGACGCGGCCTCGATACTTGCCTCGACCGGCATGCACCCGGGGCTGCTCGAGCTGGAGATTCATGAGAGCCTGCTGATTCATGACATCAACAAGACGCTGCATATATTGACGGGACTCAAGGCCCTGGGTATGCGCATCGCCATCGATAATTTTGGCGCGGGCTATTCCTCGCTGGCCGCTTTGCAGCGCTTCCCACTCGATACGATCAAGATCGATCAGTCATTTATTCAGGACGTGTCATCGCCTGGCAAAGACCGCGATGTGACCGCGGCCATCATCGCCATGGGAAAGAGCCTGAGCCCAACCGTCGTGGCTCAGGGCGTAGAGACCAAAGAACAGGCCGATTTCCTGCGCAAGCACGCCTGCAATGAGTGTCAGGGATTTTATTTCAACAAGCCGTTGTCGATACAGCAGTTCACCGAGCTGTTGTACGCGCAGACGAAGACAGACTTGAAACAGGTAGTGGGATCCTGATCGTCAGGGCGGCGTGGCTGCTGGGGCGGGCGCTGCTGGGTTCACCAGTACTGGTGCTGCCGCTGATGCCGCCGGAAGTGTCACGGGCTGCTCCTGCCAGCCGCCGCCAAGCGCCGAGTACAGGTGCACCAGCGCACCCAGATTGTTGCCGTAGGCCTGGGACAGCAGCAGCTCGGCCGTGAAAAGATCGCGATCGGCGTCGATCACATCGAAGTACGAGGCATAGCCGATCCGATAGCGCGCGAACGCGATTTCCCGCGAGCGTCGCAAGGCATTGACCTGCTCGGCTTCGCGCTGCTCAAACTCCCCATATTTCTGGTAGTCGACCAGTGCGTCAGCGACGTCCTGGAAGGCCGCCTGCACGGTCTTCTCGTATTGGTAGAGCGCCTCGCGTTTACGCGCATCGGCCACCTGGACCTGGTAGAGATTGGACTGCACGCTCAGCAGCGGCTGCAGCAGGCTGACGCCCGCGCTCCACTCCGCGGCGGGCGCCGTGAACAGATGATTGAACGGTACGGATAGCGAGCCGTCGCTGCCGGTCAGAGAAATATTGGGAAACAGCGCCGCCTTGGCGACGCCTATTTCTGCGTTGGCGGCTACGAGCGTCTCCTCGGCCTGCAGTACGTCCGGACGGCGCTCGAGCAATTGCGATGGCAGGCCCGGTGGAGGACGCGGCGGTGCTTCAGGCACCGCTTCCCCATAGTGTGCGCGTGTCACGGTGGTGGGATTTTCGCCCTCAAGGATACTGATCATGTCCTCGTCCTCGGCGATCTGGCGTTCGAGGTCCGGGATGTTGGCACGCGCGGCGGCGAGCTGGGCTTCGGCGGCGGCAACATCCAGACCGGTGACATAGCCGCGGTCGTGCTGTGCGTGCGTGAGCTCGACGAACTTCTCGCGCGTACCCACCGTGCGCCGTGTGATCTGCAGCTGACTATCGAGTGAGAGCAAATTAAAGTAGGCCGTGGCCAGCTGCGCCACGAGCGTGACGCGCACGGCGCGCTGCCCGTAGCGCGAACCCAGCAGGTTCGCGCGCGCAGCCTCATTCATACGCCTGAGCTGCCCCCATATATCCAGCTGCCAGGAGGCCTGCAGCTGCACCTGGGCCTCATTGGCCATCCGCGCCTCACCGGGCAGCACCGCATACGCGGAGCTCTCCTCGCGCTCCGCTCCGGCAGCGACGGAGAGCTGCGGCAAGTAATAGAGACGTGTCGAGCCGAGCTGGGCGCGCGCCTCATCGATGCGTGCAAGCGCGGTCTTGACGTCAAAGTTGTTCTTCAGCGCGGTGTCGAGCAGCGCCTGCAGGTTCGAATCCGAGTAGACCTGCCACCAGCCGCTATCGCCCATTGACGCCACGTCCATGGGCTCGCTCTCGGCCGGCGGTGCGGTTTCACGGTACTTCCCCGGCACATCGAGCGCGGGTCGATGGTAGTTCGGCCCCAGCGCGCAGCCGATCGGCAACAAGGCCGCCAGCAGCGTCAGCCGTTTCACGGACCAGGCCCTGCATGAGCCGGTGCCGCGGGCGCTGCCGGTGGATGCGACTGCGGCTTGGGCCGGGAGAAGCGATCCACGAGCGACTGCAGCACGACGTAGAACACCGGCACGATGAAGATGCCGATCAACGTCGCGGCGGTCATGCCGAATACCACGGTCGTACCGAGCACCTGGCGCGAAGTCGCACCCGCACCGGTCGCGATCGCGAGCGGCAATGCGCCCAGAATGAACGCGAAGGAGGTCATCAGGATCGGCCGCAGGCGCAGGCGAGCGCCCTCGATCGCCGCGTCGACCAACGGCAGGCCGCGCTGGTGCGACAGACGGGCGAATTCGACGATCAGAATTGCGTTCTTGGCCGCAAGGCCGATCAGCATGACGAGCCCGACCTGAGCATAGATGTCGTTGGCCATGCTACGCATCGTCAGACCCAGAAAGGCGCCGAACACCGCGAATGGAATGCACAGGATCACCGCGAATGGCACGATCCAGCTCTCATACTGCGCGGCGAGCACGAGGAAGACGAAAACCAGCGCCATCGCAAAGATATAGGGTGCCTGGCTGCCGGCTCGCTGCTGTTGGAATACCGAGCCGGTCCAGAAATACGTCAGGTTAGGCGGCAAGGACTTCGCAAGCTGCTCCATGACCTTGATCGCCTCGCCCTGACTGTAGCCCGGCGCCGGGGAGCCGTTGATGGTCACGGCACGAAAGACGTTGTAGCGCTCGATGTAGGCCGGACCACGCGTCGGTTTGATCGCCACGAGTGAGGACAGCGGCACCATGTCGCCAGCCTGAGTGCGCACGTAGAGCGTGTTGACGGCTTCGGGCAACGTGCGCGCCGTGGCTTCCGCTTCCGCCGTGACCCGGAACGTGCGCCCGAAGAGGTTGAAGTCATTGATGTAGTTGCCGCCGAGGAACGTCTGCAGAGCACCGAAGATGTCGGAGATCGGAATACCGAGCTCGCGCGCCCGGTCGCGGTCGATCTCGTATTCGATCTCCGGTACGTGATCGTTGAACTGTGTGGAGACGTGCGTGAGTTCCTTGCGCTGATTGGCCTGTGCGATGAAGTCCTGGATGGCGCTATTGAAGGCATCCAGACTGCCGCCGGAAGTATCGGCCAGGATGAACTCGAAGCCCCCGGCCTGGCCGATGCCCGGGATCGCCGGCGGGGCGAATATGATGATATTGGCTTCCTTGATCGAGGCGAGCAGCCGGTAGAGCCGATCCGTCACGCCTTGCACCGAGTGCTCAAAGCCTTTGCGCTGTGACCAAGGTTTGAACGTAATGAAGCCCGAACCGGTGTAGGGCGTATTGGCCTGGGCCAGGAAATTCAGCCCCGTAATCGCGAGCATGCTCTTGACCTCGGGCTGTTGCTTCACGATCGCGCGAATGTCCTCGAGCACCTTCTCGCTGCGCTGCAGAGAAGCGCCCGGTGGCAACTGCGCCACCATCTGCACGAAGCCCTGATCGTCCTCGGGCAGGAATCCCGTGGGGCGCGCCAACACCAGATACGCGAGCGCCACGACGATCGCGAGGAAGAGGCACAGCGCGATGGCCGAACGCCGGATCGCGCGCTGCACGACGCTCATGTAGGCCTTGCGGCTGCGCAGGAAGGCAACATCGAAGGCGGCGAAAAAGCGCCCGAGCATTCCCGGCGGCGCGGTTTCCGAGCGCGGTTTGAGCAGCAGCGCGCACAGCGCCGGTGTAAAGGTCAACGCGATCAGCGCCGAGATCAACACCGAGACCGACAAGGTCAGTGCGAACTGCTTGTAGAACTGGCCGGTCAGGCCGCCGAGAAACGCCACCGGCACGAATACCGCGCTCAGCACGAGCGCTATGGCGATCACCGGACTGGCGACATCTGCCATCGCCGAGCGGGTCGCGGCGCGCGGATCGAGCCCTTTCTCCTCCATCTTCTCAGTCACCGCCTCGACCACGACGATCGCGTCATCGACGACCAGACCAATCGCGAGCACGAGCGCAAACAAGGTCAGCGTATTGATCGAAAAACCGAGCGCGACGAAGATCGTGAATGTCCCGAGCAGCGAGACCGGCACCGCGAGCATCGGGATCAAGGTTGCGCGCCAGCTCTCCAGGAACAGGAACACGACCAGCAGCACCAGCCCCGTAGCGATGAACAGCGTGATTTCGACCTCTCTGATCGATTCACGTACGAAGTCCGAGGTGTCCAGTGGAATCTCGTAGGAGATACCCGGCGGAAAACGCAACGACAGTTGCCGCAGCGTGGCACGAACGCCCTCGCTGACTTCCAGCGCGTTTGCATCCGGTAGCTGAAACACTGCGAGCGTCGCGACCGGCTCGCCATTCAGGCGACTCGAGCGGCTGTAATCGGTGGCGGCCAGCTCAACGCGAGCGACATCTTTCAAACGCACGACGGAGCCATTGGCACCCGCCTTGATCACGACGTTCTCGAACTCCTCGACACTGCGCAGGCGTCCGTGCACGGTGACCGTGTAGGTCATCTGCTGGCCGGGCGGGGAGGGCTCCGCGCCAACGATGCCGGACGGCGCGACGACATTCTGCTCGTTGATGACGTTGGCGATATCCTGGGTCGTCACCGCCAGGCGCGCCATCTTGCCCGGATCCAGCCAGATGCGCATGCCGTAGTCACGCGCGCCGAACTGCAATACCTGACCCACACCCTTGACGCGTGCCAGTGCGTCATAGACCTGC
>Ga0302180_10004293_pt1 | contig 10585 bp, 7 predicted proteins | sample I_Palsa_E3_2_FD_200575 | JGI IMG/M metagenome (GOLD analysis project Ga0302180, IMG submission 200575) | Peat permafrost microbial communities from Stordalen Mire near Abisko, Sweden - I_Palsa_E3_2 | ecosystem: Environmental > Terrestrial > Soil > Palsa > Peat permafrost | place: Sweden: Abisko... | reverse complement strand
CTATGCCTGCTGTTCGACCGTGCCGGCGAGGCAAACGTCGTCCTCACCCGGCGACCGGCGCACCTGCGCTCCCACGCAGGGGAGGTGTGCTTTCCTGGCGGGCGTCTACGGCGCGGCGAGCTTCCCTTGGAGGCGGCGCTACGGGAGGCCAACGAGGAGATCGGCGTCGCGGTGAACGACATCGAGGTCATCGGCCAGCTGACACCGCTCACCACGACCCGCAGCCCCGCTCTGGTGGACTGCTTCGTCGGGACGCTGTCGGGGCCCGCCACCGAGCCTCCGGGCCCGGTGTTCGTGCCGGACCCGAACGAGGTCGACAAGGTCTTTTGGGTGCCTCTGGCGCAGCTTGCCGCGGCTGGGGCCTACCACGAAGAGCTGTGGCCTTCCCGCCAGGCCGACGACGGGACGCCTTTCCGGGCGGTCCCTTTTTTCCGTCTCGACGAGGACACGGTCTGGGGGGCCACGGGGCGTCTGCTTGCCGAACTACTGGGCGCCGTCCTGGGCCGCCGTGGGCAAAGCGGGGTGCCCGAGGATGCCGGAGGTGCCCTGAAGAGGCAAAGCGGTCCTCAGGACGGTACCCTGGGGAAATCATGATGTGCCCTCGCTGCGGCATCTACAACCCGTCTGGTCGTTCGTCGTGCACGCGTTGTTCGGGCCTGCTCGCTCCCGCGCCGGTCCGGGACAGCGGTCCTCTTCCCTACGTGCTGCCCGTCACCAAGCGCGCAGAGCTGGCCTTGGGCCGGGCGAGGTCGGGGGCCCCGGCGGGAGCCGCTGGTGATGGCACCCCGCGGCCGAGCCCGACATTGGGCGCGGCTTTGGAGACGGCGGAACTGCCCGTCACCGAGATCTACCTGATGGGGATCGACCACTCAACCGGCCAACCCGCGCCCCCGCCCTCGCCCCACGGGCAGGGAGAGCCAGCCCGCGCTGACCGTCCTACCCGCGTCGCTATCGGCCTGTCGCGCGCCTGATCCGGACGCGCTAACTCACCCAGGATCTGAGCCGGATCTGGCTCGGCTCCGCCCGATCATGCCTCGGCGGTGGGCCGCGTCCCAGTAGGCTCGCGTGTTGACAGCACCGTGACGCGTACGAGAGGCAGGCACTGTGGAAATCGAGATAGGTAAGGGCAAAACAGGGCGGCAGGCTTACGGCTTCGACGACATTGCCATCGTCCCGAGCAGGCGGACAAGGGACCCCGAGGATGTGGATATCTCGTGGGAGATCGACGCCTTCCGCTTCGAGCTCCCGTTGATGGGAGCAGCGATGGATGGTGTCATCAGCCCTTCCACGGCCATAGAGATCGGCCGGCTCGGCGGTGTCGGCGTCCTCAACCTGGAGGGCCTGTGGACGCGCTATGACGACCCGGACCCGTACTTCGAGGAGATCGCACATCTCTCGCCCGACAAGGCGACGGCGCGGATGCAGCAGATTTACTCCGAACCCATGAAGCCCGAGCTGGTGACTGCACGGATACGCGAGATCAAGGCGGCCGGTGTCGTGGCTTGCGCTTCGTTGACGCCTCAGCGCACTGCCCAGTACGCCCAGGCGCTGCTCGAGGCAGAGCTGGACCTCTTCGTCGTCCAGGGGACGGTTGTGTCGGCCGAGCACGTTTCCAAGACGGTCGAGCCACTCAACTTGAAGCGCTTTATCCGCGAGTTCGAAATCCCTGTGATCGTCGGTGGCTGCGCCTCCTACCAGGCGGCTCTCCACCTGATGCGCACCGGTGCGGTTGGGGTCCTGGTGGGAGTCGGGCCAGGGCACGCCTGCACCACGCGTGGGGTCCTCGGGATCGGTGTGCCGCAGGCCACTGCCATCGCCGACGCACGGGCGGCGCGGGCGCAGCACCTCGACGAGACGGGTGTCTACGTCCACGTCATAGCCGACGGCGGGATGGGCACAGGAGGCGACGTCGCAAAGGCGATCGTTTGCGGCGCCGACGCGGTGATGTTGGGCTCGCCCCTCGCCGCAGCCACCGAAGCGCCAGGCCACGGCTACCACTGGGGCATGGCCACTTTCCACCCGACGCTCCCGCGCGGTGCCCGGGTGAGGACCGAGATGCGTGGCACGCTGCGGGAGGTCCTGATCGGCCCTGCCCACGAAAATGACGGCCGCGTCAACCTCTTCGGGGCGCTCAAGACATCCATGGCCACTTGTGGGTACGGCTCGGTGAAAGAGTTCCAGAAAGCCGAGGTGATGGTGGCGCCGGCACTGCTCACCGAGGGCAAGTCGCTCCAGCGTTCCCAGGGCGTCGGGATGGGGCACTGACGCCTGAGGCCGAGGAAGCTAGCCACGAGGGGCATGACCGGTACCAGCCCCTCTTGGAGGGGCTGAACCCGTCTCAGCTCGAGGCCGTCACCCACGTCGGGGGGCCTCTCCTGATCGTGGCTGGGGCAGGCTCGGGTAAGACACGCGTCCTTACGCACCGGATTGCCTGGTTGGTCCGCGAGAAAGGGCTCTCCCCGTTCGCGATATTGGCGATCACCTTTACCAACAAGGCGGCCGACGAGATGCGCCACCGTGTCGCTGGCCTCGTCGGCCCTGTGGCGCAGCGCATGTGGGTATCGACCTTCCACTCGGCGTGCGTGCGGATATTGCGCCGGGAAGCCGCTGCGCTCGGTTACCAGCAGTCGTTTTCGATCTATGACCAAGCCGATGCCGTACGTCTCACCGGCTACGTCATACGGGATCTGGGCCTGGACACTAAGAAGTTCCCGGCCCGCGCCATCCACTCGACGATCTCCAGTGCAAAAAACGAGCTCGTCAGTAGCGTTGCTTACGCGGAGCGGGCACGCCGCAGCTCGTTGTTCGAGCGCAAGATCGCGGAGATTTACGAGGAGTACCAACGCAGGTTGGTAGCGGCCAACGCGATGGACTTCGACGACTTGTTGGGCGTTACCGTCCGGCTGTTCCGGGACAACCCCGACATCCTGGCGCAATACCAGGAGCGCTTTGAACATATTCTGGTCGACGAGTACCAGGACACCAACCGGGCGCAAAACGAGCTCGTGCTCCAGCTTGCCGGAGCTCATCACCAGGTAACGGTCGTCGGCGATTCCGACCAGTCGATCTACGGTTGGCGAGGAGCCGATGTGCGGAACTTCCTCGAGTTCGAACGGGCATTCCCTGATGCGTCCGTCGTGGTGCTGGACCAGAACTACCGCTCCACCCAAACGATCCTCGACGCAGCCAACGCCGTAATTTCCAACAACCTGACGAGGAAACCGAAGGACCTGTGGACCTCGCGGGGTGGAGGTGAACAGCTCGTGCGTTATGTGGCGGACGACGAGCACGACGAAGGTTCTTGGCTCGCTTCAGAGGTGGTGAAGTTGCGCCGGGAGCATGGTTACCGCTGGGGGGACGTTGCGGTTTTCTACCGCACCAATGCGCAAAGCCGGGCCATCGAGGAAGAACTGGTCCGCCAGGGGGTGCCGTACCGCGTCTTCGGCGGGTCACGGTTTTATGACCGCAGGGAAGTAAAAGACATGCTCGCCTACCTACACGCTACTGCGAACCCCGGCGACGAAGTGTCCTTGAAGAGGGTGCTCAACGTCCCACGCCGGGGGGTGGGCGACACGAGCGTGGCTCGGCTGGACGCGTGGGCTGCGTCGAAGGGCATGCCGTTCGGCGACGCACTGCCGCACGCCAGGGAAGCCGGGGTCACGGGCAAAGCCCTCGGGGGCATCGCTTCGTTTATCGAGCTCATGGGGGAGCTGAGGGCTCTGCTCAACGGCGATGAAGAGAACGGGGTGCAGCCGGCCGGGCCGGCTCAGGTGCTGCAAGCGGTCCTCGACGGCACCGGTTACATCGACGAACTGCGTGCCGAGGACGCGACCCGCGTCGAGATCGAGGGCCGGGTGGAGAACGTCGAGGAACTGCTCGGCGCCGCCATGGAGGTCGGCACGCTCGCCGATTTCCTTACCGAGGTGAGCCTCGTGTCCGACTCAGATGAGGTTGGCCTGGACGACTCGAGCGTGACCTTGATGACTCTGCACACGGCCAAGGGCCTCGAGTACCCGGTCGTTTTCATCGCCGGGATGGAAGAGGGGGTCTTCCCCCACCTCCGCTCGCTCGGTGAGCCCCACGAGCTCGAAGAGGAGCGGCGGCTTTGCTACGTGGGCGTCACCCGCGCCAAGGAGCGCCTCTACCTTTCCAACGCCTGGTGCCGGAGCCTGTGGGGCGAGGCGCAGTACAACCAGCCGAGCCGTTTCATCAACGAGATCCCCGACCACCTGGTACGTGCCAGCGGGGCCCGTTTGCGCCGCCTTCGCCCGAGCCGCGAGGAGTTCCGCGGGCAGCTGGTCGAAGCGGCCATGCGCCACGGGAAAGCAGGGTCGCCGGTTCACGGCACGGGAGCCGAGGAGCTCGGCCTCAAGGCCGGCGACGCCGTCATGCACGCCCGCTACGGCGAGGGCGTGATAACCGAGGTCACTGGCGAAGGGACCAACGCCGAAGCGACCATCCGCTTCCCCTCCGCCGGCGAAAAGCGCTTCAGCCTCCACCTGGCGCCGATCAAGCGGATTTAGTTGCTGCGAGATTGCTGAAGGGCTGGACGTCGTGAGAAGGGCGGCTTGCGCACTTGCCGCACTGGTTTTGGTCGGGACCGGAGCCGTAAACGCTGGGGCCACGCCCGTGTCGAGGTCGACCAGCTTGGTTGCTGCCAGAGAGGCAGCATCGTCGGGCTGCGGTGCCCGGGTGCGGACAGGCTCCACGACGCTCACCGTGGAAATCGGCGTACATCGGCGCACAGTTATCGTCCACGTACCCCAGGACTACAACTCATCGCGTGCCGAGGCTCTTGTCTTGAACCTCCACGGGAGCGGCTCAACAGCTGCGGCCCAAGAGGTCTTCAGCGGGATGGACGTGACGTCCGATCAGGGCTCGTTCGTCGTGGCATATCCACAAGGCCTCATTCCCTCTGGGACCGGGTTTGACTGGAACATCCCCGGAGCGCCGCTCTTCGGTGGTGGCACTGCGCCCCGGGGCTCGGCAAACGACGTCGCCTTCCTCACGCAATTGGTCCCGGTTCTCGAGTCGAAGTACTGCATCAACTCAAGGGAAGTATTCGTTACGGGCATGTCCGGTGGAGGTCGAATGGCCAGCCAACTTGCTTGCGATGCATCGACGACTTTTGCGGCGGTCGCACCTGTTGCCGGTCTTCGCCTCCCGAGCCCGTGCCCAACCACTCGTGCTGTGCCCATCGTCGCTTTCCACGGGACGGCAGATCCGGTCGACCCCTATGACGGTAACGGCCAGGCGTACTGGACCTATTCGGTCCCGACTGCGGCATCTCGCTGGGCGGCTCAGGACAAGTGCGCAAAAGTTGCCACGATCGAGCACCACTCCGGGTTCACGCTGACCAGCTACCAGGGTTGCGCTGACGACGCCGTGGTGGAGCTCTACAGCGTCACCGGAGAGGGCCACGAGTGGCCAGGGGGCCCTCAGATGCCGTCCTCCATCACCAGCCTGCTTGGCCCCCAGTCGAACGCGGTCAACGCGGGCACGGTCATGTGGGCGTTCTTCTCCCGACACCCGATGCCACCGTCGCGCTGAGCCCGCCGGGGCCAGGACGAGGTGCCGCCCCCTCGCACCCGCCGCTACTTGAGCACCACCGACACCAGTGCCTGTGCCGGGTCGGTCGACGTCCAAAAGACGGCGGTGTGGCGTCCGGAGCCGTTGGCCACGACTGGTTTCACATTTATGGTGATTACGTCTCCGGCCGCGCCGTAGAAACCGTCACCTGTGCCCGGAGTGGCCACGGCAGGCCCGGCCGCCGGTTGGAAGGTGGCCTTTCCGTTTACGGTGGCGTCGGCAGCCGTCGCCAGGTCCGTGGTGTCATCCGTGGCGACGAAGCCATCGTTATCGCCTACGCCGGGCGCCCAAGTGATGCCGGGGACATTCATCGAGACCGACGACCAATCCGGGGTAAGCCCTGCACCGGCGACAAATGTCAAAGCTACCGTGGCATTTGCTTGTCCCGCCTGGTCGGGGTCCACGCTGACCGCCCGCACTGCGGGGGCTGCTGCCCGGGTCAACACCAGCGGTACCCCCACTGCCACCGGGCCCCCGCTGGTGAACAGGGTAATGGCGTGAGCCCCCGCCCCCGCGGGGTTCGTGGTCCCGTCAGTCGCGATGGTCACCAGGTCCCCCGGGGCGGCCCGGAACCCGGTGCCAGTAGTCGGGTAGACGAGAGCCGCGCCGGAGTTACCGGTGCGATTGGGGACCGCCGGCTTGCCCGCATAGTCGGCTAAGCCCGAGCCCGATAAGCCAGTCGTGTCGTCGTAGACCGTCCACCCGTCATCGTCGCCGCTCCCGGGGCCCCAGGTGGCGCCCTGAAGGGACAAGCCAATGGCCGAGTAGTCGGGGAACAATCCGCCTGTTGCCCGGAAGGTAACTGCGTAGTGCACTTCACTAGCGCCAGCGACCGTAGAGAGCGTCTGCCATAAAGGGTTACGCGGGGCGGCGGGCGGGGTCAAGGTGTAGGCGGGGCCCACCGTTGTCCCGGTCGACGCGCTGATTGCGAGGTGATAAGTGCCCGCGGCCCGGGCGCTGGCGACCGAGCGGGCCACGACCGCGAAGTAGTCGCCAGCTTTGACCGTAAGGTCCCCGCCGGCAACGATGGGTGCCAGAGGGACCGTACTCGAGGGGGCGTAGGGAGCCGTGCTGGGGAATACGCACGCGGCGGCGTTGTCCTCGGTACCGTTGGACAGGTCATAAAGCGCATATCCGCTGGCCTGGAAAATGGTACCACCAGGCCCTTTTAGCGTGAGCTTGTCCGGGTTCGAAAAGCAGTTGGCGGCGTTGAACGTGCTCTTCATGGTGAAGGTGGCTGCGTAGCTCACCATGGTCGCCTTGGAAGATCCGGAGTCGAGTTGCACAGCCGCCGAGGGAAGGACTGGCCGCGAAGTAGGCAATGCAACGGGTACGGGGTCAGATGTAGTCGACACGTGCAGGGTGCCCAATACCGGCGGGTTGGTGACCCCATTTATGACCAGATCCATAACCGCCCCCGGGGAAGTCACCCCGAGAAGCGGTTGTACCACCAGCTTCGAGCCGCCGTCGCTGACCACGGCGGTCAAGACGCAATGGTCAATACCATCGATCGGGTCGACAAAGGTGTAAGTGTCGCTACAACCACCCTGGGGCGGGAATATTGTACCCGCCGGAGCGTGGAGCGTCACCGACGAGTCCCCCGTGGCAGAGCTGAACCCAGTGAGGCGGTCCGGGGATACAAAGCCGACTGCCCACGTGATATCTTTGGCCGAGCCGGCATAAGAGCTGAGTTGTACAAACGGGTGCGACACAGCTTCGGGCGCCACCAACGTGTAGCCGAGAGCTACGGCTTTGGGGTCAGCCGAAGTCGACAGTGATAAGGAACGGGCGCCGGCCGCCGGGGCATTTACCGTTCCTCTGATAACCAGGGTCAGCAGGTCCCCGGGATTGGTGCTCGGGGGGTTGACGGTGACGGTTGCACCGGCCCGGCTCAGTTGGAACGACGGCCCGCAACCGCCAGTCGAGGTCTCCGTGTCGTCGATGAACTCGTAGGCATCGCAAGAATAAGAAGGAAAGATGGTCCCTGCGGGAGCAACCAGAGTGATCGTCGGCTTCTGGTTGTCAGTCGAGATGAAACGATCGGGTGACTTGAAGGTAAGCGAATACGTGACCCGGCTCGCCCCCGCCGACGTGGAGCTCAGGTCCAGGCTGGCGTCGCTGACAGCCGTGGTGGGAGCCAACACAAAATGGAGTGGCATTGCTGCCGGGTCGGAAGATGTCCGCAAGATGACGGTTTTCAGACCGCCGGTGGTCGGGTTTATGACATCGTAAAGCAATACCGTCACCATGTCGCCTGGTGAGGTGGCGAACGGGCTGGTGATCGTTACGCGCTCGCCTGTCACCGTGAGGGCCCCGCAACTCGCTGGCGAGTAGATGGCGTCATCGATCACTACGTCAGCGTCGTTGCCGCAGCTCGGCGTGACCACCGTCGCGCCCGACGGCAACACCAAAGTGATCGTCGAGGAGCCTTCAACCAGGGCGTGGACAGCTCGGAAGCTTACAGAATAAGTCACATGGGTCGCCCCAGCCGACAGTGAACTGACCTGGAGGCTGGCTTCGCTGACCGCCCCACCAACGGCAGCCGCTTGGCTCAGGACCGAAGCCGTGGCGTTCGGAAGTACCAGGGCGCTCCCCGACAGCCACAGGAGCGCGGTGGCAGCAACCGCGCATGCCCAACGGCGACCCGTAGCCGCCCACCCGCCCGGCCTCGCCGCCCCGTCGCCATTTGCCCATATGTAACTCAAGGCATGCTCCTTTTGAACGGTATCCCCCGAGAGCTGCGGGTCGTATGGAACAGCGGCCAGGCTCTGGGGCCGTCAAACTTGTCCCGTTGGAACTAACTATCGCATATGCTCGGCCCTCTCGCCAACGAGCACAGCAGCAGCTACTAGAGGCAACACCAAGGGCTGGGCACGTCGTCGGGCTGGCGTCCCGGTCAACGGCGGCGGGCCCTCGAGGAAGTCAGCGGACGGGTCGAAGGAAGGGACTTCCGGCAACAGCGCTCGAGAAATCGAGAACCCGCTCGTAGTTCCCCGGAGCATTGCCAGGTGCCCGGTCCAGGCGATCTCCGGGTACCGCGGTCACCTGGCGATCGTCCGCTCCCCTCCCGCCGGCGAAAAGCGCTTCAGCCTCCACCTAAGGGCACCGAGACAGCGTTCGTGACCCTGACGCGCTTTGAAGATATCTCCGACGTGCTGGCCTTCGCCGGTGAGGGTTACGAGACGCCTGTCCTGGAACCCGAGGCGCTGCGACTGTTGTCTCGCTACGACGACCACGCCCTGCACTTCGAGACCGCAACCTTCTCGCGGTAGGTCCGTCTCTTTGCCACCACGCTCGGCGTTCCGAGCAGGGAACTACCTGTGGTCGTCGTCCTCGACGAGCACTTCGCGGGCCTGGTCGAGCGCGTCGGCCTCGGGCACTTCGATGCTGGTCAGGACCGTCTTCGGCCAGGGCGGCAGGTCGCTGTCCTCGGGCCGGACGGTTTGGTCCTGCTCCATGGCATCGGCTTCTGGTACCTCGGGCCTCGTCGGCATACCAACCAGAAGTTACACCGCCACCAGGGTTACCGTTCGAAGCGCCCAGGGCTACTACCAGGGTTACCGTTCGGTCGGGCAGCTAAAGGGCACATTCTCCCAGCGAACTGTTGGGCCCCATAGGATTCCTAACAACTATGAGTAATCGCCGGGTGGTCGTCACTGGTGTGGGGGCGATCAGCCCCCTTGGCTTGGATGTCGAGCAGACTTGGAAGGGGCTCGTTGCGGGGCGGAGCGGGATCAGCAAGATCACCGCTTTCGACGCCGCGACTTCGTCCGTGCGCATCGCGGGCCAGATCCCTGGCTTCGACGGGGGGGACACCTTCGGGCGGCGCCGAGCCAGGCACCTCGACCGAGTTGTCCAGCTTGCACTGGTGGCGACCAGGGAAGCCATCGAAAGCTCCAAGCTGGATGTCGCTTCGTCCCCCGAACGCATCGGCGTCGTCTACGCCACGGGCATAGGCGGCATCAAGACCCTCGAGGACGGTATCCGGGTGCTGGTCGGGAGGGGTGCCGACTGGGTCAACCCTTACGTCGTGCCCATGATGATCCCAAACATGGCGGCGGGTGAGATCGCCATGGAATGGCAGCTGCTCGGCTATAACTGCTGCACGGTGACCGCCTGTTCTGCGTCGGCTCACGCGATCGGCACTGCTTTCGACGCGATCCGCCTCGGGCGGGCCGATGCGATGGTCTGCGGGGGGAGCGAAGCAGCGGTGACCCCGGTCGGGATCGCCGGTTTCGCCGCTATGAAGGCCCTTTCCACCCGCAACGACGAGCCGGAGCGCGCCTCGCGGCCTTTCGACAACGAGCGCGACGGTTTCGTAATGGGCGAGGCTGCGGCCACGCTGATGATCGAGGAGAGGGAGTTCGCCCTGCGTCGGGGCGCACCGGTCCTTGCCGAGCTCGTTGGTTACGGGGCCACTGCCGACGCCTATCACATAACCCAACCGCACCCGACCGGCGACGGGGCAGTGAGAGCGATGCACGCAGCGATCGCGGACGCGGGTCTTACGCCGGCAGACATCGGCTACGTGAACGCCCACGGCACGTCCACGCCGCCGAACGACAGGGTCGAGACCCTCGCGCTCAAGCGGGTTTTCGGCGCGCAAATGCCGCTCGTGTCCTCGACGAAGTCGATGACCGGGCACACCCTCGGTGCTGCCGGGGCACTCGAGTCGGTCTTCTCGATCCTGGCGCTGCAGAACGGGATAGCGCCCCCGACGATCAACCTCGAGAACCCGGACCCCGAGTGCGACCTCGACTACGTCGCGAACGTGGCCCGCCGCGCCCAGATCCGCTACGTCATGACCAATAGCCTGGGCTTCGGCGGCCACAACGCCTCCCTCATCTTCGGCCCGGCCCTCGGCCGACCCCGGTCGAAACAGCGGCTCGGCCGGATACGGCGCGGCAGGAGCCGCAAGAAGCCCGCCAGTAGCTAAGCAGGTCGAAACTACTGACCCTTCGACGAAGGGGCTGACGCACGCCGGCCCTTGGTAGCG
>Ga0302180_10004288_pt1 | contig 10593 bp, 9 predicted proteins | sample I_Palsa_E3_2_FD_200575 | JGI IMG/M metagenome (GOLD analysis project Ga0302180, IMG submission 200575) | Peat permafrost microbial communities from Stordalen Mire near Abisko, Sweden - I_Palsa_E3_2 | ecosystem: Environmental > Terrestrial > Soil > Palsa > Peat permafrost | place: Sweden: Abisko... | reverse complement strand
TCGAGGTACCCGTATGGGCCAACCGGCTGGTCGTCATTCTGATGGCGATCGGCTTTCCGGCCGTACTCCTGTTTGGGTGGGTGTACGAGATGACACCCGAGGGCCTGAAGCCGGCAGCAGAGGTTGATCCACAAGGGTCAATTCGGCATCAGACCGGACAGCGCCTCAACCGCGCGATCTTCGTGGTTCTCGTGCTTGCCGTCGCGTATCTGCTGGCGGACAAGCTCTGGCTGTCCAAGCATCCTACGACCGCGCCACCAGTAACGACCGTCGCGCCGGGAGCGCCTGCGGTAACTTCTGCCGCAACCGCTATTTCGGAGAGGTCCGTCGCTGTCTTGCCGTTCGTCGACATGAGCGAGAAGAAGGACCAGGAGTATTTTTCGGACGGATTGTCGGAGGAACTCATCGACATGCTGACGAAGGTCCCCGAACTACGGGTGCCAGCGCGGACCTCGTCGTTCTACTTCAAAGGCAAACAGGCGACCATCGCCGATATCGCCAAGGTGCTGGCCGTTGCCCACGTCCTGGAAGGTAGTGTGCGCAAGTCCGGCAACACCCTTCGCATCACCGCGCAGCTGATTCGCGTCGACAACGGCTACCACCTCTGGTCTGAAACCTACGATCGCAAGGAAGATGACATCTTCAAGGTTCAGGATGAGATCGCAGGCGCCGTTGTAACAGCGCTCAAGGTTCGCTTGTTGCCGACGCAGCAGCCATCGGCTCAGGGCGAGCAGCACACAGAGAATCTGGAGGCGTATAACCTGTACCTGCAAGGCAGGCAGAACTACAACCAGGGCGACGCCGCCGGTTATCAGCGTGCCGTAACAGCATTCCGGGCCGCGATTGCTCTGGACCCGCACTACGCGGCGGCATACGCACACCTGGCGTTGGCTCAATTCTGGCTGACCAACGACTCTAACACTGACGACAGCGACACCATAGACATCCCAGGCTGGGACAGCGCGCTTGCGGATGCAGAGCAGGCCGTTGCGCTCGCTCCCGAGCTGGCCGCGGGCTACTCTGCGCGCGGCTTCGTGCGTGCGGCTTACCGCTTCGACTTTGCTGGGGCGCAGGTCGACCACGATAAGGCTGTAGCGCTGAGCCCGCGCGATGCAGATGTTCTGCACCGATCTGCCATCCTGCTCGCGGTACTTGGCAAGCTGCCCGCAGCCATTGCGAGAGAGGAGCAGGCTCTCGCGCTCGATCCACTGTCGGCAGAGATCTGCATGCGCCTCGGATTCTTCTTGGTTGCAGATCAGCAACTGGTACGGGCGCGGACCTTGTACGCGCGGGCAATCGCAATAGCTCCGAACTCCTTTCGTGCACACGTGCAGCTTGGGAACCTGGAGCTGTTGGAGCATCAGCCAGAGCGGGCGCTGGTCATTTTTCGTCAAAAGACAGGCTTCAGTTTGGGCGGTCAAGCTAAGGCCGAATACTCTCTCGGCCACGCCGATGCATCAGAACGAATTCTCAAGCAGTTGATCGCCAACAAAGCCTATGCTCCGATAGCCGACGTGTATGCGTGGCGCGGTGAGAAGGACCAGGCATTTCAGTGGCTGGAGCGTGCCTATGAGGTGCGAGATGCCGGCCTAACCTGGATCAAGATTGACAACGATTTCCGCAGTTTGCGGGACGATCCGCGCTACAAGGCGCTGCTGCGCAAAATGAATCTGCCGGAGTGATGCAAGCGCGCACCGAGCGAAGGGATTACTCGGAAAATATCAACGCTTGCTCGATTGTCTGACAGCGTGGCTCTTTGCGCAGCGGGTTTCCGGACGAGGGGCTGATTGCGGTCTTTACTGGCTGGGACATCCTGGGGGACATGGCACCCGAGCAGCTTGCCATGAAAGTTCTTCCGACGGTGACAGGCAAGCATTGCCAGGAATGGATGATTCTTATTGCAAGTAGAACGCGCGCAACAGGGAGCTCAATAGCTCCTAGTAAAGAGTTCATTTCTCAAAAGCTTTGCTGGCTTGCGGGGGTCCTGAGAGAATGAACCAACGAGTGCGGCGCCGCACAACCGTTGGAACGGCGCGCTATCCAAAAAGCAGCTCATTGGGGAAATAGCGTGACGGACGATCGATCAGGGGGCGGCGAGACTGGAGATTCGTCCGCGGCTTTTGGCGTCCCTGAAGACCCAGCGGCCGTACGTTCATCCGCTGCAGATCCCGCCGGCGTAGCGGCGCTTGCGTTGACTGCTCCAGGCGCGGATCCGAGCCTCAACGCGGAGCTGCGCGCATTTCTCAGCAAGCGCAACGAAGTCGCGGTCGATGAGGCCGCGCTCCTCAATGCCCAGCGCACGCTCGTCGAGCGACGTATCAGCCGAGCGCGCCTGGAGGAGGAGCACGTTGCGGCGCAGAATCGTCACTTGCATCTGCAGCATCTGCACGAGCGGTTTCGACTGATCCTGGACGTCGTGCTCGCCTCAGTCGGTGTGGTGTTGCTTGCGGGGCTTGTCTGGGCGCTTTACGGAGCGTTCTCCGACCGCGCGATCATCATCAATTCGTTCACGGTTGCGCCGAAACTCGAGGCACAGGGCGAATCGGGCACGATCGTTGCCTCGATGCTGATTGATCAGATCAGTCGCTTAAGAAAATCATCACGCTACGGTGGCGCGAAGCGCGCCGTCGCGGACGCCCTGGAAGACAAGGTCCAGGTCGATATTCCCGAGGTGCACGTATCCGTGGGCGAGCTGCGCCGACTGCTTCATGAGACGCTCGGTCATCGTATACAGATCCGCGGCGAGTTGCTCGAAGAGCCAACCGGATTGACGCTTACATTGCGCGGCACCGATCTTCCGACCAAGAGCTTTGTCGGCAAGGCGGACGAACTACCGGCATTGGTTTCCCGGGCCGCTGAGTACGTGTATGGACACACCGATCCGGTGCTACTGGCCTATTACTTACAGCGTTCTGGTCGTACGGATGATTCGATCGCGTTTATTCGCAGCGCCTACGGCCCTGCCTCGACTGCGGATCGCGCGGTGCTGCTCAATGTGTGGGGCAACTCGCTCGGGAATATGCACCGCTTTCCAGAGGCGCTCGAGAAGTTCAAGGCTGCGATCGAGCTGAAACCAGATCTTTGGTCCCCGTACTACAACCTCGTCCTCTGGCAAATTGGCGCTGGGCGGGAAGAGCAAGCGCTGCAGGCTGGCCGTAATTTCGAACGGGCTGCCAACCGTGGCAGGTGGTTTGGACCGCATGCGCCCGAAGACTATTTCTCCGAGCTGGACGCATTGCGGGGCGACCTCTCGGGCGCAATCCGCGAGATGCGTATGGATTACGATGCTTCCGGCGGACAGGGCACTAGCGGTTGGTCGATAGGCGCAGAGATAGCTTGGGTCTATGCACAGCAGCATGACCTCGCCAATACGGAGTTTTTCCTCGCTACCAATCCAGATGCCGTCGGCATCGATGGCGCATTGATTGATGAAGCTGCGCTGATCGCGGCCGCTGCCGCCCGCGGGCGTGTCGCGCTGGAATTGGCGCGCTACCCAGAAGCAGCTAGCGATTGGGACGAGTGGGCGAGGCGTCTCGCGGCGGCACCCGCGAGCGTGTTGCAATATCAGCCAGTATTTTCCTTCTGGAGCTGCTGGCCGCCGATCGTGTACGAACTTGCGGGGCGGCGCGCCGACGCCGATGCAGCACTCGCGGCCGCCGAGCACTTGCCCAATTTAGATTGTTACCTCACTCGCGGCGACGTCTATGATCACCGCGGCGATTTCGCGCAGGCCGAGCGCGCCTATTCGGCCGGCGTCGAACATGCCCCTTCACTGCCGCAGGGGTATTTCAGTTGGGGCGCTGCGCTCCTGCGCCATCAGAAATATGGGGCAGCGATTGGGAAGTTCGCCGTGGCCAACGAGCGTGGTCCAAACTGGGCTGATCCTCTGGAAGCGTGGGGCGAAGCGCTCGCGGGGCAGGGCAAATTTAAGGAGGCCATCGCCAAGTACGCGCAGGCTGCCGGCGACGCGCCGCGATGGGGCGCTCTCTACCTGCAATGGGGCGAGGCACTCGACAAGCTTGGGGACCACGCAGAGGCAATCACGCAGTATCAAAAGGCCAAGACGCTCGCGCTATCTGAGACCGATCAGCGTACCCTCGAGCTGCACTTGGCTGCGAATCCGCGCTGACGGATCGCAAGCGGCGGCGCCGATAGATCAATCCAAGTCGCTGGGTAGCCGCCCCAATATCATAGGACCGGGAGTAAGCACCGGTGCCAAGCAGCTGTGCGCGACGAGCGCACTTTCAAAGTCTCAGTGAACTAGATAGGGAATACCGGACGACAACCCGGCGGAAACAGCACCGCGTCTGGCTGACGACACGTCAGGTCGGCCCCGCCGACCGCGCCTCCGCTCGAAGCTGCTCCAGCTCGTGCCGGTAGGCGTCACCGTCACCGTAGTCCACGAAGCTGCCATAGCGCGCATGGACTCCGAGTACACGTCGCGCGTGCTTGATCGGGCACCAGTACTGCTCGGTACGCGACCCGACCTCCCGTACGTACGCGAACACACCGTTCGCGTAGGCGCAATACGCACAATTGAGCTTCTCAAGCGCATTGAGGTAGTTGAGCTGCTCGCGGTCGAATGCCATGTAGTCCCTCCGGCGCACGCGTGGGATCCCATACACCGGAAAGCATGCCATCTGGTAAACAACGACAAATAAATCGAGCAGTAGTACCGGAATGATGAGTGCATAGATCACCGGTGCGGTAAGAATCATGGCCGGACGCGCACCGAAGACGTAGCTTAGCAAGCGCGCTTTCAGAAGGCGGTGCTTCGCGATTACCACGTGCTCGAAGTGAACGATGCCATCGTGCACCTGGTAGTTCAGCTCGACGCGTCGCCTGGCTAGCATCACCTCGAGCTGTCGTTCCAAGGCCCGGATCGATTCGGCCAGCTGCTTAATTTCGTCGCGGGCGGTATCGGCCATAGTGAAGTCATCCTCCATTGCAGTGAGCATGTTGCAGCCGCGGGGCGCCATTCAGCTCCCAGTATGGCATGCCGCCGTTTCCAATGACGGCGTTGTGGATCGCCAGGTCCGCTTCAACCCTCGCGGGTAGGTCTTGATGGCCTGCATTGATGATTGGTCGGTGTGTTGGTGTAGGCAGGAATCCCACTTTGTCAATGGTATCGGCCCCCTTCGGCACCAGTCGCCACCGCGAGCCGTCAATGACCGTAGCGCATGACACGTAGCTCCCGCGGAAGTTCGGAGGCGCATACAGGGCTTGAGCCCCGCGCGCATCTTCAAACGGGCACCAAAATATCAGCTGATACCGTGGTTCAACTATTTCTCGATTCGACGGCTCTGGTGTGATCGCTTTCAACTCGGCGCAATACGCGGATGAGTGTGATCCTCGTCAGCCATTGCTGATACCTTTAGCTCGAGACCCGCAGTTGTACGAGGCGTCCTGCCGACGCTCAATGGTGCATTCCAGAACGCCGCAGTAAAAGCGAATCATGAGGTCCAGGTGCCCAACGCGCAGTACCGGATTTCGCGTGCTGCAGCTGCGTTACTTCGGTCAGCGATTTATGCTTACACTGCCTAAGCACAAGGCTCATGATGCCTTACCGGGGGATACGTGAAGAATATTCGCTGGGGTTGGGTTCTTCTAGGTGGTTTTCTTGCGGAGCTCGTGATCTTCGCAATCGTCATACCGCTGAGCTTCCTCGCGGGACAGGGGAGCCTACTCTACAGCGCCCCGTCCGCGTCGTTCCTCGCAGCATTTGCGTTCGGGCTATGGGTCGCGCGAAAGTCGCCGCGGCAGCGCGTGCTGCACGGAATCCTCGTCGGTATCGTCGCGACGCTGATTTATATCGGCATAAGCCTTGGCCGCCCGGAGCCGATCGCCTATGTCGTCGCGCATGTCCTGAAGGTTCTCGGGGGCGCGGCTGGCGGCTTCGTGGCGTTAAAGCGAGGCGCGTCGAAAGTCGTTTCCGATGCATACATGACGTGATCACCCGCCGCGCCAGCCCAAAGCCGCTGTCGCGACGGTGACTAGCTCGATCCTTACTATTCCGGCTTCAATGAGCCGCGTTCGATTCGGCGCGTGCCCGGCGCGGCGCATGCGCCGCTCGGAACAGAGCACCCGGTTAGGAACCAGGGGGCTGCGAATTCGAATCTCTGCGGGCGCGCAAAATAATTTAAATAGTTAGCCGTTGCGCGACTGTTCGATGATCAGCCAGATACTCGATAGGCGCAAGAGGAACAGCAAAAGCCGCCAATCGCAAGCGTGACTGGCCCTGGTGTCAGCTTTGTACAATTGCTTGGGATGACAAATGACGCGGCAACGCGCAGTTCAGGCGGTGTACAACGCTAATGCGGCCGAGCCGAGGTGTCCTCGAACGGGCGCGACTACTTTTTTCGGCGGTAACGCTACAGCGGCGTTACCGATACCTTGACCTTATGAAGTCAGCGGCCCGGAGCGCGGGCCACTTGCATCGCCGCCAGTATGGATTAGCGTGCGCCTCCGGTTGCGTGACCACGTCCATCCCGCTCTTCGTTTCCACTGAAGTGAGCACTGTCGACACGCTTCGATGGCTCAGCTTTCTCGCCACGGTTCGGCATTGGACCCGTGTAGCCGTGCTCTGGATGGAAGCCGTTATTGACGTGACCACGGAAGTTGTCAGGGCCGTGGAACCATGGGCCCGCTCCCACGAAGACACCTCCATGAAACCATTCTGGACCGTAGTAGCCGGAGGGAGAACAGCCGTAGGGAGCGACATCATAGTATCCATAGGGACATTGAGGAGCTACTCCGATGTTGACGCTTACCTGAGCCTCTGCCGAGGGAACGGCGACCGCAACGCAGCTTCCGGCAATAGCAGCCAACACGACACATTTAAATCCACGCATAAGTTCGCCTCGTTAATTCCTTCGACCCACAACCCTCGAATGATTACACTGACCGCGTCACCAATCGCGCCGCCCATGTCGACGGGCTCTTGCGCTGGTATACCCGTCGTCGTTGCGCCAATTATTGACACGAGGATTCAGGGCTTTTTGCACCTCTCACAATGATGTGTACGCCCTGCGGAGTCTGTACGGCAACGTACCGAGGGCTTCCTTTCATTCGGAAAGCCTTCGGAGGCCTGCCAGAAGAATAAGTAAGGACTGATGTCGTGCCAAAGGCTCCGACCACGACTCACGGCGCCGGAATTTGGCGTGAACCTGGAACAGACTGTGCGCTAAGCCACTGCGTGGCAGGGGCGATCCGAGCGGTTTAAGGCTGCCTATCTTCGAAGAACCGCCGTATTTGTTCGTCGACTTCGTCAGGCGATAAAATGTTGCGCTTTTGACTTAAGCCAACGTCTGTACCGGCTCCGGCGTCGCTTTTCTCATAATCGCGCTCGATTATCTGCCGCCTTCGGCCCTTGGCTGAGGCGATATGTGGCTTCTGCGTACGCGTCAGTTCATCAATGCCGGGCATAATTCATCGCTGTTCGTCGTGGATGGCTCGTGGATTTGGGCTTCGCGCTGTAAACGGCCAGTTTGGCCTCCCAGAAGCCCGCGAGTTGCATACTGCGGACGGAATAAAGCCCTCTCTTGACACGGTAAGCTACGGACCGTGCCGCGTCGGTGCGCTACCGCTCGCACGTACAAATGGCTGTTAACGATGCATTTTAGATGTGGACCGGGCGTCACCCACGAAGTGCGAACGCTTCGGTCTGCAGCCTGAGCTGAACGAGTGATCAGAATCCATGATGCGAGCGCCGCAGAGAGCGCCGTTGCGCTCGCACCAGCTCAGACTTCAGGCGGCGTCTCGAACGGAAGGAGGGAGGAGTCGATCACTTTCCTTTTTGACGACGCCGTAGCACTCACACGACCGCTTTTCAACACCGAGCCGATCGAGCACCGTGATCTCACCGGCGTCGTAGTGAATCAACCCCGCCTGCTGCAACAGATTTGTAGCCTTCGCCACATCCGCGGTGCTGAGGCCGAGCATGTTGCCAACCAATTTGTCCGTCATACTAATTCGACTTGAAGACAGTCGATCCAGGCTCAATAACATCCAACGGCAAAGTTGTTGGTCCACCGGATGATGCCGGTTGCATGCGGCGGTTTGTACCATTTGCGTGATCAAGGCCGAGGCGAACATCAGCAGGACACGGCTCAACGCCCCTCCGCTATGGAACTCATCCTTCAAGACCTGTGCTTTCAGGCGGTAGGCGCGACCGGCGTTCTGCACGATCGCGCGGCTCAATGTTGATTCCCCGCCCATGAATAGCGCAATGCCGACCATGCCCTCGTTTCCTACAACGGCGATCTCTGCGGATTCACCATTTTTCATTACATAGAGCAGGGAGACGATGCAATCGATTGGGAAGTAAGCATGGCTCATCGTCTGACCAGATTCATATAAGACTTGGCCCAGTGTCAGAGAAACCAACTCCAGATCTTTGGCGAGACGCGCACGCTCCACCGCTGGCAGTGCAGCGATGAGGGCGTTTTGCTGCGGCCGATGTAGATCAGTCAGGGAAGTCTTCTTCATATCAGACGCACAGTTCGCTGCGCTCTTACGTTTCTGATCTGCGCCTCTTTTATTTTGAGCCGTCTCTTTCATGATGGTGAAGACCTGAGCGGGCATGGTTCTACGGGCGCTACAGCATCTGCGCTAGCGTTGCTCCCGAAAACAACTCACGCCCTGCGCAGCAGGTAAACCACGAGAACAACGAGGAGCACGGTACCTAATAAGCCGCCGCCGATGTACATAGGAATCTCCAGTAACTCATCTAAGGCATCATCAGAGCACGCAGAGGACCAACCTGTCGGGGCGCTGCCGTACATAGCTTGTGCCTGCGCTGCCACACATCCTCATCGGAGACGTGTTATGAGAGCTACCGAACCGACGCGCGCTTGAGTTGCGCGTAAGCTTCGAGAATCAAATGCAGCGGGAGCGTGTTTCCACACGTCCCGGCATGGCACAAGAATTCGTACGGTCCAATGGAACACATGAAGCAGCAACGGCAAGCTCGCAATTGGTTGGCGTGATGCACAATCGACCTTCTGCAAAGGCACAGCATGTCACCCGGGGGACACCGGCGCCGAAGTCGATGTCGTCTCCGAACGGTAGAACGTTCATCCACACCTCTGTTGTTCTACAACGTCTGTACGAGGGGGCGCCGATTGACCACTTCACTTTTGGGGTGGGTAATGGCCAGCCTGCGCAAGCGCTCCTTCGGCATGATCATGCTGCTGCTTTCGCTGGCCGCGGTCGTACCGGGTGTTTCGCTCGTGGCGGGTCTACTGCTCATGATCCCCGCATTCCAGATGATCGCGGGTCGGTCTGCCCCGCTCTTCCCGCGCGGCATCGCTATTTACCAGTTACCGACGCGGCACCTCGTGGCTCTGGTGCCGCGAGCTGTACCACTGCTGAGATATCTCGAGAGGATAATCCATCCGCGCTGGCATACTCCGCTCGAGGCAACTAAGCGTCTTGTCGGCGTGGTCGTCGTTATTTTGGACGCGCTGATCGTGTTGGCGCCGATTCCCCTGACCAACGTTGTTCCCGCCTTGGTAATCGCTCTCATTTCACTCGCCTATCTTGAGGAGGACGGGTTGATGCTTTTGATTGCCTTACTGGCTGCTATCACCTTGCTGACGGTCGCCTCAGTCGCTGTTTGGGAGACGGGGCGGGACTTCGGGAACTGGGCCGGAGCGATGCTGTAGCTCGCCTCGAAGCACCCCACGCGGCATGCCTGTTGTCAGCCTTGCCGACGTCCAGTGCGTCGTGCAGGCTCACGTCATTCGAAAAAAATGCTGCATCTACGGAAGGCTACAAACTTCTGCGACCTTGAATAAGATTGATGACGATAATCACGATGGCAATGACCAATAGAATATGAATGAATCCGCCAAGCGTGTATGAGGACACGATTCCGAGCAGCCACAGAACAACTAGGATAACTGCGATTGTCCAAAGCATTTCGTTTGCCCCTCTTTCTAGGTGATTGATATCGCCAAAAAAGCCAGTGCCTCATCGGTCATGTCCATAGCGCTGGCAGAAGTACGGTGAATTCGCTCCCGCGCCCCAGACCGTCGCTCGCGGCCGTCACAACTCCGCCATGCATCTCGACTAAACTGCGGACCACGGCGAGGCCAATACCATGTCCCGCTTCGGAGTATGGCGCGGTCGGCTCTGCCTGCACGAAGAGCCCGAACACGCATGGCAAGAGTTCCGCCGTAATGCCGATTCCTGCGTCACTGATGCGCACACTCGCGTACTCGAGGCGCCGCTCGACTGTCAGCGTGATGTCGCCACGGTCGTGGGAATACTTTGCAGCGTTCTTGAGGAGGTTTGCGAACACCTGCTCCAAGCGGCCAGGATCAGCGTCCAGCCAGACTGGAACATCCGGCAGGGTAACCGTAAGGCGGTGCCCGCGCCTGCGTAGTTCCAATTCGATACCCTCTATCACCTGCCTTACCAGGACGCGCAAATCGATTCGTCGGCGCTGCAGAGAGTCGGGCGCTGCTGCCCGTGAACCGTCGAGGAGATCTTCGATAAGCCGGCTCATTTGGGCAACCTGCCGTTCGATGAGAAGGCGCGCGCTCGCGATCACCCCAGGTACTGTCTGCTGCGCGCCGAATAGCTGGGATG
>Ga0302180_10004287_pt1 | contig 10594 bp, 11 predicted proteins | sample I_Palsa_E3_2_FD_200575 | JGI IMG/M metagenome (GOLD analysis project Ga0302180, IMG submission 200575) | Peat permafrost microbial communities from Stordalen Mire near Abisko, Sweden - I_Palsa_E3_2 | ecosystem: Environmental > Terrestrial > Soil > Palsa > Peat permafrost | place: Sweden... | reverse complement strand
AAAGGAGATGCAATGAAGAGATTCACTCGTCTAGCCGTCGGGGCTAGCGCGGTAGTGGGGTTGTCGGCCTTCGCCGCGCCCATCGCTGCGGGCGCCGTGGGGCCCGCCACTGGACCGAATTTCGGCGGAGGAGGCAGTCAGCACCCTGTCTTTGTCCAGACCGATAACCTCGCTGGAAACCAAGTGGTCGCGTATGACCGCGCTTCCAGTGGCACCCTCACACTGGCCAGTACATATGCCACCGGTGGACTCGGGGGAGCCCTGAACGGCTCACAGGTCGACCATCTCGGCTCACAAGGCTCCTTGACTTATGACGCGGCTCATTCTTTGCTCTACGCCGTCAATGCCGGAAGTAACACGGTGTCGGTATTCTCGGTTCGTGGAGACCAGCTGCGCCTGCGCCAGGTGATCGGTTCTGGGGGGGCCTTCCCCGTCAGTGTCGCCGTGCATGGTGACCTCGTCTCGGTGCTGAACGCGCAGGATGGAGGCTCGGTCCAGGAGTTTTATTCGTTCTTTGACCACCTTATTCCGGTGCCCGGATCGAATCGAAACCTCGGATTGACCATCCCTACCGACGCCACGCAGTTCACCCACACGCCGGGCCAAGTGCTCTACTCGCCCGACGGATCCAAACTCATTGTGACGACGAAGGCGACAACCAACGCCATTGAGGTCTTCAGCGTTGGATTCTTCGGATCCCTGTCACAGTCACCGGTGATTGCCACTGAGCCCGGGACTGTGCCCTTCGCCCTTGCGTTCGACCCGGCCGGTCATTTGGTGGTGGGAGAAGCTGGTCCGAGTGCGCTGGCGACGTTTGATCTCAATCACAACGGCACACTCACGCCGATCAGCGAGCTGGCGAGCGGACAGACAGGACTGTGTTGGGTCACCGCAACTGGGTCCTTGCTCTACACGGGCAACACCGCCGCCAACTCAACCAGTGGCTACGTGAGTAACTCCAACGGACAACTCAGCCTGCTTGGCGCCACCCCCACCGATCCCGGAACCGTTGACGGTTCGGTCTCGTCGGACGGTCACTACCTCTACGTGCAGACCGGCGGGAACGGGATTGTTGATGAGTTCCAAATCAACGCCAACGGCAGCCTGACCGAGATCGGATCCGTGCCGGTCTCCGGTGCAGCGGGCGGTCAAGGAATCGCTGCCACCTAGCAATCGGCGCTGACTTCGAGCGGCGGTGTCTTCAATCAGATTGAGCACCGCTGCTCGTTGTAGCGCTGTATTGAGAACCGTACTCGTATCGGCTCATGGAGACGGTGCGTAATCTCGTGAAACGCTTGTCTGACCCTACGGGCGAATAGCAGTCAGCAGGTGGCTCGCGGCGGATTGGAAGCGCTTTATATCGCCAAACGAGCGGGCGATGAGCATGGCTCCCTCCAGACTGCTCACGATTGAGCGCGCTTCCTCGATTGCAGATCCGGTGAAGCGCAACGTTCCATCGTCACGACCTTGCCGCAATACCCCGGCGAGCCACTTCTCGTTCTTCTCAAAGAAGAGTGCCACCGCATCCTGCATCCCCGAAGAGAGTGTTTCGTACTCGGCCGCCAACATGCCACAGAGACACATCCTGTGGCTCCGCAGCACCTCGGCGTAAAGTTCGGCGTAAGCATCGAGCTTGCGAAGCGGATCTGCGAGGGATTCGTCGATTTCGACCAATGCTCCGGCGAATCGGACCGCATACCGGGCTATTAGGGCCTCTCCAAGTTCGGCCTTGCTAGGGAAGTGGTAGTGGAGAGCGGCATTGGTAAGCCCCAGCTCTCTGGCAACGTCGGCATAGCTGAAGGCATTGAACCCGCGTACCTGAACCAGGTGCTCCGCCACATCCAGTATTCCGTTCGCGGTGTCGATTCTTTCCGCCTTCGCTTGTTTCATTCAGCCAACCCTCACAGATCCCTGGAATATCTCCGAGGATACCACTTGACTTCTACCTACTAGTAGGTAAGGTGATAGCCAAGAGGGAAACCACCGACGAGAGGCGGTTGCGATGCACGAAGCGGAGCATCGAACGTTTGCGCAACCCGATGAGCTGCGGGAGTTCCCCCATGGGAGAGCCGAGATCGTAAAGGTCGGCAACGGCGAAGTCGGGCGCTACACATTCGAGCCCGGATGGCGCTGGTCCAACGATGTGAAACCTGTCGCCAACACGGCGAGCTGTGAAGCTCCTCATTTCCAATATCACGTCAGCGGTCAGTTGGCGATCCTCATGGATGACGGAACGGAGATTCTCGCTGGTCCAGGCGAGGTCACCTCTTTGCCCGGTGGTCATGATGCGTGGGTGGTCGGGGCGTCACCGGTTGTCACGGTGGACTGGTTCGGTGCCAGCAACTACGCGACCCAGTCCGACTCACTCTGACCGGAGCAGTTCCGGCCTGAACAGAAAGGGGCTCGAATGGCCCGCAAAATGATTGACTGCCGCAAAGTTCCCAATGACATCGGTTGCACGCTGACCATTGCCGGGACCGAAGAGGAAACGATGGACGCTGCCGTGGCGCATGCAGTTGCGAAGCACGGCCACAAGGACACGCCTGAACTCCGGGAGATGATTCGATCCGGCCTGGAGAATGCGTCACCGGCCATGGCGTAGACCCTTCGAGCGTCCGACGTCTCCGGCCGATACAGCCATGGATTCCCTTGCGATCGTAGAAGCATTTGGCGCCGCATGGGGCGCACATGATCTGGACGCAGCGGTTGCGCTGGTCACAGTCGATTGCGTCTTCGAGTCGACCGAACCGGGACCCGACGGGACCCGCTACGAGGGCCGTGACTCCGTTCGTCGGGCCTGGAAACCGATCTTCGATGACAGAGATTCGGTCTTCGAGGCCGAAGAGACCTTCGCCACAGCAGACCGGGTGGTGCAGCGTTGGCGCTACCACTGGCGAGGGGGTCACGTTCGGGGTGTCGATGTGTTCCGCACTCGTGACGGGCTCGTCTCCGAGAAACTCTCGTATGTGAAGGGTTGACAGATCTCATTTGCCCGTTGCGACAGGACTGAGCGTGGTCAAGCTTCACGAGCACCTTGTCATTGGTTGCGCGTTGCCGCCTGTGTCTCTGTCGATTGCGCCACCTCTCGACCAGGCCAGCGTTGATCGACCACTGCGATACCACCGGAACTCGTCGTTCCCTGCCAGCTCAGGTTTTAGGCGCCCGTCATCCCTTGTGCACATGACCAGTCAACCGACCACGCATCAAGAGGCTGGAGTGCGGATCCGAGTGCGGCGCCGATCTCGGTCAGAACGTAGCTCTGGTCGTCGTCCCTTGTGATGAGACCGGCATCCGTGAGTTCCCGCAGACGCTCGTAGAGAACACTCGACGACATGCCGTCACACGCGATCCGTAGCGTACGAGCCCCCACGGGCCCGTCGCTCAGCTCCCAGAGGATTCGCAGCGCCCATCGCCGCCCCAATAGATCCAAAGCGGCCATGAGGGGTCTGCCGGTAGTCGATCCTCGAACTCGGCCTCCCGGTCGAGGGGACTGTCGATTCGCCATGACCCGACCTCCGTCATCGAGGCTTGCTATTTCGATATCCGAAACGATATCCTGGGTTGGTGTTTCGGATTCCAAAACAACAAGGAGCGCTTCGTGACCCGGATCCAGCCTGTCCAATCGCCTTATGAACCGGAGCTAGCCCAGCGCCTCGATGCCATGATGCCTCCAGGGGTGCCGCCCATCCTGTTGTTCCGCACCTTCGTGAGGAACCTTCCCATGGCACGAGCGATGGGAGAATGGGGGAGCTACGAGTTGAGCAGGAAGTTCTCGCTGTCGATGCGCGACCGTGAAATCGTCATCGATCGAACATGTGCCCGGTGCGGTTGTGAATACGAATGGGGCGTACATGTCGCGTTCTATGCGGATCGAGTGCAGTTCACCGATGCGCAGGTGAGATCACTCACCCATGGAGGCCCAACTGACCCGTGCTGGGCCTCCCAGCGAGACAGGCTCCTAATCCGAATCGCAGATGCCCTCTGCACTGATGCGGACATCGATGATCACCTATGGGATGAACTAAGTGCCGAATTCAACGAAGCCCAGCTTCTGGACCTCACCATGCTCTGCGGCTGGTACCACGCCATTAGTTTTACCGCCAAAGCGTGCCGCATTTCTCTCGAGCCTGGGGCGCCGACCTTCGATTCTGTCCGGGAGCGATCGGTTATCAGCTGAGAATCGGTTTACGGCTGAATGGATGACCCAGATCGGCGATGCGCTCGACGAGGTAGCCGGCGCGAATGGACCAGAGCAGTCATCACCGTGGCGAAAGGCACGTTCGATCCAATGGCCTTGACCTCGATTGGCTGGGCGCAAATACCGACAAGCTCCGGCAAGGTGCCCGAACGCGACGCTAACGTAGAAGAGGTGAGTAAAGAGTACGGCGAGTCGATTTCCTTCCGCCGCCTCCCCGAGACCGACATCGACCAACGGGTGGGTGAGCAACTGCTGGCCCTTTTGCAGTCAAGCTTTGCCGAGTATCCCGATAGGAGTTACTTCAAACTCCCGCCGCATTTCCGATATCTCGCCGAGATCAATGGTGATCTAGCGGCCCAAATGGGGGTGGAGCTTCGGATCATTCGGAACGGAGTCCATGTTCTGCGAGTATTTGGGATCGTCGATTTGTGTGTCATGCCGACGAGCAGATCGCTGGGTGTAGCCACGACATTGCTGAAAGGCGTCACACAGTTTGCTCGGGAATGCGATGTGGAGTTCATAGTTCTCTTCGCCGACGATGACCGGCTTTATTTGAAGAACGGTTGGACTCGTGTTGACAATCCCTGCTCCTGGGTCAAGATCGACAATCACACGACACTGGGTATAGCCGGGAACGTGAAGACGCACGCGATGATGGTGAAGGCCATGTCCGATCGACCTTGGCCGGAGGGCGAAGTTGACTTGTTGGGCCACCTTTTCTGACGAGAGGCCAACGGGTCCAAATGCAAGATAGGTTGGTTGGACCGACCGTACAACCCACTAGGAGGCAGCTCCGAGAGTCCTCGTGACGACCGTAAGGTCGCTGTCGCCGAACCCCTGATCCACGACTTCTTGCCATTCGTCGGCCAGGCAGGCAAGCGTCCGGAAGCGGTCGGCGTTGACCGCCTCTAAAGCAAGATGGACGTCCTTGAGAGCCAGATGCAGCGCGAATTGGACCGAAAAGTCGCCTTGGGCGATTCGTTGCAACTTGGCTGCTTGCCATGGGGAGACAAGCGGGCTGCCAGTCAAGGCGTTCACGAGAGTCTCGGTCTCGAGCCCCAACCGACCAGCAAGCGCCACCGACGTGTTGACGGCTTCGGCTTCTAACGCGAGCCATGCGTTGACTGCGAGCTTCAGTCGCGACCCAGCCCCGAGGGATCCCGCCCAGATCGTTCGCTGACCCACCGCATCAAAAAGTGGGCCCACCCGCGAACGGGCTTCGTCCGCCCCTGACGCGAAGATCGTCAGCTGACCCCGTTCCGCGGGGTCCTTGCTTCCCGACACCGGCGCGTCGATGAGGATCACGTCAGGACGCTCGGCATCCACTAATGCTCTGACGCGCTCAATCCCAGCTACCCCGATCGTGCTCATCTGCACCCAGATTGCACCGGCCGCGAGTGCGGAAAGCATTCCCTGGTCCCGGGCGATCGATACGACAACATTCGCGTCGGTAACCATCGTAACGACGATGGCGGCTTGTCGAGCCGCATCGACGGGAGATTCGGCTACCTCCGCGCCAAGGTCGGCGAGGTCCCGCGTTGCCCTCAGATCTCGGTTCCACACAATCGTCGGGATACCGGCACGCAAGGCGCTGGTCGCCATCCCGCGACCCATCGTGCCGATGCCCAGAAAGGCAACCGGCTCAATCGCTGGGGCCATGTTCTCTCCTCTCGCTGTAGGTCCGTTGAGAAGCACGTCATGACCAGCATCGCGCTGCCTGCGTATCGACGCTCCGGAAACGATCCTTCCAGCAACGAATCCGGCTCCAGTCAGCTCTCGATCAGGCGGTCCACGACGTCCGCCACGGCGGCCGGATTTGAGAAGAACGGCGAATGACTCGTCGTCAGCACGACTACGTCATCGCAGCGGCGGGCGAAGTTGCGCTGGCCGACCTCGTTTAGGACGTGGTCGTCGGTGCAGACCACGTACGTCGAAGGGTGTTCCTTCCAGCCGGCCCCGGTCGGTGCCTGACTGAAAGTCATGGCCGGCTGCGGCACGAGCGCTGCCACGGCCCGGGCGGCAACCACTGGATCACAATCATGATAAAAGAGGTCAACGGCCCGCTCCGGGCGGCATGACATGGTGCCGTCCTCGTGGATTTCCATTACATCGGTGGCGGCGTCCTCGTTCGTCGCTCCCTGCTCTCGGGCGGGAGGCTGGCCCGTATCGGCCAAGGCCGCATTTCCGGCATCGAGCACCGACTCGCCGACGTCAGGAACCACAGCGGTGAGATAGATGAGGTGCTTGATATCGGCGCTCCCGGCTGAGGCCTCCGTGATGACAGCCCCACCGTATGAGTGGCCCACGAGAACGACCGGGCGACCAAGCGACTCCACCAGCTCTCTCACTGCTTGGGCGTCGTCATGAAGGTCGCCGACCGGGTTGTTCCGTGACGGCAGATTGATCGTCCACACGGTCTGGCCACGCTCCTCGAGTTCCGCGACAACCGGTTCCCAACACCATTCGCCATGCCAGGCACCGTGGACCAGCACGGCCACCGCGCCGTCAGCGTTCGACATGCGCTCTCCCCTCGCCCGCGGCCACCGATGCACTGCTCGGTGCGACAGTAGCTCAGCACGCCCGTGAGAGCCACGCGTTCTCAGCCCGGATGAAGTCGGCAGTGCGCCGGCGCCTCTTCACCGCTGAGGTCACGCTCAAGAGGACATCATCGAGCGGCTGCCTGACCCCGAACCGACTGCGAACCGCAGATGTTTCTGTCCAACGCTCTAGAGAAGGTCCTTTGACTGGTGCCTCTCGAGAGTGGAGGGCGATGGGGGCTCTAGCCAACCGTCGACGAAGCCGAGGGTGCGGTACTGGCCGCAGCTTCGGGTGAAGGTCACACGAAGAAACCATGGATGGCTGGATCGGCACGTCCCAGGGTCACCGCCAAATCGATTTCGTTGAAGCTCTCCCATCTTCAGGAGGTATGGAGGACCTTGGTCTCGGCCACGGTTTCGGAGGTTGCGGAACGCATAACGGAGCGCGCGGTGAGAAACGCTTCGACGGCGTCGGCGTCGAGGGGCCGGGCGTAGAGGTACCCCTGCCCGCTGTCGCAATGCTCCCGCTCGAGCTGGGAGTACTGGGCTGACTCCTCTATCCCCTCCGCCAGGGTCTCGAGCCCAAGGGTCTTGCCCAGTTGGACGAGGGTACGGATCAGCGCTCCTGACTCGGGCGAATCCGCCATCGCTGCGATGAAGGAACGGTCGATCTTGAGGGTATCGACGGGGAACCGTTGCAGGTAGGCCAACGAGGAATAGCCAGTGCCGAAGTCGTCGATGGCGATGCGGACCCCGATCGCCTTGAGTGCGGCGAGGCGCGGTACGACGGTCGACACGTTGCTCATGATCGCTGTCTCGGTGATCTCGACGATCAGCGATCGTGCGTCGAAGCCCGAAGTATCGAGTGCGCACGATATGTCCTCGATCAGTTGGTCTGTCTCGAGTTGACGGGCCGAGACGTTCACCGACACGTCGAGCCGGTGTCCCCGGGCGTGCCAACGGGCACCCTGCCGACAGGCCTCTTGGATCACCCACCGGCCGACGTCCACGATCAGGCCGGAGTCCTCCAGAATGGGGATGAAGGCGTCGGGTTGCACTACTCCCCGATCGGGATGGCGCCAGCGCAACAGCGCCTCGACGCCAGTGGTCTCACCGCTCCTGAGGTTGAAGATCGGCTGGTAAGCCAGGAAGTACTCCGCGGAGCGAAGCGCCTCACGCAGGTCCATCTCGAGCAGGAGGCGGTCTTGCACCACCGTATGCATTTCGGGTTGAAAGACGACGAAACGGTCCTTGCCGGCCGCCTTGGCCTCATAAAGGGCGATGTCGGCGTCACGCAGTAGCTCGCTAGCGGAGGATCGAATACCCGCTGCTATCCCGATACTGGCCGTGAGCGTGAGCGGGCCATTGGGAAAGTCCTCCAGGTCGAACGGCGCCCGAAGCACCGAGAGCAGCCGATCGGCCACGAGCTCGGGACCGGCATCCATGGTGGCGCCGTCGACGAGCACGATGAACTCGTCGCCGCCAAGACGACCCACGCTGTCGCTCTCACGCATCGTGATGGCCAGGCGGGCAGTTACGGCGCGCAACAACTGGTCGCCCGCGGCGTGACCGAGCGTGTCGTTGACACCTTTGAAGCCGTCAAGGTCGATGAAGAGTGCGGCTGTCGCCACGTTGGTGCGACGGGCACGGGCCAGCATCTGTTCGGTGCGGTCAAGGATCAGGGCCCGGTTGGGCAGCCCGGTCAGGGGGTCGTGCAGGGCTTGGAAGCGGATCTGGTCGACCAAGCGGGCGTTGCTGATGGCGATGGACGCCTGTGCGGCAAGGCCCTTGAGCCTTTCGGCCAGGCGCTCGGTTACGACCAGGCGCTCGGGGTCCGAGGTGACCCCGGCCACGATGTGACCGATCACCTTGCCCGAAGAGGTAATTGGCGCCGAGACCGTCGCCGTGGTGCCGAACTCGGACACCAAGCTGCGTTCGATGCCGTGCTCGGAGATCGAATCGGTCTGGGCTTGGCGGTAGGACCGAGCCCTCAAGGTGGCCACCGCATCGTCTGGATAGCCGAGCGAAGCGACGAGCTGGAACGCTCCGCTTCCCGCGCCCTGCCAATCTGTGTCGTCGAGAAAAACCGCGATGCGGTCGCAGTCGATGACGTCGGGCACCGCCCAAGCCACCTTGGCGGCCATCTCCTCGGTGCCAACGATCTCGGCCAACGACGTGGAGAGCTCCAAGAGGACCCGGGCGGTGTTGGCCTGGTGCCGTGCATCCTCGATGGCGTCGGCGGCATCGAGCGCCGCCGCGGCCAACTGTGCGTAGGTCTGGAGCGTGCTCTGCGCTTGGGAACCGAAGATCCCGCCTCGCTCATCGATGGCAAGCGCGCCATAGCGGCGACGGGCCGAGACCACCTCGACCGCGATGACCCCCTCTCGCCCGGTACCCCCTGCCAGTCCCTCCAGGAGATCGTGCGCCAACGACTCGGCCTCGGCTTCGGTGAGTCCTTCGGAGTAGACCCTTCGAGGGCTCCCGGCCCGGGCTTCGAGTGCCATCACCGCGCCACTGGCCACAATGGCTCGCTTGGCCGACCCCACGATTCCCTGCAGGACGTCCTCATAGCGCTCGTTGGAGGCAAGGTCGGTGATCATCTGCTTCAACTGCTGGAGGCGTGCCTCGAGCAGTTGCGAGTGCACGTCATGGTGCTGCCCTCGCGACCTTCCCTCGTCATCTTCCTCCCAGCGCATTCGGAACAGACAGGCGCTGTCACCCCGGAACTGGCACTCCTCTTCGATGACCTCTGCCGCAGGGAAACCGAAGTACATCGGGATCCCTGCGTACAGGCCTGCAACGAATGAACAGAATTCGGGGTACGGTGCAAAACCCTCGATGAACCATTCGCGCATCAACCACTCGTTCGGCGCCAGTTCGGTTATCTCGTAGCGTCGCATGGGCATCATCGGGTTGTCTTCGCCGGCCCTCAGCATCGCTCCCGGAGAATCGAAGGCCTGCATAATCTCAGCGACGACGGCGGCAGACGACGCGTCAACATCAACATCGTCACCAACACCTAATGTTTGAAACGGCGAGTCCGATAAACGAGATGCCTCCTGGAGCAACCGTTTGAACTGATCGAAGGAGGTCCACGACGCCAGATCCCTGAGATCTTCGACACTCCGGGTCTCGCCGGCCCTGGCCAAGAAGTCACGTAGCGCGTCCGCCGGCAACCTCTTTTCCAGGGAGTCCATAATGGCCATCGTGTAGATCCCGGATATCTGATCTGTCGCTGTACCCAAGTCAGCTACGGCAATGGGGTCAGCAGGAGGCGTGGAGGGTTCCGGGGGCGTAGCGGGTGAAGCGAGCGCGATAGTTGGTGATGCGTTTGGCGTCGCAGATGGGGTTAATGCCTCCCGCGACGCGCTCACCTCGGTCCTCCCGGGACACGCGAGATCGTTTCTGGCCCCATCCGGACCATCTTGCCCATCAAAGGTCTTCGGGCTACCGACTCAAACCCAACAGCCGCCCAATTCTCCCCCTACGGGTCGATGTTTTAGGTGAGCTTCGGACTCGAGCTCAGATGGAGGGTGACAGCGTCCCCGCCGATCGGCGCCGTTGAGGGGTACCTAGCGGAGGAGCTTGTAGACCTCCATGGTCGATTCCTGCGGCGGCGTGGCAAAACCTCCCGCCACACCGGCCTGGAGGCGTGGCACGAGGACCTGATCACGGAACTCATTCCAGCTGGCCTCCGAATCGTGCATCGCCACCACAGTCCAGCCATCGCCCAAAGGCCCGGCGGCGTGGAAGGTCTGCCCTTCGGGTAATTCGGTGTCGGATACGTGCACGGCGCGCAGCGTGGCCTCGTATTGCTTCTCGGTGCCACCGGGGAAATGGTGGATGATGCAGAATGCCA
>Ga0302180_10004285_pt1 | contig 10595 bp, 11 predicted proteins | sample I_Palsa_E3_2_FD_200575 | JGI IMG/M metagenome (GOLD analysis project Ga0302180, IMG submission 200575) | Peat permafrost microbial communities from Stordalen Mire near Abisko, Sweden - I_Palsa_E3_2 | ecosystem: Environmental > Terrestrial > Soil > Palsa > Peat permafrost | place: Sweden... | reverse complement strand
GCGGTAGAGGTTAGGTGCGTACAAGACGAGCAGGGATGCAGGTTCGACCAAGTCCGCGGTCCCCGACGGCGGAATGCGCGGCGTAGGGTCAATACGTGAACGTGTTTTTCTATCTGGGAGAGTCCTGAGCTGGCCCGATTCGACCGTTGCAGCCACCGATCAGCGGGCCTCCCGCCATCCTCCAATCGACGCACGAGCCGGCTCTCGATGTTGTCGATCTTGCCGATCTCAAACGCCGCGCGCTGGAACTGTCATGACGGCACAAATCGAGGCGGTCGATTTCTTTGCATTTGACAACAGCTACGCCCGCCTGCCGGGCCGATTCTTTGCGCGGCTTCGGCCCGCTCCCGTAGCCGCCCCCCGTCTAGTTCGGCTGAACAAGGAACTTGTCTGGCATCTCAGGCTCGATCCGGGAAAGCTTGCCGCACCGGAGGGTGTGGAGATTCTCGCAGGCAACCGGGTGCCCAAGACAGGCGAGCCGCTCGCCATGGCTTATGCCGGCCACCAATTCGGGACTTTCGTACCTCAACTCGGTGACGGACGTGCCATTCTTCTCGGCGAGGTGATCGATCGCGACGGCGTGCGCCGCGACATCCAGCTTAAGGGGTCTGGCCCGACGCCGTTTTCCCGGCGGGGCGACGGACGCGCGGCGCTCGGGCCTGTCCTGCGCGAATATATCGTCAGCGAGGCGATGGCGGCGCTCGGGATTCCGACGACCCGAGCGCTCGCCGCTGTGACGACCGGCGAGCCGGTTTGGCGCGAGACGTCTTCGCCCGGCGCGGTACTGACCCGCGTCGCGTCGAGCCACATCCGTGTCGGCACCTTCCAGTTCTTCGCAGCGCGCGGGGATTTGGATGCGATCCGGCGCCTCGCCGATCACGTCATCGCGCGGCATTACCCACAGGCGGTCGACGCCGCGAACCAGTACCGCACTCTCCTCGACTTGGTGATCTCGCGCCAGGCAGCGCTTTTAGCGAAGTGGCAGCTCGTCGGCTTCATTCATGGCGTCATGAACACCGACAACATGTCGATAGCGGGCGAGACTATTGACTACGGTCCCTGCGCCTTCATGGACGTCTATCACCCAGAGACGGTCTTCAGTTCCATCGATAAAATGGGGCGCTACGCTTACGGCAACCAACCACGCATCGCGCAGTGGAACCTCGCCCGTCTGGCGGAGACGCTCTTGCCGCTGCTTGCAGAGGACAACGACGCTGCCGTCAAAGAGGCGCAAGAGGCAATCGACGCGTTCGCCATCGGCTTCGAGACGATCTACGCCGCGGGCCTCCGCCGCAAGCTCGGCCTGTTCCAACCGCGGCCGGGGGATCTGTCCCTGGCACAAGACCTCCTCGAGCGCATGGCCCGCAACGGCGCCGACTTCACCTTGATATTTCGCCGGCTGTGCGACGCGGCTGCCAGCCCCGACGGCGACGCGAGTGTCCGCAGCCTGTTTACCGATCCGAGATCCTTCGACGATTGGGCGGCGAGATGGCGCCATCGGCTTGCAAAGGAGGGTGGAGAAGCGAACGGGCGCCGCGCTGCGATGCGTGCAGCCAACCCCGCTTTCATCCCGCGCAACCATCTGGTGGAGGAGGCTATCTCCGCAGCCGTGAACGATGGGAATTTCCTGCCCTTCGAGGGTCTGCTGACGGTGCTCTCCATGCCTTACGAGGATCAACCGGCCTTCGGCCGCTACGTCGATCCGCCGCGACCCGATCAAGTGGTGCACCAAACGTTTTGCGGCACTTGACCAAGGAAGGGCAAGCTCCGCGCTGGCATCTTTTCGGGAGACACTACTGCGCTGGATGGGATCTCGTTTATGCGCCGAATGCAGCGCGGCGTGAAGCTGACGTCGTCAACCTGGGCTATGTCGTCAATGTCATCGAGGATCCATCAGAGCGCCGCGAGGTGCTCCGACGCGCTTGGTCGCTCGCTCGACGAATCCTAGTTGTCTCAGCGCGCCTTCGGCTGAAACGCAAGGGAGCCACCACCGCGCCGCGCGATGCCCGGCTTCGTCGCGCCCTACCCGGCAGCTCACCACCGGCGGCCATCGCCGCCGAACAGACCAAATAGAAAAACTTTGCGCCGCGCCGGCCAGGCGGGCGGCCGACACCCGCGACCAAGGGATAAAGACGCCGATCATGTCAGCCTGAAAAATCAGAGCGAGAAGACGACGTAGACAATTCATCCCGCGCAGCGCGCGAGCCGATCGCGGAAAGATCCCCTCAACGAAGTTGTTTGAACCGATTGCCGTCGCGCGCCACCCCCTACCTCGCGCCGGCCGCCGGCACCATCATCACCGCCACGCCCCTCGCGCGCGCGAGTAGGCAGCGAGAAAGGTTGACGCTGATCTAAGATCAGCGGTGCTGTCGCGATCGGGTCGTCGCCAATCCGACCCGGTAGCTCGCGCCGCGCCGGCCAAGCGAAGCCGACATCATCATCATCATCATCAGTTCGGTCTGCTCGGCGCCGCCGCGGCCGATGCGGGTCGGCATCGCGCCGCGCGCGTACACCAAAGCGAGTAAGGTCAACGCTGCGTGCGCAGCTGTATGACGCGACTGGCCGGTAGACGCGATAATAATCCCGCACCTAATCTCGATCGACGGTCAAGCAAAAATCTCATCGACATCACAAATCTGTATAAAAATGACCAGTTTTGAGGGAACCCAAGAAGTAAAGCTTAGCCAGTAGCGCTGTGCCGGCGGCTCGGTCAGCAAAGGTGAAATATCGGTGCAATCTCGGAGAACCGTAAGGTATTCCGGAGATGACTTGGAGGCTCCATTGAATACTCTTTCACGTCGCGGCATCCTCGCTGCCGGAGCGGCGGCAGGCACCGCTACCGCAACCACCGTGCTTGCGGCGACGTTCGGTAATCCGGACGAGCCGTCCCAGGGCATCGTGAACACACAGAGTAACCCGCGCAGCGCCGTCGACCCGGGCCCGCACAATTCAGCGCTTGCCGGGCAGTTTCCAAAGGCGTTCACCCCTCCCGCGACAGACGTAGGGGACCTCCCGCAATTCTGGGCTTCATTCAACAACGCGCCGCGGCGCATCCAGAACGGCGGCTGGGCCCGTCAAGTCACCCAGGCGGACTTCCAGGTCGCCGAAGATATTTCCGGGGTGAACATGCGTCTGGACGCAGGAGGCATTCGCGAGTTGCATTGGCATCAGGCCGCCGAGTGGGCTTTCATGAGCTACGGCAACTGCCGTATCACCGTGTTAGATCCCTCCGGCCGTGCTTACGTCGCCGACGTGAAAGAAGGCGACCTTTGGAATTTCCCGGCCGGATATCCGCACTCGCTTCAGGGCCTTGGACCGGACGGGTGCGAGTTCATCCTCGCCTTCGATAACGGCAAGCAGTCAGAGTTCAACACCCTTCCACTGACCGATTGGATGGCCCACACGCCGCCGGACATTTTAGCCGAGAACTTTGGCGTGCCCGCTGAGACATTCAGCAAGATCTTCACCCACAACCTTTGGATATTCCAAGGCGTCGTCCCCGGCCCACTTGCGGAGGACGAGGACGCCGTCAAGAATCCGAAAGGGCCGCCACCGAATCCGTTCACTTACTCACTGGCGAGCGGGCCAATTGCTAGGCGGACCAAGGGCGGAACGGTTCAGATCGCCGACAGCAACAATTTTAAGGCTTCGACAACCGTCGCCGCGGCGCTCGTGACTGTCCATCCCGGCGGGATGCGAGAAATGCACTGGCATCCGAACGCCGACGAATGGCAGTACTACGTCAAAGGGATGGCGCAGATGACGGTGTTCAACACCGGGCCGAGTGCGGTGACGAACAATTTCAACGCCGGCGACATCGGCTACGTCAAGCGCAACTTCGGTCATTACATCAAGAACGTGGGCGACACCGACCTGTTGTTTTTGGAGATATTCAAAACTGATACCTACCAAAACATATCGCTCTCCGACTGGCTCACACACACGCCACCAGCGCTCGTCGCGGCCCATTTCAACGTGTCGCCCCAGGATGTGGCCAAATTCCCGAGCAACATTCCTGATGTGATGCCGGCTTGAGGTGGCAGTTCCACAGCAGACGCGCCGAAGCATCGCCGACGTCATTCAGCGCCTGGAAGGCTTCCAAGTCCGCAGCCCAGGCGGGTCCTTTCGCATGAACAACATGGTCGGCTGGGACGATTTCGGTTTGGCCGAGTGGCAGTTAGTCGATGCACAGGGCGCCGTCGGGTTCTCGGGCTACGACGTTCTAACCTTCAACGAGCGGGGCCTCATCGAGACGATCCTTTTGTTTGGAAATGTCGAGGCGCAGAAACTCGCGTGGCGCCGGCGTGACCCGGCAGATCTGGTTTTCACGCAATAACGCGTACTCGCGACGGCCGAACTTCAAGACCCTCCAGCACTCCGGCGTTCCTAGAAGGAAGCCCATTATGACCCAGCAGAACCTTCATCGCATTGACGTCCTTGGCTCTCAAATGGCTTACGTGGATGTCGGAGAAGGGCCCGTCGTGCTCTTCCAGCATGGCAATCCAACGTCCTCCTATCTCTGGCGCAACGTAATCCCGCACGTCGCGCCCCACGCACGGTGCATCGCGGCCGACCTCATCGGCATGGGCCAGTCCGACAAGCCCAAAATCGCGTACCGGGTGGAGGATCAAGCCCGCTACCTCGAGGGCTTCATCGAAGCGCTCGGTCTTCAGGATGTCGTCTTGGTGCTGCACGACTGGGGTTCGGCTCTCGGACTCGATTGGGCGCGGCGCCATGAGGACCGCGTCCGAGGGCTGGTGCTTATGGAGTTCATCTTGCCGATCCCGACCTGGCTGGACATCGACCCCGCAGGCGCCGAAGCTTTTCGCGGCTTTCGCTCCGAGCAGGGCCGCAAGCTGCTGATCGATGAGAACCGATTCATCGAACGGAATCTGCCTGGCGGAGTTGTACGGAAACTGACCGACGAGGAGATGACCGCCTATCGCGAGCCATTTCTCGATCCCGCCTCTCGCGAGCCGGTCTATCGCTTCCCCAACGAGCTCCCGATCGCAGGCGCGCCGGTCGATGTCTGGGTCATGGCCGAGGCCTACTATGCCTGGCTCCTCGAAACAGAAACACCCAAGCTGCTCTTCTTTGCTGACCCAGGGGCATTCATCTCGCCTGCCCGTGCCGCTAGGCTGCAGGCACAGTTGAAAAATTGCTCGTTCGCTCCCCTGGGACCGGGTCGTCACTTCGTCCAGGAGGACCATGCCGACCTGATTGGCAGCCAAATCGCTGAGTGGTTGCCGACGCTTCGCTAAGTACCTCACTCACAAGTGGCCCCTGGTGACACGACTGTTGTTGGTGTGGACGGCCCCCGGCGGCATCGATGTGCCGGAATGAGGTCGTTGTTAGTGATCTCAGACAAGAGAGACCGTCCGTGGACCAGATTATACCAAATCCCTGAAGGCGTGACTCTCGGCTTCCCGAATCATCGGCGAACTGATTCAAGACGGGGAACGAAGAAGGTTTGCATGCCGATAGCGCTTCGGGTGTCGATTGTCCGGCTCATGACCATCGCGCGCGACCAGGTCTCGCGAGCGGACCCCCCGACGGTGACCGTGATTCAGCAGGCGGTTCCAACACTCGTCACAGGACGTGATCTGCTCGGACCGCCTTCAATTGATGATCCGATCCAAAGTTGGCAGCGCCTTGGAGGACTGGATCAGGGTCGCCGCCGGGAGCTTACTCGCGTCCTTCGCCAAGGGGGATCACTGCCGACCAGCATGCCGTCACCGCCGGGATCGTTGAGCCTTAGTCCAACTGACAAACCGAAGGCCACATTACCAAACTCAAAAAATCAAACGGCAGATGTATGGCCGCGCAAACCTCGATCTGCTCCGCGCTCGCCTATGCGCCGCCTGAAACCATCACCTGCACCAAGATTGCGGAAGAGCCCTTTTTGCACGCCGCTGTACAGACCAGGCGAACTGCCAGAGAATCTCGGCCACCTTGCGGACGCAACCCGCCTCATGGATTGTCGCGCCGCAGAATGATGACAGACGAAGAGGGGTCGCTTTTTCGTTTCTCCCGATGTTACTCGGAAGCGGAACAAGCGACGTGATCGATTTCAGCCGGCGAGAAACCATGAGTGCGGCGGTGACGCTGCTCATGGGTGCTCATGTCGGCGGACTCGCCTCTCCGAACATTCCTGGGGCGGGACGGTCATTAGCGAGGTGGGGATTGATCCTAAAGTATCGGCTCTTGTCTATGTAGCTGCCCGCGGTCCGGATGCCGGCGAGGATTTCACGGCGCTGGCCAAGACATTCCCCACTGCGCCCGCGGGTGCTGGCCTCGTTGAAACGAACGGGTTTGCTCAATTGAGCGAGCACGCGTTTCTCGTCGATTTCGCCAATGGAGTCGATCAAGCTAAGGCGCGAGTTCTATACGCGGTGCAAGGGCCGGTCTCGGCGACATTGTTTTCCGGGAAAACGACGGCGGCTGGATGGAGGTCGAAACCATCCTGGTACGCCGTTTCGAAGCAGGATCGGACCATCTCTCCTGAGCTGGAGCGCTTTCTTGCCAAACGGATGAACGCAACGACGATCGAGGTTGATGCCGGCCATCTTTCGCTCGTCACTCATCCGAAAGAAATCTCCGGCCTTATTCTCTCGGCCGCCAGCCTCACTGGCTGAGACAGTTTCTTCTCCAGTGATTCAATCGCGCGGTTACATTTCGATGAACAGTCGGCGACCTCTTGACTCCGCCGCTGACGCGGTCGCCGGCAATCTGGCATGATAAACGCGGCATAGAAGTTTCTCGATTTGATTAGGCCGCATTTAGCCTCAGCCCAGAACCAGAGCACAAAAATGCTAAAGGTAGAAAGTCTTGATAAGTCAACTTGGTTCAATAGCAAAACCTGCGCGCTCGTTCTGATCGACCATCAGATTGATACGATGAAACTTGTCAAGAACATCGCGTACGTCAAAAACGCCAGCACACATCTACACCCCAAAATGATACCGCCCGGCTGACGCCGGGAATGGCAGGGAATGCCAACATGGCTCATCGAACCGATTTCACACCTTGCCCCCGCGCCAAATGATGTCGTTTCCTACTTGAATTAGGTCCGGACGGGACCCGTCGGCGCTAAAACAATCCTCATGATCCACTCTGTTGGGCTAGACCTGACGTACTGGGACTCACAAATTGAGGCGATGTGCTCCACCTAAGACGTCGTAGGAGCTCGGCATGATCTCGGCCAAAGGCCGCAATGGCACGGTCGAGCTGTTAGAGGTTATTACGAACCAGGAGGATGATCGCATTCCAGCGGTCGCACGGTTCAGCCTCGAAGTTCTTGCTCGGCAGTACGCAGCTATCGCGGCAGATTGGTCATTGAGAAGCGTATCCATGGCTGGCACCGATCGTGTGAGGAAAGCCGGCGGCTCGAGGAAACCCCTGGCGTTGGCCCGATCGTTGCGACCGCGCTAGTCGCTGAGGTGGGTGATTGGAGGGCGTTCGCGTCGGGGCGCAGTCTGGCGGCGTGGATCGGCCCAGTCGCAAGGCAACATTCAACCGGCGAAGAAAGACTCGGCGGAATATCAAGGCAATCGCCATTTGCGTTGGCTACTCGTTGCCGGTGCAATGGCGGTCATCCGATATGCGCGGAAGCACGGCACAAAACGGCCGTGGCTCGCTCGTCTCATGGCTACCCGACCGATCAAGGTCGCTGCCGCCGCGCTCGCCAACAAAATTGCTCGGATGGCCTGGGCCATGATGGTGCGCGGCGAGAGATACAAAGAACCGACACTAATGATCGCAGCGTGAGAGACATTAGATTAAGTAGGTCAGCAATATCGATTGGTGAGGGCGAATGCGTGCGAAGGATTGGGACCTTATCCGCGGACAGCATTAGGGCCAGCGGCCATCCACGCCGCATCAACAGGCCGGACACGTGACCGCACCCGACCATGCTGCATCAAGTCCTCAGGCATTCAACCTCTCGCAGAGGAAAGTGCCAACTGCGTTCAGTGCTTGAGCGGCCGCGTCCAATTTGCCGATGCCCCCGACGAATCCGTGTGGCATTCCGCCCCACACGTCGATCCTCGCATCGACGCCGGTGGCAACAGCGCGTTCAACGTAGCGCCGAGAATCGTCTAGCAGCACTTCATCGTCCCCCACATGTAGGCGAATTGGCGGTAAGCCGGTGAGGTTTCCGTAGAGCGGTGAGGCCACGGGATCGGCCGCGTCGTGGCCGTTCAGATAAGAGCGAACGAGTTCGAGGACTTGGACCTTGATGAAGTACGGGTCAGCTTCCGCCCGCGATATCCAGCTCGGCGCTGTTAGTGCGAGATCGGTCACCGGCGACAGTGCGACGGCTCCTACGGGGACCGCTTTGCTCGAGGACGCTTGTGCCGCTGTGAGCGACAGCAGCACCAGCGCTAAATTGCCGCCTGCCGAATCCCCGGTGAGCGCAATCCGCTGCATTCCACGCGCCACAAGCCCGCTGTAGCAGGCCTGCACATCGTTTAAGGCGGTGGGGAAGGGATTTTCGGGTGCCAGCCGATAGTCGGGGATGAACGCCTCAACCCCGGCTCGCTGGGCGATGTGCCCGACAAGGTGCCGAAATGCTTGGGCGGATCCCCAGTTGAACCACCCCCCATGCAAATGGATGATTGCTCCACCGGGCAGCGCGCCTGCCGGCTGGCACCACCAGCCAGATATTCCACCGATGGTGTCGGAGCGGTAGGTGACCCCTTCGGCCGGAATGACTCCGGCCATGATTCCGTCGTAGGGCCCGCGGGCGGCGATCCCCTGCAATTTGCCTTTGTTCGGCTCGACCAGGGCCCGCATCGCAGTCATGGCGATCCCATCTTCAGCTGTCAGTGGGTGCGTTACGGACCAAGCTTCGACGGATTTGGCTTGGCCAGCGGGATTTTGCATATTGTTTCCTATTATGTCAGAAGTAGCGCCGTTTTAAATTTATGAAACGAGAGCATGAATTTACGATACCAGAGCATCGACAACGCGCTCGGCGGCGTCTGAGCAAAATTGCTCACTATGAAGTGACGGTGGCGACCGCTACCGGCCAGGAATTGAACTGGCCAGATGTCTGCAAATGGCCCCTCTGTATGGACCGGCCGCGCGTTGCAAGCCGAAAGTGATGATTTGGATAAAGTTGGTCTTGCGCTTCTGTATCCGGCCTATTGATGGAGCCTTTGAGCTCCTGGCCATCATGGATCATCCGCGCGCGTTCGATCTCATTCGCGTCTCGGCCCCGAAGGCCAGAAGGGCCACCTGATCACGAACGCGCTGGCGAGACCTTTTCTCCATCTCCTCTTTCCGACTCGCAGACCTCGGCGGGAAAGCCAACTATTACCTTCGGGGATCAGTCTATGCCGTCAGCCGTCCCATTGGTGAACTTGAGCGAGTTCATTTCAGGCTGCTGCCTTCATGATGCGCGCTTCATAGCTGCGCTCTTGTGCCAGCACAGTCCAGGCGATCCGCGCCAGCTTGTTGGCGAGAGCCGCGGCCAAAACGTTACGGTGCAGGCGCTGAGCAGCGCGAGCGAGCCAGACTCCGAAGCTGTGCTTCGGCCAACTCGCCGGCCGCAACAGGATGACCCGGGCAGCTTGTACGAAGAGCGTGCGTAAATATCCGTTACCGCGCTTGGTGATGCGCCCAAGGATGGTTCGATCTCCTGTCGACATCTGCTTGGGGACGAGCCCGATCCATGCCGAAAAATCCCGGCCTCTTGCGAACGCCGCACCGTTGCCGATCGCTGCAACCATCGCACTCGAGATGATCGGGCCGATGCCCGGCACGGTCATGACCCGTCGACACCCGTCATCACTCTTCGCCAACGTCTCGATCTCATCGGTTACCGGTTCAATTCGCTCATCGAGCTGCCGCCAGTCACTGGCAAGATCAGCGACGATGCGTACCATCCGTGGTGAGAGAACGTCTGTGCGCTTGGCCAGGATGTCGGGCAGCGCCTGGCGAAGGAAGCGCAGTCCTTGCCGGACGATGATGCCGCGCTCCAGAAGAAAGCCGCGAATCTGGTTAATTACCGCGGTCCGCTCGCTGACCAGGCGAGACCGGACTCGGTGCAACGCTTGCAGATCCAGTTGCTCATCGGTCTTGGCTGGAACAAAGCGTGTCGTCGGCCGCTGCACCGCTTCGGCTACGCTATGGGCATCTCGGAAATCATTCTTGTGCCCCTGCCGAAAGGGCTTTGCGTACGTGGGCGGCACCTGCTTCACATCGTGACCGAGCGCGGCAAGTTCACGAGCAACATAGTGTGTCGCCAGACCGGCTTCGATGCCGATAAGACACGGCGGCAAGTTCGCGAGCCTCGACGTGATGCGTCCGCGTGAGACCTTCTCCCGCAACACGATGGCGCCGCGCGAATCCAGGCCAATCATGTGAAGTGTGTTCTTTCCCATATCCATTCCGATAGTAGTCACCGCGTGAACGTTGGACGTGCGAGGCATGACTGCGCTCCTCCTGACAAGCCCCCCGGGCGCACTCTGAATGCCGTTGGGGGCGGCAGCGCGGCCGGTCCATCCCATTCGCGTCTTCGCGGCGACGCAGCAATTCAGTCGTGAAGCGGACAATCAGCGAGCCGCGCTTACAGAACCGGGATTTATGAGTAC
>Ga0302180_10004284_pt1 | contig 10595 bp, 8 predicted proteins | sample I_Palsa_E3_2_FD_200575 | JGI IMG/M metagenome (GOLD analysis project Ga0302180, IMG submission 200575) | Peat permafrost microbial communities from Stordalen Mire near Abisko, Sweden - I_Palsa_E3_2 | ecosystem: Environmental > Terrestrial > Soil > Palsa > Peat permafrost | place: Sweden: Abisko... | reverse complement strand
GCGTCGTCGAAACCGCCATCGCCATTGACGCTGCCGGGCTGTTTAGTGATGACGTGCTGCTCTCCGCAGGCGGCACCGCGTTCTTCGACCTGGTCGCGCTGGGATTCGAATCGGTAAAGCTGTCACGTCCGGTGAGACGGGTGCTGCGTTCAGGCTGCTATCTGACCTACGACGAGTTCGGTTACGCCAAGGAGCAGCTGCGGATGCTGCGCGAGCGCCGGGTCGAGCTGCCGGAAGGCTCACTGCAGCCGGCACTCGAAGTCTGGTCGTATGTGCAGTCGCGCCCGGATCCGGACAAGGCGATATTGACTGTCGGCAAACGCGATATCGGCTACGACACGGGCTTGCCGCAACCGGTGGCTTGGTATCGGCCTGGCCACATGGCGGGCCCCGCACCGATGCCTGCAGGCTGCACAATCACCGGGCTCAATGATCAGCATGCGCACATGTCGCTGCCACCTGGCGCAGCGCTGGCCGTCGGCGACATGGTCGCGCTCGGTATCGCTCACCCATGCACTACGTTCGAGCGCTGGCAAATACTGATGCTGGTGGACGCGCGGCTCAATGTCGTGGGCGCGATTCGCACCTTTTTCTAATGGGCCAGCTCACGGCCGCTTGCGTACGGCTCAGGCGTACAGCAGTTTTGGGACTTCGATGGAATCAAGCGGGTATACGGGACGCCGCAGGCGGCGGTATGGAAACTGCCTGAGATTGCTCGAGCACGGACCAGGCGTATCCACAAAATGGGAAGCCGCCGCGATGGGATCGTAAGCCCGGCGATGCCCGACGGCTGCCTTCACGCCGATCCAGGCGAAGTCTTCCGGATTTATGCCCTGACTGCGAAACTGACCCAGATCGAACGGGGGCGTCTTCTGGCTCGTCAGTAAGACCGTCACACCCGCCGTGCGAACCACGGCACATGGGCCCATGTCAAAGCCGGTGCCGTACGCCGAGGCCAAGTGATTCTGCGGGTCTTCGAATTGGAAGGCGCCACTGCCGCGGGAGATGAGCGTGACCTGCGCCTCAAGCGGGCCCGGATCGGCCGCCCATCCGCGACCGCCCAGTGACACGCGTGTGCTCGCGCCTGCTGAAGTGAGTGCAAGTTGCTCCACCGCCCGCGGATCGCACAGTGCCACGAGCGCGCGCTGTGCGCCGACGTCGATCAGTGCCCGCAGGATCGCAGTGCCATCGCCAGGGGCACCGGCGCCGATATTGTCTGCGGGCTCGACCAGCAATACCGGGCCCGTACCTGTCGCCTTGACGCTCGCGAGGACCGCTGCCACCGTAGGGTAGGTGATCGTGCCGCGCTCGCGCAGCTGCCAGGCCAGATCGGCGCCCGCCTGCAGATGCGGTCGAATCAGATCAAGCCCGGCATCAGACACTGCGCTGATCGTCAAACCTGACTCGCGGGTGTCGGCAAATGAGAACCCCCCCGCGACGTTGTAGGCCCAGATGGCCGGCTCGGATGCTTCAAGCGACTCGGCCATTCCAGTCAGCGATAGCATGGGATCCGACTGCGTGCCGGTGCCCGGAGGACTTAAGAGAATCGGAATGCGGCACCAGTGCATCCGTGGATTGCGGCCACTGTGCAGGGCGCGCTCGAGCAGTTCGGCGGCGCGTACGGCAGCGAGTCTCGCATCCGTATGCGGGTTCTTGCGATAAGTGATCAGCCCGTTTGCCAGCGCGCACATGCGCGCGCTGACGTTGGCATGCAGATCAAGCACGCCGAAGATTGGCACGCGCGCCGCCCCGGGCAGGCCCCGCAGACGCGTCAGGAACTCGCCCTCGGCGTCGTCCAGGGATTGGGTGGCCATCGCCCCTTGCAACACCAGAAAGACCGCATCCACCCCCGCATGCAATTCGGGCGCGGCTCTCGCGGCAAATTCACTCCAAAATTGCTCGAAGGCCGAGTCAGCAACTGCCCCGCCGGCCATGCCCATAGCGCTGATCGTGGGCAGGATTTCCCACCCACATCGTCTGGCCACCTCCAGAAATCCGTCAGTGGGCGACGCATCGCCTTCCTTGCGCAGAATTTCATCGCCGCGCGCGACATCCATATGCGCCCAACTCGTGAGTTCTGGCAGGAAGGTGTGCGTCTCGTGAAATAGCGCAGCCAGCACGATGCGTGCCTTCATTGTCTGGCTATCTCGCTGGCCCGCACGAGGGCGCCTGTGAACGCGCGGACCTGACGCGCTTTGACAGGGCAGTTATGCGCTGTGACTGGTATCAGGGACTCTTCTTTGCGCTCTTACCGCCGCTCTTCTTGGCAAACACAATTTCGATTTCTACCAAGGCCCCGGATGCTAGTCCCGCCACCTGTATCGTCGAGCGCGCCGGCAGATTTGGCTGATGCGCCGCGGTACCAAAGTATTGCGTGTAGCCCGCCATGAAACCCTCGAAGTCCATCTTGCCACCTTTTGCCGGATCGCCCACGAGGAAAGCCAGCATCTTCACCGCATCGCCAAAGGTGAGTCCTTCCTTATCTAAGGACGTCTTTATGGTAGCTAAGGTGCTGAGCGTCTGGGCCTTGGTGTCGCCCCAGTAGGCCGCCGAACCTTCAGGCGCGTTCTTATCCGCCGGGGAGGGGCCGCTGCCGCTTTGGAAGATCAACGTCGTACCGGGCGGCACCTGTACCGCGTCAGAAATCGGAAACGTGCTGCCGTTGGGCAGCGGATAGCGCACGATGTCGGCCGCTTGCGCGGACATCGCCGCTATCGATAAGAATGCAACGCAAGTCAATATCTTCACGTTTTGCTCCTTTGATAAATAATTCTAGAGAAATACTTGCGCCAAGAATGACCACCGAGCGACGTGCTTTGGCTTCAAGTGGTGCAACATCTCGCCTCGCCGCCTGTCCAGCACCATACAAGTGTAAGATCCGCAGCGCATGAGCGTCTACGATTATTCAGCCCGCAGCATTGATGGGCAGGAACAGCCCCTGTCGCAGTACCGCGGCCACCCGCTGCTGATCGTAAACGTCGCGAGCAAGTGCGGCTTTACCCCGCAGTACGCCGGGCTCGAGGCGTTGTACCGCAAGTATCACGAGCGTGGCCTGGAGGTGCTGGGATTTCCATGCGACCAGTTTGGTCATCAGGAACCGGGTGACGAGGCACAGATCAAGTCGTTCTGCTCGCTGACCTATGGGGTCAGCTTTCCGCTGTTCGCCAAGATCAAGGTCAATGGCGCCGATACCCATCCGTTGTACCGCTATCTGAAGCAGGCGCGACCGGGCGTGATGGGACTCGAGGCCATCAAATGGAACTTCACCAAATTTCTGATCGGGAAGGATGGCGAAGCATTGAAGCGCTACGCCCCGGCGGACACGCCGGAGAGCCTCGAGGCCGACGTGGAGGCCGCGCTGCGCCCGTAGCGGATGTATAGCACTACCATCGCCGGCACTGCCTACGCCTTCACGCAACTGCGCGAGCTGCTGGCCGCAGCCACGTGCGAGCGCTCCGGCGATAGGCTTGCGGGCATCGGGGCTGGCAGCCTGCAGCAACGCGTCGCCGCCCGCTTTATTCTCGCTGATCTGCCGCTCACGGTTTTCCTGAACGAAGCGGTGGTGCCCTATGAGGCAGATGAGATCACGCGTTTGATCATCGACTCGCATGACCGCGAAGCATTTGCGCCGGTAGCTCACATGACGGTCGGCCAGTGGCGCGAGTGGTTGCTCAGCGATTCGGTTGACGCTTCGGCGCTGACGCAGTTGGCACCTGGATTGACGCCCGAGATGGTCGCCGCAGTGTCCAAGCTGATGCGCAATCAGGACCTGATCACGGTGGCACGCAAGTGCCGCGTGATCAGCGCATTTCGTAATACGCTGGGCTTGCCGGGGCGATTGTCGGTGCGAATTCAACCCAATCATCCGACCGATGATTTTCGGGGCATCGCCGCCTCGATCGTCGACGGTCTGTTGCTCGGCTGCGGCGATGCGGTCATTGGCATCAACCCAGCGTCCGATCGCGTCGAGACTCAGATCCTGTTACTGCAGCGCATCGACGAAATGCGCGAGCGCTACGCCATCCCCACGCAAAGCTGCGTCCTCTCCCACATCACCAACACTATCGAAGCGATCGAATCTCACGCGCCGGTGGATCTGGTGTTCCAGTCGATCGCGGGCACCGAGGGCGCCAATCGCAGTTTCGGAGTCGATCTGGCAATGCTGCGCGAAGGCCAGCAGGCCGCGCTGTCGCTGGGGCGACACAGCATTGGCACCAATGTCATGTATTTCGAGACCGGACAGGGCTCGGCGCTGTCCGCGAATGCCCATCATGGCGTGGATCAGCAGACACTCGAGACGCGTGCCTACGCCGTGGCGCGCTCTTATGCGCCGCTGCTGGTCAATTCAGTCGTGGGTTTCATGGGCCCGGAGTATCTCTACGACGGCAAGCAGATCACGCGCGCGGCGCTGGAAGATCATTGCTGCGGCAAACTGTTAGGGCTGCCGATGGGCGTTGATGTGTGTTACACCAATCACGCCGAAGCCGATCAGGACGACATGGACTGCATACTCACGCTACTGGGCGTGGCCGGTGTCAACTTTGTCATGGGCGTGCCGGGCGCTGATGACGTCATGCTCAACTATCAGAGTACGAGCTATCACGATGCGCTCTATCTGCGCGATGTGCTCGGCTTGCGGGCCGCACCGGAATTCGAGGACTGGCTTGTGCGCGTCGGCATAATGGACAGCAGCGGCGGCCTTGCAGACCCAACGCTCGCCCACGATGCCGCCGAGCGCCTGTTGAGCTACGACGGCGCGAGCGGATGAGCGATCTGCTCGCGCGTCTGCGCAGCGCAACGCCGGCACGCGTGGGGCTGGGCCGCTGCGGCCACGCGTTGCCCACGCGTGCCTTATTGGATTTTCAGTTCGCGCATGCGTGCGCGCGCGACGCCGTGCACGAGCCCTTCGATCCCGGCCGCATCATCGCAGCACTGGGCGAGCGTGCAGTCTGTGTGGTGCACAGCCGCGCCCCCGATCGAGCGACCTACCTGCAGCGGGCTGATCTGGGTCGTCAGCTTAAACCCGGTGATGCCAGTGGCCTGCAGCGCGGCGAGTTCGAGGTCGTATTCGTCGTCGCTGACGGTCTGTCAGCATTGGCTGTGCACGAGCACGCCGTGGAGCTGCTGCGGGCACTCTTCGAGCGCAACTGCGACTGGGCTTCGATGCCGCTGATCATTGCCTGTCAGGCGCGCGTTGGCCTGGGCGATGAGATCGGTGAGCGACTTGGGGCAAAGCTCGTGGTCGTACTCATCGGCGAGCGGCCGGGCTTGAGTTCGCCGGACAGTCTCGGGGTCTATCTGACCTGGAGCCCGCGGCGAGGGCGGCAGGACAGCGAACGCAACTGCATCTCCAATATCCGGCCGCCGATCGGACTGTCCTACGAACTCGCAGCCGCGCGACTCGCCTGGCTCATGAGCGCTGCCGCCCAGCAGCGTCTTACGGGCGTCAGGCTCAAGGACCAGTCGACGCAGGCGCTTAGCGATGGCCGGTAGTACGCTTCGAGATCACCACACATGATGCGAGAGGGACAGATGATGACAAGAACCAAGTTCGTGATGCTGCTGACTGCGGCAGCGTTCGCCGCCGGTTTCGCCCTGGCGCAGACCACGAGCAAAACGGCTCGTGAGCCGCAGTTCGAAAACGCCGAGGTCAAGGTCTGGAAATCGGTCGTGCTGCCGAATGATCCCTTGCCATTGCACCGACATGAGCATCCCCGCGTCATCATCGCGCTCGCCGGCGGGACTATGAAGATCCAGGACGACAGTGGCCAAAGCGAAATCCACCAATGGCAGAGCGGAAAGGCCTACTGGCTACCGAGCAATCCACCCGGGACCCTGCACCAGGACATCAATATCGGTGAAAAGCCCATTGAGGTCATAGTCGTGGAGCTGCAGAACGCGAAATAGCGTCATCGTTCGGCGGACCCTGTCGCCGATTCTCTGTATCGCTAAAGCAACACTGCGACGCACCTATAGATGCACTGTATTGGTCGGCTTGCACCAATCTGGTGACATAGCCGCTCCTCGGCCACGCGGGCGCGGCTTTCTTGCGTTCGTTATCACTCGGTGCGAATTGCTGGCGCCTTTGACGGTAACTGTTAAAGATCCTTAACAATTCCGTCACAGTTTGCGCTGTCCGCCGCTTGCGGCCTGACGCCTTTTCTGCCTGAAGGTGTGATCTGGCCGGATTATTGCAAGGGCCGGGACCAGACCGCGCCACTAAGGATGAGTCGGCAGTGGTGACGCCCGAGCCAGAGGTTGAGTCTCTCCAAGGAACCCTCTCGGTGCATGTTGGTTTTTAACAACGATAGGGAACCATGTATGTCAGCAATTCTAAATAGAGTACTGCGAGGCCCTGCAGTGTTAGCCCTGGCAGCGCTGGCCATCGGCGCGCCGGCTGTGCGGGCACAGACCGCGACGGAAGCCACGGGTTTGGAGGAAGTCATCGTTACGGGCACTCGCCAGTCCGGATTGGAAGCCGCCGAGAGTCCGGCGCCGATCCAGATCGTGAGCTCCGAGCAGCTGCTCGAATCCGGCAAGCCGGACGTGATGTCGGCGCTTGCGACCCTCGTGCCCTCCTTTGTCATGCAAGCCTTCGGCGGCGACCTGGAGAATCAGACGATCGAGGCCAAGCTGCGCGGCTTGAGCCCGAACCACGTCCTGGTCCTAGTCAACGGCAAGCGTCGCCACACCACTGCCAATCTTGCAGTGGACCAGAGCGCCTTTGAAGGCGGCGCGGGCGCGGATTTAGGCCTTATCCCCCTGGCTGCGATCGATCACATTGAGGTGCTCACAGAAGGCGCCGCGGCGCAATACGGCTCGGATGCCATCGCCGGGGTCATCAATATCATTCTGAAGAAGAGCTCCTCGGGCGTGAGTGCCGATGGTCTGTACGGCGGCAACTTCGATGGCGGCGGGGGCACGGGCAACGTGAGCGCCAATGCGGGATTCGCACCCTTTGAGGATGCCTATTTCAATGTGACCGCGGAGGTGCGAAATCACGCCCATACCCAGCGCGGGGATATCGACCCGCGCGTGGTGGATCCCAAGCTGGTTAATCCGGCCGACGGCGGGACCCTTCCCGACACGAATGAGCCCTATCTAGCTGGCTATCCGTACCTGAATCTGATCCAGGGCGATGCTGAATCACATGCCAGACTCGCCTCCTTTAACTCCGGTTTCACTTTGCCGGCGGATGTGGAGTTCTACAGCTTTGGCACCTATGCCTACAAGGAAGCTAACTCCTACGAGAACTACCGCCCGCCCACCAAGGCCGAATATGTTGATCCGGTAACTCACGAAACCAGCTATGCGGACCCCTACGGCTACAACCCGCAGGAGCAGCTCATTGAGGAGGACTTCCAGATCACGGCTGGGTTCAGGGGGATCATCGCCTCCTGGAACTGGGATCTGGCGAGCAATTACGGCGAGGATCACGACGTCATTAACACGATTGACTCGGCCAACAACTCGCTCTATGCCGCTACCGATTTTACGCCAGTCAATTTCCACGACGGCAATTTCATTACCACCCAGTGGACTACGACGCTGGATTTGAATCGCGACTTCGACATCGGCATGGCCGGGCCGCTCAACGTCGCCTATGGGGCTGAGTTTCGCAAAGAGTCCTATCAGATCACGGCTGGGGACCTGGGCTCCTATACCTACAGCGGTGCTGCCTCCTTTGAAGGCTACTCTCCGGGCAACGCGACCGATCACGACCGCAACAACGAAGCCGTCTATATCGATCTGGCTGGCAAGCCCATCGATGGTCTGCGTCTTGACGCCGCCGGGCGCTATGAGCATTACAGCGACTTCGGCAACGCCACGGTCGGAAAATTGACCGGCCGCTACGACATGAACCCGCAATTCGCCCTGCGCGGCACGATCAGCACTGGCTTTCGCGCCCCGACGCTGGCCGAGGAGTACTACACCGGGGTCAACGTAGGTCCAACCACGGCGTTCGGTCAGCTGGCACCCAACGGGCCCGGAGCGGGCTTGCTGGGATTGGGCGCCGGACTGAAACCAGAGAAGTCCGACAATTACAGCTTTGGAATCGTGTTTCGGCCGCTGCCGGGCTTGAGCACGACTCTGGATATCTACGACATCGAGGTGCGCAACCGCATCGTGGGTACCGGCAATATCAACGGCCAGATCAACGGCGTGGTGGTGCCCGGTGCGGGCAATGTCACCGCGGCATTGATCGCGAGCGGCTTGACGCTTGATCCGAGCGTGGTTGCCACGGGCAGCACGGGTGTGAACCTGTTCGCCAACGGCATCAACACGCGCACCCGCGGCGTGGATTTCGTATTGAACTATCCGACCGAATACCCCTTCGGGCGCTTCGACTGGACACTGGGTGCAACCTGGAACGAGACCACCATTACCAGCGTGATCGCATCCCCGGCGGCCCTCGGCGGTCAACCGCTGTTCAACGCCACGGCCTATTCGGATCTGACCACCGCCTCTCCAAAGTTGATCGTGAACCTGGGCCTGACCTGGACGATGGGTATATGGTCCGTGACAGCGCACGAGATTCTCTATGGCCCGACCTCCGAATGGGACAATGACGATGCCGACAATCCGAGCAACAAGGATATCTGGTACAACGAGAGCATTGGCACGCTCGCCATTACCAATCTGGAATTGGGAATGCAGGCAATGAAGAATGTCAAGATTGCGATCGGCGCGAACAATCTCTTCAATCGCTATCCTGAGCAGATCAACCCCAATCTGACCGCGCACTACGATGCCTATGACGATAACGCGGGCGTGACCAAGTACCCCTCGTTCTCACCATTCGGCATTGACGGGGGCTTCTACTACGCCCGGGCCAGCTTGCGCTTCTGATATCGCGCAACTGAGGTAATGTGATCGGGGCGACGGTTTCACGACCGTCGCCCCTTTCATTCATGCTACTGCTGCGCAGCGCCGCTCAAGGATTCGAAGGCAATGTTAAGAATTGGATATTGCTTCCAGTCCTTGTAATCGAAATGCCACCACTCGTACTCATCGACGGTAAATCCCTGCGCCTGCATGGCGCGTCGCAGCAGCTCGCGGTGCCAGCGCTGCAGTGAAGTGCCGCCGGGAAACTCGGGGAAAGAGCGCGCCGACATCTCATCGTAGAGACCGGGCATCTCGATGGGCTTGCCGCTGGCCAGATCATAGAGTGTAAGGTCCACGGCGCAGCCGCGATTGTGTTTGGAACCGGCTTGCGGATCGGCGACGAATATGTGGCCGGCCGCGGGCGTCGCGTCCCAAAAAATCTTGGTGACGTACCAGGGACGATAGGCGTCGTGGATCAGTAGACCGTAACCGAGCGAGTGCAGCTGGTGCAACGCTTGAACCAGTGCGGCGGCGGCCGGCCGCTGCATGAAGGCGCGAGCCTGCGAGTAGACCGGGGTGCCGAGAAAGTTATTGGATTGCGCATAGCGGATGTCGAGACGAAATGCGGGATCGAGCGTGATGAGCTCGACCAGATCGGGTTGGCGAAACGGACCTGATTCCGCCGGTGGCGCGGCGCGCAGCGCCTCAGTGCGCAATACGTCCAGCGAACGCGAAGGGGTGACGCGGTAAAACCCGCCCGCATCGGCGCCGGCATCGGTGCGCGTGTACGTGACGTCTGCGGCGGCGAAAGAGGCCACGCCGCCCGAGGCGTTACGGCTCAAGGTGATTGTCTGCGGCGGGCCCTGCGCGCCCTTCGCGAATGTGAACTGGTCCGCTGAGCGCTCATGCAGCGGATATTCAGCACCATCCGCCGAGCGGTAATACAAGGCACCAGCGCGTTCAAGAATGATGATGGCGCTATCCTCATGCGCGTAGATACCGACAAGCTGCTTCCATGCGACGGCTACATCCGGCGGCTTCGCAGCCTCAGTCTGCGCGCTGACTCGCGCAGCCAGCAGCAGCGCGCACAGCGCGCCAGCCAGCACATGCTTCGACACGAGTTGAGGCGCGCGGTGGCTCATAGCGCGGCCATGACGGCCGCACGCACTCTTTCGGCAATCACGCTCAGGTGAGCGGATTCGAGGGTTTCGGTCACGAACAATACCTGTCCGGCCTCTTGCACGGCCGCAATCGAGGGAGAGCCTGCGGCGAGCGCCGTGCAAAGCCCCGCCGCCGTGATCCTCGCGCCGGCAGCGAAGCTCAGCACCAGTGCATTGACCGGACCATTGGCCAGGCGCTCATCGAGCGTAAAGCAGCGCAGGGCCGTGGCAACCCCGGGCACAGACCCGAGCAGCCGCTGCAGCGTTGCCGCGCGCTCGTGGTATCCCTGCAGTCTGACTTCGTGGTCGGCCTGAAACCACGCCTGCAGTGCGAGTGTGGTGGCAGCGATTTCGTACCGTCCCATTTTGAAGGGGCGGCCAAATGTGCGGTACTTGCCCGACTCGAATCGCGTGAAATCCAGTCCCTCCACAGCGCGCATGAGATCCGCTCTACCGCCCACCAACCCACCGGCATTGGGACCGCCGTAATACTTGGCGCTGAAGCAAACCAGATCGGCGCCGGCCTCAGAATAGGAGCGCATGATGTCGGGTGGGAAATTCATATATGCGGCATCCACCACGACCGGAATGCTCCTGGCGCGCGCAATC
>Ga0302180_10004283_pt1 | contig 10595 bp, 10 predicted proteins | sample I_Palsa_E3_2_FD_200575 | JGI IMG/M metagenome (GOLD analysis project Ga0302180, IMG submission 200575) | Peat permafrost microbial communities from Stordalen Mire near Abisko, Sweden - I_Palsa_E3_2 | ecosystem: Environmental > Terrestrial > Soil > Palsa > Peat permafrost | place: Sweden... | reverse complement strand
TGGTGTTCGACAGCACCCGTATTTGGCCGGCGAGCCCGCCGCCATAAGCGCTGAGGTCTTCGTGCAGGCGTTCGGCCTGGCGCAGTATGGCACGTGCATGCTGCAGCAGCGTGCGGCCGGCTTGCGTCGGCACCACGCCTTGGCGTCCGCGCGTCAAGAGCGTAACGCCGAGCGCATCCTCCATGCGCCGTATGCGGGTCGAGGCTGCGGCAAGCGCGAGGTGCGCGCGTTCGGCGCCGCGGGTGATGCTGCCGGCGTCGGCGACATGGCGGAAAAGACTTAAGTCGGCGAGATCGAAGCGCATCTGTCGGGTTACACTTCGCGTTTGGCGAAAGCAGGGTTTATTTAATGCCAATTGCCCGGAGTATAAATAGCATTATCTTTCGCTTTCAGCGAAACCAGGGCATGATCGCCGCTTTCCCGCCGCTGCATTGCGGGTAACGCATAGATTAGTTAGGAACGTCGCCCGGGCTCGGCGCGCTGTCGAGCGGACTTGGATGGGTGTAATGGCCGAAACCAACGCTCCTGCGGCGCGGCCGCTGTCGCCGCACCTGCAAATCTACCGGCCGATGCTGACGATGATGATGTCCATCGTCCATCGCATCACCGGCATTGCTCTGTATTTCGGCACCGTCATCGTCGCCTGGTGGCTGCTGGCCGCCGCATCGGGACCTGCGGGATACGCCAAGTTCGAGTGGTTCGCGGGGTCGATCATCGGACGGCTCATTCTGTTCGGCTATACTTGGGCGCTCATCCACCACATGCTCGGCGGTATCCGCCATCTGATCTGGGATACCGGGCGCGGCTTCGGTCCGAGCGAGCGCGAATGGCTCGCCGCCGCCAACCTGATCGGCTCGATCGCAATCACGGTGATCTTGTGGATCATCGCGCTTTTGGCGCTGGGAGGATCGCGATGAGCGCGGCCCCCGCAAAGCACATCCGCACGCCCTTGGCGCGCGTGCGCGGCCGCGGCGCCGCGCGTTCGGGCACCGAGAGCTTCTGGCTGCAACGGCTGACCGCGGTCGCCAACATCCCGCTGATCATCGCCGGCGTGGTGATCGTCATCATGCTCCTTGGCCGCAACCAGGCCGCCGTCGCCCAGATACTCGGCTTGCCGCTCGTCGGCATCATCATGCTGCTGTTCGTCGTGTCGATTACCGTCCACATGCGGATCGGCATGCAGGTCGTGATCGAGGATTACGTGCATGACGAATTGCTTAAACTGATCATGATCATGGCCAATACGTTTTTCTGCGTCGCCGTGGCGATGGCCTCGATCTATGGTCTCCTCAAACTTTCATTTGGATTGTGAGCATGGCGAATAACGGAGCCAACGGTGGCGGCGCGGCGCCGGCCGTCAACGGCCGCGCTTATCCGATAGAGGACCACGCCTACGACGTGGTGATTGTCGGCGCCGGCGGCGCCGGCTTGCGCGCCGTCGTCGGCTGCAGCGAAGCCGGCCTGCGCACCGCCTGCATCACCAAGGTCTTTCCGACGCGCTCGCACACCGTTGCCGCGCAGGGCGGCATTGCCGCGGCGCTCGGCAACATGGGCGAGGACGATTGGCGCTGGCACATGTACGACACGGTCAAGGGTTCCGACTGGCTGGGCGACCAGGACGCCATCGAATATATGTGCCGCAGTGCGCCGGATGCGGTGTACGAGCTCGAACATTGGGGCCTGCCGTTCTCGCGCCGCGAGGACGGTAAAATCTATCAGCGCCCGTTCGGCGGCATGACCACCCATTACGGCAAAGGAATTGCGCAGCGCACTTGCGCCGCCGCCGACCGCACCGGCCATGCCATGCTGCACACCATGTACGGCCAGGCGCTGCGCCATTCGGCCGAGTTTTTCATCGAATATTTTGCTATCGATCTGATCATGGATGAGGACGGGCGCTGCCGCGGCGTCGTCGCGCTCAACCTCGACGACGGCACCATTCACCGCTTTGCCGCGCAGATGACGGTGCTCGCGACCGGCGGCTATGGCCGCGCCTATGCCTCGTGCACCGGCGCCCACACCCAGACCGGCGACGGCAATGCCATGGTGCTCCGCGCCGGCCTGCCGCTGGAAGACATGGAGTTCGTGCAGTTTCATCCGACCGGTGTCTATGGCGCCGGCGTGCTCATCACCGAAGGCGCCCGCGGCGAGGGCGCTTATTTGGTCAATTCCGAAGGCGAGCGCTTCATGGAGCGTTACGCACCTTCAGCGAAGGACCTCGCCTCGCGCGACGTCGTCTCCCGCGCCATGACCATCGAAATCCGTGAGGGGCGCGGCGTCGGGCCGAAGAAGGACCACATTTTTCTACATCTCGACCATCTCGATCCACAAATCCTCGCCGAGCGCTTGCCGGGCATCACCGAATCGGCGCGGATTTTTGCCGGCGTCGATCTGGCGCGCGAACCGGTGCCGATTTTGCCGACGGTGCACTACAATATGGGCGGCATCGCCACGAACTATCACGGCGAGGCGCTGACCAAGAAAGACGGCAATCCCGACCACGTCATTCCCGGCATGATGGCGCTTGGTGAAGCGGCGTGCGTCTCGGTCCACGGCGCCAACCGGCTCGGCTCCAATTCGCTGATCGATCTCGTGGTGTTCGGGCGCGCGGCCGCTTTGCGCTGCGCCGAAATCCTCACCCCCGGCGACAAGCAGCCGGAACTGCCGAAGGATTCCGCCGAGCGTTCGCTGTCGCGGCTCGATAAGTTCCGCAACGCCTCCGGCAGTACGCCGACCGCGCAGTTGCGCGCCAAGATGCAGCACGTGATGCAAACCAATTGCGCCGTGTTCCGCACCGGCGAGGTGCTGGCCGAAGGCTCGAAGCTTATTCACGAGGTGTTCGAGGGCGCTCGCGACATCCACGTCAGCGACCGCTCGCTGATCTGGAACTCGGATCTGGTCGAGACGCTGGAATTCATCAACCTGATCGAGCAGGCGGTGGTGACGGTCGATTCCGCGGTCAATCGGACCGAAAGCCGCGGCGCGCACGCCCGCGAGGATTTCCCCGAGCGCGACGACAAGAACTGGATGAAACACACGTTGTCGTGGCTTGATCCCGCGAGCGGCAAGGTCACGATCGACTACCGGCCGGTCCACACTTACACGCTCACCAACGACGTCGCCTATATCGAGCCCAAGGCGCGGGTGTATTGAGGTTGCAATGGTCCAATTTTCGCTTCCCAAAAATTCCAAGGTCGGCCAAGGCAAGACTTGGCCGCATGCGGCGAAAGCCAAGGTGGAACGCGAATTCCGCATTTATCGCTGGAGTCCCGATGACGGCCGTAACCCGCAGGTCGATACATATTACGTCGATACCGGCGACTGCGGGCCGATGGTTCTCGACGCGCTGATCTGGATCAAGAACAACGTCGACGCGACGCTGACCTTTCGCCGCTCCTGCCGCGAGGGTATTTGCGGCTCATGCTCGATGAATATCGACGGCACCAACACGCTCGCCTGCATTAAGGCGATGAGCGACGTGAATGGCGCGGTCCGCATCTATCCCTTGCCGCATCTGCCGGTGGTCAAGGACCTGGTGCCTGACCTGACCAACTTCTACGCCCAGCACGCCTCGATCGAGCCGTGGCTGCGTACCGTGTCGCCGACGCCGCAAAAGGAATGGAAGCAAAGCCACGATGATCGGGCGAAGCTTGACGGCCTCTACGAATGCATCCTCTGCGCCTGCTGCTCCACCGCGTGTCCGAGCTACTGGTGGAATTCGGAGCGCTTTCTCGGCCCGGCGGCGCTGTTGCAGGCCTATCGCTGGATTTCCGACTCCCGCGACGAGGCCACCGGCGAACGGCTCGACGATCTCGAGGACCCGTTCCGGCTCTATCGCTGCCACACCATCATGAACTGCGCCAAGGCGTGCCCGAAGCATCTCAACCCGGCGAAGGCCATCGCCGACATCAAGCGCATGATGGTCGAGCGGCAGATGTAGCCGTCATCGCGAGCCAACGGGCAGCCGCGCGTTCACGCGCGGGACGCGCTCTTGCCCGAATTGGCCGGTCCGATGACAAGCTCAGCGAAGGAATCGAGCGGCCACGTCTGGTCTCTGGATTGCTTCGTCCCTTGCGCAAAGTCACCGCCCGGATGTGACAACCCGCGCCGTTTGGTCGCCTGCGGGAACGAATCGGTCTCCCGAACATTTATTCAGGCGCCGCTGTTGAGCGGCCACGCCTGTTTTTTTAAGGACATCATGGCCGCCATCGCTTTCGTCAAAATGGCCGCCGCCGCGATGACCGGTACGCGGCCGAATATGGGCGAGAACCGAAAGGTAGCGATGCGATGACGCAGGTCGTCAGTCAGGAAAAGCCAAAGCAGCCGCTTGAAGACCCGGAGCTTGGTCCGAAAGGGCCGCGCTCGCCTTACCCGGTCGATGAGCCAATCGATCCCAAAGGCGCAGGCTCGGAGCCGGATTACTTCCCCGGCAAGCCGGGAAGCGATCTGCCTAAGCTCAAGGACGCCTCCGCGCGAACCATCCACATGGACCGCCGCCGCCGTCCGGTGAGTTGGCTCCAGGCGCACTGAATTTCCAAATCGTGCGTCCAAGTCGCGCGTCCAAGTCGCGTGAATTAGACTTGCTTCGCCGCTGGTATTTGCCGACTGCGCCAGCGGCGGCCTTCGCGGCTGATGTCATGAAAAAGCGATCGCCACACAAAGAGCACGGGTCGGAGCCGGCCGAGGCGGGTGAAAGTTTTGCTCCAGCGGGAAAACTCGACAACCTGTCGCGCAAGCAAAAGCGTGAGGTCGATGCGCAAAGCCGGCCGAACGCCGCGCTCATTCACGAAACCATTCGGGCCGAAGGCGAAAGCGAGTTGGAGCGCACGTGGTGGGCGCTCGGGCTTTCAGGTCTTGCGGCCGGCCTTTCTATCGGCTTCTCCATGGTGCTGCAGGGCGAGTTGCGCGCCATAATCGGCGAAGGCGCCGTCGCCAAGGCTATCGTTCCCTTCGGTTACACGGCGGGTTTTGTGATTGTGGTGTTGGGGCGTCAGCAGCTTTTTACCGAGAACACTCTGACGCCGATCTTGCCGCTTTTGCACAATCGCGATCTGCCGACCTTGCGGAATGTCGTGGCGCTTTGGCTGATCGTGCTGGCGGCAAATGTGTGCGGAGCCTTTCTGTTCGCCGGCGCGATTGTTCACACCCATGCCTTTGACGCTGCGGTTACCGCCGCATTTTCCGCGGACGCGCGGCACCTGGTGGAGGGTTCGTTCGGGGTCACCGTGGTGCGCGCGGTGTTCGCCGGCTGGCTCATTGCTCTGATGGTGTGGCTGTTGCCGGCGGCGGAGTCGTCGCGGCTCCTGGTGATTATATTGGTCACCTACATTATCGGGCTGTGCGGGTTTCCTCACATCGTCGCCGGCACCGTCGACGCCGCGTTTTTGCTGCAAATGGGTGAAGCGTCGGTCCGCGACTTTTTCCTCGGGTTTTTCGTCCCGACGCTTATCGGCAATATTATCGGTGGCGTGGCGCTGGTCGCGGTTCTCAATTACGGCCAAGTCGTTTCGGAGATAGGCGACTCGCCGTGAGTGCCTTCACAATTTGAGCTTGCGCCTTCGCTGGCCGAGCGTGCGCAGCCGGAGCGCGTTGAGCCGGATAAAGCCTTCGGCGTCGCGCTGGTCGTAGGCGACCTTGCCTTCCTCGAACGTGACTAGGTCCTGATCGTAGAGCGAATATTTGCTTTCGCGCCCGACCACGCCGACATTGCCCTTGTAGAGCTTGAGCCGCACGCGGCCGCTGACGAACTCCTGGCTCTTGTCGATCGCCGCTTGCAGCATCTCGCGTTCCGGCGAGAACCAGAAGCCGTAATAAATCAACTCGGCGTATTTCGGCATCAATTCGTCTTTGAGATGCGCGGCGCCGCGGTCGAGCGTGATCTGCTCGATGCCGCGATGCGCGGCGAGAAGAATGGTGCCGCCGGGCGTCTCGTACATGCCGCGCGACTTCATGCCGACAAAACGGTTCTCGACGAGATCGAGCCGGCCGACGCCATGCGTCTTGCCGAGCGTGTTGAGTTCGGCCAAAAGCTTCGCCGGCGAGAGCTTCTTGCCATCCACGGCGACCGGATCGCCGCGCTCGAAGTCGATGGTCAGATAGCCCGGCTTATCGGGCGCGTGCGCCGGATCGTCGGTGCGCGAATAGACGTAATCCGGCACCTCCTGCCCGGGGTCCTCCAGCACTTTGCCTTCCGACGAGGTGTGCAGAAGATTGGCGTCGGTCGAAAATGGCGCTTCGCCGCGTTTGTCCTTGGCGATCGGAATTTGGTTTTTCTCGGCGAACTCTAGCAACGCCTCGCGCGAGCGGAATTGCCATTCGCGCCACGGCGCGATCACCTTCACGTCTGGTTTGAGCGCGTAGTAGGACAGCTCGAACCGCACCTGATCGTTGCCCTTGCCGGTGGCGCCGTGGGCGACGGCGTCGGCGCCGACCTTCTCGGCAATCTCGATCTGCTTCTTCGCGATGAGCGGCCGCGCGATCGAGGTGCCGAGAAGATATTGGCCTTCGTAAAGCGCGTTGGCGCGGAACATGGGAAACACGTAGTCGCGCACGAATTCTTCGCGCAAATCCTCAATGAAAATGTTCTCCGGCTTGATGCCGAGTGTTAGCGCTTTCGCCCGCGCCGGCTCCAGCTCTTCGCCCTGGCCGAGATCGGCAGTGAAGGTTACGACCTCGCAGCCATAGGTGGTCTGCAGCCACTTCAGGATGATCGAGGTATCGAGGCCGCCCGAATAGGCGAGCACGACTTTTTTGACATCGCCTTTGGGCATCGGAAGTCCGTCCGGGGCAAGCCGTTTAAACGCGCGCGGACTATAGGCGGGCGCAAGCGCGGCGCAAGTTCAGGTTAGGGGCAAGGTTGCCGCCGCCTCTATCCCGAGCTTTGCCGCTTCCCGCCGCTAAGCCAGCCGCGCATCGCGTTGCCGGCCCGTTCGAGCGGGCCTTCGATCGCCTCGTCGGTGAGCCGGGTTCGCCGCCAGCGGTAGATCGCGCCGTAGAGCGCCCATACCACCACGAACATCAGAACGCCGGCGAAGACGATGTCAGTGAAGAAATGCCCGCCGCCGGCCATGCGCAGCACGCCGATCCCGGAGCCGAAGGCAAGCGCCGCGCCATAGGCGAGCGGCCGCCATTGCGGCGGCGTCAGCGCTGCCGGCGCCAGTGTCCAAAACGCGGTCGCGGCCTCGCCGCCGATGAACGAGCAATTGTCCGGGCACGGCCCGCGCGGGTCCCACCAGGCGGTGAATCTGTCGGCACCGCCGAATTGAACGACGTCGATCGGCCGCATTCGCGCCCAATGGTCCTTGAGCACGACGTTGGCGAGAAAGAACGGTCCGAGCGCCAGCGAAACGCTCAGAAAAAGCGCGGCGCGGCCGGGAATGAGCATGCGCCGCTTCGGCATGACGAGCTTGCCAAGGATGGCGACGATCGCCGGCGCCACCAGAAGTGCGATCAGCGCGGTCGCGGCGTCGCGCACGTGATCGATCCATTCCGTCTTGCCGGCAAATGCGTGGGTGACGGGATCGTAGAACCACGCGGCGATGGCGATATCGAGCCGTGGATGGATGCCGAACACAATGCCGACGACGGCGCCGGCAATCAGCGCGATCGCGAGCCCGGTCCGGTTCATGCGCGGGTCATCGAGGCACGGAAACTGATTAGAGTGAAGCGCTGACTGCGGCGAACGCCCATGATCAAGCTCAATCCGTCATCGCCATGGCGCGCAGCGCCAGCCGTTCGCGGGCCGAGAGTTTTTCCGTCGCACTCTTGAGCTGGCCGCACGCGGCGAGGATGTCGCGTCCGCGTGGCGTGCGCACCGGCGAGGCATAGCCGGCGTTGAAGACCACTTCCGAGAATTTCTCGATTTGCTCCCAGTCGGAGCACTCGTATTTGGTGCCCGGCCAGGGATTGAACGGAATGAGGTTGATCTTGGCGGGTATGTTCTTGAGGAGACGCACCAGCGCGCGCGCTTCCGCGAGCGAGTCATTGATGCCCTTGAGCATGACATACTCGAAGGTGATGCGCCGGGCATTGGAAAGTCCGGGGTAATTGCGGCAAGCGTCCAGCAATTCGCGCAGCGGATATTTGCGGTTGAGCGGCACGAGCTCGTTGCGCAGCTCGTCGGTGACGGCATGGAGCGATACCGCCAGCATGACGCCGATTTCGGTGCCGGCCCGCGCAATATTCGGCACGACGCCGGACGTTGACAGCGTGATCCGGCGCTTGGACAGGCTCAAACCATCGCCGTCGGCGACCACATTGAGGCCGTCGCGCACCGCCTCCAAATTGTAGAGCGGCTCGCCCATTCCCATCATCACCACGTTGGAGACGAGCCGGCGCCTGTCGCCCGCGACTTCATCGGTCCGCGTCCAATCGCTGAGCTGGTCGCGGGCGATGACCACCTGCGCGGCGATTTCCGCCGCGGTCAGGTTGCGCACCAGGCGCTGCGTGCCGGTGTGGCAGAACGTGCAATTGAGCGTGCAGCCGACCTGACTGGAAATGCACAGCGTGCCGCGGTCCGTTTCGGGAATGTAAACGCATTCGACTTCGTGCGGCCGGCCGGCAACTTCTCCCGGCAGCGCAATGAGCCACTTGCGGGTACCGTCGCTGGAAATTTGTTCGGCGGCAATGTCGGGACGGGCCAGCGTGAAGCGGCGTGCGAGCTCCGCGCGCAATTCCTTCGACACGCTCGTCATCTCATCGAAATCGCGAATGCCGCGGACATAAAGCCAATGCCAGACTTGTTGGACGCGCATGCGCAGTTGCAGCGGGGCAACTCCGGCTGACGCGAGCGCTTCGCCGAGCGCGGCGCGCGGCAATCCGACCAGCGACGGCTTCGCCGGCGCGACGTAGCGCTCAATCGGTTGTTTTTCGATCGCGGCGCCAATGCCGATTTCAGCCGCAGCGGAGGACGTTGTCATGCTTTTAGTTCAAGTTCGAATATGGAACGCGAAATGCAGCCAAGCGTAAATAGGCATCGCGCTCCGCGGATGCGACTCTATTTGCAATCCAGGTCGGTGCGGTCGAGCGCCTGGCCAAATCCCCGCAGCGAGAAGGTGTCGGTTGAGTGCGTGCCTTTGGCGGACATGCCCTTGACCACCGCGTTCTGAGCCGACCGCATCACATCCACCAAATGGGCTTCTTCGCCGGCGTTTTTAATCCAGGCGCCATCCTGCTGGGTGTAGAGCGCAAATGAATTCGATCCGATCTCGACCGTTGCTTCCGAGGCGGGCTTAAACGGATAGCCGATGGCGACCGAGACTTCGTTGCTGACCTTTTCTCCGGGCCGGCTCGAAACGAACAGATACGGCGGATTGCGCGACTTCCCCGGCGGATCGGTCTCCGAGACGCTCGACTTGGCGATGGCGAAGCAGACTTTCTTTCCGCCGGGCGATGCCGTGTAAGCGCCCCAGTCCCCGTATTGGCCGAGCAAGGTCGGCTTCACGCCGGCGGTCGCCGCCGCGGGTGGCGCGGGTGGGGGCGAAGCCGCGGGCGGAGTCGCGCTGTCGGGCGAGCCGTTCGTCGCGGGCGTCGCGGCGGCCTTATGCTTTTTCGGTTTTGGCGCCGGTGAAGGAGCAGGCGTGGTCGCCGCCGGCGGCGCCGCCGATTGGTCGGTAGACGGCGGCTGCTGAGCGTGTGCCGGCGCGGCAAAAGCCGCAGCGGCGAATAGTGAAAGGACAAGCCACCATTGTCGAAAAATCGGCATCAAGCCTCGCGATCACCGCGCGAAAGGTCGCTCCCAAGGGATTTAATCTTAACCCATTTCGGCCGCTGAGGGAACAAACCGGCGAACAAGGCGCGGCGTTGTTTTGGCGCACCCGTCGCTGCATCTTTCCCGCGCCGCCTGTTTCGTGGTTAGGAAGCGCACGCGCGATTATTGATGTTAAGTCTTTCCAGAGAACGAAGGGCGTCATGAAAGCCATCCTCTGTACGCATTTTGGTCCTCCCGAGGAGCTCGAGCTTCGGGACATTCCGCCGCCGGCGGCAGGTCCCGGCGAAGCTGTGGTTCGTATCAAGGCGGCGGCGCTGAATTTCTTCGATCTCCTGATCATCGCCGGCAAATACCAGCACAAGCCGCCCTTTCCGTTTTCGCCGGCGTCCGAATTCGCCGGCATTGTCGAAGCGGTCGGCGACGGCGTCAGCGATGTTAAACCGGGCGACCGGGTGATGGGTGCCGCGGGCTGGGGCGCCGCGCGTGAAGCGATCGCGGTCAAGGAAGCGCAGCTCGTGAAGATGCCCGAGGCCCTCGATTTCGACCGCGCCGCAGGTTTGACCGTGACCTATGCGACGTCGCTCTACGGCCTGCGCGAGCGCGGCGCGCTAAAGCCCGGAGAGACCTTGGTCGTTCTCGGCGCCTCCGGCGGCGTCGGCCTCGCCGCTGTCGAGCTTGGCAAGGTGATGGGCGCCCGCGTCATCGCCTGCGCCTCTTCCGACGAGAAGCTTGCGTTTGCCCGCGAGCACGGCGCCGACGAGACGGTGAATTATGCCAAAGAGAATCTTCGCGATGCGTTGAAGCGGCTCGGCGGCGAGCGCGGCATCGATGTGGTTTACGATCCGGTCGGCGGACCTTACGCCGAGCCGGCGGTCCGCGCGCTGGG
>Ga0302180_10004282_pt1 | contig 10597 bp, 7 predicted proteins | sample I_Palsa_E3_2_FD_200575 | JGI IMG/M metagenome (GOLD analysis project Ga0302180, IMG submission 200575) | Peat permafrost microbial communities from Stordalen Mire near Abisko, Sweden - I_Palsa_E3_2 | ecosystem: Environmental > Terrestrial > Soil > Palsa > Peat permafrost | place: Sweden: Abisko... | reverse complement strand
CCTGGCCCCGGTTATTGATGCTGGTGGCAAAGGAGGCAACATCTCCCGGCAGCAGGGGGCCGAGGCTTGTGACTGTATTGTTCTGCCAAAGAGCGGCCAAGGGTGTGCCGTCAGAGTTAACGGCTTGCCCAACAATTTGGCCGAGGCTGTTAATGGCGTAGGCTACGGCGCCCGGATCTCCGAGGTCGGGAAGCGCGGTGGCAGTGCCGTTTTCCCACAGTACGCCGTAATTCGCCGCGGTGCAGGTTCCCGAGTAACCTACGGCTAGACCTTGATTGTTGATGCCGTAAGCGACCCCGTCTGGATCGCTACCGATAGTAGGAAGAGCTTGGGCTTTGCCTTTGTCCCACAACACCGGCAGGTCAACCCGATTATTAGTGATGCCGGGCGGGCAGGTGGAGTCCACGAGACCATTTTCCGCATAACCTGCGACTTGCCCGCGGTTATTGATGGCGCTGGCCTGCCCGTTATTCCCGCCCACGGTTGGGAGAGCCCTCATGGTGCCGTTTTGCCAAAGAAACGGAAGACACGTAAGGTGTGTGCCGAAGCCGCAAACGTCTTCGCCGGTCGGATCTGGAACAGATGTTTCCGACATACCGACAGATTCCCCTCGGTCGTTGATTCCGTTCCAATTGATCGAACTGTTCTTTCCTCCAAGCGTGCCGAGTTCGAGGTTGAGTTCCCCGATGCTGATCCTCACGGTGCCTTGCACGAGGTGGGCGGAAAGGGAAACGCTGAAAGGATCCAGGAGCTGATCCATGGTCTCCGTCACGCCGTAATTATTGAGGCCCATGACCATGCCCAAGTTCTCCGGGTGCTCAACGCCCAAATCCTGTACTTTGTACCTCGCTTGCGCGACCGCATTGCTGAAGCAAGCCAGAACCATCGTCGCAACCCCGAGTATCCAGAAATTCCGCAACTGTCTAAGCGTGATCATATGTCCTCTATTCCTCCGATAAATTTGTGGTGCCGGGATGACTGGCGATTTACGTCAGGTACCACTCGGCTCTCTCACAGTTAGCGTGTAATTGAGAGCGAAATTGGCTCACAACCTCACGAACTCCTGCTGAGTGAGAACTGAGGGAGCATGTGGGGTTCCATGTTCCCAACGATTACGCGAAACTACAGGCACGACATTTCAGAAGTCGAAAAACGAATGGCGGACTAACAACCCACTGGGGCGATGCCAAAACGGCTAAGGCGACTGATTCTCCAACTTTCCATACACCCGCTGGCGCGAGGATACGAAATTCGAAAAGGTCAGCAACCAAATCGCTCAATCGGGATTGACTTTCAGATTATTTAACATACATACTGGTCGGTATGTCGGCAGTACGCAAGAGCCTCAGACGTAGAGCGACCAGTCTCCGTGACTCTGCGCGCACGCGGGAGCGATTGCTGCAGGCGGCATCCCGCGAGATCTACAGATCAGGTTTCCAGAGTGCCAGCCTGGAGACCATTCTGGCCATAGCTGCAGTCACCAAGGGCGCGCTTTACCACCACTTCGACAACAAGGAAGCTTTGGGATATGCCGTGGTCGATGAGGTCATCGCTCCCGACGTTCGCGGCAAGTGGGTGCGCCCTCTACAGAGAGGTAAGGACCCTATCGACGCTTTGATTGGCGCGGTTCAAGGTATACCTGTTCGGCCGGCGGATGTAAGGGGCGGCTGCCAACTGAATAACCTCGCTCAGGAGATGTCTCCTCTTGATGCCGGATTCCGGAAGCGGCTGGCGACGATATTCGCTGCCTGGCGGGACGCCGTTGCCTCCGTTTTGCGAGAGGGACAGGCTCATGGAAGCGTTCGTCGCGACGTGGAACCCGCTGACGCCGCCGGCTTACTGATCGCGATGGTCGAAGGCTATGCGTCCCTCGCAAAGAATGCTCAGGATCCAAAGGTGATGAAAGCGGGGATCAGAAATATCGTGGACTGGCTGCGATCCCTTCGCGCGCCGGGCAACCGCAAGCGAGGTTGATCGCATCGTGTCTCAAGAAGCAAAGGAGCAGTTGCCATTGTTACATACCAACCGGTTCGTATTGTCGGATAATCGGGATCGCAGGATCGGGTAAAGCGCTTCAAACAACATCATGAACTAGATCGTGAAAAGGAGAACGAACTATGACAGTGACAACGACAAAGGTCGCAGTGTCCCGAAGGAATCTCCTCGCAACCGGAGCCTGCGCACTGGTTGGAGCCATGAATCTGCCTAAAGCAGCAAGTGCCAGGGCATCGGCAGCACAGAACTCAACGAACGAGGAGATAGTCCGGAAGTGGTACGCAGCCTGGGAGCAGAAGGACTGGGGCCCCGTGGATAGCCTGCTCGCCGACGACTTCACCTTTTCAAGCGCGGCCGGCGATGACCACATCAGCAAGAGCGCTTTCAAAGAGCAATGCTGGAAAACGCAGATCAATTTCATCAAACATTTTGACCTGGAGCGGATCTCGACTGGAGCGGACGATGCTTTTGTGAAGTATCTTTGCCACACCACGAACGGTAAATCGTTCCGCAACGTAGAGTATCTCCGAATAAAGAACGGAAAATTGCAATCGATTGAGTGTTATTTCGGCGCGCAATCAAGCTTTCCGTCAGCAGTGAGCGCTGGGCAGAAGTAACCTACGGGCCTGGAAGGTAGGGCATGGAAGGCAACAAGAGGTTCTATGATGAGCGCCCGCGAAGTTAAGGATCAGAAGGCCATTGCACGTGAGATGTTTGTTCAACAAACTGGTCACGCTAATGCGGATGCTTCAACCAGCCCACTCCGGGGAGTTGCCATTTGCTCGACCAAGATTTCCTCCACCAAGACTAGACGCGACTACCCTCTTGAATCGACAGCGGACGAGTTCCGCGAAGCTGCCGATACATCATTGCCTCCGGTAATCCGAGTTGATGCTGCAAACCTCATGCGAGTCTTGCGGCAGTTGGAGGTTTTAGCAAATCGATAGGCGCCACGAATCGCGTTCCAGGCAAAGGGTAGAATCCTATTCTTGGATTTAGCCGACATCCTGGCCGTGCAAGCCGAAGGTAACTACGTTTTGTTGCGACACCGTCCTAATGCCTATTTAGTGCATGAGTCCCTTTCGTCCATGGCGGAGAAGCTCAAACCCTACGTTTTTATTCGCATTCATCGCTCGGTCGTCGTGAATATTTCAGCAGTCGAGGAGATCCAACCTTTACCGACGGGAGAGTACAGGCTGCGTGTAAAAGGCGGGAAGGAATACTTGGTAGCGCGTACATACAAAGACAACCTCAGAGATCTGGCTCAACTCTGGATAGGCTCAGAGCGGCTTTGCGGCTAAAGGGCAGCCAGAGTTACTCCGTGACGGCGCTCGTCTTCTTCCTCATGTTGAAGCGGGAACGCCAGGCGGTAACCGGAAATCTGCGCCGGGTCTCGGGCAAGCGCGGGCTCGCACTGCGATGGAAAGTTTATTGGGTCTTCTATTCTTTCTGCGACCTTATGGTTTCCTATTGTTTTGTCCCGCAGGCCACACCTTCGCAACTGCTCGGCATGCTGGTCGACTCGGAGGACGGCGGCTCGAAGATCGATCAATGCCTGGCCGAAGGCAACGAGCTTATCGTGTGGACGGCGCATGTGGGAAATTGGGAATTCGCGTCGCGGCTGCTGGCAATTTACGGCCGAGTTAACGTGGCGCGGGTGGTCGAGGACAAGCCGGCGGAGATCACGCTGCGGAATTTGATGGCTAGCGAACGGCTCAAAATTGTGGATCTCAAAGGGGGTGTGCCGGCTACGCTAGAACTGTTGCAGGCGTTACGTCGAAACGAGATCGTGGCAATCCAGGGCGACCGCGTTTATCAGCGTCACACTTTCAATGTACCGTTTTTTTCCCAACCCACCAGCTTTCCGCTTGGCCCTTTCCTGCTTTCGCAGGTCTCGGGCGCGCCGGTACTGCCCGTTTTCGTGATCCGTCGAGGTTGGCTGCGCTACCGCACTCTGATGGGAGATTTGATCCCGGCAGTTCCGTCCCGGGTCACATGCGGTGACGATGATGCCGGCTTGTACGAGGCTATGTGCCAGGCTGTCAGGTTTCTGGAAAAAACGTTGGCGACCCATTACGATCAGTGGATGAATTATTTTGATTTTTGGCCGGCTGCCTCCCGGGACTGATCCCCGGAAAACCATCGTCGTCACTGGTCAGCTTAGTCAGCCCCTATGTTATCAACTGTACTGCCGCGTTCTGCACCAGCGCGAGTTCCCGACAGAGCCCGTCGCTGAACTCCAGCCGCAATTAATTGCACTCAGGAAAATCAATCAAAAGAAACACCCTCAAAAGGAAGACCCAAAGAGGGGAGCAGATGTGCTCGCCGAAAGGCGAAACGAAGCCCTGCGCAACACCAGCAAATCTGATTGCATGTCTTGAACAGACATGCGATTGAACCAAGATCTTCCGCCTGTTTTGCGCAAGATCCTCGTTCCTATCCAACATTCTGGCTCGCCGGATGATTGATCGCGTGCCTGTTTGATTCTCTCCTCGAAGATTGAGCAATTTTCGCGATTGGCGCGAAACCGCTCAGAAAAATCAGAAACTGAAGCGCGCCCCTATCTGCAGGACGCGGGCAGCAAGAGCACTACTGAGTGTGCCGAAGTTTGAGCTGGCGATGTTGTTCGAGATGCTAGCCGGGTTCAAGTTCAAATTGTTGAAGACGTTGAAAGCATCCATTCGGAGTTCAATCCTGGCGCTTTCTCCGAGAACAGGCATTTTCGGTAGCCCAAAGCCCTTCATCAGCGTCAAGTCAACGTCCTTGTATCCAGGAAGAGTAAGCGAGTTACGATAAACGCCGGGGCCCTGCGGGAGGGCGGTCCCTGCGCACGTGTTGCAGTTGAAGGCGGTATAGCTCGGCGTCGAGAAATAGGTCGCGCCACCGCCGGGAAAGTTCTGGCTCGGACCGGCTGCAGTCTCTTCGAAGGCTGCATTGCTTGTGCTATGGCCAGCCCCACCCAGATACGCGGCAGGAAACAAGCTGGAATAACCGCAATTTCCGCAATAGAGGTTTCCGCCCACAACGCTTACAAACGGATTCCATGGGAATCCGGAGTGCCAGTTGAAGATACCGCTAAGAGACCAGCCGCCGGCGACTTTGTCGACCCAACTGTTGCCGCCGCGGAAGAAGGTCGGTTGCCACATTCCAAAAAGCTTGAATGCATCGGTGACGTTATAGTCGGAGCGTCCGTAGTCGAGACTGAGATTGTACGGGTAGGGCTGCTCCGAATAGGGTGCGGAACTGGTATCCATGCTCCTCGCCCAGCTGTATTGAGCATCAGCCATAAACTGGTGCGAGAACTGATGCTTCACTTCCGCGAGCATGGCGTTGTAATTGCCGCGTCCATTGGAGTTATATAAATCCCCCCCGTTGATCTGCGGATTTTGAGGGTAGCCGAGGGTGGCTGGAACGGCAAGCGGGTTTTCATTGAAGAAGATGTCACGTGACAAGCTGCCCTGATATCCCAGGCTCATTACGAACTGGTGACCCAGATCGTATTGCATGTCCAATGAGTAGTGGTGGGTACGCGCGGTGGGAAGGGTATTGGGGAAAAGGTCTATGCCAACCGACCCGGTGGTCGGCAGCCCGTTGGAACCAGGAGGGGACTTCGTGTTCGGGTTCGGCGGATAGCCGTAAAGGTTGGTCGGACTGTTGGAAAGGGCGTAGTAAATTGCGGGATTGATCGCGGACGGCGATGGCGAGGTAATGTTCGGAAACACCACCAACCCGGGATTTCCGGAGATATTGGCCGAGATTGCGATCTCTTCCTCGTTATAGTTCAAACCGTAACCGCCGCGGAACACGAGTCTACTGTTGAAATGGGCCGGACTCCAGGCGAAGCCGATTTCGGGGCCGAAGTTATTTTTCTGTGCGGTCCAGGAATTTCCCCTGTGGACGACCAATCCAGTCAAGTAATCAGGGCCCGCGCCGGGCGTGGCGACAAACATATTGCCTTCCTTGGACGAAAGTGGGCCAAAGTAAGACCAGCGCAGACCGAGATTGATCGTGAGGTTCGGTCGTAGCTTAATATCATCCTGGCCAAAGAAACCCAGAAGGTTTTCGCGGTCGTCCTGGCGCAACGTAGTGGGCACACCGGTAGTAGGATCGAAGCCCCCGCCCTCGCTGTGCGGCGCATCGTTCAGGAAGTCCCACATATTGTAGAAGCTATAGTTGGGAACGCCGTTATAAGTTTGCTCTTGCAGGTAAAACAGACGAGTAGCCTCACCACCAAACTTTATGGTATGGCGTCCGAAAATTTTGGTAGCGACGTCTTTGTAGCTGTAAGTCCACTGATTGTCGATGTTGCCGACACTCGGTCCGAATTGTGCCGCCGTGACGCTGCCGATTTGGCCGATGTCGTCAACCGGAAATCCAACCGGCGACTGCGGGTTGTTTGCGACCTCGTTATAGCGCCACCCGGCAGCATTTGCGCGAAGTTCATTGAGCAAGGTCGGCGAGAACGTGTGGTTCCAGATGACGGAAAACGCATCATTGATCTGGTTGTGATGGAGGGTGTCGTAGGCACGATTGCCGTTGAGTCTACTGGATGTCAGTGGAACCCAGTACATGGCGAACGCGATCCGATCCTTGGCGGTGACATCCACATCGAGGCGGCCATTGTACTGCGCTGCATTGAAGGTGGTCGGATTCGACGTGATGTAGTCCGCAATATCTGGCGTAGTACTTAAGGGGCTGCCCGGCGTTCCGCAGCCTGTGCCAGCTCCGCCGCAGCCCGGATTGCCAGGCTCCGTCCAGCCCAGATCCTGCGTACCCACACCCGTGGTTAACGGCGTGCCAAGATTGAGCCCGCCCGTTACGGTTGCACAGTTTACACCTTCCATCAGGCCGGCGCTCGCGCACGAAGTATTCGGGACAAGGCCGAGATTGACCACGCCATTCCCAGGGAAGGTGAGATATTTCGCGGCAATGGGCCCCCCAGAGGTCGCCAGGGCATCAAACTGCGGAGTATCGTACCATCCGCTGCCGATGACATCGGCATTGGGCTCGCGCACGGTCTCATAATTGAAGAAGGCGAAGATCTTATTCTTCCAAATGGGGCCGCCGACGCTGCCGCCGAACTGGTTGAACTTGCTGTTATCCCGTAGTGATTTAGTACCATAGCCAAAATATGGCTGGAAGGCGTTCAGACCCGGCTGGTGAGCGGTGAAGAAAAGGCTGCCGTGGATGTCGTTGGTGCCGCTCTTGGATGTGATCTGAACCTGGGCGCCTGTGAAACGGCCGTCTTCCGCGTCATAACTGTTGGTGACTATTTTTACGTCGTCGACTGAATCTTCTGACGGGGTGATGACAGTTGCACCTCCCCAGACGGCGCTGGTAGTGCTGATACCGTCAATTGAAACACCGGTGTTCTCAGCCTGGCCGCCGTTGGAATAGCCCTGAACAAGATTTTCGGTCGCGAAGATTCCAGTCGATCCAGCCGAAGACGTAGGTGCACTCTGCGTGCCGGGAAGATTGTATTGCCCGCCACCACCGGCTTGCGAACCATCGTTGAACATGCCGGGAGCCAGTTGCGTGAGTTTGGTGACGTCGCGGCCCAAAGATGGCATGTGCTGGATCTGGTTATCGGAAACGACCCCATTGAGGGAGGCGGTCTCGGTTTCGAGTAACGGGGCCGACGCAGCATTGACGTTAACGGTCATCGATTCCGAGCCGACCGCGAGCAGCACATTGAGAGCATTAGGCTGCTCCGGAATCAGTTGGACATTGTCGAGAACTTGCTTTTGGAAGCCCTTCTTCTCCGCTTCCAGCCGGAAGAGCGTTGCGCTCAATGCATTAAAGTTGAATACGCCATTGCCATCGCTCGTCCTGACCTGCTTTTCGTTGGTTGCTGGATTCGTCAGCGTGAGGGTCGCGCCTGACACCACTGCGCCGGTAGCATCGGTTACAACGCCCTGAATGGAAGTTCGATACTGCGCTTCGACCAGCGTGGTCAATGCAATGATGCCTACGATCAGCAGTGCGACACGGACTGCCAAACTGGAGTGCTTCATGGAATCTCCTCGAATTAAAACAGTAGACCTAGATGGGCCTAGGATGTAGTTAGGCCTCAGGATGTTGCCTCATTCCCGAGGTTATGAAAATGTAGAGGGAGTTATGAAAAACGATAGAGCTGACGACCCTGATTTCGGAGCCGGATGACTTACCAATAAGTACGTGATTGACATGGCGAGAGATAAACATATTTGATACATTCCGTCGGTGCCCCAAAGCGCGACTTAGTTAATGCAAATCGCATTCGTGAGGTATTGCTTGATTTGGTCCCCGTTGCAATCCGCAAGCTTCTTGGTGTCGCTGACCTTTCATTCCCCGCCGAAATCTTGCGGTCAAAATGCATGGCTCCGAAGAATTGGCGCCCTACTGCTTGTTCTGATTCTTGCGGTCGAGGGAAACGTGCCGAGTTTCGCTCAGGCGAGCGCTCCCATTTCGAAGTCAGACGAGCGAAGCGCGAGTGATACCGGGATTGCGGATCCAAAATTTGACGCCCGTATCGAATCCCTGATTCAGAGCATGACCCTGGTAGAAAAAGTTGGACAACTGGTGCAATACTCCGCCGGCCAACCCACCGGTCCAGGCACCGGTCGCACCGACTACAAAGACATGATCGCCCACGGGGAGATAGGCTCATTGCTGAATGTCGTCGACACTCAATTGCTCGACGAGTATCAGCACATAGCGGTCGAGAAATCGCGCTTGCATATTCCGCTGCTTTTCGGGCTTGACGTGATACACGGCTTCCGCACCGAGTTCCCAATTCCTTTGGGAATGGCTTCCACCTGGGATCCGGCGCTGGTCGAAAAAGCAGCTCATGTCGCGGCCGTCGAAGCTTCGGCCATCGGCATTCGCTGGACGTTTTCTCCCATGGTAGATATCGCGCGTGACGCCCGCTGGGGCCGCATTGCGCAAGGAGCTGGAGAAGATCCTTACCTCGGTTCGGCAATGGCGGCGGCTTACGTACGCGGCTATCAGGGTTCGCGGCTGGACGCGCCCGACGCCATGGCGGCCTGTGCCAAGCATTTCGTCGGATACGGCGCGGCGGAAGCTGGCCGTGAGTACAACGCAACCGAAATATCCGAGCACACTCTGCGCGAATTTTACCTGCCTCCCTTTCATGCAGCGATCGATGCAGGTGTGGCAACCGTGATGAGTGCCTTCAATTCGCTGAATGCTGTTCCGGCCACCGCGAATCCGTTTGCGCTCACCGAGATTCTGCGAAACGAATGGGGATTTAAGGGGATGGTTGTCAGCGACTGGTCTTCGGTCGGCGAACTGGTGGCGCATGGTATTGCGGCGGATGATCGAACCGCGGCGCGCAAGGCTTTTTTTGCCGGTGTCGATATGGATATGGTGAGCAGCCTGTATCACGATCAGCTCGCCCAACTGGTTCATTCGGGTGCAGCGCCGGAGGCAAGGGTCGACGAAGGCGTTCGTCGCGTATTACGCGTGAAATTTGCGCTTGGACTTTTCGAACATCCCTATCTTGATGAAGCTCGCGCCAAGCAAAGTTTCTTCTTGCCGGCGAGCCTCCAGTTGGCGCGAACCGTCGCGGAGCGTTCTTTTGTGCTTTTAAAGAATGCTGCCGGGCCAGATGGCAAATCTCTTCTTCCGATCTCGAAGGATGTGAGGACGATCGCTCTCATCGGGCCGCTGGCTGACAACCCTTATGGTCCGGATAGTTGGAACAATTCCTCGGCGCCGAAGAGTGGAGTTCCATCTTTTCCCGATGAGTTGGCACGACGCTTGGGCGAAAGCAACGTGGTCCGAGCGGCGGGTGTCGGGATTCTCGACGGCAATGACGCGGACATCTCGGCCGCGTTGCGAGCGGCGAAACGTGCTGACCTGGTGATTCTCACCCTCGGTGAGTCATCGGAGATGAGTGGAGAAGCTGCATCCCGTGCGCATCTCGGGCTGCCTGGACGACAGGAGGAATTGCTCGAGGCAGTCGTGAATACCGGTAAGCCGGTCGTACTCATTGTTTTCAGCGGTCGACCGCTCACGATTCCCTGGGCCTTTGAACATGTGCCGTCGGTCGTCGCCGCATGGTTTCCTGGAACCGAAACCGGGCCCGCGCTGGCCCGCACTCTATTTGGCGAATCGAACCCTGGTGGCAAACTGGTTGTGAGCTGGCCGCGCAGCGTCGGACAAGAGCCTCTTTACTACAACTCTCTCAGCACAGGAAGGCCGCCAGCGAAGATCGACCTCACGCATCCGCCAACCGACGTGCCCTCGAAGTATGTGTCCCGTTACATCGATGAACAGAACACGCCGCAGTTTCCCTTTGGCTACGGCGGCTCTTACACTACCTTCGCATACGGACCGACAGAGATCACTAAGACTGCACTCAGCGCCAATGAATTGAATCGAGAATTGAGTGGTGACGTCAAAACCTCGGATGCGCTCGCGGTCGCGGCCACCGTCTCCAACACCGGTCCCCGTGCAGGCGAAGAGGTGGTTCAGCTCTATATCGGCCTCGAGGGAACGAGCACTGCGCAGCCGGTTCGGGCGCTGAAGGGGTTTCAACGTGTTGCATTGAGTCCTGGAGAAACAAAAAAGATAACCTTCAATCTATCTCCAGAGGCGT
>Ga0302180_10004280_pt1 | contig 10598 bp, 12 predicted proteins | sample I_Palsa_E3_2_FD_200575 | JGI IMG/M metagenome (GOLD analysis project Ga0302180, IMG submission 200575) | Peat permafrost microbial communities from Stordalen Mire near Abisko, Sweden - I_Palsa_E3_2 | ecosystem: Environmental > Terrestrial > Soil > Palsa > Peat permafrost | place: Sweden... | reverse complement strand
CTCGGCGAGTTTGGCCGGCGTGTGCGGGAGGTGCGGCGTCTGATCGAGCGTAACTTCCGCGCCGACCGGGGCGCAGGTAATGATCAACGGCTGCATGTGCCTCAGTGCTTCAGCGCGGCACATGGAACTCCGCCCAGCATGCGGATAGTACGATCGCTACCCGAAGAGCCACCAGCGAAAGATGCACCCAGCCCCGCTCTGGAAAGCGCTCGAGCGTCCACGAAAACAGATAGATTGCAAGCGTGAAGACCGGGATGCGCCAGTCGGCCCAATGCCATCCGCGCTGCAGTGCGAACACGAACATCGCGAGCAGCGCAACGATCGCGATCGCGTCGAACAGCACGCGCAGCGCAAAGATCATGCGTCTGGTAGAGCCTTGCGTCATTCCGGTCACTCCGACTCCATCGCCCGGTATGCGGCCTCGATCACGCGCGCATCGATGCCCAGCAGCGCTGCCAGCGCGATCGCGTCGGCTCCCTGGGGACGCTCACCGCTTACCTCTTCTAACGTATAATCCATCGATGCGGCCAGCGTTTCGAGGGCCTGCGTAAGATCGTCGGCCGCCGGCGCCTGGGGAATACCCCGCAGACCGCGGACGGCATAGTGCCGCGTACCGGCCGCTTCGGCTACGCCTCCCAGGTGCGTCGCTGCCAAGCCGCACGCGCGCATCTCGCGAAGCCGTTCGATCACCGCAACGAGGAGCGCTTTCCCTTCGCGTGGTGTCGTCGTGCGCGCGAATTCATCGAGCAGGACTAAGCGCGGGCTCGCCGCGCCTCCGAGCAGATCGCGCAGCCGCACGACTTCGCGCGCGAACGAGGAGAGTAGCGATCCGTCGCGTTCCTCTCGATCGCTTCCGATCCCGAGCCAGGCGATCTCCGCGAAGAGCGCCGTCTGCGCGCGCTGCGCCGGCACGGGGACGCCAAACGCTGCGCAGAGCGCGATGAAGCCGCAGGTTCTAAGAGCGGCACTCTTCCCGCCCATATTCGGTCCGGTCAAGACGGCGACGCCATCGAGCCGCAGGCCGATCGGCGTAAAGGCGCGGCCTTGCGCTTCGAGTTCGTTCGCAAGCGGAACGAAGCGGGCACCTTCAAAAGCGAGCCCGGCCTGCGCTTGGATCGATGCAACGCTGCAGCGATACGTCCGGGTAAACCGCGCTGCGCCAATGAGCACATCGCACTCACCGAAGGATCGCATCCCGTCCTCGAGCGCTGCCGCGCGAGAACGAATCGTCGATGCGAGATGCTCGCGAACTCGCTCTTCGGCATGCGCGACCGCCGCGGCGGCCTCGTCGCGACGCCGTAGCGCAGCCAGCACACCTTCGTCGGCATCGAGTTCACACAAGAGATAGGTCGGCGCCTCGCGTACGACGCGGACGCCGGAGGGCAGCGAGCCGGCCAGATCTGCGCGCATCACGATGAATTCGGGCAGCGAGATCTCGCGGTCCAGTGCCGCGGCGACCGCCGCGCTCGCGCGGCCACGTGCGGCATCGTATTCGGCTTGCGTGTGTGCAAGCGCTCCTCGAGCCGTCGCAAGGGACGCATCAAACGCGTCGTTGAGATAGAATCCGAATCGCCCGGCCCGACCGCGTTCGAGCGCGCGGGCGCACTCTCGCACCGGTTCGCCTGCCGTGCGCGGCAAATCGTCGCACGCGGCAGTCAACGCATCGAGACGCTCGCAGGCATCGAAGAAGCGCTGCAGTTCCAGAAGGTTCGCGTCGTCGAGCGCATCGCCCATCGAAGCGCGCGCGACCGCGGCGCCGGCATCGGGGACGTGACGCGCAATTTCACGCGCCGCATCGAGCTGCGCCACATCCAGCGCGGCCGCGATCCGCGCAACACGCGCGGCGCGATCGCGCGCCTGCGCTTCCTGCCCCGGCGCGAACGGTTCGATCCCGGCGAACTGCGCCTCGCCGTATGGTCCGGCCGGGGCCAGCGCATCGCGCAGCCAGCTAAAGCCGACGGCCTGCGCGCTCGCCGGATCGAGCAGCGATCCCGTCTTCACGCGGCTCGCTCCGCCGCGTACACGTCGAAGGTCGGCACGGCGGTAGCGGTCGCAACCGCACGGGCAAACTCGCGCGGTTCGAATGTGCGATCGCGCCCGGCCGACGCAATCGTCACGGCAATGACGTTCAGTGGTCGCTCGCAATAAATCCCCAAACGGTCGAATGCATGGAGCGCCGCCTTTCCGGTGAGTAGGATCTGCGTCGGATCGCGCACGACGATCGCGCGCCGTTCGCGTTCGCGGATCAACTGCGCCGCAATGGCCGGCGTCAGTGCGCCCTCGATTTGCAGCGACTCCGTCTTGCCGTCGAATCGCGGCGTGCGCAGGCGCACGACGAGCGCACGCACGTCGTCGATCGCCTCGCCCTGTGCCGGCGCGGCGGCCGCGCCGCATGATACGACAATTGCATCGTGGCCGCCGGCGAGTGCGGCGACCCGATCGATCGCCCCGTCGACCAGCACGCGCGGCACGAACTGCAACAAATCGTCGACGACCGCGCGAACCCCCGACGCGCTCGGCGGTCCGACGAGTTCGTAATACGCACCGGAACGAATGCGCGCGTAAACCAGCGCTCCGGCGGCGGTACGATGCGCTGTAAACGCAAGCAGCTCGCTCGCCGGGGAACGCGGCAACACCTCGCGCGCGGTGGCGATGATGCTCGGCGGCTCGAGCCACAGCCGCGGCTTGGCTGCGGTGTCAGCGACATCGAAAGCCTCACCGTCGCGTCCGATCGACGTTAAACCGCATGGAACGCCGCCGCGCACGCACGCGCCGTAGATCGCGCGCAGCGCAACGGTCTTGCCGACGTTCTTCCCGGTACCAACCACGAAAAGCGAGGTCGCGCCGCTTTCGTTCCAAAGCTGGAGGATCGAGTCGCCGACGTGGACGCGCATAGGCGCGCCTTTTCCTAGCCGACGTGCAAAACCTTGAGTAGGATGAAGACGACTCCAGTGAGCGCCAGCAAAACACCGGCGAGCATCTCGGATGCATCTTCCACGCGCGATCCAAGCACGCGCCCGAGCCGAAGACCCAGGAGCGTCGCGATCACGGAGACGATCCCGATGACGACCAGGCTCGTGGCGACCGGTACACCGACAAAGAGGATCGAAAAGCCGATTCCCAGCGAATCGAGGCTGATCGCGAGAGACGCGACGAGCAAACCCCAGCCGCTGGCCACATCGGATGGCTTGCGCTCACCCATCGAGCTTCGCGCTTCGAGGATCATGTACGCGCCTACGGCAATGAGCGCCGCGAATCCGACGTAGCCTGCTGCATCGCCAATCAGCCGCCCGGTCACCGCTCCGAGTGCCGCACCGATGCAGTTCATGAGGATCTCAGCGCAAGGAAACGCGATCGCGATCCGCAGCCGCTCCTGCGGCGTGGCGCCCCGCATGCCGAGCCCGACGCTGACGGCGAAGACGTCGAGCGCGAGCGAGACCGCGATAAAGAGGATTTTTATCAGAAGAGCGGCGCGCTAGAGAGGGAGTCGCGCTTCGAGAGCAAGTGCGTGACGGCCGAGCGCAGCTGTGAGATCGTGAACGGCTTGTTGAGAAAGAGGTTGGCACCGGCGTTTTTCGCGCGGCCATCCATCGCGTAGTTGGTGTGGCCGGAAATCATCAGAATCGGAACGCCGCGCGTACCGTCTTTGGCGCGCAAGCGTTCGACCAGATCGATCCCCGAGATTCCGGGCAGCATAAAGTCGCAGATGATGATGTCGAACGGCCCCTGCCGGTCGACGGCGACGAGGGCGCTCTCGGCATCATTGCACATGACCATTTCGTACGGTCCCTTGCGAAGGACCGTATCGACCAGCGTGCAGATCGCCGGATCGTCATCCGCAATCAGCACTCGCCAGTTCCGCTGAGTCATCTCCTCAGCCATTCGGGTATGTCACTTTCACGCCTCGGCCGCCCATGTGAGGGTTCGGTAAACTTTCTATAATGATCCGGGCCTCGGAGGCCTTTTCCTGCGGCGGAGCGTCCTCCCCGGAAGCGAATAGGCGCGGCATGGCCATCATCGATCGACTGCTCGCGCCGGACTCCGGTTTTCAGAAAAACTTCTTCTTTCTTGCCAAACGTTTCGTCGCGGGCGAAACCATCGAAGCAGCGATCGCCGCCGTCCGCGAGCTCAATTCCGCCGGCATGACGGCGACGCTGGACTACCTCGGCGAGGACGTCCTGGAACGCGACGCGGCGGTAGCCACGCGTGAGGCCTATGTCGCGGTGCTCGGGCGCATTCACGAGAGCGGCGTGCAGAGCAACGTCTCCGTCAAGATGAGCGCGATGGGGCTGCTGATCAATCAGGATTTCGCGTTCGAGAATCTGAGCGGTATCCTGCATTTTGCGCAGCGCAATCCCGATCCGTTCGTGCGCATCGACATGGAAGGCTCGGCGGTTACTCAGGTAACGCTCGATCTCTTCGAACGAGCCTACGCAAACGACAAGAACGTCGGCATCGTGTTGCAGGCATATCTGAAGCGTACCCCGGCTGACGTCGCCCACGCCATTACGCTCGGCGCGCGCGTGCGACTGTGCAAAGGGGCATACAACGAACCGCCGGAGCTCGCCATCAAAGAGATGCCGCTGATCCGCGCGCAGTATCTGACGCTCGCGAAAGAACTGCTCGAGCGCGGGAACTACCCAGCGCTCGCTACCCACGACCGGGAACTGATCGACCAGATCCGCACCTACGTTCGCGCACGCGGCATTGCGCCGAACAGCTTCGAGTTTCAGATGTTGTACGGTTGCCGCCCGCAGTTGCAGCACGAACTGGTCGCGGAGGGATTCCGGATGCGCGTCTACGTCCCGTACGGAACGCACTGGGCAGGCTACTTCTTCCGACGGGTCGTGGAGCGGCGTGAGAACGCGCTCTTTGCGCTCTCGTCATTGTGGTCGAAGTAAAGCGATAGATCGTGCGAGCCGTCGTTCAGCGCGTCTTACACGCGAGCGTGCGCGTCGACGAGCGCACCACCGGAAGCATCGGCGCGGGCCTGATGGTCTTGCTTGGCGTAGCCGTGGCCGATCGCGAGGACGATGCGCGAACCATGGCTGAAAAGATCGCGAATCTGCGGATCTTCCCCGACGAGGCCGGTCTGATGAACCGCAGCGTCCTCGAGACCGGTGGCGCGATCTTGCTCGTCTCGCAGTTCACGCTGCACGGCGATGCCCGCAAGGGACGGCGGCCGTCGTTCATCGCTGCCGCGAAGGAGCCGCTCGCGAGCGAGCTCTACGAACGCACCGGACGCGAACTCGAGCGGCTCGGTCTGCCCGTGGAATACGGAGAATTCGGAGCCGACATGCAGGTCGAACTGGTCAATGACGGCCCGGTGACGATCTTGCTCGACTCCGAAAAAGCCTTCTAGACGGTCCGCCCGCCCTGCGGGCGGTCGCACATCCTGTGCTGCGGAACTTCAGCTGCATCGTGCAGCTTACAACGTCACATCCGCAATACGTTCGATGCGAATCACTTTGTCCGATTCGCTCAAACGGCCAAGCACGTCGAACCCGCTAGTCATTGCGCCGAATACGGTGAAGGCATTGTCGAGATGATATTGCGGTGAGAGAGTGATGTAGTATTCGCTCCCGGCTGAATCGCGAATCGGCGTGTTCGCCTTGTCGTCGTAGTTCAAGCCCATCGAGAGCACGTAGCTGTTCTGCTCGAGCGGATTCTCTTCGGCGGGAATCGTGTAGCCCGGACCCGGCGCGTTCTTTGCATCCTGTTCACCGGTTTGCACGACGAAATCCGGGACGATGCGGAACCACGGGTTGTTGTCCAGGAAGCCGCGGTTCACAAGGTTGATGAAGTTTTGTACGGTAAGCGGTGCCCACTCCGGATAGAGCGCAACGTAGATGTTGCCTTGCGTTGTCACGATGCGCAGCCGCGGATGCGGGCCGTGCGCCGGCGCGAGCATATCGGCCGCAGTAGACGGCAGCAGGGGCGGGCCCCAATCATGCATGTTCTCGACCAGAGGTGCGCCATTGCAGATGCACGCCGGCTGATTGTAGCCCGCTACCGAAGCGAACGGATCCGGTTGCGGCACGGGCGTGTGCACGAAGCTGGGAATCGCGGTCCAGTGATCGCTGAGTTTTCCGCCTTGCAGCAAGCGAATCGATTCCGCGGCCTGTTCTTGCACGCGCCACGACGGATCGTTGAGCATCGGCTGCAAATCGGCGACGAGCGCCGCCCCGGTAAGATGCCCGTAGGCACGAACCGCCTCGATTCGTACGACCTCGTTCGAATCGCTCAGGCCCGCACGTAGGAACGCGACCGGCACCTTGGTCGCGTAGCGCCGGAAAACCGTCCACATGATGCGCTCGCGCACGGATGGGATCTGCTCGAGCGGCATCGCTGTCGTGAGCGCCCCGAGCGCGCTTGCCGCGTCCGGCCCGGCAGCAAAGAAATTCAACGTGATTGCCGCTCGCCCGCGCAGGACGGGATCCGGGTCGCTCGTCAGGACCCGGGCGACTGCCGCGGCCGCGTCGGCCTCGCCAACCGAATCGAGCCGCTTGGCGTCCTCGTAGCGCCCGAGGGCGTCAAGAGCGGCAACGCGGACGGCCCCCGAGCCGTCCGAACCCAAAGCCTGGGTAATCAGCCCGGCGTCCGTTCCGAGGCCGATGAGCCCCAACCCATAAATGCTGAAAGCCCGGATAGCGGCGCGGGGGTCATTGACGCTACGCTCAAGGAGCGAAGCGCCTTCGGCCTGCTTGGTCCGCCCGATAGCCAGGGCGGCACGTGCTGCGGTCGCGGCGTCCGGCGAGGTCAGCAGGGTAGCGAGACGGCCGCCTCCCAGCGATCGCTCCGATTCCAGGCGCAAAATCTCCGAGGCGGTTCCCGGTGGAACTGCGGCGGGTAAGAACAAAACGGCAGCGATGATAAGGAGTACTGAACGCAAACGTAACCCCATTCTTGTACCGCCCCCCAACCAAAAGCATCGAACCTGCGTTCTAGTATATGCACGACGACCGCCGTCCCTCTGGGCGGCAACCCAAACAGTGGAAAAGAGAACAAGCATGGCAACCCCCGAAACCCCCAAGAAGGCCGGCATGTCGGTCCGCGAGGCGGGACAAAAAGGCGGCGAGACCGTCAAGAAAAAGTATGGCCCCGAATTCTACGAACAGATTGGCCGTAAAGGCGGGCTCGCGACAAAGCAAGCCCACGGTCACGAGTTCTACGAGCAGATCGGTAAGAAGGGTGGGAAGAAAGGTGGCGAAGCCACGCGCGATCGCTACGGCCCGGACTTCTACGAACGAATCGGACAAAAAGGTGGCCAGAAAGTCAAGCAACTTATCGAGGAAGGCAAGCGCGCCGCAGCTGCTCAAGAAGCAGAGCGCGAGAAACGCGCGAGTTAGTTTCCTTTCGCTTGTCGCGGCGAGCTTAACGCTCGCCGCTATTGCCCCGCTTGCACCGGTGTGGGTCGACGCTTTTCCGTTGCAAACTCCGCACTCATCGGCATCCCCCACCGCGTCGCCGAAATCTCCGTCCAATATCTTACCGTTCGGATCGACCCTCACGTTTATTCTTGAGGGTACGATCTCGTCGTCTTCATCCCGAGCCGGTGAGATCATCAAGGCGCATCTCGAGCACGCGCTCGAGATCGACGGCGTCACCGTCGCTCCGGCCGGCAGCCCCATCGAAATTAAAATTGCCGACGCGTCACCCGCATCGAATCCCGACATCTACGGATTCGTAGACATTTACATTCGTTCGCTTGCTCTTCCCGACGGGAGAGCGATCCCGTTGCGTGCGCCGGCGTCACATTTGAATGTCAACACCACGGCCGGGCATGATGCCACGGTCGGAGTCGAGAACACGATCGGCGACGTGTTTCAGCCGACGCTGTTGTTCCACGTCTTCCGGAAAGGCCGCAACTTCGCCCTCGAGCCCGGAGCGCACATCAACGCCTACACCGACGCAACGGTCATGATTGCGCGCGGCGCAGTGGTGATCCAAACGCCCGCCCCGCTCGTACTCGATGCCGAAACACCGATCTCGTCGTTCCGATCGGTACCAATGGCCACTCCGCAGGCTAGCTACAAGCCGCCTCTGCCGGTACCAAGCCTTAGACCCGGTACGCCGAATCCTCGCAACTAGAATCGCAAAGGAGTCGCACGTGGTACGTCGCCACCTCACCGCTTTGTTCGCGTTGCTCGTCTTCTCATCAAGCATCGGCCTCGCCGCCGACACGCTCCCGCCCCAGCCGCAAGGCGCCGAAGTCGGATTTGTAAGCGGTGTTCAGAAGGACTTAAATGCGCGCTTCGCAACGATCGCGCAGGCGCAAGCCGCCGGCTATTTCCGCTACACGGGCGAGGATAAGACCGGTTCGATCAGCTACGCGAATTTACAATGGACCTCAAACGATCCGCAGCATCCGAGCCAGCTCTGGTATAGCGTCGACGGCAAATTGCTCGGCGCCGATTTCTCGCAACCGTACGTGGCGGGGAGTCCGCCCAATCTCTGGGGCGTCAATCCGGCGCGTTGGACGCGTTTCGGCGCGCACGTTCACTGGGTGCTCGACGTCGACGGCAAGGAAACCTACGGCGCGACCAGCGTCGCGAAGTTCAAAGCCGCCGGTGGCGATCCCGACAATCCGCAAGCCGCAACGGTCGTTGCGCTCGGCAAAGCAAAAGACGTATCTCAAGTGAAACACGTCTTTCTGTTCAACGCCATTTGGGATCTGCAAGTTTGGGCGACGCCCAATCCCAACGGTGCTTTCGCCGAGATGAACCCGCTCGTCCATCCAAGCGCTAACGCTCAAAGCATGGACTAACGAATAACACGTTGGGCGGTGGCTCTTTGGTGAGGAGCGATTAAGCGAAGCGGCGAGGACCCTGACAGTAACTGTCCGAGACACGAGCTGTAAGCGACGGCCAAAGAGCCGCCGCAACAAGCGTTATTCGTTGCTCCAATAATCCTTGAGAGCTTTGCCGCGGGATGGATGGCGAAGCTTGCGCAGCGCCTTCGCCTCGATTTGGCGAATGCGCTCGCGCGTCACGCCGAATTCCTGGCCGACTTCTTCGAGCGTACGCTGATGGCCGTCCTCGAGACCGAAGCGTAGCACGAGCACCTTGCGCTCGCGCTCGGTGAGGTTTTGCAGCACGTCCGCCATCTTCTCTTTGAGCAGCATGACGGAGGCGGCTTCGGCCGGCGCGACCGCTTCTTGGTCTTCGATGAAGTCGCCGAGGTGCGAATCTTCCTCTTCGCCGATCGGCGTCTCGAGCGAGATCGGTTCTTGCGAGATCTTCATGACCTCGCGAACCTTTTCAGGCGTGAGCGCCATGGCTTCGGCGATCTCTTCTACCGAGGGCTCGCGTCCAAGCTCTTGAAGCAGTTGGCGAGAGACCTTGATCAAACGATTGATCGTTTCGACCATGTGCACGGGGATGCGAATCGTCCGAGCTTGATCGGCCAGCGCTCGCGTGATCGCCTGGCGGATCCACCACGTCGCGTACGTCGAGAACTTGTAGCCTTTGCGGTAGTCGAACTTTTCGACCGCGCGAATCAAGCCGAGATTGCCCTCTTGGATCAGGTCCAAGAAGAGCATCCCGCGGCCCACGTACTTCTTCGCGATCGAAACTACGAGACGCAGGTTCGCCTCGGTGAGCTGCCGCTTGGCTTCTTCGCCGTCGGTGACGAGCCGCGAGTCGGCGGTGCCGTTCTTTTGCAGCTCCAGTTCGCCGGCTTCGATCCGCATCGCGAGCGATTTCTCTTGCTCCATCGAGAGCAGCGGAACGCGCCCAATCTCCTTGAGATACATGCGAACCGGATCGTCGAGCGAGAGCCCATCGGGGATCGGCTCCTCTTGCTCTTCCTCGACCGCCTCGCCTTCGGGCTTTTCTTCCTTTTGTTCGTCGATGATCTCGATACCGGCGGCGGTGATTTCTTCGAAGAGGCCGTCGATTTCATCGGGGTTGACGTCGTCGAGCGCATCGAACGCCGAATTGATTTCTTCGTACGTCAGCGAACTGCGCTGCTTTCCGCGCGCAATCAGCTTCTTCTTTAGTTCATCCAGCGTTAAGACTGGTTGCGCTTCCGCAACCGCGGCCGCGGACTTCTTGCGTGGCACTCGGACATCACCCCCTTTCTCGAATTTCTATGATTAGACTTGTGATTTTGGTTTACTTCTTTAAGATCGTTAACGTCGCTTCAATTTTGAAGCCAGTGTGTTGAATTCGGCCAGCAACTCCGTCGGAACTGGCTTTCCGGCCTGGAAAAGCTCGTCGATCGAATGGGACAACTCGGCGTACCGGTCCGTCTCATCCTCATGGCTTAACCGCTCGACGATGCGGTCGAGATGCGCACGGCGCTCGTCCGAGTCGCCATATCGCACCGTTGAACTGCGGTCCCTCTGCCCGAGAGAGGCCAGCAGTTCCCGCGCTTCATCGTCGTCCGCGCACGCGGCGAGCGCGTCCGCGGCGGTCCGCAATTCACCAACGTGATCGAGGAGAAGCCGATAAGCGCGCCGGTACACCTCGTTGCGAAATCGGTGCGGCCCGATCCGGTTCGCGTATTCGACGACCAGTGCGGGATCTTCAACGGCGATCCCGAGCACATCACGTTCGAATGAGAGCGGTTCGAGCGCGCCAAACATTCGGTTGACC
>Ga0302180_10004278_pt1 | contig 10601 bp, 9 predicted proteins | sample I_Palsa_E3_2_FD_200575 | JGI IMG/M metagenome (GOLD analysis project Ga0302180, IMG submission 200575) | Peat permafrost microbial communities from Stordalen Mire near Abisko, Sweden - I_Palsa_E3_2 | ecosystem: Environmental > Terrestrial > Soil > Palsa > Peat permafrost | place: Sweden: Abisko... | reverse complement strand
CAGGGATTGTGGAAAAGCGTCGCTCCTTCCCTGATCATTCCCATCCATTCCCGGAGGTGCAGGGCTGCGAACGCGATTCCGAGGACAGCGGTAATCATGGTCCAGCGGAAAGCCTTTGCCTTATTGGCCGTCTGGGCCGACCGCACTCCAAACAGCATGGTTAAGCTGCTGGTCAGGAGCACGAGCGTCATCACAGCCACATTGGTGATGCTATGAAAAGGTCTGGGCCAACCGGGAGTGGCATTGCGTATAAATCCGTAGGCGACCAGACATCCGGCGAAGGTGGCGCTATCTGCGATGATGAACAGCCACATCGCCATTTTCTTGGCAGGGACCGAGAATGCTGGCTCGGTCATTATCTCCGTCGCGCTTGTTCGCGACACCTGCCCGTGAATTGAAACATCGGCTTGGCTCACGTTGACTCCTACCTTTGACCGGGTTAGAGCTTCATCCACAGCAGCAAAAGCAGATACAGCCACAGCACGCCCATGAAATGCCAGTAGTGCGAGGTGGCGTCCAGGGTGCTTCGCCGCAGAACGGACCTGTTCAGTTTTCGGATCACGCGGGTTAGAGCGCTGAGCCCCCCGAACACGTGGAGAGCGTGAGCTACAGTCAGCACGTAGAAGAACGAGTAACTCACATTGGAAGCGAGTCCGAATCCCTGGGATTTGAGTTGCAGCCAGGCAAAAGTCTGCCCGGCGACAAAGAGCAGTCCTAAGAACAGGGTCACATAAAGCCAGCGCGCCGGATTGGCGGTGCGATCTTTACCCTGATCCTGATCCTGCACGCCTCCCATAAAGGTTGCGATGCGGCGGCGAGATATTTCCAGAGTAATGCTGCTGGCGACGATCACCAGAGTGTTCAGGTAAAGCACGGAGGGCAGAGTGAAGTGCCGCCAATCAGTCGCAGCCCCTTGACGAACGATCAAAGCGCTGCTGAAGGCGGCAAAGGTCATGGTGATGGACGCCAAGATTACCCAGATGCCCGTACTCGCAGGAGGAGGAGACGAGTCCTTGACCTGGCGCAGGTCTCCGTCGGCGGGAACCAGACTCCGCCATCCCCCATTGCCGTAGGCTTGGTCCGGCGAACGGCGAGGTTCGATTTTCGGCGGTTCGTGAACCGTGGTTGCCATACTGCGAACTCTCCTCGTGAAACTCCGTGCCTGGTTCGAAGATTACCTTTCTTCGATTCCTTTGCCTTCGACTATTTCTCGTCGATCACGTTCTTAAGGTGCTCCGGTGAAGTCTGCATCACGTAATCGCTGCTGGCACCCTCGACGCTGTACTGATACGGATCGTGGTAAACCACCGGCATCTTGTCGCCAAAATTGTTGTGGGGCGGCGGCGTGGCCGTACTCCATTCCAGCGAAGTGCCTTGCCACGGATTATCGTTCGGGGCAATCTCGCCCCAGAACCGGCTGTGGATCAGGTTGTAGAGGAAAATTAATTGGGCGAAGCCGGTGAATAGTGCTGCAATCGTTATGAACTTATGCACGGGAATCAGCGGAATCAGATAATCGTCTGTGAAGGCCTGGTAGCGGCGCACGTTGCCGGCGATTCCGAGATAGTGGAACGGCATAAAGATGCAGTACGCGCCCACGAAGCTCATCCAGAAATGAACCTTGCCCAGAGTCTCGTTCATCATGCGGCCGGTCATCTTCGGAAACCAGAAGTAGGTTCCGGCGAAGATGCCGAACATGGCCGCGACTCCCATTACCAGGTGGAAGTGGCCGACCACGAAATAAGTGGCGTGCAACATGATGTCGATGGAAGGCTGGGCCAGGAAAAAGCCGCTCACGCCACCGCTGATGAACATCGAAACGAAGCCCAGCGAGAATAGCGACGCCGAATTGATCCGCAACTTGGCGCCATACAGACTGCCCAGCCAGATCAGCACGATAATCGTGGATGGAATAGTGATCACCAGCGTGGGGAAGGAAAAGGCCAGCGAGGAGAAGGGGTTCATCCCGCTGACGAACATGTGGTGCCCGTAGACCATGTAGCTGAGGACAGCCAGGGCTCCCATGGAATAAATGAGAACTCTGTGGCTGAGCATTGGCCGGCGCATGTTGGTAACGAGAACGTGGGAAACGATGCCCATCCCGGGCACGATTGCGATGTAGACCTCAGGGTGTCCGAAGAACCAGAACAGATGCTGCCACAACAGAGTTGATCCACCGGAATGCGGCAAGAGTTGATCATTGATTACCAAGTTCGAAGCCACGAAGAAACTGGTTCCAGCGACGTGATCGAGAATAAGCAGGATGCAGGCCGGCATCAGCACCGCAAACGCGGTCAGGCCCATGAGCGAGGTAATGAACCAGGCCCAGGCGCTGAGCGGAAGCCGCATCAGGGACATGCCCTTGGTGCGCATGTCGAGAGTCGTCGTGATGAAGTTCAACGAACCCAGCAACTGGCCAATGCAGAAAAGGGCAATCGAACTACCCCAAAGAACCACGCCGAGACCCTCGCCGGGGCCGCCAGCGTCACCGATGGCGCTCAACGGCGCATATTGCGTCCAGCCGCCCAGGGTTGGCCCCGTGCCGGTAAAGAACGAGGCGACCAAAACCAGGAAGGCGACGAACGTGACCCAGAACGACATCATGTTGAAGTGCGGAAACGGCATGTCTTCGGCGCCCACCTGGATGGGCAGGAAGAAATTGCCGAATGCGGCGAACGGCGCGGTAGTAAGCACAAAGAAGACCATGATCGTCCCGTGCATGGTCATCAGTTGCAGGTAATACTCCGGCGTCATCACGTTGCCCGGCGCGCCGGTCTTGGAGAGCAGGTGCAGCCCGGGAATCGCATAGCTTCCGAATGCGAGATGGATGCGCATGATCCAGGAAAGTACCATCCCGATCAAGGCGGCGAGCAATGCCAGCGCGTAATACTGTTTGCCGATAACTTTGTGGTCGAGGCTGAAGACATGCTTCCGAATGAAGCTGGTAGGGGCTCCATGCTGCACCGCATGTGCGGACATATCGTGCATTGCGCTGACCTCAAACGAGATGTGTTGTCCAGATGCTGCATCAACAACAGCTATTGCAGCGCCGCCTGCTGTTTAAGCCAGGCATCGTAATCTTCCTGAGACATCACCTCGAGATACGCCTTCATGTTGTAATGCCCGAGGCCGCAAAGCTGGGTACAGACGATTTCGTACTTGCCGATTTTCGTCGCCGTGAAATGGAGCGAGACGTCCAATCCCGGAACGAAATCCTGCTGCACTCGCAATTCGGGGACATAGAAGGAGTGTCCCACGTCCTTCGAGTGCATCAGCAGATGGATCTCGCGGTTCACCGGAATGGCCATCTCAGCGGTTACGATGTCGTCTTTGGAATCCTGGTCGTGCGTGGTATCGAGACCGAAGAAGTTCGCGTTCGCTTCACTGATCTGGTCCGCGTGCAGTGGGCCGAACGTGCCATCCGGGCCGGGGTAGCGGAAATAAAATGCGAACTGTCCGGCCTGGACCTGGACTGGCAGCGCATTGGCTGCGGGAGGAGTGAAATACACGCTAGCCCACGCCTTTACTCCAAACACGCCCAAAGCCAAACACTCCGTGCCGACCAACAGGAAAGCAGCAATTACCAACCCCGCGGCGCCGCCGGGGAAACTCTTAATTGTGGTGCCGGGCTTGGGGTTGGAAAACTTCCAGATGAAGAAAGCCAGCAGGAACTGAGAGGCCAGGAACGAAAGACCGGCCTCCCACATCGTATCCGTATATTGCTCATCAATCAGATAGCCGTGGGTGGAGATATCCTGTGGCATGGGCCATATGTGCATCACGATGGGAATCGCCGAAGCGATTGCGATCAGAATGATCGTCACCGCGAAGATTTTTGCCATACCGCCCCGCCTTTGGCCGGAAGTGTCCGGCCCTTTCTTAGTAACGCCGCAGCTTACAACCGCTGCGGCGGACCTGACTTCGACCGGTTGTGCCCTTCGTTCTCTATGCTCCCAGTTTTCTACTTCGCCTTAAAGGTGAAATCAGCCGTTGCCGCCGCGCCAGCGGCAACCGTCACTTTTTGGTTTTGAGTACCGGCGGCTTCCTGCCACGCCGTCACCGTGTAGTTTCCCGGCGGCACGTTGTTGATGGTGTAGGAGCCGTTCTCGTCGGTAGTCGCGTAAGGCCCTTTGACCACCGCGAACCAACCGTGCATCCAGGGATGGATGTTGCACTTTACTTCGATAAACTCCGGAGCCTTCCAGCTCTTCTCGACCGGCGGCGCTCCCGGCGGCTGCGACTGATTCCACGGGATGTTGCCTGTCATCGGGTTGGGATTGGGGTGAATGTTGTGAGCCGTCTGGTCACTGGTTTCAACCTTGAATGTCTCGCCGGCATCCATTGCCAAAACATGCGGCATATACATGCAATTCTTCTGATTAAATTCCAGGACCGCGGTTGACACCTGCGCGCTGCCGCTCCAGTCGGAGATGTAGAGAACCACGTTCTCCAATCCTCCGCTGGCCCCAACCACATAGGTTTCCAGGTGCGCGGGATCGGTGGCGTGGGCCTTGGAGCAATAAGGGTCTTTCGACATGTCGATGCCCTTCATGTGCGGAGCGGCGCCGTCGAGTTTGACGGTCCCGGTTATCTTGCCCTCACCAGCCGCGTTGACTCCCTGATCCAAAATCAACATTGCACAGCAGACCAAAACTACCGCCGATAGTACAACTGCAAGATTGTGTCGATTCCTCATAGAAAGTTCTCTCCTTAAAGGACTGCGAAGGTGAAACTGGTTGCGATGCTCTTGCCTCTATTGCTGTCCCGCCGGAGCATTCGGATCAACCGGCTTCAGGGCCAGTTGTTTCGCCATCTCTTTTTCCTTGCTCTTCTGAGACATAAACGTTCGCAGATAGAAAACCAGGTCCCACGCCTCTTCGGGTTTGATGTTGTCAGCAAAGGAAGGCATGGGAGTGCCGTCCAGGCCGGTCATGAAGATCCTGTAAATGTCCTGATCGGTATCGCCGCATTTTGGCCTCGACCCGTCGGTGAAGTTGAAAGCCTGGATAGGACGGCCGAGATCATCTTGAAGGGTCGAAGCCGACGGTCCGTTGGCCATACCCTGCACGCCATGACACTTCCAGCACTGCACCCGGGCAAATACTTCGCGACCCGCCTTGATGCGCTCGGCGGTGACTTCCGGCTCGGGAGGAATCTGGATTGGCGTTCCCGGCTTCTCGCTGACCCAGCGCGGAGAGAAGTGCTTAACCCAAGCGACGAGGTCGGCGCGCTCCTGTTTGCTTAAAGTGTTCCATTGCGGCATGTTGGAGCGGTCGAAGCCTCGCGTGATGGCATCGAAAAGATCCTGGTCGGTAGGCAGGGTGCCGGTCGGAGTGGAGCGGCACTTGAAGATGCCCAACTGGAAGTCGCGTGGCTGTTGGTATATGGGGGGCTGCATGTAAGGGGCGTTTTCGCCGTTACCGTCGCCCAGCGGGCCATGGCAGCCGACACAGTACCGGCGGTAGGGCGGAGCGGCATCCTTCGCATGACCGGTAACATTTCCGATGTGGCTTTCCGCACCAATGCGCGTTTGTATGTCGTATGTCGAGAGCTGCGCCCTGGAAGCGAGCGGGAAGGCCAAAACCGCAGCCGCGCCCATGAACAGCGTCCACTTCCGCAATCTTGTTCGCATGTCTATCCCTCTCTAGAAATCGAAGTCAAGTCCCATCAGCAATTCGCTCGTGTTGAGGTTGGTAGGTATCCCGGTGAAGGGATTTGCAGGCCCAGTACCATCCTGGTGCAGCCAGTTGTACTCGTTGTGCCAGGCCAGGCCGGCACGGCTCGTCATGAATGGGTTATAGCGGAATCCAATGGTGTAGGTCGAGATATTGCCCAGGTTGGAAGGGGACTCGCCCAGGAGTCCCGTAGGTCCGACTCCCGCATATCCCGGCCCGTTGGCTTGTTGCGACATCCGTTCCGCCTCATACCGGGTGATGAATATCAGCTGCGGGCTGTATACGTAGTGACCCTCGAAGGTGGCGCCATTCCAGCTGGGCGCCCGTGATCCCACCGGAAGAGTTGATCCTGGCACATTGTTCGGAGGGCAGCCCGGAGTGCCGGCGGAACCCGCGCAAGTTGTGCCTCCATTGCCGTCTGTGGCTATTGCGTTGCCATAACCCTGCCCGAACCAAACGTTATCCGAGCCATGCTGAGTCACAACCGTAAGGTCGAGATGCGGGCCGAAGTAGAATTGCCCGACGAAGCCCTCGCGACTGAAGCTCTTGTTGCCAATCCCGGAACCAGCAATGGGCACCCCGCCAGAAGTCAGATAGTATGTGGCCGCTTCTCCGGCCATGGCGTAGAACCCGATCCGCTGCACTCCCAGCCTGCCCGTATCGAAAGCCTGACTCCCGGCAAAGAATCCAGTGTAGGAGTTGGCTCCCAAGGTCAGGTTCACATTCCCATCATTCGAACTGACGAGGCTGGCGGAAATGCGCGTCCGGTCATTCAGCGAGTGTCCCATGTACTCCAAGCCGAGCTGGTTGTCCCCTATCTGCCCAAAGATGTTCCCGTCACCTTGCGGGATGAAGTGATAAGTCTGATAAATGCCGCCGTTGCCGGTCAGCGTCAGAATGCGCTTTTCAGAAAGCAGGTTGTCGAGTTCGAATCTACCGAGTTTGACATTGAGCCACGGGCTGTGGCCGATGTTATCTAAGCGCACAAAAACCTGCTCAAAGTGAAAAGCGCCGGTAGAATCGGAGGACGGAAGCAGATAGAAGGAGATGTTCTTCTCGAGAGTTCCACCGGTATGGAAGTCGAGCCCGCTCAAGTCAAAGCCGGAACTCGAGATGCGCTGGATCGCAGAGCCTGTCGTCACTCCGCCCGCGTATGTGTCCACCTCGACCTTGCCCGTGCTCACCCGGTGCCAGATCGGCGTTATGCGGAACGTGACGGGCCAATACCCAGGGTTCTGCCAGATCGGCGCATCGCGATCGTTCATGAGCTGATAGCCGTTGTCTTTGAACTTCTGTCCAAAGTAGTTCAGCATCGGCCAGGACTCGTGGCACGCCGAGCAGCGCAGGCCATACTTTCTAGCAAATGCCGGCAGGGCGTTCGCGGGCTGGCTGCAGGTGAGCGCCACCAGTACGAGAACCAGAGCCAGGGAAAACAACGAGGTTGCAGAATGAAATGCTTTGCGAAGACGCGAACGACTCGAAACGTGCATGGCCGGACTCCTCGGCAAAGATTCAGATCAACATCTGTTTTGTGGAAGATCGAACTTCCACAAAACCGGAACGGAGGTACGCTCTTGCGGAACGTCGGATTCGCCTAGCCTAATAATTCCCTCTGGGCGCGGCTGCCGCCAGTGATCAGGGAGGTTCCCCACCCGACCAGACTTGCGGAGAACATGAAGACCGTCCCCCATTCTGGCGTGCGGTGTAGCTGTCCGCAAATCCTACCACCATACCGGAGCGGAATCCTACTACTGTGGATAGTGGAAGTGCAAGAGATTTTACAAATGTTTAACAATCTCTCTTGGCAGTGCTCCTTGAAGCAGTTCTCCTTGAATAGGTTCTTGCAGCCGAGTCAAACCTCTCTGGAGTGGGAGTTGACAGCGTTGTGCCCAGGGTACGAGACTCTCAGGAGTCTAGGAACGGAGATTACGGTGGACTGGCGGATATGGGTCCGAGGTCGGGATGTGGATTTCTGGGCGGCTTTGCCCACCGGCCTGTTTCCCATGCTGCTATTGCTTCTTGTGGCGGCACTTCCGCTCGCAGGCCGCGAAAAAGATAAATTGCCCTACGGCGAAGGGCTGATCGTCAATATCCCCCTACCGGAGAGTGAAGTGCAGCAAGTCGTGGAGGAGGTCGCGCAGAGCGGTTTGATCCGAGGGACCAAGGAGTACAACAAGGACGAGTTCATCGGCGGCGCGAAAGCCGCCACTTCCTCACGCGTATTTCCGGCGTGGAACGAAGGCGGGAAGGTCTTTTACAAGGTTCGCGAGCTGGCAATCGACCCACGCAACTTCAAAGATAGCGGCGACGTTGGGACGCTGGCGGTGCGATATGTGGTGCAGGCTCAAGGCGAGAAAAACACGGTCTTGCGCATCGATGCGCTTTTCGAGGAGGACTTCCGCCACACCGTTCATCAATCGAACGGCTCAGTCGAAAGCAGCGAGTACAAGGACATTCAAGAGCACCTTGAAGCCATCGAGGTAATGAAGCAGCAGAACGTCGAAGCCGAGAAAGAGCGGCAGGAGCAACTGGCGAAGAAACAGAAGGCTGCCGTGCAGACGTACGCACCCACGGTGACCGCGGAGCAATCCGCACCTCAGGCCTTCCCTCAGGCTATGGAAACCCGAGCGGATCCGGGTTCGCAAACCGCCTCGGCGCCGTCCCCGGGCCAGATATTGTCCAGTCAAAGCGCGCCCACCCCAACCCCGTCCAGTCAGACGCTGGAAGAACACGTCAAGGATCTACGCAAGGAGGTCGAGCGGCTGGTAAAGGCTCCGGGCGCGCCGCTCAAGTCCGCGCCTTTCCACACTGCGAGCACGTTGCAGACCCTAACCACCGGTACGGAAGTGCTGATTCTGATTTCCACGCCTTACTGGTATGGCGTGGAGACGCACGAGGGGCAGCACGGATGGATCATGCGCGACCAGTTGGAGCAGCCATGAAGCATGGTTTGACAGGGTTCCGTGCGGCAGGGTTCCGTGCGGCACGATTTCGTCGAGTTTTCGCGCACGCGCTGTTGGCGGCGGTCGTGGCTTTTTGCGGCGCGGAAGGGTGCCTCGCTCAAGGCAGCGGATTTGAGCGTGCTTTCCCGCAATCCAAGGCCACGGTGGAAAAAGTCCTGAAAGAGATGCAAGCCGCCACGGGCGGACGTCTTCCAGTGCTGGACGGTTTCGCGGCTTCGGCGGATCATCCCCTGGACCGCTATCAGCGTGGGTACTATCAATCCAAGTTCCAGGTCAGCGCGGCGCCTTCTGGGGGATCGATTGTGCGGGTGAGCGTGCAGGTTACAGCTTGGTATGCCGATCCAGTTGCTTCGCGGTCTGGATATCAGCTGTTGACCTCAAATGGCCGTCTGGAAGCAGACCTGCTGGATCAACTGGCAGATCAACTCGCCGGCAAAGCGCCGCAAATTGACGCCAGTTCTCCGGCAAGCGCCGCAAGGAAGCCTTTTCCGTCGGAGAAATCTGCGTTGGGACCATCCCTCTCAGGGCAGTCCTCTTCGCGTCAATCTTCTTCAGAGGAATCTTCGTCAGCGCCAGCAGCGAGGACGCCAGATGCGACAGAGCCCACGATTTCAGCGCCAGTTCCACGACTCCCGGAAAGCGGGGGCGCTTTTTCGTCGTCCTTAGCCCAGGGTTTGGCCGGGCAAGAAAAATCCGGTGCCCAAGCGGGGCAGAAAAAACTTGCCGACGAATACCCAAGCACTCTGCGAGCCGAAGCGGAGAGCCTGGAAGAGATTCTGAAGAACCAGGCTCATCCCAAGAATCTGGTTGCGGTGAAGAAGTCAGGAACCCCGGTGGTCGCGACCGCGAGTTTGACGGCCAAGACGTTGTTCCTGGCCAGCGCACACGATGAGTTCGAGATGCTGGATTTCAATCGGGATTGGGTTCACGTGCGCATCTCTGGCCTGTCTCGTGGATGGATCTGGCGTAATAACCTGGAAATGCCCGACAGCGTTCCGGACAGCGATGCGCCGACGGGTGTAGCGCCGGGCCCCGTCGCTGCGGAGCTATTTCATGTGACTCGGGAGGAAACAGCGCCTTTCCCGGGAGATTGGGCTCCGCTCCGCGGAAAAAGAGTAAAGATCGTCTCGGTAGAAAAGATAAGCGAAACCGGAAAGGATGTGGCCCCGCAGCTCAGACTGGAGTTCGCGAAGTCAGTGCTCGACAACGATTATGCGGAACTCGCGCAGAAGCCACAGGAACTGGCAGGGATTGTGTTGATCTTCGATTCGGTTGATGGAGGGATGATTGCCGCCACGTTCCCAGCGCTCCAGCAATGGAAGGCAGGGAAAATGTCGGACGCGGCTCTGTGGCATCAGTGTTTCTTTGATCCGCCGGAAACCTTCAATGAATCTGGGGCTTCGGCAAGCCAGTAGCACCGGTAAAGCAAAACATCTCAGAACAAAACAGCTTAAGTCTTGAATCGCTCCTGTTCGGGGCTATTCTCGCTAAGCTCTAACCTTTGTATGGGCTTTCCAGCCAGACATCTCTTCTGCAGACTGAGCATCAATCGCTCATCTTCCGCGATCAGCTTTGGGCTTCGTCTTTCGCCACTTTGGACTTCAAGAAGCCTTTGCATCAAATCGGTGAAGTTTTCCATAACTTCCTCCAATATTGGCCACGGCTGGTTGGTTGACAGACATAATAGGTGACATTCCAAGCACAAAACTGGTCAAAAGTGATCAACTTTTGTGTGGCTTGCCAAAAGCATCTAGTCGAGTCGGGAAGAACATCCAGCCCAACGATTGCAGCTATTCTGTTAAGCTCGCTCCTGAAATTCTGGGAGGCTTGAAATGCGCCCTTCGCGTGCTATTGCCTTCGCGCTCGCTACCCTGGTCTCATCTTCTCTCGCAGCGCAAACTGCGGCCTCGCAGCCAGCTCCTCCGCAGACCGCGCGCCAGGCCCTGATCGAAATGTTTTTCGG
>Ga0302180_10004277_pt1 | contig 10602 bp, 7 predicted proteins | sample I_Palsa_E3_2_FD_200575 | JGI IMG/M metagenome (GOLD analysis project Ga0302180, IMG submission 200575) | Peat permafrost microbial communities from Stordalen Mire near Abisko, Sweden - I_Palsa_E3_2 | ecosystem: Environmental > Terrestrial > Soil > Palsa > Peat permafrost | place: Sweden: Abisko... | reverse complement strand
GTGAAAAGCCGCCCCGGTGCCGGTTGCGTAGCGGATGTTGTAAAGAAGCAGGCGCAATTGAAGGCGGTCGAGGGCTCATGCCGCGGTAATGGGGTATTCTATCGCGTGTACGGCGCCGGGGCGCCGCCTTAAGTGCACACCTCGATGTCTCAGGCCCATCCGATTCGGCTCTTCGTCACTCACGTCTGGGAAGTCAGCGAGGACTACCTGCGCGTGTTCGAATATCTGGAAAGCGCGAATAATTTCTTTTATCGCAACTACAGCGTGCCCGAGCGGCCGCCGGTGCAGGACAAGGAAGGGTTGAAGGAAGCTCTGCGGCGCCAGATCGCGCCCACCGAATGCGTGCTCGCACTACCTGATCCGTACGAGAAGAATCAGGACATGCTCACGTTTCAGCTCTTGTATGCGCAGGCGAGCCACAAACCCGTCGTGCTGATGAAGCGCTTCGGCAGTTCCGTAGCGGTGCCGAAGGCGCTCGCGGATCTCGCCAATGAAGTGGTGGACTGGGATGAGCGCGCGCTGGTGGATGCCGTGCGCCGCCAAGCGCGCCATGAGGACACGGCGCGCTGGGACACGATCGAATTCAAAATCGACTAGCGGGCGACTGCAAGGTTCGCGCGAGCTTGCGCTTCGGCAGTTTCGGCAATGTACAGCGGCACGATCTGCGCGGAGTTCAACGAACGGATGACGGGCGTGTAGCTGCGCGGGATTGCCGCGAACATGAGCACGATTGTCGTCGCGACCTGGTCGGCCTCTTCATTCGACATCTTGCGAATGGTGGCGCGAAATGCATCCTCGCCGCGTAGCAGCGGACGTTCGCGCGTCAGCGCGCGACCGAAAGCGCGAAAGTCCTCGCGCAGCTCCTTGGGCAGGTCGTCTTCCGCCACGAGCGCAAGATAGTTGCGGTACGCGTCGGTCAATCGCTCCTTGATGCCGCCAGATCGGGCAAGGCATACGGTGGCGGATTGAAATTTCTCCCATGCTGTTTTCATCGCGAAGACCTCGATGGACGCTGCGGCTCTTGGGCGCATTTGCGGAAAAGGCCGGTACGTCCGGTTGTTATAGTTATTCGAAGATTCCTGACTACTCAACTCCCTAGCTTCGAAATATAGCGCAGCCCTTCCGAAAAACAACCGCAATGCTCGCTTTTGTTGGTTGCATCACGGCTCGAATCAACCCGCGTATACCCATCCATGTCCCTGGCGAGTCTGGATTTTTCTGGACCTTAAGCGTTGCACGGGCGTGACCGGCGTCTCAGCCTATGTGCTGTAACACTTTAAATATAAGGTATAACTTATTGATAAATAGACATGCAAATCTGATCAAATAATAACCATAAGGCGACTCGCCAGCTCGCTTTGATGTGCGTTCCCGATTCGCCCGACAGACCGATGAGACATAACGCAGCTGCGGCGTGAAGGAGCTGTCAGGTCGGGAAAGGACGGCATTTCGCCGGCGAGCCCAACGAAGAGAGAGTCCAAACTGCCAGTCGGGACACAACTCAAAAAAGGCCTGCCGCGGCCTGCCACGCGCTATCCGGGCGAGCGGCGCGACTTGCCGCTTTGGATGCCTGCGTACGCCCGTACGCAGCCGCTTCGAGTGACGCCGAAGTTGTGACCAAGCTCTCGATTATTTCGCCGATATTACAGAGCTCTTTGTGAATTCTTTTAGGACTGTGAACCAACTGCCGACAAGGTCGTGGTGCAGACGGAAAGATGCGGCCAATGGAGCGATCTCACCGACTATCGAATGGACTTGACCCCATAGCCAGCCGGTGGTGATGGACGTTTCCGGCCGCGTTGCGATTTTGCGACGGGTCCATACTCCATTTACCGCGTAGCCAACAAGCATGCACCTTCAAAGTTACCCGCGACGTTGCGTGCTCATCATTGATGATGATCCCGTGTTTACCCTGCTGGCGAGTGAAACGCTGCAACAGGCGGGATTCGATGCGCGCATTGCCGCGAACACTCCGGATGCGCTGGCTGCCTTCGCGAAGGAAAAGCCCGATCTAGTTCTGCTCGACGTCGAGCTGCCGGGCAGCAACGGGTTCGACATCTGCGCGAAACTGCGCGCCATGAGCCCGGACGGCGACGTGCCGATAGTCATGGTCACCGCCCATGACGATACCGAATCAATCGCACACGCCTACGAAGTCGGCGCCACCGACTTCATTCACAAGCCGGTCCTATGGCCGACCCTGCCACACCGAATAGGCTTCATGCTCCGCGCCCTCGACAACATGCGCGCTCTGAGGGTGAGCGAGCAAAAGAACCGTACGCTGCTGCAGGCGCTCCCCGATACGATATTTATCGTCGATCGTGACGGCGTGGTCCTGGATCACATCACCGGCGACGAGAAATCCGGCGGCGTGAGTCTGGTCGGCAAAAGGCTCGAGCAGGTGCTGCCGGCCGATGTGGCGCGCGCTGTGCGCCTGTCGATGAATGGCGTTACGAACGGCGAGGTCGCGACCTACGAGTTCGCGGTCGGCCAGGGTAAGGAGCAGCGCTCGTTCGAAGCCCGCCTGCGACCGCAGAGCGACGGCAGACTCCTCATCATCAATCGCGATACCACCGAGCGCTTGAGGGCAAAGGCGCGAATAGAATATCTCGCCTATTACGACACATTGACCGGCCTGCCGAATCGCCAGCTACTGGTGCGGGAAGTGGGGCGTGCCATTCGCGCATCCAAACGCAGTGGTCACATGATGGCGCTTCTCTATTTGGATCTCGACCGTTTCAAGCGCATCAACGACAACCTCGGACATTCTGTTGGCGATGCCTTGCTGCAAAATGTCGCGCGCAGGGTGGAGAGCAGCGTGCGGCCCTCCGACGTGGTATCGCAGGCCGGGGAGCGCCCGACGCACGAACAGGCGCGCGTGGCCCGTCTGGGAGGCGATGAGTTCGTGGTGCTGCTCACCGGCCTTACCGATGAGGCGCAAACCACCGCGGTAGCCACCCGTATCCAGCAGGCGCTCGCGGAGCCGTTTGATTGCCGCGGTCACCGCTTCGTGGTGACACCGAGCATCGGCATTGCGCTGTATCCGAAGGATGGAACGGACATCGAGGACTTGCTCGTCAAGGCCGATATGGCGATGTACAAGGCCAAGGACCAAGGCCGCAACGGTTACGCCTTCTACGGAGAATCGATGGCGGTGCGTTCGCTCGGCCGCCTGGAACTTGAGAACGATCTGCGCCGCGCATTTGATGCCGGCGAGTTCCAGCTCTACTACCAGCCGAAGATGGACCTGGCGAGCGGCGCGATCATCGGCGTCGAGGCGCTGTTGCGCTGGCAACATGGCACGCGTGGCTGGATTGCGCCGGACCAGTTCATTCCCGTGGCTGAGGAAACCGGCTTGATTGTCACGCTCGGTGATTGGGTCATCGGCGAGACCTGCAAGCAGCTAAACGCCTGGGCCGAGCAGGGGCTTGGGCATTTGACGATTGCAGTCAACGTGTCGGTGCAGCAGTTCGCAAGGGAAGACTTTGTTGAATCGGTGCTGCGCGCACTGTGGCAATCCGGTATCAAACCGCAACAGCTCGAACTGGAAATCACCGAAAGCTTGTTGATGAGAAATGTCGACGATACAACCGAGAACATGAAGCGCTTCAGCGCCGCAGGCTTGCGATTGTCCATCGATGATTTTGGTACTGGCTACTCATCGCTCGGGTACCTGCGGCAGTTTCCGGTCGATGCGTTGAAGATTGACCGTTCGTTCGTCAAGGACTTGAGCACGAGCAGTGACGATGCGGCAATCTGCGCCGCCATCATCGCGATGGCCCGCGAACTTAAGCTCAAGGTGATCGCCGAGGGCGTGGAGACCGTCGAGCAGCTCGAGTTCTTGCGCAAACACCGCTGCGATCAGGTGCAGGGATACCTGGTGAGCGAGCCCATCCCAGTGAAGGAGCTGGAAAAGCTGCTGCGCAGTGCTCCGCACGGCGTTGGCAGCCATCAGCGCGCGGCAGTCAACGCGAGTGAAGCGGGGCTGTGACGTGTCGTTCACGAGAAGGCAACGCTTGTGGCACGCCAGCCGGGCGCGCTGTCGAGCCGGCGGTCGCCTACCACTGGGCGCGGCCCTCTGTGCTCTGCTGTTCGCTCAGTCCGCGCCGACCGATGCTTCCGCATACGGGTCGGAGGCCGCGCTCATTATCAAAATCGGCAAATTTGTCCACTGGCCGCCGAAGACCTTTACAAATCCAGAAGGAGTCTTACGGCTCTGCATACTCGGCAGCGACGACACTGCGGACGGCATCGACACCCTGGCGGGCCAGAAGCTGCAAGACAAGACCATCGCCATTGCACGCTTCGCAAGCGCGGATGAGTTAGTAACCGAGTGTCACATCGTGTTCATTCGGAAGTCCGAGCGTGGCCGGATTGCTGCGCTATTAAAGTCGACGGCTCGCAGCCCGGTGCTCACGGTGAGCGACATCGAGGGCTTTGCGTCCGCTGGCGGGATGGTAGGTTTCAAAAGCGTCGACGGCCGGACTCAGTTCGAGATCAATATCGCCGCCACCAAGCGCGCGGGGCTGACGATCGGTGCGCAGCTGTTACAGATCGCAGCGCTGAGCACCGATGAACGCTCGGATACCGGACCATGATGCGCTGGATTAGAAATCTATCCATCGCCGCGAAACTGCGGGTTATTGTCGTCTATGCGGCCGCCGTGGCGCTGCTCGTCGCCTCGGTACTGTACATGTCGGGGGAAGTGCTGAAAAACCGCAGCAGCCTTGCCCGGCATCTAATGACGCTAGCGACCACAGCGGGCGCGAACACCACGGCCGCACTGACGTTTTCAGATCGAGCCGATGCCCGTAACGTGCTGCGCTCGCTGCGCGCGGATCCGAATATTCGCGCCGTAACCCTCTACGACGCCGCGGGCAACGTTTTTGTGGACGTCACCTTGAGCGGCGATTACGTCTCTGCGTCGGAGCGGCTGAAATCATGGGGAATTCATGACCCCGTCGGCGACAAGCATCCCATTCGCTTTAGCGGCTTGACGCGAGTCCACATCCAGGTCCCGGTGCTCCTCGACGGCGATCGCGTCGGCACGATCCACGTCGACGCGGAATTGGCGCAGCTCTACGCACAGCTGAAAAATTCGCTGGAAAACATGCTCTTCGGGCTCGTTCTCGCCGGAATCGTGGCCTATGTGATGTCGATTCGCCTGCAGCGAGTGATCTTGACGCCGCTCGGTGAGCTGGTGCGCCTCATGCGCAATGTACGCGAGAACAAGAACTTCTCGATCCGCGCCGAAAAAGACATCGACGATGAATTTGGCGCTCTGATCGATGGCTTCAACGAAATGCTCGAGGACCTGGAAAAGCGGGACCTCAATCTGCATGTGTACCAGTATGAGCTTGAGAAACTGGTGCGCGAGCGCACTGCGCTGCTGGATGCCGCGGTCGCCGAGGCGCGCGAGGCGTTGGAGCGCGCCGAGCGGGCGAGTCGCGCCAAGAGCGAGTTCCTCGCCCGCATGAGTCACGAAATCCGCACGCCGATGAACGGCGTTCTCGGCATGTCGGAATTGCTGCGGCAATCGACCACGCTCGATGAACGGCAGCGCCGCTACGCCCTGACGATCCATCAGTCTGGCAGCGCTTTGCTCGACATCATCAATGACATCCTCGATTTTTCAAAAATCGAGGCCGGCAAACTTGAACTCAATGTGGCGCCTTTCGACCTTCGCGACGTCGTGGAGGATGCGGTTGATATCTTAGCGGAGCGTGCGCACAGCAAAGGCTTGGAGCTCGTGTGCAGCATTCCCGCCCAGCTTGAGACGACTGTGCGCGGCGACGCCCAACGCTTGCGACAGGTCGTAATAAATCTCATCAGCAACGCAGTGAAATTTACCGAACGCGGCGAGGTCAAGATCACCGTGCGCCAGGCGGGTTCGGATCTCTTCAACCCGTCATTTGAATTTGAGGTGGCGGACACTGGTGTGGGCATCAAGCCGGAGAATTGCGTCACCATATTTGAATCTTTTGCGCAGGAGGACACCTCGTCGACACGTCAGTACGAAGGCACTGGGCTGGGGTTGACAATCTGTAAGCAGCTAGTGGAATTGATGGGCGGCCAGGTCGGCGTCTCAAGCACTCCCGGGGTTGGCTCGACATTTTTCTTCTCCGTGCCGCTACCCGCGGATCCGACGGCCGCACGCGACAAGCGCGCACCCTTCCTGCATCGAACGCGGATGTTGGTCGTTGACGATAACGCCGCAAGCCGTGAGGTCCTGCGGCACCACCTTCTGAGTTGGGATGTGATGGTGACCGAGGCGAGTTCGGCACGGGATGCACTGGAGATCCTGGATAAGTCCCTGGGCGGCGAGTTTGACGTCCTCATTCTTGATGCGCAGATGCCCGAAATGGACGGCGCGGCCCTGGCGACTGCGATTCGCAAGCGCCGCGATTTTCGCGGCGCGCGCCTGCTGATGATGAATTCCGTCTCCGCGATGACTCCGGCCGCAACGGGCTCGCGTGATGATCCGACGATGTGGCTCAGCAAGCCCGTGCGGCGAAAGCACCTGCAGGCCTGTCTCACGTCGCTCCTGGCCAATCATCCGTTCGCCGAGCAGGGTGCGAAGAATGCGGTGGGGCAGGGCACAGAGCCGCCCAATCAGGACGCGCGCGTAGTTTCGCGCATACACCGGGTGCTCCTCGTCGAGGACAACGCCGTCAACCAGGAGGTCGCCAAGGCGATGCTGCAGGAACTGGGTGTCGAAGTCGTCAGCGCCTGGAGCGGCGAGGAGGCACTGCAAAAACTCGTGGCCGATCGCTTTGAAGTCGTCCTCATGGATTGCCAGATGCCCAAATTGGATGGCTACGCGACCACCAGCCGGTTTCGAGAGTGGGAGAAGGAAAATCAGCGCACCCGCACACCGATCGTCGCGCTCACCGCGAACGCGCTTAGCGGCGATGCCGAGAAATGCTTTGCCGCGGGTATGGACCGCTACCTGAGTAAGCCCTTTACTAGCGATCAGTTATATCGGGTCCTCGAGTCCTGCGGTTCTGGCAGTGTGCGCACGGATTCCGACACCAGGAGTGAAACTGCCATTCTCGATCCACAAGCCCTGGGCCGGATACGCGCCTTACACACGCCGGGTGGGCCGAACTTCTTTGCCAAAGTCGTTGGATTGTACTTCTCAAGTTCGCTCGCCCTGACTGATGCCTTGCGCGCTGCAGCAGCGTCCGGTGACACGCCCGCCATCCGAGAAGCGGCGCACGCTCTAAAATCCTGTAGCGCCAACGTTGGCGCGACCGCCTTCGCCGAGATGTGCAAGGAAGTGGAACTGGCAGCTGCGGGCGGCGATCTTGACAACGCGCGTGTTTTCGCAGAAAAGCTCCTGGCGGAGTACATACACGTATTGCAGGCGCTCGACGCGCAAAATATAGCGGCCTGAGCGACTGCTTCTCGGAAGGAGAAAGGATGATCTCCAATAGCGCCGCCCGCCGGTCGGCTGGTTTGATTTCGCTTCTGGCCTTCCTTTATCAAGGCTGCGCCCCGGCCGCCGAAACGCCCACGGCAAAAATGGATCACCGCTTTGAGCTCGCAATTTCGCGGTTGGAGGAGAAAACTGACGCGGACTCCCTTGCGGCGGCTGGACTGCTGCGTACTGTCGATAGGAAACCTGATGTCGCCGTCGATCTTCTGGCTCGAGCTACCGGCCAGGCTCCAGAACGCGCCGACCTGGCTTGGTTGCAGATCCAGATTTGCCAGAGGGTTTCATCCTGTAACGCTGAACTCCTAGAGGCGCAGCTTCGCGTCCTGGATCCGTCCAATGGCGCTGGATGGTTGCATGCGGTCGCTCTAGGGGGGCACATCCCAAAATGAGGCTGTGGAGCTGAGTGTACTCGCCGCTCTTGCGAGCACGGAGCGCGTCGACATCTACTGGACCACGCTCATCGCTCATCCCACCAATGCGATCGCGGCGACCCATGAGGTCCCGCTATCCGAGGCGCTCGTGTATGTGATTGGCGTACTGGCCGCAGAGACGATACCGGCCTACCAAACAATCTCCAACCTGTGCAAGGACGACCGCCTGAGGAATGCGGATGTCCTTAAAGACTGCCAGACGGTCGCACTGGCCTTCGAGCGCGGCGACACCGACGTGACCGAAATGGTCGGTGTGACCCTCGCGAAACGTGTCTGGCCTGCGGATTCGGTTGAATGGGCGAGCGCTGCAGAGGCACAACGTATCCATGAATACCGCTCCGCCTTGTTGATACATTCGTCGTTCTTTACGCTCCCTGCCGCTCGCTGGGCGACCAAGTATCTGGCGCTGTGCGCGAAGAATCGCCGTGAACAGGATCTCGAGGTCGGCGAAATCATCGAGGAGGGAAAGGACCCGGATCCGCCGCCGGATCCGGCTTCATGAACCCTGGCGGCTGCGTCGCGGTTCAATCGAGTGAAAAGCTGACTCTGGGCCTGGAAGAGAAGTTGGGCACAGAGAACTGCAAATTGCTCCTCGCCACTTTGCCGGCGAATCTCGCCCGGCTATCGAGGTTCGAATGCAGGGGGGAGCTTGCGTACGGCTTCACCGATATCATACCGCCAAAGGCACTGGGAGCGTGATGCTCTGCCATCGTTGCGAAGGCCTTCGGTACGCGAAAATCCGACCTGGGAGATGCTCCTACCCTCTCTGCCCCGGTCGCTGCCGTGGCGGCGAACGCTAAACTGCTGACTTGATTGGCCGGGTCTGCCGAGTGGTTTGGCATACCGCGATCGGCGGGTTGTTCGCCGAGGGCGCGCGAGTTCGAATTCATCAAATTGCGCAACGACGTGCCGGCAGTGAATGCAAAATGATCGCCCGAGAACTTCATGTCGCCCGCCGTGCGAGCACCTAGCGTTGCGATGGAACTAAGGCTCCTCGGAGAGGAAGGTGCGGCACCGCTGACCACGGTCAAGAGAACGTCGGTGCCTTGGTATGTGATGCTAAAATGTTCCGAGCTATTGATCGCTAATCCGTTCACGGTTGCAAACTGACCGGCCTCGGAGGAGTAGTCGACGATTTTGAATTTCGATCCGATGGTTGGCACAAAGCCATTGGTCAGGTCAATGTTGAGGGTGCCGCCGAGGGTGGCCGTGGTCGACTTGAGCTCATCGAATTTCGTTCCTGCCGTTGCGCCGCCAATTGAAATGTCGAGGCTGCCGGCCGCATATTGGGTATAGGCACCGGTGTCGGTCAGGATCCCCGTGGTTCCTGTGGATTGGCCGGGCGCGACGAGTCCGCTCGAAGCAACGTTTCCGCTGATGGAGCCGCTTCCATAAAGTGAGCCCGCTTCCAAGTTGACGCCTCCCGACGCGGACAACGTGCCATTGGCCGTCGTCGTACCCGAGGTTTGAGTGTAAATCGCGGGCCCACCGACGGTGAAGGAACTTCCCGTGCCGGCCGTGAATTTTCCGGCGTTGGTGAAACTTCCGGCCGTCGTCAACGTCTGTCCGCCCGCCAGGCTGAAGGTGCCTGCGGAAGCATTGGTGGAGATATTCGCCAAGGCGTTTTTGCCTGCTGCGTCGACGATCTTAGACCCGGACCCGGTGAGGAATATTTTTGCGGCGTTGGTTACGATCTCGCCTCCGGTGCTTCCCAGCTGGTCGATTTCCAGAGTCCCGGAGGTATTGTAGGTTCCGCCCGTCAGGGTGCCACCGCTGAAGTTGCTAAATGTGCCCCCGAGAATGTGCATGAGATCGCCGCTACCTACCGTAAGCGTCCCGTTGTTGGTGAATGCGCCGCTCGTCTGAATGATCATGCCGGCTGTCTGATCGGCATTGATCGTTCCGGAGTTCATCAATGTCATCTGTCCGCCACCGATGTGTCCGGCACCCGAGATCGTCTCCTGGTTGGTCAGCGTGTCGGCACCGGCCGCACCGAAAATATAATTGTTGACGTTATTGCTCATGGTCACGCTGCCGCCGCTCAAGGTGACATTCGCGCCATCGACGATCAGCGAGGTCTGATTGGCCGTCGAGTTCAGCGTGACCGCGCCCAGCTTGGAGTAGGTGCCGCTTTCGAGATTCAGAGCCGCGGCGTTATCGATCTGGACCACACCGCCTACGGGGTTAGTCACCTTGCCCCCGAGAGTGCTGGTTCCGAAGGCGGCCTCAATCAGTCCCGTCGCGCTGTTGGTGAGCGTGCTGCCAGCGTGAATAACACCGTTGCTCAACTTCAGGGTCGATGCCCCGGTCAGCGTCACCGCACCGCCGTTGATGGTCGCATTCGTGACCTGTAACTGGCTGGCGTCCGCCGAGATGGTGCCGCCGGTGTTGGTGACCGTCATGCCGGTGAGCGCCAGCGTCGAGCCGGCCGTCGCCTCCAGCGTTCCAGTGTTCTTGGTGCCGCCGTTGGCCTGAATGGTCATTCCCGCCGAGTCATCGGAATTGATGGTTCCGGAGTTCGTGAGGGTCATCTGGCCGTTTCCGATGTGCCCGGCTCCCGAAATCGTTTCCTGGTTGGTCAACGCATCCGCGGTAGCTGCCCCAAAGATGTAATTTGCGGCGCTGTCGGACATCGTCACGGTGCCGCCCTTCAGCGTGACCTTCGCGCCGTCGACGACGAGCGAGGTCTGGTTCACTGTGGAGTTGAGCGCGACCGTGCCCAATTTCGCGTAG
>Ga0302180_10004275_pt1 | contig 10604 bp, 10 predicted proteins | sample I_Palsa_E3_2_FD_200575 | JGI IMG/M metagenome (GOLD analysis project Ga0302180, IMG submission 200575) | Peat permafrost microbial communities from Stordalen Mire near Abisko, Sweden - I_Palsa_E3_2 | ecosystem: Environmental > Terrestrial > Soil > Palsa > Peat permafrost | place: Sweden... | reverse complement strand
TTCGCAGAGATCAGCACCGGCATGGGCGTGCCCGCGACCCGGGTACACCTGGCCGAGGACCTCGACCGGGCGCTGCGCCGGGCCTACGCCGAGCCGGGGCCGCACCTGATCGAGGCCATGATGTCCCGTTAACACTGATGTCCCGTTAACACTGATGTCCCGCTGACCACGAGAAGTCGCCGACCCTCGCGCGGACGCGCCGACGGCCGGACCGAAATGGCCCGGCCGCGGTATCCCGGGTAGTTACGCCTGGCTGAGCAGCTCGATCAGCTCGGCGTCGAAGTTCAGGTACGACGACTCCTGCCCGGTCGCCACCAGCTGGTAGGTCCGCTGCAGGAACTCCTCGATCACCTTGGCACTGACCTCGAACTGCGCCTGCCCGTACGGCGAGCTCATCGCGATGTTCAAGATCTGCTGCCCGGCAGCAGACCCGCCGACGGCCGCCGCGTCCGGATCACAAGATACCGCCGACGGCCAGGCCCGGACATCCCCGAGACCCTCGCTGCCGTGCAGGGCCGCCGCGAGCAGGTCGCGGGCCAGGATCCACTCCACCGGCTCATCCGCGCCCACCTCAAACGCCATCCGGACCGCGTAGGGATCCGCGGAGCTGTAGGACAACCGGGCCATCAGCGGCACGATCGTGTGCTCCGGACCGACTAGCCCCAGGCTCAGCTCCGCTGAGATCTCAGAACAGTTGCTGCTCATCAAATGCCACCCTCCGAAGCGTGTTTTCGTATAGCCGTGATACTTGCCTGCCTGGGTAGCCGGGCGGTTCCGCACTCAGGTGCAGGACAGTTGCGGCCAAGATGGTCTTGATGCCAAGGCGCCCCCCGGGGCGCCCGCCTGGTTGCCCGTGGAGGAGTGTCGATGACCAGCCCGCAGTCCGCTTTCGGTGACTACCAGCTCGAGATCTACGGTGCCGGGCTGCGCGGAGTGATACCGGAGTTCCCGATGGCGTTCGCGGAGCTGGAAGCCAGAGCCGCGCAAGCGCTGTCGCCGTCGGTGCTGTCCTACGTCGCGGGCGGCGCGGGCAGTGAGCACACCCAGCGGGCCAACGCCGCCGCGTTCCATCAGTGGGGCCTGATCCCGCGGATGTTCGTGGGAGCATCCCAACGCGACCTGACCGTCGAGACGTTCGGGATGACGCTACCGTCGCCGCTGCTGATGGCGCCGATCGGCGTGATCGGCCGGTGCGCCCAGGACGGGCACGGCGACCTGGCGACCGCCGCGGCGGCCGCGCGGACCGGGGTCCCGATGATCGCCTCCACGCTGTCCGCCGATCCGATGGAAGACGTCGCCGCCCAGTTCGGCGGCACTCCCGGCTTCTTCCAGCTCTACACGCCCACCGACAGGGACCTGGCGGCAAGCCTGGTCTCCCGGGCCGAGGCCGCGGGTTTTGCCGGCATCGTGGTCACCCTCGACACCTGGCTGACCGGCTGGCGCCCGCGGGACCTGGCCGTGAGCAACTTCCCGCAGCTACGCGGGCACTGCCTGGCCAATTACTTCACCGATCCGGTCTTCCTGGCGCTGCTCGGCCAGCACCCGGCCGACGACCTGGCCACCGCCGTGAGGCTGTGGGCGCGGCTGTTCGGGAACGCGCTCACCTGGGACGACCTGCCCTGGCTGCGCTCGCTGACCACCCTGCCGCTGCTGGTCAAGGGCATCTGTCACCCGGACGATGCGCGCCGCGCGAAAGACGGTGGGGTGGACGGGATCTATTGCTCGACGCACGGCGGCCGCCAGGCCGACGGCGGTCTGCCCGCCCTCGACTGCCTGCCCGGCATTGTGGCCGCGGCCGATGGCCTGCCCGTGCTCTTCGACTCCGGCATCCGCTCCGGCGCCGACGTCATCAAGGCGCTGGCCCTGGGCGCCACCGCGGTCGCCGTCGGCCGCCCCTACGCCTACGGCCTCGCGATCGGCGGCGTTGACGGCCTCGTCCACGTGCTGCGCAGCCTCCTGGCTGAAGCGGACCTGATCATGGCCGTGGACGGCTATCCCACCCTTGCCGACCTGACCCCGGACAGCCTCCGCCGTACCTGCGGCCACGCCTGAGCCGAGCCGCGCCGCAGGTCCGCCAACCCACGCCGCAGGTCCGCCAGCCCACGCCGCCGGGCCACGCGTCAGCCGCGCTTGAGGCTGCCGATGCTGAGCGATCCGGTGCTGGGCGATCCGGTGCTGGGCGATCCGGTGCTGGGCGATCCGGTGCTGGGCGATCCGGACTGGGCCGGCGGCAGCTCTTCCTCGACTTCCCGCACGTAGGTCTCGGGATCCTTATCCACGGCCGGAACGCCGGCGTAATTCCGCGCTTCGTACGCGGCGAAGGCGACGGCGAGCTCGTGCCGACGCTGCAGCCCGGCCAGGCGCCGGAAGTCGGTCAGGCCCTCGCGCTCCTCCTCGGCCATGTGATCGCTGTTGGCCAGGTTGGCCGCCGCGACCGCGGCGTACCAGGCGTCGGTGCCGACCTGATGGCGGGCGACCTCGGTGACGGCGTCCCTGATCTCGTTGTGGTCATGGATGGCATCCAGGGTCTCTTCCTCTACCCCGGTGGCCCGGCGCCCTGCCAGGCCCACCTGCAGCAGCACAGGATAGAAGATCTCCTCCTCGGCCGCCGCGTGCAGTTCGAGGAACGCCGCCAGCCTGCTCCACACCGCGGCCAGCACCCCGGTATCGGTGCGACCGACCTGCTCCAGGATCGCGAACAGCCGACGCTGCTCGTGATGGTCGTCAAGGATCAGCTGGGTAATGTCCACAGTCCCTCCCGGCACCGCATCTCGGGCTCACTGACCTGCCCTCAGGCAGCCGACGATAACGCATCGCGACGTACGGGCTTAGTCAGCTGCCCCGCACGCCAACTCGCGGCCCGCACCGTTGCCCGCAGCTGCAGGGTGCCTAGCCGCAGCACCGATGCCCGATCACGCTCGCAGCGGTCATATCAACGCGCCAAATGCGCCTTTTGCCCGGATCCAAGCGGGCCGAGATGGTCAGCGTGTGTACTTACCCCCCATCCGGCAGGGGGTAAGTACACACGGTCAGCGAGCGATCGGCACGCGAGGGAGAAATACACCCTGCGGGCGCGCGAAGCTGGCGTCGCCGACGGACGGCAGGGGTCCGGGTAAGTTGCCGGGCATCTCGGGCGTTTGCAGACTTGCCGTCTGCAGCGACCCCGAAACTGCAGGCTAATCGAGGAGGCGCTTACGCTCAGCTCGGCATGATGCCGCTCAGCCCTGCACGTTCAGCTTCTCGATGGGATCGGTGGGCATGTCCATCGCCTCCAGCAGCGCGCGAAGTTCGTCTCGTTCCGCCGCGGTGACCCGGCGTATTGTGCGCCGCGAGCGACGCAGCCAGCTCGATCGTCAGCTCTTCGTATTCGCCACCTTCCTCCATCAGCTGAATGCTCTCCAAAGTGGACGGCGGGACGCGTTCCGCGAATCTGGTCGGCAACGCTGATGCCCGCTGCGCAACCTCATACTTGTCCATCGGTTCTCCTCGGGTTTCTCACTACTCCAGGGCCGCCGGGACGTGGCCAGCCGCTCCAGATACGTCCGTCGCGCGCGATGACTACCGCGACCTCTACATCGTCGCGGGTGCCGCGCGCCAGCCACCGGCTGTTCCAGTCTTGATAAATCGGCGGCTGATCAGGTCGGCGGGCTACGTCACGGACGTTGTCCATGATCTTCTTGTCATCCCAGCTGGCGGGAAACTCGGTCTTGCCGGGATTACCGACGCCATGCCGATGGCAACCCCGGCCGGTAGCGTCGCCGTCGAGGATGTGCGCGGAGCGTTCCGGAGTGACACGGAGTTCGTCCAGCGGCGGACGCTTCCCGGCATCTACCGTGTCCCAGCCGGAACGATCCGTTCGTGCCTCTGCTGGCGCGTCCGTTCGTGCCTCTGCTGGCCGCGCTGATTGTCGCTCGCCTCAACTGGCTTGCCGTCGGCGGCGCGGAGTGCCTCGTAGCACTCCGCGCGGGTCCGCAGCTCGGCTGGCTCGGCCCGCGCCGCGGGAGCGTCGCCGGCTGATCCGCCGTGCCGCCGGTGCTGCTCCGGCTTGACGTCGTTGGACCCGTCCACGCCGTCGTCGTACCTGTTTAATGCCATCCGGCTCTCCGGATACCCGGCACATTAAGTGCCCTCTACATCACATTGGGCTGATATTAGGCGATGTCTGGTTCTCCGCCCCCGGGACTCGTAGGTCTCTGCGGTCGGGTTCGGAATCCGTAACATCTTCAGCCGGCCGGTGAGGTGCCAGGGCCAGACTCCAGAACGTCCTCCGATGACGCGTCCTGGCATCGATCACGCGGAAATCATCACGCGGAAATCATCATGTGGAAATCATCATGTGGAAATCAAGGCACGAGGCCATTGCCGACGGCGCGCCAACTGCATACAGTTTCAACTGCATACAGTTTGACCCGTTCTCTGGTCACCGACGATTGGAGTACCCGATGGGGCGAGATGACCACACGACCGCGGCCGCCGACTGCCTGACCCTGGTCATGCCGCTGCAGGCGCGGGCGGGGATGAGCACTCACGATTTCTATGAGTACTGGCTGAACGCGCACGTCACGCTGCCCGCGCGGTTCCCCGGCATCAGCAGCATCTGGCTGCACGCAGTCTCCTTCGACGACGCGATCTGGCCGCGCCTGCCCGGGGTCAGTCACCGTCCGCCGCCCGAGGACGAGTTCCAGGGTGTACCAGAGGCCACCTTCGTCACGCTGGAGGACCTGGCGGAATTCCAGGCCGCCTCCAAGGTTCAGATGGACGACGGCATCAACTTCCTGCAGGAAATGATCGCCTACCGCAGCATCGCGGACGCGACCCAGACGGTCAGCGACCGGACCGGCGTGCCCGCTCCCGACGGCCACGACGGCCTCGTCAGGCATCTGCTGTTCCTACGCCGGCGCGAGGGGATCGCCGCCGCGGAGTTCCGGAGCTTCGTGGCGGACACCCTGGCTCCGGTCTGGGCCGGGTCGGCCGAGGTGGTCAAGCTGCGGCGGCACCTGTTCGAAGAAGTCGAGGTCACCCTCGATCACCCCGGTGTCCGCATGTCCCGGCCGCTGCACCGCCAGTACCAGGCCGCGCTGGAAGTAGTGGTGGCCGATTCCGGCCGCCTGGACCGGTTCGCGGCCTCACCCGCCTGGTCGCAGGTCGCGGCGGCAGTCGGTTCGCACTGCGCGGCGGTGCATGCCGTCCGCGTCAACCGCTGCATCACCACCAAGTACCAGGGCGCCATCACGCTGGCCGGGGTGCGCGGCGTCGCCGTCGCCGACGTCATCCGGCGGCTCGGCGCCAGCAGCCAGCTCGATGACGAGGTCAGCGCCCTGTTCCTGCCCGCGCCGGCCCATGTGCTCGTCTAGCCGCACCGATCTAGCCGCACCGATCTAGCCGCACCGATCTAGCCGCACCGAAAGGGGCCGTTCGTCGTGACGTCGCCAGCAAGTGAGTCCACCGAGGAAATCGTCCGCGAGTTGTGGGACCGGCAGCAGATCACCGACGTGATGCTGCGCTTCGGCCGCGGCCTGGATCTGCACGACTGGGACATGTACGCGGCCACCTTGACCGACCCGTTCGAGGTCGACTTCTTTGACCTGACCGGACGGCCGCCGGCCGTCACCACGCCCAAGGTATGGGCCCAGTTCGCCCGCGCCTGCCTGGAACGGCTGGTGGTGATGCACCAGTACTCCAACTTCCACATCACCGTCGACGGCGACCAGGCCGATGGCGTCTTTTACCACATTTCCCGGCACCGGCTGCCGAACCGGTTCGGAGATGACCACTACACCCAGTACGGCTGGTACGAGAACTCGTTTCGCCGCACCGCCGAGGGCTGGAAGATCAGCCGGCTCAAGCACACCTTCCAGTGGTGCGACGGCAACCCGACCCTGATCGACGCATCCGACCCCGCCTGGCAGGAAGCCGCGGCGGCCGTGTTCGGCGCGGGCTGAACCCCTGCTAGAGGAGACCACGATGACATCGGTAACCGCCGCCCATCACACCGCCCAGGTCAACGGAACCAGGCTGCACTACGTCACGGCCGGCGAGGGCCCGCCCGTCATGCTTTTGCACGGCTGGCCGCAGACCTGGTACGAATGGCGGCACGTCATTGACCTGCTGGCCGGTGAGTACCAGGTGGTGGCGCCTGACCTGCGGGGCTTCGGCTATTCGGCCAAGCCGGCCGCCGGCTACGACGCGGACACCATGGCCGCCGACCTGGCGGCCCTCAGCGACCACCTGGGCCTGCGGGACGTAACCGTGCTCGGCCACGACTGGGGCGCGGTTTTCGCTTATGTCTACGCTGCGAAGACCCCCAGCCAGGTCCGTGCCCTCGGCATCGTGGAGATGGCCCTGCCGGGCGTCGGCGTCATGGAACAGGCCATGGCGCCCCAGCCGCAAGGTAACTTCCTGTGGCACATGGGCTTCCAGTCCGTCCCTGATCTGCCCGAGCTGCTGATCGCCGGGAAGGAAAAGCCGTACCTGCGCTGGTTCTTCGAGCACTTCGCCTACGACCCGGGCGCCATCACCGCTGCCGACCTGGACGTGTACACCGATGCCATCACCCAGGTGGGCGCGCTGCGGGCCGGGCTGGCTGTCTACCAGGACTTCTTCACCACCGCCGACCAGGTGGCCGCGCTGGCCAAGACCCCGCTTGAGATCCCGGTGCGCGCCTACGGCGGCGAGGCCTGCCTGGGCGGCGCGACGCTCGCCTCGGTGCAGGCCGTCGCGCCCGCGGCCGAGGGCGGGGTCATCGAGCGTTGCGGGCACTGGGCGGGGGAGGAGCGTCCGGACGTCGTCGCCAGCATCGTCCGCGACCTGGCCGGCCACTGAGCTGCCCAATCAGGCTCCGGCGAGCAGCTTCGCCTCCTGTTCGGCAAGCAACCGCATCACCAGGCGGGCCAGATCGCGGGCGTCAACCACCTGAACTGGCTGCTCGGGGCGGCCCGGCAGGGCCAGCCGGCCGCCGCGCGCGGCCCGGCGCACCCAGTACGTGAGCCCGTCCTGCCAGTCGTGCGGTCCGGTGACCTTCCCGGGCCGTACGACGGTCGCCCGTGAACCGTACCGGGCTACCACGTCGTCTTCGCAGGCCACCTTGAGCGGGCCGTAGGTGACGTCGGTCAACTCCTCGGTGTCGCGCACCGGCGGACGGCGAGGTGCGTCCTCGTCGGAGGCTCGCATCACGCCCGTTCGGTCATATACGGCGTGACTGGAGATGAACAGGTACCGGCCAACCCGGTCACCGAGCATGTCCATCGCCTGCCCGACGTGGCGCGGGACATACCCGCTGACGTCGACCACCGCGTCCCAGCTGCCGTCGCGCAGCGCCGCGTAGGCACCGGTGTCCCGGTCGCCGATGCGCCGGGGCACCCGCGGGAACAGGCCGGCGCCGGTCCTGCCCCGGCCGAAAATGGTCACCTCGGCGCTCGCACCCAGGGCGTCGTCCACGATCGCCCGGCCCACGAACGAAGTCCCGCCCAGTACGAGAATTCGCATACCGGCCTAGGGCAATCACAACTGCCCACGCAGGCCAAGACGGGACGTGCGGCACGAGCGAAGGCCGCCGAAGACGGGCAATTAGTAAGCCTAGGCTTATTAGATTAGGCTTAGAATATGAGCGAAGATCCTAACGTCGGCCAGGTGGCCGCGGCGCTCCGGGTGAGCATCGGCCTGCTGCTGCGGCGACTGCGGCAGGTGCGGGTCGAAGGCGAGCTGACCTTGCCCGAGAGCTCGGCCCTGGTGCGCCTGGACCGGGGCGGCCCGACCACGCCGAGCGAGCTGGCCAAGCTGGAGCAGATCAGCCCGCAGTCGATGGGGGCCACGCTAGCCGCGCTGCAGGCACGTGGCCTGGTCGAGCGACGTCCCGATCCGCAGGACGGCAGACGGGTGGTCTTGTCGGTGACCGGAGCCGGACGCGACATGCTCCTGGACAAGCGGAACGCGCGGGCCGGGCAACTGGCGCAGGCCCTGGAGGCCGGGTTCACCCCGGCCGAGCTCAGGCAGCTGATGGCGGCCGCGCCGCTGCTCGAGCGGCTGGCGCAGGCTATCTGATGGGGACGGCCGACCAGGACCGGAGGGGGATCTGATGGCCAGCGGGCCAACCGCGAAAGCCGACAACCAGGCCGGGGACGACCGCTACAAGTGGGTCGCCCTGGCGAACACGACGGCCGCCATGTTCATGGCGACGCTCGACGGGTCGATCGTCATCATCGCGCTGCCGGCCATCTTCCGCGGTATCCACCTGGATCCGCTGGGGGCAGGCAACATCAGCTACCTGCTGTGGATGATCATGGGCTACCGGCTCGTCCAGGCCGTGCTCGTGGTGACCGTCGGCCGCCTGGGTGACATGTTCGGCCGGGTCCGGACCTACAACGCGGGCTTCGTGGTCTTCACCTTCGCCTCTATCCTGCTCTCGTTCGACCCGTTCGAGGGCGGCCACGGTGCGCTGTGGCTGATCGGCTGGCGGGTGCTCCAGGCCGTCGGGGGATCGATGCTGATGGCGAACTCGGCCGCGATCTTGACCGATGCGTTCCCGGCCGACCAGCGCGGTTTCGCGCTGGGCACCAACCAGATCGCGGGCCTGGCCGGCCAGTTCGTCGGACTGGTCGCTGGCGGCCTGCTGGCCGCCCTGGACTGGCGGGCGGTCTTCTGGGTCAACGTGCCGGTCGGGGTGTACGGGACGTGGTGGGCCTACCGCAAACTGCGGGACAACGGCGAGCGGCACCGTGGCCGGATCGACTGGTGGGGCAACGTCACGTTCGCCGTCGGCCTGGGCGCGGTCCTGATCGCCGCGACCTACGGCATCCAGCCCTACGGCGGGCACACGATGGGCTGGACGAACCCCTGGGTAGCCACCGGGCTGGCGGGCGGTGTCGCCCTGCTGGTGGTCTTCGGCATCATCGAGACCAGGGTCGCCGAGCCGATGTTCCAGCTCAGCTTGTTCCGGATCCGGGCCTTCACCGCGGGGAACCTCGCGGGCCTGGCCACCTCCATCGCCCGGGGCGGGCTGCAGTTCATGCTCATCATCTGGCTGCAGGGGATCTGGCTGCCGCTGCACGGCTACAACTTCAGCGACACGCCGCTGTGGGCCGGCGTCTTCCTGCTGCCGCTGACCGCCGGGTTCCTCGTTTCGGGGCCGGTGTCCGGGATCCTGTCCGACCGGTTCGGCTCCCGGGGCATCGCCACCTCCGGGATGGCCGTGTTCGGCGGCAGCTTCATCGGCCTGATGCTGCTGCCCGCCAACTTTCCCTACTGGGTCTTCGCCCTGCTTATCGCGGCGAACGGGATCGGCAGCGGCATGTTCGCCTCGCCCAACTCCTCCTCGATCATGGGCAGCGTCCCGGCTAGTCAGCGCGGCGTGGCCTCGGGAATGCGCTCGACCTTCCAGAACTCAGGCACCGCGGTGTCGATCGCGGTGTTCTTCTCGCTCATGATCGCCGGGCTGGCCAGCAGCCTGCCGAAAACGCTGACCAGCGGCCTGCAGCACGAAGGCGTGCCGGTCGCCGTCGCGCACCAGATCGGCTCCCTGCCGCCGGTGTCGTCGCTGTTCGCGGCGGTGCTCGGCGTGAACCCGGTGCAGCACCTGCTGGCGACCGGCGGCGTGCTGGCCTCGCTCCCGGCCGCCAGCCGTCAGGTCCTCACTGGCCGGGAATTCTTCCCGAGCCTGATTTCCGGCCCCTTCCACCACGGCTTGGTGGTCGTGTTCGCCGTATCGGCCGCTCTGGCGGCGCTGGCCGGCCTGGCCTCGCTCCTGCGCGGCGCCCGGCCCGCAGCCGCCGCCGAGCCCCCGAGCCCGAGAACCCCGAGCCCGAGCACCCCCAGGCTTCTGAACCGGCGGGCGGATTAACCCTTAGCTGAAGATGGGTGACAGGCTGCCGCCGCCAGAGTGGCACCGTCCGTAGCGTCGTTGAGGAACGACATCACGCACGGAGGATGGTGCCTGACGATCGAGGCGCGCACATGTCCACGGCCGTGGGCGAACGGGCCGCCAACGCAATCGCGCCTCCCTGTCCCGCCCCCGCGACGCCCTGAAAACCCCTTTTTACCGAACGGACACCCCCTCGTCCCCCCACGCACCTCTCCCGCAACACGTGTTCCGCACGGGAGCCCTCCTCAGCACATCCCGCGGGAACAGGATTGTGTGGTTGTGGCACCCTGCACACCCCTCTGTGCAGGGTGCCACAACCATGCACTGATTGAGGCTCGAGCCGGGGCTTGGCGGGGACACGGGCGGGAGCGGAGGGGCCATGGGAGGGTGAAGGGGCGGGTGATGCCGCCTAGGGCGTGCGCGCACAGGTCGTCTTCGCGGTCTGGCGGTAACCGCCCGCCCAGCGGTAACCGCCCGCCCAGCGGTAACCGCCCGCCCAGCGGTAACCGCCCGGTCCAGACCGGCTTCCGCTTGTCGCGGAAGGCGGCGGGCCCTTCCTGCGCGTCCGCACTGTGATAGACCGGCGCCCAGATCCGCTCGGCCTCGTCGAACAGGTCGGGTCGGGACAGGTAAGCGGTGCGCTTGGCGGCCAGGACGGACAGCGGCGCGTTGGCGGCGATCCGCTCGGCTAGCTGTTGGGTCCGTGACCGCAGCTCCGCCAGCGGAACGACCTCATTCACCAGTCCGA
>Ga0302180_10004273_pt1 | contig 10606 bp, 10 predicted proteins | sample I_Palsa_E3_2_FD_200575 | JGI IMG/M metagenome (GOLD analysis project Ga0302180, IMG submission 200575) | Peat permafrost microbial communities from Stordalen Mire near Abisko, Sweden - I_Palsa_E3_2 | ecosystem: Environmental > Terrestrial > Soil > Palsa > Peat permafrost | place: Sweden... | reverse complement strand
ATGGCCGAGCGGCGCCAGCGGCAGCTCCGAAGCCGATGTGCGGTGAATGTAGGTGACGGGGCCGAGCGCCGGCTCGGCTGACGGCCCGCCATACAATTCCCACGAAACTTTCTCCGAGAGCGGCAGGGTGTATAGCGCCGAGAGCTCCGCAAACACATTATGCGGATGCTGGTGGTCGACCAGCGGTTCGCCGTGATAAGTCTCGCCCGTCTGAAACAGCTCCGGAAATCCGGGATGCGGCGAGGTCAGCGATTCCGCCGAAAACATCTGCCGCAACAGGATCGTTCCGCCGCCCAGTTGGTGCTGCTCCATCAGCATGCCCCAATTCACAGATTCCGCTTTGCCCTCGCCGCGCGGGCCGCCTTGCTGGTTGTAGTCGGCGAAGATTACGCCGTGCGCCATCAGTTCCCAGCCGCCACGCATGAGCATCCACTCGTGCTCCGGCACGGACGCAGGCTCCCATGCGGTTCCGGATCCGGCGTGCGGCGAGGGCAACCGTGAACCCTCGCGACCTTCCATCTCCATGCTCATTCCGCTCATGGAGGCGTCCTGCGCCGAAGCTATACTCAACAATGCCGCCACCACAACCGAACAAGCGGCGATGCGATACAAGATGGTTTTTGCCACGAATGACTCTCCATCGCAAGGCAACGAGGGAACTGCAGCGGCGGCCTGCGCCGGAGTGAGCGCATTCTGCCGAAGATGTGGAAAGAGAATTGTGGGCTAGATTCTGAGAATCAGAGTGTCCGGCGGGCTGCCGGAAGGGGTAATCGCACTCGAAAAGCCGTCGCTGGCGCGCGCAGCTGCCAGAAAGTCGATTGCCTCCGCCGCGGGCCTGTGCGAGGCGGGGCGCGGCGAGAAAACATTTGTCAACAGAGCCAAGGGATGACGCGTCAGGCAGCACCGGTAGTCTGCAGGTTGGGGATGAAATGGTGCCGGTGCGGAATGACAGCCCGCCATGTGCGAATGCGCCGTCGACGCAGGCAACAGGCAAATGGTTCCCGCACCAGCGGCGACCATGACGCTCAACATTGCCGCCGCGACGATTCGCAAGAAAAGCTGGGTCACGATTAGGTCCCTGTGATTTTCACGCGGATTTCCTCGGGTAGGCGTTCCCGAATCTCGGCAGGGAGGCGGTCATGCACACGGCGCGCGCCCTCCATGGCTGCATCCAACACGGTGACTGGCGCGGGCGTGGCCACCGCCACCACCAGCCAGATCAGCGCCGAAAGCGCAAAGCCCGCCAGCGCCGCAATCTCCAGCCAGAAAGCATGCCGGGGGCCAAAGTGGCGGATCACGCCAAAGGCCAGCAGGAACACGCCGCCCGAAACCGACGCCAGCGCGATCAGCCCGACGTCAATGATGCGGTGCATGCGCTGGCGGCCGCGGCAGCGCTCACAACCGGCGAAGTGGCTTTCGTAGTCGCCGCGCATCTCCAGCGCCAGCCCGGAGATATCGTAGCGCCAGCCGGCCAGGATCTTGCCTACGATCGGATCGATGCACTGCTGACTCATAAGGGACTGCAAGCGAGCAACTAAAGCCGAATCGGCGGCAGAACCTCCGACTGCACCGCCACCAGCACACGGTTCTGAAACAAGCCACCCCTCGCGGCCAACGCCTTTTCCGCCTCTCGCCGGGCTATTTCCGGATGGTTGTTCTGCTCAGATAGATGCGCCAGCACCACAAACGCCGCACTATTATCGTAGTCACCGGTGAAGAAATCCGCGAGTTTCTCGTTCGACAGATGGCCAACGTTGCTGGCCACCCGCTGCTTCACCGCCCACGGATAAGACCCCACCCGGAGCATCTCCACGTCGTGATTGGACTCCATCACTAAAATGTCGGAATTGCGCAGGTGGTCGCGAACATTCGCCGGCAGATAGCCAAGGTCGGTGGCCACGCTCACCTTCGCGCCCTCGACGCGAAAGGTAAATCCTACTGGATCGGCCGCGTCGTGAGGGATGGTGAACGGCGTCACAGCGATGTCCCCCACCTGGAAGGCATAACCGGACTTGAACTGCTCCAATTTTTCGAGCTCTGGACACTCGCCATTTACGGTACGCAGAGCTTTCGCCCATGTCCGGTGCGTCTTCTCAGTCATAAAGACCGGGATGCGCAACTTTTTGGCCAGCGTTGCCAAGCCGTAGATATGATCGGAATGTTCGTGCGTGATCAGAATCGCGGAGAGCGATTGCGGGTCTTCGCCGAGCGACTTCATGCGCTTGAAGGTCTCACGGCAGGAGATGCCGGCATCGACCAAAATCTTCGTGCGCGCGCTGGCCACGAAAGCGCAATTCCCCCGGCTGCCGCTGGCCAGCATCGAAACCGTCACACCCATAGTCGCAGCATACGCGACCACCCTGTGGAACCGGGAGTAACTTCTTAGTTAGCCGATACCTTGGGACCTGATCTAGCCCCGGAAGTTTCGAAAGTCGAAGATTCGGGAAAGTCAGGTCTTAGGTGTTAGGCCCTGAATGTCACGTCTCAGACACCAAATCCGCCGCGCTTTCAGACCTAACACCTAGGGCCTATCACCTAAGACCCATCTTTACTTCCCCTGCCGCAGATTATCCAGAACTCCGCGCATGAGCGAACCGCCGTAAGCGCCCGCAATGCCCGGCAGGGATGCGAGGAACGATCCATACACCTGGGCCCTCGTCGGCTTCACGATTCGGATCAAGTACGCGGCAAGTTCGGTCAGGGGTAGGAACATTCCCACGACCACCACCCAGCGCCAAGGCCAGCGCGGCCGCAGCAGGCCGAGCAACATGCAGGCCGCCAGCACCAGCAACGCGGTGAAGAGCAGATCGTTGATGACGACGTCGGCCCACCCCGTCGCAATGCCCGCGACAGCCGCCAGGAGGTAGAACGGCGCGTCGCTGCGTGCTCGCGGCGGAACCGAATCAATCGTCATTGGGTCAATACTACTTTCAATCGGCGATTGGCAATCGAAAATCGGCAATCATCAATCGTCAGTACGTATAAAACCCTCTCCCACTCTTCTTCCCCAACCACCCCGCATCCACCATCTTGATCAGCAGCGGACATGGCCGGTATTTGGGATCGCCCAACCCATCCTGCAGCACGCGCATAATGTCGAGGCAAACGTCGAGCCCGATGAAGTCGGCGAGGGTCAGCGGGCCCATGGGATGCGCCATCCCCAGCTTGAACACCTCATCCACAGCCTCGGCCGTAGCTACGCCCTCCATCACCGCATACATGGCTTCGTTGAGCAGCGGCATCAGCACGCGGTTGGAGACGAATCCCGGCGCGTCGTTCACCTCGACCGGCGTCTTGTCGAGCTTCAGGGCCAAGTCGCACACCGCCGCAAAGGTTTCCGGCGAAGTGGCCAGCCCACGAATCACCTCTACCAGCTTCATCACCGGCACGGGGTTAAAGAAGTGCATGCCAATCACTTTTTCCGGTCGCTTGGTCAATCCGGCTAACTTAGTGATGGAGATCGACGAAGTGTTCGAAGCGAGAATCACCTCTGGCCGCGCGAGCCGGTCAAGATCGCGAAAAATTTCAGTCTTGATCTCGAACTTCTCGGTCGCCGCTTCCACGATGAAATCGCACTCGGCCAGCTTGGCGCGGTCGGTCACGGGATCGATCTTCTGCAACGCGGACGCCTTGTCTTCCACACTGATCTTGTTCTTCGCGACCTCGCGCTCCAGATTCTTGGTAATGGTGGCCAGCCCGCGCTCCAGAAACCGCTGCTCCACGTCGCAAAGCATCACGGCGTACGCACTGCGGGCAAACACATGGGCAATGCCGTTGCCCATCGTGCCCGCGCCAACTACTCCCACGCGTTTGATTTCCATCAAACCTACCTCTTGCTTCATGACGAAGGCTGCGCCCAAGACAAGGAAACGTTCGAGTCTATCATTCACCTCCCGCAAAGCCAGAGCCGGAATCGAAAACCTGCAAAACCGTGGGTCCTCCAGGTGCTAAATCGTGCTCTCGATTTTTCCCGTCATCGATGTAGAGAGTTCGTGGGGTTATTCCTTAAAGATCGCGGGGGTTGTTCTGGGCGCGAACTTCCTCGGCTGGATGATCTATCGCGCAGGCAGGCTTCCTTCCTTATCTTAGACCGACTTCCATTTCTTTGTTATTGCTGAAGGTGACACTCAGCACGCGCGGAGCGCCCTCCGTGAAGTCGCCCTGGACGCTGCGGGACTCGTCGTAGGAACTCGTGGGAGACTGCACGTTCACGCGAAGTTCGTGCTTGCCCGGGGTGATATAAACGCTCTGGGACTGTTTGGCTGCCGCGCGCCCAAACAGGCCGAACTTTTTCTTGGAAACCGCTTCGAGGTCCTGGCGCAGAACCGGCTGATCGTCGACCCACACGGTCAAATTAGCGCGGTTGAACTTATGGTCAACTGAAATCTGCAGCTCCACCGAACGTGATGGCTCGACTGCTTGTGGCGGTTCCACCGAAGTTGGTTTGATAGTCCGGACGGTCGCTGGCCGGACTGCAGCCCGCGATATAGACCGAACAGGTGCTTGCCGGACTTCAATCTGAGGTATAGAAATGACCGTCTTCCGAAAGGCTATCGCGGGTACGGATGGAAGCGGAGGCGGAGCAATTTCCAAAACGCGGTCGGAATGGTGCCCCGGCCCGAACGCCCTAATGGCTAGCACGGCTCCAACACAGGCGAGCACGCAAAGCGCAACTGCCAGGCCACGCTTTTGCCTGGGCGAGACGGGTTTCTTCAAGACCTGCGGAAGCTTAGCTGCCGGCTGGGCGCCAGACGCTTCGATTGGTCCGCTGGACCCGGTAGGCACTCGGCCTGCACTCCCACGCAGGCCTGGAAGAACAGAATTGGTTTCCTGCGCTTTGATTGGTCCGCTGGACGCGGTGGGCGCACGGCCTGGAGTCCCACTCAGGCCTAGAAGAACAGAACCGGTTTCCTGGTCTGTATTCGCCTTTTGCTGTTTCTCGAGAACAGTTTGGAGGTCGAGGGCCATCTCCATCCCGCGTTGATAGCGTTCCGCGGGATCTTTAGCCAGAGCTCGAGCCACAACTTGATTGAGACCGGAGGGCAAATCGAAATTAAGGACTGTGGCGGGAACCGGCTCGTGGTGGACTACTTTGAACGACACCGTGAAAACGCTGTTGCCCTGGAAAGGGCGGTGTCCAGTGAGCAGCGTGTACAGTATCACGCCCAGCGAAAAAAGATCGGAGCGCCCATCGACCACTCCGTCACTCAGTTGTTCCGGCGACATGAAGGCCGGCGTCCCAAGGATTTGGCCGCAGGCGGTCAGCTCGCTCAGATTCAGCTTCGCAACACCGAAGTCGGCGATCTTCGCGTGTCCGTCTTCGGTCAGCAGAATGTTTGACGGCTTGAGATCGCGATGAACTACGCCTTGACTGTGCGCGCAGTCCAGCGCCTCGGCGATCTCTCGAACCAGGCCGCACGCACGCACCGCGCTGATTTCGCCCACCCGTTCCAGCGATTTGCCCTTCACGTACTCCATGACGATGTAAGGAGTATGAGTTTCGGCTTCTTCGCCAACGTCGAAAATCGTCACAATACCCGGGTGCGAAAGGCGTCCGGCCGCCTCGGCTTCGCGCAGGAAACGCTCCCGGTATTCGGTTTGGACTTCGGGAGGTTGTCCGGCCAGGGACACGCTCTTGATCGCCACAGTGCGGTTAATGTGCGGATCGCGGGCGCGGTACACAACGCCCATCGCTCCCCGGCCTAGCTCGTCGAGGATCTCATACCGCCCGAAGCGTCCCGCGTCGTTTGCTGGTCCGGCCATACTAGTACAAGCATATTTGTGACCGGGCAAATTTCAGCACGCGAACTCCGTGGGCCGATTACCGTCGTAACGTGTAACTGCGGCAAGCCAACGGTTTTTCTGCAGCCTGCCCAGGCAGTGGCTCAGTATGATCAGGACGATTGTGTGCGCACGCGAGATCCCCTTCGGCTTCGCTCAGGGCAGGCTCTCGTCCGGCTGGTGAAAACGCGGGACTTCGGGATGACTCCAGAGGGGGCGCAATCGTGAAGAATTCAAATTGAGCGACTACCGAATATCTCAGCCCTCTACCCTGGGCTCGCTCCTGGCTTCTCGCCGACTGTCTCCAACAACCATTCCCGGATGACGCCTTGCACCTGTTTTCGAGCCTCCTCCACGGTGACGTGCTTCACCTTCGGCGCATTCTCCCGGCCGGCTGCGGCGTCCGCTTGCGCGGCGACGATGGCTTCTTCGCCTTCCGCTTCGTCTTCCATTTCACCCTCTGCTTCGTCTCCCTCCTCGGCCTCGTCTTCAAAGTCTTCTTCAAACCACTGCGGCCCGTCGATGCTGGTCTGGGCCACGGTATTGCGGTCAATCACCACATCGGTCGCTCTCGACGCCTCGAAGTTCGTACGGCGCAGGTTGACGCTCGCGGTTTGCAGACCGTAGAGCATCAGCCCGGCGATTCTCGGGTCCATCTGCCCGCTCCCGAGCAGTTGCAACACCTGCATCAGCGCCACTTGCACCGAGTTCGCATCTTCGAGCAGGCCCATCGAAAACAGCGGACGCGGCTTGACCTGCTGGTCGTGCGCGAACCGCCTCTTCCCATCCAGCATGCGATCGTGAAAAAAGCAATGCCTTCTGCGCCGCAGCGCCGGGGACCCGCACTGTGTGCCGTTCACCTTCACATGCTGACATCGTGGAACATTGTCCATACTCATTTCTTTTCTCTCTCCTCACCTCGACTTTGACGGATCGAATTCTGCGGGGTATACCCCCCCAACCCGCTGATCTTTAGGATCATGGGGTTAGCAGGAAATTCCCCGTAAAATCCGGATGTCAAAGGACTTAGATATCAAAATCTTTGGAATCAAAGACTTAGAGCTGGACGGGCTGGCTGGGCCAGTCCGAACAGAGCTATAAAAATGCTTTCAGAATTAGCCTGTGGAAAACAAGGTCACATGTCACAAGTGGAGGGAAATATTTTTGGGGAGGGGGTGGAATTGGGAATTGGAGGTGTGAGTTGCGAGTAGTGAGTCAATCGCGCTGGTGAATTTCGTCTGGCTTGAAGCGCTTCTTCTGTGAGTCGCCCTACGCTGGGAGGCGTTGGAATTCCTCGATGCTCCTTGATCTGTATCGTTTCCCTCGATATTTGGTTCCAAGATCGCCAGAGTGCTGCTCGTGGACGCGTTCCTCGCTGTCACCGCTGGACGAGTGCGTGACCTTCAGTTGCTTAGTATAACGTGGAGGGTTTCTGGGCCGGTCGCTTGGCTCGGGCTGCAATGCTAGAGAGACGAAAAGTCGTTGATAGCATTCAACCATATCCTGATCCACGTTCCGTCATTGAATCGCTCTTCCAAAAGGATCTTCGCCGCATCAAGTTTTGCCCAGTTCGCGTCTGCTGCGCGCAGGATAGCATCGGTGAGTGATTTGTCTCTACTGAGTCGGCTCTCTACGTCGGAGAACCAATACATGAATTGCCTCCAGCTAATTCCCAGCCAAGCTGCCGGCGCTGTGCGGCTTTTGGCAGCCTCGTCCAGGATCGCAAGAACTTCCTGACAGAATGGATTGCGTGAGCTCGCCTCCCCAAGTAAGCCGGCTTTACGCGCACGAATCAGATCGCCTTGACGGAGGAATGCAGCCAATGCCTCCTCGAACCAGTAAGGAAGTTGCTGGCCTCCGCTAGATTTGGGTTCCTCGAATCGCTGTCGTGTAAAACGTCTCAAGTTGAAAAACTTCCCGGACGCGCACGCGCTGGCTCCCGCTGCCTTCCAGAGGAGGACATCGGAGGAGCAGAAGCCGACAAGTACGCGGGTACCACTAGATTCAAGAGCGTCTACAAGCTTCATCGCTCCAACGATCTCGTCAGTTTGGTTCAGTTCGCGGCGTGGTTCTGTCGCACCGACGAGAACTAGGTAGATTCTTTCCGCCTTTGTAGCGGAGATCATTGACGCTATTTCAAGGGAGCGGTTGACATCGGCGAGTTCCGGAAGGCTAACCAATGCCGTCTGAAGGACTTGCGTAGCTTCGGTTTCAAAGTGATTTGCCAGCTCCGAACCAACTTGGACGGTGCGATTGTAGTACTTGTCATCGAACACCTTCGGTATGACCACCGGGGAGCACAGGGCGTTGATCCCTAGTGCTTTGACGGTCCCAGCCAACTTTTCGTTTAGGTCTGTCCACCAAGCCGGCGAGGTGAGGTCGGCGGTATCGACATCCTTTGGATAGTACGCCCAGTCCTTCAGATTGCCCCGCTCCGTCGCGGGTACGTATAGCTGGGGATCGAGTATTGTCTCGAATCCGGGCCGCGATTCAGACGTAGTTTCCGCCTGCTCTTTGACCTCTTCCTCAGTCGAGTTAATCGGGCTGAAAACCGCACCGGCAAAGGCCGACATGGCAGGTAGGTCGATAAGATTGTTCGAGTGATGTCCCATCTGATGGTAGCTAGGCATCTAGATTGCCCCTTCTTGAGAGTTCCATGCTGTGGCGAGTTGCAGAGGAGTGCGGTAGCGCTGAACGGGCCATGGTGCGACCATTTTCTCTATCACCGAAAGGCCTGCGGACTTGGTGTTCGCAATAAACCGATCGGTTGGCCCGCGTCTCGAAGCCACTAGGTCTATGACGTGGCTCTGGGGAGCCGAATCGGGGAGGTATGGATGAATTCCGAGTGTTACGTATGACAGGACGACTCCAAGGGCAAATTGATCGGAGCGCCAGTCGGTCAGGTGCTTTTGGTTGTTCAGTTGTTCCGGGGAAGAAAAAAATGGCGTCCCCGGGCCGCGTGGGGCCCACGTTGGCGTCAGCGACGACTCCAAGAGGTCGCGGGCCACGCCGAAATCAGTTAGGACTGGAGTTGTGCCGTCTTTTCGAAACATTATGTTGTCGGGTTTGATGTCCCGGTGGACCAAGTCCAGACCGGCAGTGTGTCGTATCGCTTCTATTAAGCTGGAACCGATCGCCAGGCACTGAGCCTTTGCGATCTCGCCTTTGCCCGTGAGGGTGCCTCCTTCAAGAAACTCCTCTGTGAGCGTCACTAAGTGCATGCCCTCGTAGACATATTCGTCAACGGAAAGGAGCCGCGCAATGTTGGGGTGATTGCACCGCAACATCGCTGAGATTTCCCGCTGTTCGCGTGGGCTGGATATTGCCGATTTATACAGTTTGAGGGCGACTGGGAGACCGTCTGGCCCGACCACATGGAACGTCTGTTTGAACGTTCCCTCTCCTACTCGTTCCACAAACTTCATCCGGCGTTCTTGGCAGATCTTTCGCGCTATAAACTCTAGATCTGGCTGGGCCATAGTGCCCTTTCCTTGCTGCCGCAACTGCTTGCTCGAAAAACCACGGCTCAATAGGTGTCTGTGTCTCCGGCTTATGTAGGATTACGATCTTCCGATCGTCCAAATAGCAAAGGCCTATATTTCTTCGTTGAAACTCCGCCCCGTACTTTTCAGCAATCAAGGCCGTGTGACGTGGTAAGACGACGAAGGATGTGTGCGCAAAACATGTGTTTCGGTATGCCTGATGCACGGCGTCGCGCCAGCGAACGAGCTTCGCCTCAAAAGCAATTAGGTGTCTTCCTTCGTCGGCGAGGGCGACGACGTCGGTGCGCCCCCGCTGATAAGAAAACTCCTGCGTAATATCAACCGTGCCCCAGGGACTTCGTGAACTTCGGAGTTGTCGTACCAGCTCTTTGACCAGGTTTTGTTCAATCTTGTACATGTATTTTCAAGTATAGAGTGGCAACCCAGAAAGACGTTAGCAAGTATCTGCCTCAATTCCGGCGATCAGTCCAGAACTAGTTTCCTTGACGAATAATCCCTGCCTTTTTAGGTTAGGGCTCCCGAGAGTCTTGATCTCATGGTTCCTCTGAAGTTCCTCGGTCCCGGAGTTCCGAGTCAGTTATTCTTAGTCCCTGCTGGGATGCCGCCGTATTTTTGGAGCCAGTTTAGTTCTTCGCGGACTTTGATTTTGCCGTGCCAGGGATTCTTGTCGAGCTCGTGGCCTTCGCCGGGGAAGATCAGCAGCTGGTTGGGAATGCCGAGCGAATACAGCGCGTGCTCGAGCAGGTAATCTTCCAGCACGGCGACGCGGATGTCGTCGGCGCCGGCGACCATGTGGGTGGGGGTGCGGACTTTGTCGATTTGAAAGATGGCGGCTTCGTCGTGATAGCGCTGCTGGGCTTCCCAGGGACGTCCGCCGAGGAAGTAGGCGTCGTCCTGGGTGGTGTCGTCGTTGCCCCAGTTGCCGACGTGTTCGACTGCGCCCGCGCCGGTGACGGCGGCCTTGAAGCGCGTGGTTTGGGTGATGAGCCAGTTGGTTAGGTAGCCGCCGTAGCTGTAGCCGCCGATGGTGAGACGGCCGGGATCGGCGATGCCGTCTTTGACCAGCGCGTCGACGCCTTCGAGAATATCTTTGCCGGGACGCGAGACGATCGCGGGAACGATCTGCTCGAGGAACTTGTCGCCGTATCCGGTGGAACCGCGGTAGTTGGGCTCGAAGACCAGCCATCCGTTGGTAGCGGCGAGGGCAGCCCACTTGTACCAGTCGGCTTCGAAGTAGTTGCCGTCGGCCTCGGCGGGACCGCCGTGAATGTAGGTGAACAGGGGCAGATGCCCGGCTTCGGGCTTTCCTGGTGCAGAGCTGC
>Ga0302180_10004261_pt1 | contig 10620 bp, 7 predicted proteins | sample I_Palsa_E3_2_FD_200575 | JGI IMG/M metagenome (GOLD analysis project Ga0302180, IMG submission 200575) | Peat permafrost microbial communities from Stordalen Mire near Abisko, Sweden - I_Palsa_E3_2 | ecosystem: Environmental > Terrestrial > Soil > Palsa > Peat permafrost | place: Sweden: Abisko... | reverse complement strand
CTTTGCCGAGTCGAGCCCGGAAACCTCGAAGGTGCGGATCGGCCGGGAAAAGCCACGCAACGACAGCTCGCCGACCAGTCGGCTCAGAACGACCTCCTCGGCTGCCGCGTTCACGCGCTGGGTGACGAGGATCTGCCAGGGCGCCGCCTCGGCACACAGGCGTGCGGCCAGGTTGGTGACGCTCCCGACTGAGGCGTACTCGAAGCGGTCGGCATAGCCGACCCGTCCGAGGGTGGCATAGCCCTGAGCGATGCCTACCCCGAGGGCCAGCTCATGACCGCGACGCTGCCATCCGTCTGCCAGTTCCTGCACCCGCTGGCGCATCGTGAGCGCCATCCGGACAGAACGCAACGGCGCGTCGTCGCACGGAATGGGATCGTTGAAAAAGACCACGATTCCGTCACCGGTGAACCGCTCCAAAGTCCCCTCGAACCGGCCTATGAGGTCGCCCAGGGCACCGTTATATTCCCCGAGGATTTCCCAGACATCCTCGGGTTCAGCCGATTCGGCGAAGGCGGTGAAGCCACGCAAGTCACAGCACACCACGGTGATCTCGCGGCGGTGCGCGTTGAGGAAAGACTCATCGCCCGAGCTGATGATGAGGTCAGCCAGCTGCGCCGGAAGGAAGCGGCGCAGCCGACCCACGCGCTCCAGTTGCTCAATCTGGAACTGGACGCGCTGCTCGAGCTCACGATTCCAGCCTGCCAGCTCGGCGGCCTGATGTTCGATCGTGTCGTGGTACCGCTTGACTCGGACCAGGGATCGTACCCGGGCCAGCAACTCGGCCTGGTCGAATGGCTTGTTGACGAAGTCGTCGGCGCCGGACTCGATGGCGCGGAGCTTCTCCTGTTCTCCACTCGCAGTCATCATGATCACCGGCAGGAAAGCCGTCCCCGGATCTTCCCGGATTCGGCGGCAGACCTCGTACCCATCCATTCCGGGCATCAAGATGTCCAGCAGAACGAGATCTGGGTGCTGCTTGCTCAGCGCGTCCAGGGCTTCGGTTCCGGAGGACGCCGTGGCCACCCGGAATCCCTTGGGCGACAGCACCGCCTCAAGCAGGCGAACGTTTTGCGCCACATCATCGACGACGAGTACAAGCGGATCCGATGTCACTCAGTCCCCACCTGACCACCCGAGAGGAAGCTGCGAACCTGATAGGGAAAGGCACGAACACTGATCGGCTTTTCTATGTACCCGTTGAAGCCGGCCGCCAAGGCCCGTTCCCGATCGTGCTTCATCGCCTGGGCCGTTACCGCGACCACGGGTATGTCCGCTGTCCGCGGGCTCTCGCGTAGCCGGCGAAGAGCCTCCATGCCATCGATACCGGGCAGCTGGAGATCCATGAGGACAAGATCAGGAGGCTCGCTGGCCGCCAAGGTAATGCCGTCCTCGGCCGTCCGAGCCACCCGCACGTCGTAGCCTGCGTAGTCAAGCACGTCCCGCAGCAGCTTGAGATTCCGCTCGTTGTCCTCCACGAGCAGGATCACGTACGTCATCCCGACTCCGAAGCCGGGGACTGGCGACTCGTGCTCGCCCAGCGAACCAGTCCCGCGAGGCCCGACAGATCGAAGTCCGTCTTGCGCGCCACATAGGTAATTCGTCCCTGCAGTCGCTCCTTGTCCTGCTGGGTCATTGACTTGGACGTCAGGATGACCACGGGGACGGATTTCGTGTCGGGGTCTGCTCGCAGGGCCTCCACGACTTCGAAGCCATCCATACCGGGCATGAGAAGGTCAAGCAGAACGGCGGAGGGTTGCCGTTCCCGGATCAGTGCCAGCCCCTCCTGGCCGGTGGCCACGCCCAGCACCGTCCATCCCTCGGGCTCGAGACTTGCCCGGACCAGCTCGATGGCAAGAGGATCGTCGTCAATTGCCACCACCGTGTGCTTCCGCTCAGGCATTGCCGCCGCGCGGTAGAGGGCGGCCAGCAGCTGATCCTTGCTCACCGGCTTGACGAGGTATTCGGCGGCGCCCAGCATAAAACCGCGGCCACGCTCATCAAGCATCGACACTACGATCACCGGTATCGCTGCCGTCCCCGGATCTGCCTTGAGCTGGGCGAGAACCTCCCAGCCGTCGATTCCCGGCAGAAGGATGTCGAGGATAACGCCTGCGGGACTCAGCCGGCGCACCGTATCCAGGCCTTCCTCGCCGTCTCGGGCGCTGACGACGCGGGCGCCCGTCGCCTCGAGATAGACCCGCAGCAGATCGAAGGACCGCCGGTCGTCTTCCACGACAACGACGGTGGGCCCAGGGCCTGGGGCCAACTCTGCGGGGAGACCTGAATCCAGGCCGACCTGCGGGACTGACGTCAACGCCGGTTCCACCGATCCGGCCGGCAGCGCGAAACCGAACGTGCTGCCCTTGCCAGCTTCACTTTCGACCCAGATCCTGCCTCCGTGCAGCTCAAGGATCCGCTTGGACAGGGTGAGCCCCAACCCGGTGCCCTCGGTCTGCTGAGGATGCTGGGCGCCTTGCTGGAAAGCGTCGAAGATGCGCTGACGGTCCTCAGCAGCCACACCCGGTCCCGTGTCGGCCACCTCCACGACGAGGTCCTGATCACGTATGGAGGCGCGGACATCCACGCGCCCGCCGTCGGGGGTGAACTTCACCGCGTTGGACAGCAGATTCAGCACAACTTGCCTGAACCGCAGGCGATCGGCGTCGAGCAGGGCAACCTCGGGATTGACCTCAAGGCTGAGGAGGATTCTTTGCTTGAGCGCTCGCTCACGTACCATCGAGAGGCAATACTCCAGGCATTCGCGGACGGCGAATTCCGAGCTGTTCAGGACCATCTGGCCGGCCTCGATCTTCGACAGGTCGAGGATGTCGTTCAGCAGTTCGAGCAAATGCTTGCCAGAGCTCCAGATGTCGCGCAAGTAGTCGTCCTGACGCTCGTTGAGCGCACCAAACATGCGCTCCAGGAGCACTTCAGAAAAGCCGATGATGGCGTTCAGCGGTGTACGCAGCTCGTGCGACATACTGGCCAGGAATTCCGACTTGTGCCGGCTCGCGACTTCGAGTACGGCGCTCTGCCGCTCCAGTTGCCGGTACAGCTGCGCGTTGATCAAAGCAAGCGCGGACTGGCCGGCGAGCGTCTCAAGCAGGTCGCAGATCTCTTGCGGGACGTGTCCGGGTGCATGGCGGCCAACAACCATGGCACCGACGATGCGGCCTTCGCGAAGCATGGGGACGGCAACCAGAGAACGCCAGCCGCCCTGGGCCAGGACGCTCAGGTAGAGATCGAGTGGCACGTCGCGAAGGTCCGGGAGTTCCATGGGACGACCCAGCGCCGCTGCTTTGCCAAGGAAGGTGTCATCCAGTCCTATCCGGGTGCGCCGGAGAGCGTCGAACGTTTCCGGGCTGGTACCGCAGGCGGCAGAGATGCGGAACTCCCTGGCGTCCTCGTCAAACTCGTAGATAGAGCCGCCATCTGTCCCGGACAGTTGCACCGCCTGCGTGATAATCGTGTCGAGCACCTCAGTGAGGTTCAGGCTGAAGCTCTCCGCTTGACCCACTGCGCCAAGGGCCTCAAGCTGATCCACCTTGCGCCCGAGTTCGTCGGTGCGGATCTCCAGCGCCCTGACGAGATCAACGGTGCGAACGGCGAGAGCCGCCTGCGCCGCGAAGGTCGTGAGGACCTGCACCGCGCGATCGCTGAACGGATCGACCTTGGTTCGCCATACCAAGAGCACTCCGACAACTTCGCCCTCCAGCAGCATCGGGACACCCATGATTGTCCGGTAGCCGCCAGCACGCTGCGCATCCGCCAAGCCGTAGTCAGGGTCCGCGAGCACGTCCGTGATCTGGGTAGCTCGCCGGTCAAGCCCGACCCGACCGACGAGCGTTCCCCGGTCCAGAACCACGGGATTATTGGCGATGAATTCCCGGTGCTCCGCCGTCATCCCGGAGCCGTAGGCCAACCGGTACCTGCCTCCGTGCACCAGGGATATCTGTCCGGCATCGGCACCGCAGAGCTTCCGCCCGGATTCGACGACCGTTTCAAGTACTTCCTCAAGATTTGATACGGATCGTCCGATGACGGCAAGAATCTCGCTCGTCGCACCGAGCTGCTCGCGCACCTCAGCCAGCTCATCAGCCAGCCGTTCGATTTCGGTGGTCATCTCGGCATCGATGGACGGGTCCTGATCGGCCGGCTTTCGCTTGTTACGCTCGGCCATTCGGCCACCCCCTACGCGGCGTACCGGAGAGCATCACCTTCGCACCAATGTCCTCTCATGGCAACCGGCAGACAACAGGCGAATGCCGCAGGTAACGGGCGGCACGAGGAGCGCGCAGCGGCCTCGTCCGTATCAACGCTGCCCAATGAGTCCGCTCCTATACAGGTCCTTGACCCACTGGTCCAGGTCGCCACCGGCCTGCCGGGTGCCCGCCAGGACGGTCAGGTGAGCGTCGCCGCCGCTGTCGGCGGAAGCGGCCACAACAGTAGCCCCGGCGGGCGGCGGACCGTCGCTCGCGGCGATGCCGTCCCTGGTGAGCTCGGCGGCTAGATCCGCGCTCCGACCACCAGGCGGACTTATCACCAGCTTCAGCCGGTCCGCAACAGCCAGCTGTGCGGCGACTAGGACAGCGGCTGCCCCGCGCTCCCCTGGCGTCCACAGGGTCGCAACCGCGCTTGGCGCTTCCGGCATCCTGCGCAGGACCGTGACCAGCTGGACCGCTCCATCGGCGGCGAGGGTCTCGCGGATAGTTCTGCCTGGACCTAGCACGATGGTGTCAGGCTCGGCAGCCGCCACATAGCCCAGGCAGCTCGGTGGCGATGTCCTGGCTGAACCGGGACCGCACGACCGCAGGCACCCCGCGAGCCGACGCCCGGTCGGCCAGCGCCTTAAGGTTTCCCGTGGTCCTGGCCGTTTCCCGCAGCTCGCCACCCAGCCCGGTGGCGCCCTCCAACCGGGTGTCATGCTCCTGCGCCACGAGATGGCAGAGGATCAGCTGGCTGTGCTCCCGGCTGGCCGCCAGCGCGGCCCCGACGTCAACGAGCGGAGCGGCGGTTTCCGGCGCCTCGATCAGCACCAGGATCCGGTGCCCAGCGGCGGTCCCGAGCGCGGCGCGGTCCGCCTCCGCGATGTCGCGCAGCACGAAACGATCCGGGTAGATCAGACGCAGCAGCGGCCCGGCCATCATCGTCGTCACGACCGCCATCACGATCATCAGCGAATACAGCGACTGGTCCAGGATGTGCAGCTGCAGGCCGACCGAGAGGATCACGATCGTGGTGAGCCCGCGGGTGTTCATCAGGGTGGCGAGGACCCCGGCGCGCCGACCACGGACCCCCCCGAGGGTAGCGCCGATGAAAGCGCCGCCGAACTTGCCGACGACAGCGACCAGCAGGACGAGGCAGAGTTCCACGAGCCCGGACAGGCCGATCGACGACAGGTTGACGCTCAGCCCCGAGACCACGAAGAACACCGGCAGCAGCATCAGGACGCTGACCTGTTCCAGGCGATCGAGGATCTCCTCGCGCAGGGCGGCCGCAGCCCCCTCCCGGGGCATGACGACGCCGAAAAGGAAGGCGCCGAAGAAGTACTTCAGGCCCATCCAGGTGGTGGCGTAAGAGGACAGCAGCAGCCCGGCCAGCACCACCGCGAGAACGTTGGGCGTGAGCCCGCCATCGCGTTGGTAAACCTGCACTAGCCTGCGCAGGAGCGGGCGGACCAGCGCGAACATCACGCCCGCGTAGACCGGAGCCAGGAGCAGCCGGAACTGCTGGCTGCCGGGTTCGACGATCGCGACCACCACGGCCAGCAGCGACCAGGCCAGCACGTCGTCTGTCGCGGCGCTGGCGAGCGCGATGCTGCCGATCCGGGTGCGGTGCATGTTTCGGTCGGTGAGGATGCGCGCCAGCACCGGAAACGCAGTGACCGACAGGGCCGTGCCCACGAATAGCGCGAACGGGAGAATTTTATGCACGTGATGACGGCTGGCCAGCCATACGCCGAGCCCGACCCCAAGTGACAGCGGAAGAATGATCGAGCCAACCGACACGCTCGCGGCCACGCGCTCCCGGCCCCGGATCAGGTGCAGGTCGAGCAGGTACCCGACCGCGAACATGAACATCACCACACCGAGGTCGGCCAGCGCGGTCAACGGCGGCCTCAGCGTGCTCGGGAACAACGTCGCCGTGATCTTGCCGTGAAACAAGGTCGGCCCCAGCGCGATGCCGGCGATGACCTCGCCGAGCACCGGCGGCTGGCCGAGCCGCTTGGCCGCCATGCCGAGCAGCCGGGCGAGCAGGATGATCACGGCCAGGTCGGCCAGGAACAGCCCGACTTCTTGATCTGTCATAAGGCGCCGCTCCCCAGGCATACGTTCGCCAGGCCCGCTAGGGCACGTGCCTTCCAGTACTCGGCGGTCATCCCGGCTCCGGCCTTGATGGTCCTGGCGACCTGCTCGGCGCGGGCAGGGTCGGTGGCGGCAACCAGCACGGCGATCTCAGTCACGTGGGCGGGATCATGGCCAGCAGCCGTTACCGCCTGTTCCAGCAGCGGCCCGGCATTGGCCGGGTCGGTGCGAACTGCTACCACCGCCCGGCACAGCGCCTGCAGGTATCTGTCGGCGCTGCTGGCGGCGATTCGCTCACCGCAGGCAGGGTCGGTGAGCGCCGCTGCCATGGCCACCTCAGCCCGCTTGGGTGCGTCGGGGGCCAGGCTACCGATGACCTGCTCTGCCTGGACAGGGTTGGTGCGAGCCGCAGCCAGGGCTACCTCCCCCAGGGTCTCGAGCCGGGCCGGTGCGTTGCTGATGGCGCGAGCGTACTGCTCGGCCTCGGTCAGCAGCTCCCCAGCGTGGTCCGGGTCGATCTGGGCCGCTGCGGCCTTTACGCTGGCCAGGGCCATGCCCTGCAAGTCACTTTTGCTGATGGCGCAAGCCCACTGCTCAGCCTCGATCAGCAGTTGCCCAGGCTGGGCCGGGTCAGTCTGGGCTGCTGCCGCCTCTGCACTCGCCGGCGACGCGTCCTGCGGAGTGCCTTGATCGGCGAGAGTACGACCGAACCGCTCGGCGTCATCGGACAGCCGTACCGAACGGTCAGAGTCGGCTCCGGCCACAACGATGGCGATCTCAGTCAGTGCCCGGACCTTCCAGTAGATGGCCAGGTTCGGGTCGTCCAGCATCGAGGGAGGGGGAGGTGCTTCCCGCTCCCACCTGCCCGGGCCCGGAGTCGGCCCGGGCCGGCCGATGACGATGGAGGCGATCTGCCCGGCCCGGGTAGAGCCGGTGCGGGCCGCCGCCCTGGCGACCTTGGCTAGCGCCATGTCACGCGCGGGCGCGCCCATGGGCCGGACGAGCTCCTCCGCGATGGCAATGTCGACGTCGGCTACTACCTCGGCAACCTTAGCGATGAGCGGTGCGACATCGTCGAGGAATTCTCGATGGTGCAGCGCCCGGATGACGGGGGGGATCTTCTCGATGTCAGCCACCAGCCGTTTTGCGGGCGATGGGTCGATGCGGCCCAGAAGAAGGCCGAACTCTGATGCGGAGTGCCAGACCAGGGCCTCCAGGATGTGATGGTAGCCCGCAGTCCCCGGGATGTGCTGATTCCCGCTTGGGTGCAGGGCGTCGTCGAGCAGCTGTGCGGCGTGAGCAGGGTCGGAGCGCGCCGCCACCGTGGCCACGTGTACCAGTGCCCTGGCCCGCTGAACCGCCAGCGGGAGGGCACGGTCGTACTCATCGTCCAGTCCCCGGGCGCGGGCGCTGCTGCTAGCTGGCGGCGGCGGCGGGCCGGGAATCGCGGCCGCGCGGTCTTCCGGTGCCATGGCCTGCTCATCCAGAGGCAGGGCGCGGGCGATCTGTTCTGCCTCCGCCAGCAGCCGGGCGGCGCGGGCCGGTTCGGCGGCGGCTACCGCGGTGGGTTTACCCGGTGGCTTGGAGGTCGTGATCACGGCTTGGAATGGCGGGGCAAGCCGCTGGCCGGGTAGGTCAGGATCGGCGAGGAGTTCCAGGATCTTGGCCGGGGTGGGCCGCTGCGAAGGCTCCTTGGCCAAGCACGCTGCTATCACGTCGCGGATCTGAGGGTCCGTGCCGTTAAGGTCCGGTTTTTCGTGGACGACTCGGTAGGCAATCGCCTCAGGCAGCCCCACGCCGAACGGCCGGATGCCGACCGCGTAGGCCAGCACCATCCCCAGCGCGAACACGTCGCAGGCTGAAGTGAGCGGCCGTCCCAAGAGAACCTCGGGTGCCATGAAACCCGGGGTGCCGGACCGCCCGGTAACGCCGGAAGCGTCCATGGCACGTGCGACACCAAAGTCGATCACGTGCGGCCCGTCTTCAGCCAGCAATATGTTCGACGGCTTCAGATCCCGGTGGATGAGCCCGGCGGCGTGAATGGCTCCCAGCGCTTCGGCCACGCCCGCGCCCAGCGCCCTCGCGCGGTCAAGGGGGAGGGTCTGGCCCTCGCTGAGAATCTGCTCAAGAGACGGTCCGGCGACAAAGGCGGTCACCATCCAGGGCCGTTCGGCGTCCGGGTCAGCATCGACGACCTGGGCGGCGTGGAATCCGCCGACCTTGCGGCCCGCCTCTACCTCCAGACGAAATCGCCGCCGGAACACGGCGTCATCAGCGAAAACAGGGTAGATGAGCTTGACCGCGACCGGGCGCCCGGCCCGGGACCGGCCGAAGAACACCTCGCCCATCCCGCCCGCCCCAAGACGACTGATCAGAACATAGTGCCCGATTCGCCGAGGGTCTCCTGGCCTAAGGGAATCCATGCCACCCCGGCCCGCCCTTCCGGTACCGCTCGCGTTGGGCTTGGTTTGCCCACTACCGTAGTCTCCCCAGCAATAGTCTCCCCAGCGATGGGCCGCTTAGCCGGGCGGCCATCATTCGTTTCCGTCGGGCTGGGGGATCCCGCCGGTGGCGGCATCGACTCCCTCGAGGGTGCAGGTGTGCAGGGCGGCGATGGTGGCCCGGGCCGGCTCGTAGCGAAGGGTCTGGTACATGTCGTTTCCGCGTCCGGTGTAATCCTGGAATCGACGGCCGATGCGCATGAGGAAAAGCCGGACCGGCGAAATGTAGATCCAGAAGGTCCACCCGGCATAAAGATCATGGCCGTGCGGGAAGCAAGATACGTAACCGGCGAAATACCCCTGGCGCAATTCCAGGTAGTCGCGGCGCCCTTCGCCAGGAGGGGCCAGCGGGCGCAGCCCGAGCTTGTCATACGGGGTGGCATGCTGTTCTAGGGCCTGCCGGACACGTTCCAGGGCCGAGGTGGCCGCCGGCGCCTGGAAGCTCAGCACCCGGCTCCACTGGCCGAGCCGGGCCGGGACCGGCATGAAAAGGAACATCGCCAGCAGCGCGGCCGTGATCAGCAGGTCGATCATCTCCACGGCGCTGAAGGCACCGCCTCCGTTCGCCAGGCCGGCCAAGCCTCCCTCCGAGACGGTGATGATGAAGGCCAGCACGAACAGGGCGAAGTCGATCACGCTGGACACCGCGAAGTAGAGCCCGAACCGGCGCGCCAGCTGCCAGAGGAAGCGGCTGTTGGAAAGCGGATCCAGGGTCGCCGACACGTCCAGGTCCTTATAGCCCATCCGGCGGTCATCGGCCGTGATGCACGACTGCGGATCGGCGGGGCGGGCTGACGCCCGTGCCGACCTCGGGGCCTCCGGTGTCGCGCTGGCCGGGGCGGGCCGTGGTCTGGTCTTAGTCCTCGCCGGCCCGCCGTCCCACCAGGCATCGTGCGCGGCACGAGGTTCGGGTACGTCCCGGCGGGCCCGCGCGGCGTGGACCCTTACCGGATGCCCGCATGTTCCGCAGAAAAGGTCCCTCGGATCTGGCGATGAGCCGCAATTAGGGCATGCCAAAGACATTGTTCGCTCCTTGTTCCTGTGATCAGTGGCGGGAGTCGGCTTTCCGGCACCGTCCTGGCGTCGCTTGGTGTCGTTAGCGCTTCACTTACGGGGCCGGGGGGCGGATCGGTTCGTCGGCCGGCATGTTTTTTTCCGGGCCAGGCCCGCATACTGAGAATCTGGGCAAGCTGGTTGAGGAGGAGTGAACCGGTCAGCTGGGAATCTCGTGGAACATGGGTGGGGATTGGCTGTGTCGTGGAGCGACAGCGAAGCACGGACCGGACCTCACGAGATAGGCCTGATCGCCAAGATCGCCGCCAAGAACGACGACGACGCGGCCCGAAGGCTCTACCGCAAATACCACAGGGAGCTGTTCAGGTTCGGCTTCCATGTGCTCCACGACGAGGGGCTAGTTCAAGAGATGGTGCAAGAGACCTTCATCAAGTTCTGCCAGCAGGCACCGAAGTACGACGCCAACCGGGGCCCGGTGCGAGGCTGGCTGTTCACGATGGCCCGCTCGACCGCCTACGACATCGCCCGGCGCCCCTCGTCCCGGCCTTTGCTGCCTATTGAAGACTTCCAGCTGCCGCCCCAATATGACACCGTCGATCAGGCGCTCACGGTGCTCACCGTCGATCAGGCCCTCGACAAGCTCCCGTCGATCTACGCTGATGTGATGCGCCTGGTCCGAGACGGCTTCACCCATTCCGAGATCGCCGGGCGCCTCGGCATCCCGATCGGCACCGTCAAATCCCGGATGGCCAAGGCAGCTGACACGCTGCGAGCCGAGCTGGCCAGCCTTCGAGGCG
>Ga0302180_10004259_pt1 | contig 10623 bp, 3 predicted proteins | sample I_Palsa_E3_2_FD_200575 | JGI IMG/M metagenome (GOLD analysis project Ga0302180, IMG submission 200575) | Peat permafrost microbial communities from Stordalen Mire near Abisko, Sweden - I_Palsa_E3_2 | ecosystem: Environmental > Terrestrial > Soil > Palsa > Peat permafrost | place: Sweden: Abisko... | reverse complement strand
TTATTCGCATGACGCCCAGCGGCAACGCGGCTCCAGTAAGCTTGGAGTTGTCGTCGGGCTTGGGCCCGCCCGTACTATTCGGCGCCGCCGTCTATGCAGCGACAGAGCGGGGAGAGACAGGATCATGGGCGGCGCTGACGCTGTTGCTTTTCGTCCTTCCCGCTGTCGAAGTCGCGCGGTTTCGGGCCAGTTTCGGGCTTTGGGTTCGGTAGCTGTCGGCTTGACGCTGAGCATCCGGATATGATCCGCGCGCCGAAGCCCAGACTGTGCGCCGCCTCCGTGAAAAGCACTGCGAAGTCTCGGCATGAGCCCCAGCCCTCGGAGGCTCAAGATGGTCTCGCCCATGGAGAAGGAGAGCACCGCGCCGTCGCGTCTCCATTTCGCGACCGAGCGGCGACTGTCAACCAAGTCGCACGTTGATCTGGTGCCGACCCCCGTCATCCTTGAGCGGCACGAGGAGCGGACGTTCGGGGATCTCAACTCCGTCTACCTCGGCGAAGGCGACGCCGCGGCTGACCCCGCTCGGGTTCTTGACGGAAATCGAGTATCGCGCGGTTCGATATCTCACAGTAGCCTCGTATTCGTCCCAACCCTTGGGAATGCAGGGATCGACAGACAGGAACGCTCCGCGCAGTCGCAGACCGAGCAGGTTCTCGACCCCCGCGCGCTGCAGCCAGCCTGCCGAGCCCGTGTACCAGGTCCAGCCCCCGCGCCCGACATGCGGCGCTGTCGAGTATATGTCGGCGCATACGACATAGGGCTCGACTTTGTAGCGATACGCGTCGGCGCGGGTTCGCGAGTGGTTGATGGGGTTGAGCAATGAGAAAAGCTCGGCCGCCTTGTCGCCCTCGCCGAGCGCGGCGAACGCCATGACCGACCAGGTCGCCGCGTGCGTATATTGGCCGCCGTTCTCGCGAACGCCGGGCGGATAGCCCTTGATGTATCCAGGATCGTGCGTCGTTTTGTCGAACGGCGGCGCGAACAAAAGCGCCAATCCATCCTCGCGCCGGATCAACCTATCGAGCGCGGTCATCGCACGCGCCGCGCGATCGGGCGTCGCTGCGCCTGAGAGGACCGCCCAGGACTGCGCGATGGAATCGATCCTACACTCGTCGCTGGCGGCGGAGCCGAGTGGGGCGCCGTCATCGAAATAGCCCCTACGGTACCATTCGCCGTCCCAGGCCTCGCGCTCGATGGCAGCTTTCAGTGCGCCCGCGTGCGCCGTCCACGCTTCGGCGCGACCCGTCTCGTCGCGCCCCAGGGCCAACGGTGCAAACGCGGTCAGCGCCGCATACAGGAACCATCCGAGCCAGACGCTTTCGCCCTCGCCCTTTTCTCCCACACGGTTCATGCCGTCGTTCCAGTCGCCCGTCCCAAAGAGTGGAAGCCCATGCCGCCCCATGGTCAGGCTTGCATCAAGCGCCAGCGCGCAGTGTTCGAAGAGCGTAGCGCTCCCTTGAGAGATCGTTGGCTCAAAGAAACGATCCGTCTCGCCTGCTTCGAGTTGGGCGCCCTCGAGAAACGGAATCAATTCGTCCAGCACAGGCGTGTCGTTCGTTGTCTCGACATACTGCGCGACCGTATAGGCGAGCCAGGCGCGATCGTCGGAAATACGCGTCCGAACGCCCTGACCGGAATGCGGCAGCCACCAGTGTTGGACGTCGCCTTCGCCGAACTGGCGAGCGGCCGCGCGAAGCAAATGCTCGCGGGTCAGATCGGGCCGGGCGGCGGCAAGCGCCATGCCGTCTTGCAACTGGTCGCGAAAGCCATAGGCGCCGCTCGCTTGATAGAACGCCGAGCGCGCCCAAATCCTGCAGCTGAGCGTCTGGTAGAGTAGCCAGCCGTTGAGCATGAGGTCCATCGCACGGTCGGGAGTCTTGACCTCGATCGCGCTCAAAGTCTCATCCCATGCGCGCGCGATGTCCGCTTCCAAAGCGTCGAGATCGGCGACGCGAATGGCCTGGATCGCTGCGCGGGCGTCCTCACGTGTTGCCGCCTGTCCCAAAAAGAAGACGACTTCGGCCACACCCCCCGGCTGCAATTCGAGCTTCGAGCGCATCGCGGCGCAAGGGTCCAAGGCCGCGCCAACCCTGTTGGACAGGGGCGACGCGCTCGCAAGCGCGGCCGGATTCGCGAGCGTCCGATTACGGCCGATGAACTCTCGGCGATCGCCCGTCCAATCGCTTTGCAAGCCCCGCATGTCGGCGAAGGCGACACGCGAACCGAAAGCCATATTCGAGGGGTTGCATGCGAAGATCGCTCCGGTGGCTGCATCGGTTTCGGTTTCGACGAATGCGACCGTGGCTGCCCTCGACGCGCCGAGCACCCACTCGACAAAAGCGGTCACGCTGAGATGACGGGTCAGGTTCAATTTATTCGTCAACCGCAGGCGCGATATCTTGACCGATCCTTCGACGGGCACGTACTGAAGGAGATCGGCGGCGATGCCGTGCGCGGTATGCTCGAAGCGGCTAAAGCCCCAGCCATGACGTGCGACATAGACCCCCGAGGGGTCGCGGATGGGGACCGCTGTCGGACTCCAGATGTCGCCGGTCTTGTCGTCTCGCACATAGAAAGCCTCGCCCGGAGGGTCGCTGACGGGGTCGTTCGACCAGGGCGTGAGTTGGTTTTCCCGGCTGTTGGCGGACCAGGTGTAGCCGCCGCCTTCGGTCGCGGTCTGGAAACCGAATGCGGAATTCGCGATGACGTTGATCCAGGGCGCGGGCGCCGATTGGCCCGGCCCGAGTATCGTCACATATTCCTTGCCTCCCGCCGCAAATCCTCCCAGCCCGTTGAAGAATTCGAGCTCCGGCGTGCGGAGCGCCGCGGGTCGCTCTGGGCGAGCCATGGGGCCTTCCTTGCGCGGACGTATCGGCTCGATTGGGTTGGCGATGCGATCGAGCTGATCGGAAAGACCTCCATGTTGCGCGACGAGCACTACGCGGGCGGTCGAGACCAGCAGCGACCGCGTCTCGGCGGCGATCAGGTCCGCCCGAAGCACGAAAACCCGGCCCAGCCGGAGATCGATCCCAGGAGCGGGCCGCGATTGGCTTGCGCGTACCAGCGTCTCGATCGCCACCTGAAGGTCCTGCACGTATGACGATTTCCGCTCGTTCAGAATGACAAGGTCGACGGCGAGCTGCTTCATCCGCCAATATTCATGAGCTTGCAGCACCTGACGGGCGACATTGAGAGTTTCGATTTCCGCGATTCGAAACAGCACGATCGGCAGATCGCCGGAGACGCCCTGAGACCACAGACCGGATTGCGGACCGGAGCCTTGACGAATGACCTCCGACGTGGGGCGCAAATCACGGCCGGCGAAGATGACATGGCTCGCGAGGCGTTGAAAAAGTCCCGCCTCGCCTGGTTTGACGCCGAGATGATGAAGCTGCACCTGCGCCTGGGTCCACGCCAGCGTCGTTGCGCGCTCATAGGCCGCCGCGTCCCGATGTTTGTCGACGCAATCCAACAGCGCTTCGCGGGTTCCCGCCGCCATGGTCCAGAACGCGACGCGAACCGTGGCCCCAGCCGCCACGCGAATGCGACGGCGCAGCGCGAAGATCGGATCGAGCACGGCTCCGACCGAATTGGTCAACGGCCGCCCATCCAGTATTGCGATCGGCGCACTTACGCCGTGTCCGCGGCCGAGGAAGCGCGCCCTGTCGGTTTCGAACGCCGGTTTTCCGACGGCTTCGCCATTGGCGACGCTCAGATGCGCCGCCCAGATTTCGGGTTCCGATGGGCTCCGCTTTCGCCGCGTGGCAAGGATCGCGCCGAATTCCGCAAGGTATTCCGTCTCGACGAACAGCTTCGCGAAGGCGGGATGGGCCATATCGGCGCTTTGTGGCCCCAAAGCGAGTTCGGAATAGGACGTGATCTCGATGTCGCGCGCCCGCATGCTCGCATTAGAGACGGACACGCGCCGAACCTCGGCATCGTCTTCGGCCGAAACCAGTACTTCAAGCGTTGTCGTCAGAGACCCGTCGCGTCGGGCGATCTCGACGCGATCCTCATGGAAATCGACAGTATATTCGTCGGGCTCTGCGCCAGTCGGCTGAAAGCCCGCAGACCAGACTTCGCCGCTCCGTATGTCTCGAAGAAAGATGTAAGAACCGCTATCGTCTCGAGTCGCGTCCTCTCGCCACCGCGTGATGGCGATGTCGCCCCACCGGCTGTATCCGGAGCCGGCCGCGGTCATCATCACGGCGTAGCTCCCATTGGAAAGAAGTTGAGTCGCCGGCGTAGATTGGTGAACGGAAACGATTTTGCGCCCGCCGGACGTATCCACGTCGCTCGCGCGCGCTGCAGACTTGACCTCCGCCGCCCAGGGCTGGGTCGAAGCGACTTCGCGAGGAACCCGCTCCTGCAACAGCAATTCCGTCGCCCGAATGATCGGCTCGACATGGAATCGCTCTCGCATTGCCCCGTCAAAGACCGCGTTGGCGATCGCGACGATCGTCATGCCCTGATGATGCGCCATAAAGGCCTGGACGAGAGCGAAGGTCTCGCCTTCTGGAACCCGCACCGGGGTGAAATCGACGGCCTCGTAAAATCCATAGCGGCCCCGCGCACCCATTGTCGCTAGACGTTTGAAATTCGTGACCGCGGCCGAGGGATCGATCATGCTCGCCAGGCCGGTCGCATAGGGCGCGATGACTCTATTCTCTCCTAGTCCCCGTTTCAGTCCGAGACCGGGCACGCCAAAATTGGAATATTGATAAGTGAGCTCCAGGTCACGGGCGTTGTAAGCGGATTCGGAAATGCCCCACGGCAATCCCAGTTTTGCCCCATATTCGATCTGGCGGCGGACGACGAGCCGATCCGTCTCCTCCAGCAAGCTCCCCGTGGGTGCGCGCATGACAAGCGGCGGCATGAGATATTCGAACATTGAACCCGACCAGGAGATCAACACCGTGCCGTGGGTGACTGGCGTCGCGGCGCGACCGAGCCGGAACCAGTGCCGGGCCGGTAGGTCTCCCTTGGCGATCGCGAAGAAGCTCGCCAGCCGCGCTTCTGACGCCAGGAGGTCATAGCAGTTTGGATCCAGGGCGGATTCGGAAATGAGAAAACCGATCGAGAGCAATTGGCGCGAGCGGTCGAAGAGAAAGCCAAACTCCATCGCCATCGCCATCGTGCGAAACGCGTCCTCAAGGACGAGCAGCCGGGCCTCGCGGGAAGCGGCCGTCCCAGCCGAATACTTGTGATCCGCGCGATGGGCCTCGATAGCGGCCATGGTCGCCCGCGCCCAGTACAAGAGATCCGATCCGCTCCCGTCGCTCCGCTCGAGGGCGATCGCGCTGGCGATGTCGACCATGGTCGCCGCCTCGACAGCGAGTTCCGATAATTTGGTCGAGAGCGTTTCCTCGGACGGAGAGGCGCTCGCGAGCGTGTGAGCCATCGCGGCAAGCGAATCATCGAGCTGGCGCGGCGTCACCGTCTGAGTTCGGCGACCGAGACGCAGTTGGACGGCGTGCTCGGCGGCCAGAGCGAGGGTGTCGGCGATTCCGGCCAGACGCGACGCAGCGGCCATCGGCGATCGCCGCCACTCCTTGCAAGCATTCGCGATCGCAATGAGGTGTCCCGCCAGATTGCCGCTATCGACTGAGGACACATATTTGGGCTCGAGCGCCTTGAGATCACGGGTGTCGTACCAATTGAAGAAGTGGCCGCGAAAGCGCGGCATGCGAGCCATTGTGGCAAGCGACCCTTCCAGACGTTCGATGGTTTGGGCCGTGCCGATCCAGCCGAAGTCGCGAGCGCAGACGACAGAAAGCAGATACAACCCAATGTTTGTCGGCGAGGTGCGGTGGGCGACCTGGGATGTGGGGTCCTCCTGAAAGTTGTCCGGCGGCAGTATGTTGTCGTCCGCCGTCACAAATGTCTCAAAGAACCGCCAGGTGCGGCGCGCGGTTTGACGCAACACCAGTGACTGGGCATCCGAAATCCTCGTGATGGTCTCGACGCCCGGAGAAGAGCTGACGTAACGCGCTACAGCGGGCGAAATTAGCCACAGCGTCACGAACGGCGTCGCAATCGACCAACTTCCATGCCCGAAAAGGAACGCAAGAAGCAACGCTGTCGTGGCGAGGACAAACGCTCCCGACATTCGGACGGCGAACCCCTGAAGATCGAGACGCTTTGCGGCGGCAGTCTGCGCTGCGGGAGTCCACTCGAGCAGGTGTCGGCGACTGACGAGAAGCCGCCACAGCGTCCGCGCGATCGCGTCGCCCATCAACCAGGCCTGATCCGCCAGAAACGTGATATTCAATAACGACAATGTCGCTGCGAGACGGAAATCTCCCCCCAGCGCTCGCAAGTGCCCGGACATCGCAGCACCCGGACGACGGCCCGGAATTGCAGAGATCACGGGTATGAGAGTTGGCAATATGATGGTCGCGAGCACGAACGTCGTCCAGACGAGCGCAGATTCAAATGACAGCGTCCAGCCGAACGCCAAGGCCAGGACGCAAGCGGGCGCGCTAAGCGTTCGTCGCAAGTTGTCGATCATCTTCCAGCGACCGATCCGCGGCAGTTCGTCCTTGACAGTCGGCGCTCGGCCGCTCTTGCCGGCGAAACCGAAAATCCAGGGCAGGAGTTGCCAGTCTCCGCGCGCCCAACGGTGATGACGCCGAGCGCTCACATCGTACCGCGAAGGAAAATCGTCCACGACTTCGACATCAGAGACAAAGCCCGCGCGTGCAAAAGTTCCCTCGAACAAATCATGGCTCAGCAATGTCGAATCCGCAGCCCGGCCCGAGAGGACGGTCTCGAACGCATCAAGATCGTAGATGCCTTTTCCTGCGTAAGAGCCCTCGCAGAACAGGTCCTGGTAGACGTCAGAGACCGCTGCGGCATAGGGATCGATGCCGCTGGTGCTCGAAAAGACACGCTGGAACAGTGAACCCTTGCCGCCATTGGGAAGCGAGGGCGTCACTCGCGGTTGGAGGACCGCGTAGCCTTCCACGATCGCGCCACGCTCCGCGTCGAGACGCGGGCGGTTGAGCGGATGCGCCATCTTGCCAATCAGCCGCCGAACAGTGTCACGCGGCAGCCTTGTGTCGGAGTCTAGGGTGACGACATATCGGATGTCCGGCGGGGGCGTCGGCGCTGCGCCGCCCATGTCCATGAAAGTGGTATCGGTGGCCCCTCGCAGAAGTCGGTTCAATTCATGGAGTTTGCCGCGCTTGCGCTCCCAGCCGATCCAGCGCCTTTCACTTTCGTTCCAGACGCGCCGGCGGTGCAGCAGGAGGAAGCGCGGGCCCGCTGGCGCGGGGCCGTAGCGTCGATTGAGGCGTTCAATCCCGTCGCGTGCGACAGCGACCAGTTCCGCATCGCCTTCCGCTTGATCGACGTCCGCGTCGATCCAATCCGATAGCAGAGCAAAATGCAGATCGCCTTCTGGACTCGCCAGATGGTGGATCTCGAGCCGCTCCACCTGTTCCTCGACGTCTTCGGGCGTGGTCAAGAGCGTCGGCACGGCGACGAGCGTGCGCAACGATTCGGGAACCCCGCTGCGAAGGTCGAGGCCTGGCAACGGAACCGGGCGAACGAAAAGCGTGACCCCTCGGTTGACAAGCGCCACACCTCCGTCAATTGCGCAAATAGCGCCGAGAACCGCGAGTGTTGCGAGCTGAACTGGGCCGGAGCCCAACCAGAGAAGGGCCGTCAGCGGCGCCGCCAGAACGAGCGCGGACGTAACCATGATCGCCGCAGCGTAAGCATCGAAATTCAGTCTTGCCGTGACGCGCGCGGGCCAGCAGCGAAACCCGCGAAAGCCGATCGAGCGCTCGAATTCGGGGCGCCCCCCGGCAAACAAATGGTAGCCCGGGTCGCTACGCCGTCGTTGCTCCGGAGGCTCGCAAGACGGATGGGGCGCACGCGCTGCCGCGACGGCTAGGCGCGCGATCTCGAGTTCGTCGTGCTCCGACCTCCTCGCCAGTTCTTCGACCGCGCTTCGGTAGAGGTTGCGGGTCGCGAAATCCATGTCGTGAAATGCGCACCCTGAGGCCAGGACGTCATCGATGAGACAATAGCGTTCGAATAGGACCTGCCAGTCGACCTCGGCGATGACCCTCAGGCTCGTCATGATATTACGGACGGTCACGTTTGCCGCCCCTTGGTTGCGATGGACTTCGCGCACCGCCGAATCTGCAGTCAGGCCCTGTTTCGCGAGCTGCTCGTCGAGCCAGGCTAGCGCCGGCGTCAATCTCGGATCTTGATCACGCAGCCGATGCACGAGTTCGACCGCGAAGGCCTCGGAAAGGGGCTGCGCGCCACGTCCGGCGAAAACGACCGACGCTGGCTCCGGGGCGCGCCCGCTCACTCCAAGCAGTCGATCCGCAACGCGATCCGCCTCGTGACGCGCGGCGCGGCTGTTTGTGATCTGTTGCGCAAGCCGCCTCAGATTCTCAATCAAGACGATTTGCAGCGTTATCGAGACGGCCCAAAGCTCGCCGATCGTGAGGGGTTGAACGTCCTGATACGCGTTGACGTAGGAAACGAGGATCTCGGAATCGAAGCAGCTGTCGGTGTGCGCGACGAACGCCCACGCCAGGCCGAAGACGCGGGGGTAACCCGCGAACGGACCAGTGATGAGTTTTGGGAGCTGGCGGTAATAGCTCGGCGGCAAATCGGTGCTGATCTGACGGATCTGCCTTTCCACCAAATGAAAATTGTCGATCAGCCACTCTCCCGCCGGCGTGATCTGGCCCCCATCGTCGATCGCCTTCACGATCGATCGATAGGCCGACAGGAGGACCGTGGCATTGTCGGCAAGTCGGGCGGCCAGAGGCAGACCCCGGGTCGCACGGGAAGCTACGGTTTGCGCGACCGCAAGACTCTTCGCGTGGGCTTCGAGCCGTTCGACGCTGAACAATTCCTCGCGGATTGGCTGCCCGCTATCCCATGGTGACGCCTTCCGCGAGAAACCAAGGAAAGGACCCGTTGCGATTGCGGGTCTGGCCGTGAGCTCTAAGTTTGACAATGTCGGTCTCCCGCGGGACGGGCTGGGGCGGCGAGACGGATCGTCGAGTCAAGAACGATCGGGATTCTTTCAAAAATCGTCGACTGCGCCTGCGCGCGGGCCTCTTCCCGCCAGCCAAGTTCCGGAAAAGTGCTTCCCTTTGCTATCGGACGAGAAATCATATCCGTTCGTTGATCGCCGATGGCAGGCTCGGAAACTACCTACGTGGAGTTTCAATCGCGAATGATCTGGCGCTCAGTTCCGCTTTCCTGAGCGCGAGAATGCCGCGGTCTCTCAGGGCGCCATTCGCCACGTCGCACGGCCTCGGCGATCCAGCCTCCTGCTCGGCGCGCCATGCCTTTCATCGACGGGCTGCGGGCTAGATGATGCTGAGGCGTCGGAAAACCGGCACTTTCACAAAATCCAGCATAATGGCGAAGGCGGCGGCGGCAACAAGCGTGCCTCCTACTACCCACGCCGGCAAAGGCGTCGTTGCGACGCCTCCCACCGCCACGGTCGAAGCGATCAGGAGATCGGCGACGGACGAGAGGAGGAGCCAGATGCCGTGGCGAGAGGACCACAAATGACGACGCTCACGATTGGTATAGGTCGTGGCCTGGTTGCCGAACACGATGACAACGAAGGCCAAGGTCTGCAGTGCGCCTACGGTGAATCCCATCCGGTAAACGCCGAAGACGAGGATGGCTGTACAGAAGAGCAGTTCGCCGATGCCCATGATGACGCCGGCGATCGTCAGATTGCCGATTTGCCAGGCGTTCGGCGCGGCCGACGGCCGGACATTGTCGGTCGTCAACGACATGCCGAGAAAGTCGCCGGTGATCATGATCAGGACCATCAGCAAGGGCGTCAGGATCGCATGCCCGGTCATGAGGAGGCCGATCGCCAGAAACAGCACCTGCACGGTTTTCTTGGTGATGGAATTCAGCGTGTAGCTGAGGATGCGCTGGAACGTCGTTCGCCCTTCTTTGACCGCAGCGACGATGCCGGCGAGCCCGGGCTCGGTCAGCACCATGCCGGCGGCTGATTTGGCAACGTCGGTCGCGGTTGAGACCGCGATTCCCATCTGGGCTTGACGCAATGCAGGTGCATCGTTGGCTCCGTCGCCACACATGCCGACGGTCTGACCTCCTTTCTGGAATGCTTTGACGAGCTTGTACTTATCCTCGGGCAGGACGCCGGCGAAGACCGCGAATTGCCTGGGATGGACATCGTCGGGGATCGGCCCGGGTGGGCAGATGGCGCCATCAAGTCCCGCCGCTGTCGCAACGATGGCTGCCGTCGCAGGTGCATCGCCCGTGACCATCACGGTGCGGATGCCCAAGCCGTTCAATTCGCTGACGAGCGCCGCCGAATCCTTGCGGGGCGGGTCACCGAGCGCGATGAGACCTGCGAGCTTCATCCCCGTCCGGGGCCCGGCGGCAACCGCCGGCACCCGGAAGCCCTTGTCCTCGAGTTCCTTAGCCAAGGCGGCCGCGGTCGGCGACGCCTGGGCAAGGCCGATAACGACGGTTTAGGCGCCCTTCACGATGCGCTGCGGGTTTCCCGCGTCCGTCGCGGTCGCTTCGGACATCTTCTTGGCCGGATCAAAGGCGGCGAATTTGATCAACTTCGGCGCGTCGGAGACCGCCTTGCTTGCG
>Ga0302180_10004253_pt1 | contig 10634 bp, 13 predicted proteins | sample I_Palsa_E3_2_FD_200575 | JGI IMG/M metagenome (GOLD analysis project Ga0302180, IMG submission 200575) | Peat permafrost microbial communities from Stordalen Mire near Abisko, Sweden - I_Palsa_E3_2 | ecosystem: Environmental > Terrestrial > Soil > Palsa > Peat permafrost | place: Sweden... | reverse complement strand
TTGCGCTTCGAGACGCCTCCTGTGGCGGTTGGTCAGTTTGACCTGCCACTAGCGCGTCTCGAACAATTGGCACGAGCGAGCGCACTTCGGGCTTCTGCGACAGCATTGAGATCAACTTCGAACTGATCAGAACGATCTCGGAAATCTTGCCATTGACGAAGTCGTCTGAGACGCGCTGCGCAACCTCGCGCGCGACGTCCAGTTTCGAGGGCACGTTGATCGCCCAGGTCGGATGCTCGGCTTGGCCCATGCGGCGAACGGCGTTACGCGCCTTGATGCCGACCGTGTACCAAGCAACGTCTTTATGTTCGCGCGCATATAGCTCGCCGGCGCGAATCACGTTTGAGTTGAAGGCGCCTGCAAGTCCCTTGTCGGCCGTCATGAGAATCACGCCGACCGGGGCGCTCGCGTTACCCGGTTTCATGAAGGGGTGATCCACCGACGAAACCGCCGCCATGAGATCCTGCAGCATTTCCCCAAGCGTATCAGCGTACGGACGCGCTTCTTTCTGCGCCTGTTCCGCACGGCGAATCTTCGCCGCGGCGACTTGTTTCATCGCCTTGGTGATCTGCTGCGTATTCTTGAGCGAGCGTATCCGCTCGCGAAGATCCTTGACGCTGGGCATTAAAAGCTCTTATTGAACTCCGTGAGCGCTTCGTTCAATTTCTGCTTGTTCTCGTCGGCGAGCTGCCCGCTCGAGGCGATCGCCTGCGGCACCGCAGCATACTTCTGATGCAGGAAGTCGATGAAGCCTCTGGCCCAATCCTGGAGACGCGGCGTCGGCACGTCGTTCACGTAGCCGTTGGTCGCACCGTAGAGAATCGCTACTTGATCTTCCATCGCCATCGGCTGATACTGCGGCTGTTTGAGCAACTCGGTGAGCTTTTCGCCACGCAACAATTGGTTTTGCGTTGACTTGTCGAGATCGCTCGCGAGCTTGGCAAATGCGGCAAGGTCGCGATATTGCGCAAGCTCGAGTTTGAGCTGACCGGCAACGGACTTCATCGCCTTGGTTTGCGCCGAACCGCCGACGCGTGAGACCGACAGACCCACGTTGACGGCGGGACGAATGCCTTGGAAAAAGAGCTCCGGCGTCAGGTAGATCTGACCATCAGTGATCGAGATGACGTTGGTCGGAATATAGGCGGAGAAGTCGCCGGCCTGCGTTTCAATGATCGGCAACGCCGTCATCGATCCACCGCCGAGATCGTCCGAGAGCTTCGCGGAGCGCTCGAGCAAACGCGAATGCAGGAAGAACACGTCGCCCGGGTAGGCTTCGCGGCCCGGCGGACGCCGCAACAACAATGCCATCTCACGATACGACTGCGCGTGCTTGGTGAGGTCATCGTAAATGATCAGCACGTCTTTGCCGGCATACATCAACTCTTCGCCCATCGCGCAGCCGGCAAACGGTGCGATCCAGCGCAACGCCGCCGCTTCCGACGGGCTCACCGCGACGATCGTGGTGTACTCCATCGCGCCTTTTTGTTCGAGGATCTGCGCGAGCGCCGCAACGGTGGAATTCTTCTGTCCGATCGCGACGTAGATGCAGAAGACGTTCTTGCCCTTTTGGTTGATGATCGTGTCGACCGCGATCGCCGTCTTACCGGTCGAACGGTCGCCAATGATGAGTTCGCGCTGCCCTTTGCCGATCGGAATCAGTGCGTCGATCGCACGAATGCCCGTCGGCAGCGATTGCTTGACCGCCTGTCGTTGCACCACGCCCGGCGCGACGTTTTCAATGGTGCGGTATTTTTTGGTTTCGATCGGTCCTTTACCGTCGAGCGGCTGACCGAGCGGATTGACGACGCGTCCAAGCAGCGCGTCGCCGACCGGAACCGAGGCGATGCGCCCGGTCCGACGAACCGTGTCGCCCTCTTTAACGTCTTCATCGTCGCCCATGAGCACGACGCCGACGTTGTCCTCTTCTAAATTCAGCGCGACGCCTTGCAGGCCGCCGTTGAACTCCACCAGCTCGGACGCTCGCACCCCGCGCAAGCCGTACACACGCGCGAGGTTCGCGCCGACCTCGATCACGGTGCCGACCTCGTCCTCTTGGACGCCCGCGTTAAAGCTCGCGATCTGTTGCTTGAGGATTCCGGCAATTTCGTCTGCGTTGATCATCTTAAAAGGCGCTCCGATCTAATCTCCGCGCCCCCCACTCCGTGGGGCCCCCGGTCGCGGGGCGCATAAACATATTGGTTAGCAAAGGGTTCCCCTGGGGCGCCGACACGTTAGTTGCCGCTCCCAAAAAGTGTGCGGGTCAGTTCTTCCAGGCGGCCTGCCACCGAGCCGTCGATCACGCGGTCGCCCATCGCGACGCGCACGCCGCCGATCAGTGACTGGTCGACGGTTACGCTTGCTTCAAATTTCTTCCCATACGTGCGCTCGAGGCTCGCGACCAGCGTGCTCACCTCGCCGGCACCAAGCTCGCGCGCGCTGGTCACGATGAGCGGCTCGACACCTCGAGCAGTACGCGCAATCTTGCCGTATTCGGCGACCAACTCTTCGAGCAGCGATTCACGGCGCTTGCGCACCAGCAGCAATAGTGTGTGCAGGGGAACGTCGCCGACTTTACCCTGCAGCGATTCGAGAAGCGTTTGCTCTTTTTCGACGCGGTTGACGACCGGCGACGTGAAATATTGGAGAATAGCCGGATCGCTGTGAATGGTATTCAGGATCGCCTCCAACTCCGATCCGACGCGTTCGACGCTGCCGGCGTCCGAAGCCAGTGCAAAGACCGCGGTTGCATAGCGGCGCGCAAGTGTTTCGTTAGCCACGGCTCACCTGCTCCAGAAACTCTTGAAGCAGCCGCGAGTTGACTGCTGCGTCGACTCGAGCGCTTGCGCCGGCGCGCGCCATATCGAGCGCCTTGGAGGCGAGATCTTCACGCATGCGCGCGCGGGCGGCGTTACGGGCGCGTTCGAGTTCACCTCCCGCATTGTGCACCATGCGTTCACCTGCCTCGCGCGCTTCCGCGACTATGGCGTCGTGCTCGTGCTGCGCGCGCTCCTTGGCGCGCTCGAGGATCGTCTGCGCGTCACGCTTTGCACCATCGATCTCGTGACGCAGTGATTCGAGCGCAGCCTTCATCTCGTCGCGATGGCGCTCGGCCAGGGCAATGCGCTCGTTGCTCGCCTTTTGTGCTGCGCCGAGCGCCGGCGTGATCCACTTGGTCATTGCCCAAATCAGAAAGACAACGAAGAGCACGAAGCCGGCGATCTGGCTCCAGAACGCGATGACGTCGTAGTTCACGCGTGAATCTCCGGCAGCACGCGCCCGACGATGCTCTGTGCAAGTTCTTGCGCGATCGCTTGTTCACGCGGACGCACCGCTTCGACTTCGCTTGCAACCTCGCGGTGCGCCCCTTCGACGATCTTCTGAACGCGCGCGGCGTAGTCGCTCGCAAGGTTGGCGGCCTCATTGCCGCCTTCGTTGCGAGCCGTTGCAACCAGGTGATCCGATTCGCGCCGCGCGTCAGCGCGCACTTGCTCGGCTTGCGCGCGAAGCTGCGCCGCTTGCGCCTGCGCCTGATCGTAGTCGTGCGTTAGGCCTTCGATATACTCGCGCCGCTTCGAGATCGCGCTCTGCACGGGACGTAAGAAGACCACGTACAAAATCGCGTAAAAGACCGCGAAATTGATCAATTGGACCCAAAACGTTCCGTCGATCGAGAGAAACATCGGTGCGGTGCGGTTCCTTAGTGTCCCGCCAACGCCTTGGCGACGAGCGGAATGCTCGAAGCGCCGAAGAGGATGAACAGACCCAGACCAAGGGCGATAAAAGCATTAGCCTCGACGAAGCCGACGCCGATGATGAGGAACTGCAGAATGTTCGGGCGGGCCTCGGGCTGACGCGCAATCGCTTCAACGGCGCGTGCACTTACCATACCGTCGCCGATCGTCGTGCCGACCGCGAACCCGGCGGCGATGATCGCAAACGCGACGACGCCGACCGCGGCGATGATAGTTTCAGGGCTCAACGTAGTGTCCTTTCTCGAGTACTAGTGGTCGTCAGCCAGCGCCAACGATAGATAGACGATGGAAAGCAGCGCAAAGACGAACGCTTGGAGCAGCCCCACCAAGAAGTTGAAAATTTCCAAGAAGAATGGCCCGATCGCCGCCGCGAGCGAGAGATCGAATCCGCCGATCTTGACCTGCGCCGTGATGATCTGGGTGATCACGAAGAGCAGCAATTCGCCAACGAAGATGTTGAAAAAGAGACGAGCGGCCAGTGTGGTCGGGCGCAGCACCTCTTCCAGAACATTCAGGGGCAACATGCCCGGAAACGGTTGCGCGAGATGCTTGTAGAAGCCCAAGCCGCGTTTCCTGATGCCGCTTACCTGTATGAGGACGAACACCAGGACCGCAAGAGCCGCAGTGGTATTCAAATCCGCAGTGGGAGAGCCGCCGAACGGCAGATGCAGCGGTTCCTTGAACGGGAACGCGCCAAACTCGTTCAGGAGAAATATGAAGATCGCGAGCGCGATGAAGAACGGCACATACGGCTCGCCCTGCTTGCCGAGTGATCCGTAGGCGAGATCGGCGAAATAATTGATCACGCCCTCGATGAAGGTCTGGCGCTTGCTGACGCGGGCCGAGTGATACGACGCACCGATCCAGGCAAACAGGGGCAACGTCACCGCCATGACGACCCAGGTCGTCAAAATGGTGTCGGCATGAACCGTACCCAGTGGTCCGGGGAAAAGATGCCAGACCGCGTGTTCACCGATTTGCACGGCTTCTAGTTGTTTCTCTCTTACCTTAACGTTCGCGCGCTACGCGAACAGCGTAGGACGCAATGGGTGTTAAAAGACCGGCGATATACAATAGGCAGCACCACCAGGGGCCGACTGCCGCAAACGCCACCGCGACTATAGCGAAGACCCCAACCCGCAACAAACTACTTAAGACGAAGGGCTTGGAGGCACCGGATTCCGCCAGCCGTTCTCCCGCAGCGCCGAGGAGCCGGAGATTCAGATAGCCGCAGAACAGGCCTGCGGCGATGGCGAGAAAAGCAAAAGGGAGCGCGCGGGCGAGAGCTACGTACGTCACGGTAGCCTATTTTCCCGCCTGGAGAAGCGCCCGGGCGGCGACCAGACCACCTAGCAGGACGCCGGCGAACAAACCGGCGACCGCCCACAAAGAGGCTCCGGTCCGATGAGCTAGCGCTAGCCCGCCGGCAAAGCCGGCAAGCACACAGACCGCAAAGGTCGATCCTGCCGTGAGCGCGCTCTTCATCGGTCGTTCTCGCCACCTTCCAACGCACCGAGTATCATCGGGTTATGAAGTTCGACAGGCATCGAGGAACCTACCGTGCCGCGCCGGCCGATTGAACTCTACGTTCCAATGACGCTGGCGTCGAATGCGGCGCGAGAATCGCTGCTCCGCGTCATGCACGCGCTGGGCGACGGCACGGCCTCGCCCGACCGGCTGATGCTTGCCGTATATCTGAGCGATTTGCACGCCAGCGTTCACGGTGAGATCAGCATTCCCGTAACGGTCGATGTCGTCGACCGGCCAGTACGCTTCGAATATGCGATCAAGATCCGCGCCACGTCGGAGGCGGCCTTCTTTCCACGATTCGAAGGTACGCTCAGCATTACGCCGCTGGGATCGCAAAGCGAGTTGTGGTTACAGGGAAGCTACGAACCGCCGTTTGGTCCGATCGGTGCGCTGCTCGATCGCACCGTGCTCCGCCATGCGGCGCAGCGCAGCTTGCGTTCGTTTTTACAACGCATTGCAGACGATATCACGAGCGGCGAGCGCTCTGCTGAAAGGCAGCACGAGCGCGACGTTCGCGGCATGCACTAATAAAGTGAGAGAAGAGAGCTGATGTTCAACACCATTCTGGTCGCAGTTGACGAATCCGAAGCTGCCAAAGAAGCCGGCGATCTTGCCGTCAAGCTGGCGCTCGAGGACCACGCGAGCCTCGTGCTCGTCAATATCATCGACGTTGCAAAGCTCATCACCGTCGCCGGATACGATTCACCTTATCCGGCCCAGACCATCGACATCATGCGACAGTCGGCAGAGCAGCTACTCAACGACACGAGGGCTGCGTGCGAAGCCAAAGGTTTAAAGGTGGTCACGGCGGTCGGCGAAGGCGACGCGGTCGACGAGATCGTGCGTCTCGCCGATGAGCATGGCGCCGGCCTTATTTGCATCGGCACGCACGGACGCCAGGGCCTGGCGCGGCTCTTCGTGGGAAGCGTTGCCGAAGGCGTGTTACGTCGCGCAAACGTTCCGGTCTTGGTCGTTCGCCCAACGTCAGAGCAAAGCGGCGTCGAAGGCAGCGGGAAAGCTGCCGCCGCGAAGGCGCGCTAACAACCACGCGACGATGCGCGGCGCCGCGCGCCCATCACCGTACGGATTAGCGGCACGCGCCATGCGCGCGTAGGCCTCGGGATCGCTCAATAAGCGATTCGCCGCGGCAACGATGGCGGCGCGATCGTGTCCGACCAGCTCGAGCGTGCCCGCTTCGAGGCCCTCGGGGCGTTCGGTTTCCTCGCGCATGACCAGCACGGGCTTGCCCAGCGTCGGCGCTTCTTCTTGTAAGCCGCCCGAATCGGTCAGAACAAAGGTTGACGCTTTAACCGCGACGACCATGCGCGCGTAATCGATTGGATCGACCAAAACGACGCCCGGAACGTCGCCGAGCACGTCGTAGGCGACCGGGCGCACGTGCGGCGAGGGATGCACCGGCCAGTAGATCTGCGGACGCGCGGGTAATTGGGCGATGTCGCGCATCGCTTCGCACATCTCGCGCATGAACGGATGATTTTCGCGGCGGTGCGCGGTGACGAGGACGATCGGTCGCGACGGATCGAGTTCATTCAAACGCGGCGGCTCCGGGAGGTCGGTGCGCCGCGCCGTCTCGAGAAACGCGTCGATCACCGTGTTGCCCGTCACGATAATGTCATTCGCGTCGACATGCTCGTTCAATAGATGCTCGCGAGCCAGGAGCGTCGGCGCGAAGTGATACGACGCGATTGTGCCGGTCAAGCGCCGGTTCATTTCTTCGGGGTACGGCAGCCATCGGTCGTTAGTCCGCAGGCCTGCCTCCACGTGACCCACCGGAATCTGCGCATAAAAAGCGGCGAGCGCAGCCGAAGTGCTGGTAGTGGTGTCGCCGTGGACCAAGACGACGTCGGGGCGCGCCTGCGCGAGGACCGGTTCCATGCCCTCGAGCACACGCGTGGTAATCTGCGTGAGAGTCTGGTCGTCGGTCATGATATTCAAATCGTAGTCCGGCTCTATCGCGAAGAGCTCGAGTAAGTCGTCGAGCATCTGCCGGTGCTGAGCGGTCACGCATACCAAATCGTCGATGGCTTGCTCGGCGCGCAGGGCGTGTACGACGGGAGCCATCTTGATCGTATCGGGTCGCGTCCCGAACACGGTCATGACGCGCAACTTGTTTTGATTCATCTATAGCGTATGGCGGAAGACGTGGGTGAACTCGCCCGAAAGCGCGAGCGCGACGAAGCCCAGCACGAAGCAGACTGCATAGATCAGCAGCACGGCTTGGCGCACGTTCAGTCCGAAGCGAAAGATCAGTTGGTGATGAAAATGCCCGCGATCTGCCTCGGTGATGGCCTTACCCGCGCTTGCGCGCCGCACGATTGCAGCAGCCGTATCGAGTATCGGCAACGCCAGCACGACAACTGGGACAACGATGGAAATCGCTATTGCCGTCTTGCTCGCGCCGATGATCGATACGGTTGCAAAAACGTATCCGATGAAGAGCGACCCCGCATCGCCGAGGAAGATCTTCGCCGGGTTGAAGTTGTACGGCAGAAAGCCGAGCGCTGAGCCGGCGAGCGCGATGACCACCAGCGCGACCACCGGATTTGCGTGGACAACCGAGATTGTGAAGAGAAACAGGCACGAGATCAGCGTGAACCCGGAGAGCAGCCCGTCGAGCCCGTCGATGAAGTTGATCGCGTTCATCATGGCGACGTACCAGAACAGCGTGAGCGGAATCGACAACCAAAACGGAAAGTCGATCCAGTTAGTGTGCGGGTTGTGATCGAACGGATTCGTTATGCCCGGAATCAGGAATCCGTAGAGCATTGAGACGAGCGCCACAACGATCTGCGCGAGAAACTTGTTGCGCGGACGCATCTGCATGATGTCGTCCCAGAGGCCCACGGCTAGAATCAACATCCCGCCGAAGAGCAGGCCGACCAGGCGATGCACGTTGTCGAACTGATCCGCGATGGCGTTGACCTTTTGATGGAGGTCCAAGTGCGCAATCGACGGGTAGAGCGCATAGGGTGAGCTCAGGGCGAATCCGAGCACGGCGAAAAGCGCGAACGCAAAGCCGAAGAAGACCGCGAGGCCGCCAATCCGAGGGGTGGGGACGTCGTGCACGCGACGCTCCTCATTCGTCGCGTCGATGATCTGGAGATGCGTCGCGAGCCGAATGATCAGCGGCGTCGCACATGCGGCCACGGTCGCCGCAATCACGAAAGTCAAGAAGTAGATCAGCGCGGCCGTCACGAGCGTGCGCCTTCGAGTGAAGCAAAGGGTACGAGCGCGACGCCGGCTTCGGCGAGCAGTTCGCTCCCGACCGGGTCAGGGTAAGGCTGATCGTAGACGATCTTCACAACGCCGGCGCTAATGAGCAGCTTCGAGCAATTGACGCACGGCTGGTGCGTACAATATGCAATCGCACCTTGCAGCCCCACGCCGTGCAGCGCGCCCTGCACGATCGCGTTGGCTTCGGCGTGCGTCGCGCGCTGGCAATGGTCGTTGACCACAATGCAGCCGGCCTCGGTACAATGCGCCACGCTGCGCGGCGCGCCGTTGTAACCCGTAGTGAGAATGCGATGATCGCGCACGAGCACAGCTCCAACCGATGCGCGAGGGCATGTGGCCCGCGTCGCCACCGTGTGTGCGATCTCCATAAAATACTCATCCCAGCCCGGGCGCGCGCTCATCGGTTCCTCGCGCGCACCGCATCGGGTACGGAGGTGAGGCTGCCGAACATGCGATCTCCGGCGTCGCCCAAGCCCGGCACGATATAGGCATGATCGTTGAGGCCTGCATCCAGCGCGGCCGTCACGATAGACGCGGTTGGATGTGCCGCATGTATGCAGCGCACGCCCTCGGGCGCCGCGATCACACAGACGAAGGTCAGCAGGCGCGCGCCGCGCTCCACGAGCGCGTCGAGTGCCGCGACGCCCGAATGTCCGGTCGCAAGCATCGGATCGAGGACGAACACGTGACGATCTTCAAGTTGCGGCGGCACGTTGGCGTAATACGGAATGGGACGCAGCGACTCGGGATCGCGATAAAATCCGAGGTGCGCGACGACGGCGTCGTCGATCACGCTGAGAAAGCCGGGCAAAAGGCCGAGGCCGGCGCGCAGAACGGGAGCGACGACCGGGCGCGTTGCAATGCGTTGCGCGTTCGTTTCGATCAGCGGCGTCGTGATGCGTTCGTCACGCAGCGGCAGCGATCGTGTCGCTTCATACGCGAGAAAAACGCCAAGCTCTTCGATCAGCGCGCGAAACACGGGTGTCGGTGTCGAACGGTCGCGCAGGCGCGCGAGACGATCGGCGACGGCCGGATGATCGACGAGGTGGAGGCTTTGGCTCCCGGGCATGCAAGTCCGGTTTGTTATGCGTGCGCGCGATACCTGGGTGCTGCTCGCGACCATTGTCGGCTCAAGTCTTGCGTTCATCGATGGAGCGGTCGTTTCACTCGCGCTTCCCGCGATTCAACGAGAATTCCGCGCGAGCGCAGGCGACGTCGCATGGATCGTCGAGCTGTACACGTTGGTGCTTGGCGCGCTGATGCTCCTCGGCGGCGCGCTCGGCGATCGCTACGGACGCAAGCGCGTCTTTATCCTGGGAACAGCGCTCTTTGCGGTTGGCTCGATTGGCTGCGCATTCGCGTGGTCGATTCCCTCGATGCTTTTCTCGCGCACATTCCAAGGCATAGGAGGGATGCTCTGTGTTCCCGCAAGCCTTGCCATTCTCGGCGACCACTTTTCGGGTGACGCGCGCGGACGCGCGATCGCCGCGTGGTCGGCCTTCGGTTCGTTGACTTCACTGCTCGGGCCGGCGCTCGGCGGCGTTCTCATCGACACGTTCGGATGGCGCTCCGTCTTTTGGATCAACGTGCCGCTCGCAGCGTTTGTGATTGTCGTCGCAATGCGTCACGTGATCGAAAGCCGCGACGATGAAGCGCCGCAGCGCCTCGATTGGCTTGGTGCAGCGCTAGGAACCGCGGGCCTCGGCGCAATGACGTACGGTACGATTCTCGCAAGCACTGCCGGATGGGGCGTGTTCGCTGTTGACGCATCGGTATTCGGGGGTGCCGCGTTGCTCGTGGTGTTCGCTATTCACGAGCGCCGCACACGCGAACCGCTGGTCCCGCCCGATATCTTTCGATCGCGCACCTTTGCGGTCGTCAATCTCTCGACGCTTTTTTTATACGGCGCTTTGAGCGCGACGCTCTACGAGCTGCCGTTCGTGATGATTCAAGCCCACGGCTATTCCGCGCTGCAAGCGGCGCTCGGTTTGCTGCCGTTTGGCATTAGCATCATCGTGCTCGCGCGCTTTGCACCGGGGTTTGCCAAGCGGTTCGGCGTGCGCAACGTGTTGACCGTCGGGCCGGCAATTGTGG
>Ga0302180_10004245_pt1 | contig 10650 bp, 8 predicted proteins | sample I_Palsa_E3_2_FD_200575 | JGI IMG/M metagenome (GOLD analysis project Ga0302180, IMG submission 200575) | Peat permafrost microbial communities from Stordalen Mire near Abisko, Sweden - I_Palsa_E3_2 | ecosystem: Environmental > Terrestrial > Soil > Palsa > Peat permafrost | place: Sweden: Abisko... | reverse complement strand
CGGAAAAGTGTATCGCAACCATGGTCGACTTTTTGGTACACTCCGCCTGCTCTTCCCCCCATCCGCGGTATCTAAAGCGATGCTCTCATAGGAAAACTTGGTTGCAGCAGGCTGTCCGCCGCGGCCTAGGCGTTACACTTACTGAAGATGGCCCCTCAGATTACACGCCTGCGCCGCTGGTTCGCTTTGGGCGCCATAGTGATGGTTGCTACCGTCGGGGGAATGTATTTCTACGCGCAATGGAGCTTGCGCAAGGCGGTTCATGCAATTCCGGCGAAACTTGGCCTGGACATCCAGCAAACGGCGGAGGGCTTTTCGATTTCAAAGTCGGTCGATGGCCGCACTTTGTTCAAGGTCAGCGCCTCGAAAGCGGTTCAGTTCAAAGAAGGCGCGCGCGCGGACTTGCACAACGTCAAGATTGTCATTTATGGCAGGGACGCCAGCCGCTTCGACCAGATCACGGGCGACGATTTCGAACTCGATCCCGGGTCAGGCAACGTGAACGCGAAGGGCAAGGTGCTGATCGATCTGGAATCGAATCCCGAAGGCATTAAGCATGCGGACCAGTCGCCTCCGGCGGAGATGAAAGAGCCGATTCATCTTGAAACCAACGGCCTCATCTTCAATAAAAATACGGGAGACGCGTCTGCCAGCGGAAAAGTGGTGTTTCGGACTTCGCAGGCCTTCGGTTCAGCGGTAGGCATTAACTATGTCGCGAAGACCGGGACGATGGATTTGCTGTCAGCAGTCGATATGACGGTCAACCGGCCGCAGCCGGTTCACCTGAATGCGAATCATGGGGTGATTACCAAGCAGCCCCATCAGGTGTTTCTCACCAAAGTGCACATGACCCGGGCCCGGCAGGAGATGCAGTCTGAGCAGGCGACTTTCTTTCTGCGTCCGGATAACACGGTCGAACGTATCCTTGCCGAGGGCGATGTGGAGAGCGTGATTCACGGCCAGTCATCCTCGAACTCGAAGCCCTCTAACCCGAAGGCGTCCGGCTCGACGCCCGATTTGGCGACCAACTTGACAACGCCTGCTTCGGAAACGCATGAGCGGTCCGATCGCGCCGAGCTTTTCCTCACCGGCACCCGTAATCTGCTCACCGCGGCCATCCTAACGGGCAATGTCCAACTCGATTCTCTGGGAGCGCAGCCTGCCCATGGCGTCGCGGGCAAGGTGACGCTCAACTTCGTGGGAGAGCAGATACTGAAGACAGTGCACGCCGAGGATGGAGTCCAGCTGTCGCAAAAGAATCGCAGCGCCGGGCTTGGGCTGGCCTCGTCGGCTTCATCGCCTGGATCTTCATCGCCTGCGACGGGCAAGGGAGGCACACAAGATATCGACATGACGGCGCCGGTGATGGACTTCATCGTCAAGGACGGCCGTCTGCTCGACCGCGCCGATACGAGCGGGCCTCCGCAGATTGTGATTACGCAGCCTGACTCGAATCAGAAGACGGTGGTGACGGCTGGTAAGTTCACGGCGCGATTCAACGACAAGAATCGGATTTCGACGCTCCACGGAGAACCAGATGCGAGGATCGTCAGCGGCGTGCTCGACGCTGGCAAGGTTGCCCCGTCCAAGGCTGGCGCGCCGCCACCGACCAATCGCGTATCGACCAGCCGGATGCTTGACGCCGTTTTTCTGCCCGAAGGTGGCGTCTCCTCAATTACGCAGTCTGGAGCGCTTACCTACGTCGATGGCATGCAAAAGGCGTGGGCTCAACGGGGCGAATACACGGCCTCCGATCAAATGCTGGTGCTCAATGGGTCGCCTCGTGTCGTCGACGGCGGCATGACGACCACGGCGCAGATCGTTCGTATGAATCGGGCGACCGGCGATGCCTATGCCGAAGGCAATGTCAAAAGCACATATTCTGATCTGAAGGCGCAGCCGGATGGCGCTATGCTCGCATCTTCGGACCCGATTCACGTGACCAGCCGCAGCATGACTGGGCGTCGTTCCTCGGCGATTGCGGTGTATACGGGCGACGCCCGGTTGTGGCAAAACGCGAACATCGTCGAGGCTCCGGTTCTGCAATTTGACCGCGACCATCGGTCGCTCGTGGCGCACGGCGCAGATGAGGGTGCTGCTCCATCGAGTTTGGCTCAAGCGGTTTCGACCGTGCTGGTGCAGGTCGACAAGACCGGGAAGGTGACGCCGGTCCATGTCACCTCGGCGCGCCTCAACTACGCCGATGCGGAGCGCAAAGTTTTCCTCGACGGCGGCGTAACCGCGAAAACATCCGACACAACCATGACCTCTGAGCGGATGACAGTCTATCTCTTGCCGCGGGATCAGTCGAAAGCTGGCGCAAACCCGGCGATGCCGGGACAAGTTGACCACATTGTGGCCGAAGAGAGGATTGTGATTACGCAGCCGACCCGCCATGCCAATGGAGAACGCCTGGTTTACACGGCAGCGGACGACAGGTATGTGCTGACGGGTGGGTCACCGAGCGAACCTCCCAGCATTTTTGATGCCGAACGGGGCAAAATTACCGGCGATTCGTTGACTTTCTTTAGACGCGATGATAGGGTGCTGGTGGAAGGGCGAGAAACCTCCCCGACGATCACCCGGACGCAAGTGGCACGATAAATGCATACGCTGGCCACCGACGAAATTGGCAAGTCCTATCGTGGCCGACGCGTAGTAAATGGGGTTAGCCTTCAAGTTCTGCAAGGCGAGGTGGTAGGCCTCCTCGGACCGAATGGCGCCGGAAAAACCACTTCTTTTTATTCCATCGTAGGTCTTGTTCCTCCCGACACAGGCAGGGTGCTGTACGACGACGAAGACATCACTGGGGTTCCCATGTACATACGGGCTCGCCAGTACGGCATCAGCTATCTCCCTCAGGAAGCGTCGGTTTTCAGGAAGCTGACGGTTGAGGAGAACATTCTCGCCGTTCTCGAAGTGCAGCCGATTTCGTGGCATGAGCGCCGGGAAAAGGCGGAGAAGCTCATTGATCAGCTGGGGCTGGAACATATACGGCAGAATCGCGGGTATGCGTTGTCGGGAGGTGAGCGGCGGCGCGTGGAGATTGCGCGATCGCTGTGTATCAATCCGACTTTCATATTGCTTGACGAGCCGTTTTCGGGAATTGATCCGATAGCGGTTTTGGATTTGCAGAAGATTATTTCTGACCTGAGGGCAAGCGGCATCGGGATTCTGATCACTGACCATAACGTCCGGGAGACGTTGTCGGTGACAGACCGGGCGTACATCATTAATGAAGGCCGGATCTTCCGCTCGGGGACGCCGGAGGAGTTAGGCAGCGATTCGGAAGTACGGCGTGTTTATCTGGGTGAGAGCTTCTCACTTGTTTGATTGGCTCTCTGGTTACCAAGGCGTGGGCACATTGACCTTTCGTGTCCAGACGATCTACCTAGGTGCATGAGAAGCTTATTTTTCCACAGTTTAGACACCGGAGAAACTTTTTCCGGTGGGTGGAGAACGATAGAATTTTTTGGGAGAGATGGTGCTTCTTCAGCACAAACTGAACGTGAAGTTGTCCCAGCGGCAGATATTGACGCCGGGCCTCGTGCAAATGGTGTCCGTGCTCGCGCTCAACAAGCTCGAACTGAAGGACATGATTAATGCCGAGATGGTCGAGAATCCGGTGCTGGAAGAACTGGAAGATGCGGTGCCGTTGCTCGACGATGTCGGACGGCAGGAGGAAGAGCGCGACCGTTTAGCAGCGAAGGCGACCACAACCGAAGAGGGTCCGACCGTCGCAGATGAGAAAAAGGATCCGTTCGAAGAAATTGATTTTGGCTCGTTCTTCCAGGAGTATCTGGATCCCGGTTATCGCAGTTCGGGAGAGATGGAAGAGATCGAAAAACCTTCATTCGAGAACTTCCTCTCGAAGCCGGGGAATCTGAGCGATCACCTGTTATGGCAACTGGGCGCGATTTCCGTTCGTCCTTCGGTGCACCAGGCCGCTGAGCTCATCATTGGAAATCTGAACGAAGAAGGTTACCTGATCGCAAGCGACGAAGAATTGCTCGGAATCGCTCCCGTCGCGGCGCCGGAAGTCGATGCGCAAGTAGCCGCCAAAATCGTCGGTGAGGCGGAGGCGCTTGGGCTCGCGGTTCCGGAAGATGCTGCGGTGAACTCTGGCGGCGAAGGTTCTTCCTATCTGGATGCCTCGTCTTCCGCCACCGGTTTCGTCGCAAACGATTTCGTCACACGAGATGCCTCCATTTCAGAGTTGACTGCGGACGCCGCAACCGAATCTTTTGCCAGTTTCAATCTGCAGGCTGCCGAGGAAGCACATATTCAGCCGGAGATCGCATCAGAGCCCGGTATTGTCGAGACCAGTCACCCCGGCCTAGCGAGCAACGGGATCAGTGCCACAGCCACCGGGACGGCGACCGCGCCAGCCCGGATCTCGAATATCAACTTCAGTCTCAGTGATGTGCACGAAGCGCTCGAGGTTGTACGCCAGTTCGATCCGCAGGGTATCGCGTGCCGCGACCTTCGCGAATGCCTGCTTTATCAACTGCGCTACCATCTGGAGCAGTTGCAACTGCACCGGAACGGCAACGCGCTGAACGAGCAGGTGGTTAATGACGCAATCGCCGTTGTCGGTCAGCATCTGCGGGCGGTGACCTTGAAGCAGTTTAAGGAAATCGCGCGCACCATGGGGCGTCCGGTCGAGGCCGTGCAAGCGGCTCTCGAATATGTGCGAACGCTCGATCCCCGACCCGGCTTGCGCTACAACAAAGTTCCGACGCGGCTGATAGAGCCCGATGTCGCATTCGTAAAGCATGGCGACGAGTGGCTGGTGGTGATGAATGACGAAGACATGCCGCAGTTGCGTCTGAATCCCGCATACAAGCGCCTGCTTACTCGGGACGGGAATGATCGCGACACGCGAAACTATGTCAAAGATCGTTACAAGTCCGCCATACAGCTGATCAAGAACATCGAGCAGCGCAAGCAGACGATCGCCAAGGTCTGCTATTCGATTGTCGCCCGGCAGCAGGATTTTCTGGAGCGTGGAATCGATCAGCTGAAGCCGATGATGATCAAGGAAGTTGCCGAAGAGATTGGCGTGCATCCTTCGACCGTCAGCCGCGCGGTCGCAAACAAGTACGTTCATACGCCGCAGGGCGTTTTCGAGTTGCGGTATTTCTTCTCCGAAAGCGTGCAGGGGCCCGAGGGCGGTGGCACTTCGCTGCTGATTTTGAAACGCCGCGTAAAGAAGCTGATTGAAGAAGAAGATCCAAGCCGTCCGCTGACTGACGAACAGATCACCCGCATTCTGCAATCGCAAGGTATCCAGGTCACTCGCCGAACCGTCGCAAAGTATCGGGAAGATATGAAAATTCCGAGCACCCATCAGAGAAGAGTCAAGAAATAAGGGTTTCAAACTTTCAGAGTTTCAAGGTTTCACCCCGGAATCTCTCAGCCTTGAAAGTCTGAAATCTTGAAACATTGAAACCTTCCTTTGAGGTTCCCCGATGAACGTGGAATATACCGCGAGAAAGTACGAACTCACTCCGAACGTCCGCAAGGAAGTTGAGACCGGCCTTAATAAAATTCGCAAGATTCTCGGTGACCGATTCCAGACCAAGGTGATTCTGGCGGTCGAAAAGCGCCGCCACAAAGCGGAAATTACGATCAACCCTCCGAACGGCCCAATTGTTGGGCTGGCCCAGACCACCGACATGGTATCGGCCGTGAGCGAGGCTCTCGATCATTTGCAGAAGCAGGCTCTCAAATACAAGACGAAGTGGCTGAGCAAGAAGCGTAAGGCGGTCAAGAAATTTGATGGCCAGTCATTGGAAGATCATATCGAGGCATCCGTCGGGTTGGTGGAGAGCGCTACCGTCTCAGTTCTCGTGCACAAATTTCCATCGGTAGCGCGAACCACTGAAGTGCATCTGGTGCACTCCCAGGACGCCGTGGCGCTTCGTCCGATGACTCTGGAGGAGGCGATCAAAGAGGCGCACTTCCGCGATCGCGATGTTTTCGTGTTTCGCGACCCCAAGGGGAAGTTGATGATCTTGCACCGGACGCGTGAAGGCAAAATGGAATTGATCGAAGCACCGTAGGTCTCGGGCTATCTCTCTCGGCAAAAACTTGAGATTGTCATCCGGAAAAATGGACCGACGACCGCCGCGTCTGCTGACGAAGGAGAAACGCAACACACCTCCGACGGCTACAATAAGGCTTGCCTGGCGCACTTTCGTAATCCTCGATGTGGAAAACTTAGGGGTATTCCCCCCTTGCGCAGTCGCTGGTTTCATGAGTAACATCAAGGTGTTCCCAATGGCCATGCTTCCAGGCTGGCTGTTTGCGCCAAGCAGTAACCCGGGCGCCGAGATAGTTGAATAACGACAGTTTGAACAACGTCAGTTTGATATCGACGGCTTTAGCATCGTTCTCGAGTGCCATCCAGCCGATATCGGGTTTGGTCTGCCGGTAGCAGGTGTGCGGTTTGCCCGCGTTTTTGCACACTTTTTATCTTACCGACCAAAAGAGGAAGACAAAACAGTCAGGCCTGCGATGCAGGCTGGGGTATTAACTTCAGAGATTAAATTCAAGGATTAACAAGAGAAAACTATGAATGCAGGACCCGGACATTCCTCCGCAGGCGGAGGAAAGCACAAACGGCGCCGTGGACGGCGGCCGCCGAGAAGAGGCGCGGGTGGTGCGATGGGACGCGACCGCCAGGAGCATCAGGGGATCTTTACCGCGCCCATGGATCACAGCTACCGCGCCAATTTGGGCGGCGACAACGGCAACAACCGTGGACCGAGACGGCCCGGTTTTTCGGCATCATTTCCGGTGGTCGATCCTGAACCTCTACCAGTTCCGCGGCAAGATGCGGCTTCGCGTGTTTTCGCGTTTGTTGAGGACCTGTTCTTCCTGAGCAAGATTCAGGACACAGGCCGCAAGATGAACGTGAAGGTGGAGTTTGTAAAAAACGAAAAGGAACTCGCCGAGAAGATGAAAAGCAACGGCGTCGAACACCCTTCCTTGATTATCTTCGACCTGAACAATGCCAATGCCAAGCCCTTGACGCTCATCCCGAAATTGAAAAGCAAACTGAAGAAAGGAACGTCAATCATCGGGTTCCTCTCGCACGTGCAGGGCGACCTGAAACAAAAAGCGCACGAAGTGGGTTGTGACATGGTATTGCCGCGCTCAGCGTTTTCGCAGAATCTGCCGCAATTGCTGCGCCGGCATGGCGCCATTGAGCCCGAGTCAGGCGCGGCCGACTAAGCTCGAGTTTCGTTGACTTCGTTGCGCCAGGGCATGACGAGACCGGGGGTCGTTCAAGCCTTTCCAGGTGATGCAGTTTGAAGAAAAGTTTTCCCGCGCGACCCTGATACAATTTCGCCGTGTTCTCTCATAAATTTCTGATCACGACGATGGCTTTCGGAACTGCCGCATTAGCCTTCGCCCAGCCGCCCGCGGCGAACCAGCAGCCTCCGGTGAAAGTGAATGTCCTGAACGTCTGCAAACCTTCGACGGAGGAGCAGAAGGAACTGTCGTCGGCGCTGGCCAGGATACCGTCGAAGCCGGGGTTCGCCACCGATTTTGAAGTCGCTCGCGGCCATTCCACGCTCGATTCGAGCACTCCGATCCCAGGCATGGAGACTCTGCCTCCAGGTGCGATCTCGGCAGCGGACTGGGTTCGGATTCGACGAGAATTTCCAAACGTCAGCCCTTTCAGCAACGTGCAATATTCGTTCAGCGTCGATGCAAGGAATATGGTGGAGACGCTGGTGTTGCGGGTGCGCGATCCAAAAGATCTCATGCAGGTTTCAATCGAGGATAGCGCTTCCGCGGTGACTTCGGCGAGCGCGATGTTGTCTACCAGCACACCGATTTCGCGGGTTCGCCTGGAGCGCTTTGGAAAGCCTTCGGTGGCGCTGGCTCGCTGCTCCGGAAATGAGGGTGGTCCGGCGACAGATCAGAGCGCATACGAACCGATCCTCCAGAGCGCTTCTTCGATCATGCAGCGTTATCGCGATGCTTTGGGCGCGCGCAAGATGGTGCCGCAGGAACTGGCGCATCTCGGTGTAGCGTCCACCCGGGCTTCGGCCGATGGTGATGCGAAAAGCAAGCGATGAAGCGAAATTCTGTTTTGGGAATCTATTGACTAACACAGTTTTTCTAACCTATGGACATACGCAATGTCGTGATCATCGGCTCGGGATGCGCCGGCCACACAGCCGCCCTTTACACTGCGCGCGCCAATCTCAAACCGCTGGTTATCGAAGGCCACGAACCGGGCGGACAGTTGGGCATGACCACGCTGGTAGAAAATTTCCCCGGTTTTCCCGAAGGCATTCAGGGCCCGGAACTGGTGGAGAACATGCGCAAGCAAGCTACGCGCTTCGGAGCCGAATATCGCATCGGACATCTGGCCAAAGCCGATTTGAGCAAGCAGCCGCTTGAGCTGAGCGTCGGCAAACATATCATTCAGACTCGAACCCTCATCATCGCCAGCGGAGCAGCCGCGCGCTGGCTGGGCTTGCCGAACGAGCACGCCCTGATCGGCCACGGCGTTTCTTCGTGCGCAACCTGCGATGGCTTCTTTTTTTCCGGCAAGGAAATCGCGGTGATCGGCGGGGGGGATTCGGCCATGGAAGAAGCAACTTTTTTGACGCGCTTTGCCAGCAAAGTGACGCTCATCCATCGACGCGATCAGTTCCGCGCTTCGAAGATCATGCTGGATCGCGCTCGAGCCAATCCCAAGGTAGAGTTTCTTACCGACACTGTGGTCGATGATGTCCTCGATGTCGGCAAGAAAGAGGTCACGTCCTTGCGTCTGCGCAATCTGAAGAGCGGCGAAAGCTGGGAGTTTCCGACGAGCGCGATGTTTCTTGGGATCGGCCACATCCCGAACGCAAAGGTGTTTGAAGGGCAACTTGAAACCGATGCGGACGGCTACATCGTCACCCATAAAAATGTCTTCACCAGAGTGTCCGGAGTCTTTGCCTGCGGCGACGTGCAAGATCGCCGCTACCGCCAAGCCATCACTGCTGCCGGCTCCGGCTGCATGGCCGCACTGGAAGTGGAAAAATATTTGGAAGAAGAAGGGCACTGAGAGCCAGATCGGGCGTTAGGCCTCAGGTCCCAAGCGGGGCTTCTCGGAGCTAGCACCTGGCAGCTGAGACCTCGTCTCAAGTTTGTGGATCATAGTCTGCGGCAACCGAATCTATAGCGATAGTAATCCTAAAAATCCTGAGGTGCCAATAATGAAATATCGGCTGTTGGGACGGAGTGGCCTGCGAGTTTCTGAAGTGTCGCTTGGCGCCATGACTTTCGGAGAAGATTGGGGCTGGGGGACGGCCAAGGACGAAGCGCGCAAGATTTATGAGGCCTATCGCGAGGCGGGCGGAAATTTCGTCGATACCGCCAACGTGTATACCAATGGCACCAGCGAAGATTTCGTCGGGGAGTTCATTCGCGATCACCGGCAATCGGTGGTGCTGGCCACCAAATACACCAATGCCATGCCGGGAAACGATCCGAACGCGGCTGGCAATCATCGCAAGAGCATGGTGCAGGCGCTCGAAGCCTCCCTGCGACGTTTGAAAACCGATTACATCGACCTTTATTGGCTGCATATCTGGGATCAAATGACTCCGGTCGAAGAAATCATGCGGGCCTTCGACGATCTGGTAAGCCAGGGCAAGGTTCTCTACATAGGTGTCTCGGATGCCCCGGCCTGGTGGATCGCGCAGGCTAACACGCTGGCCGATCTGCGGGGATGGACGCAATTTGTTGGGCTGCAGATTGAATACTCGCTGATCGAGCGCTCGGTCGAACGTGAACTCATTCCGATGGCGAAGGCATTCAAGCTGGGCCTCGTCGCGTGGTCGCCTCTTGCTGGCGGCCTGTTGAGCGGCAAGTATCATTCCGGCGGTGCGGGGGATGGCCGGTACTCGAGCGAAATGGCCAAGGCATTCCAGCGCACCGGAGAGCCTATTGATCGAATCGTCGCCGCGGTCAAGAAAGTCGGCCAGGAGGTGAGTCGTTCGCCTGCGCAGGTTGCTCTGGCATGGCTGCGGTATCGTGACATTCCGGTGATGCCAATCGTCGGCGCGCGGCGTTTGTCACAACTCGAAGATAACCTCGCCAGTCTCGAACTCGAACTGACGCCCGGCCAGGTCTCATGGCTCGATCAGGCGAGTGCCATCGAAATGGGCTTTCCGCATGACTTTTACGAGAACGAGATGGTAAGGACGATTGCTTACGGAGGATTGCGCGACAAGATTCTGGCGGCTTGAGTGATGCGGCCGATCGGACTCTGGTGGCGTGGTGCCACGCGATCGAGGATTCGCTTTCGGGCGGATGGATTCAGGGTTTCGCAGGCCGTCCGGAGGACCAGTCGCGGCGCGGTCTGCCGGATCTTCATCAGGTAGGGCACGGTGCGTTTTGGATCGGCTTTGGCGGCTTCCCGCAAGAGCCAACCCAGTCCTTTCTGTACCATGTCATCATCGTCATTCAACAGTTGATTCGAAAGCCGCGCGACCTCTTGCGCAAAACGCCCCGCGCGCCTTCCGCGTATGAGCGCGACGCAGGCGGCACGCCTCCGCCAGCGATTCGACGACTCTGCCCACTCGAAGACGTCGCGAACACGGATGGGGCTAACGACAAGCATTGGCGCCAGCACATCGT
>Ga0302180_10004244_pt1 | contig 10651 bp, 10 predicted proteins | sample I_Palsa_E3_2_FD_200575 | JGI IMG/M metagenome (GOLD analysis project Ga0302180, IMG submission 200575) | Peat permafrost microbial communities from Stordalen Mire near Abisko, Sweden - I_Palsa_E3_2 | ecosystem: Environmental > Terrestrial > Soil > Palsa > Peat permafrost | place: Sweden... | reverse complement strand
CGCTGGGCCAAGCCTTCAACGATGGCGGTCTTGCCCACGCCCGGTTCGCCGATGAGCACGGGATTATTTTTCGTGCGGCGGGAGAGAACCTGGACTACACGGCGAATCTCTTCGTCGCGGCCGATGACCGGGTCGAGTTTGCCGCGGCGGGCCTGCTCGGTTAAGTCGCGGGCATAGCGTTCGAGCGCCTGGTATTTCGCTTCGGGATTCTGGTCGGTCACCTTTTGCGAGCCGCGGATGGCGGTCAGGGCTTTGAGAATCGCGTCGTGCGTGGCGCCGTGGCGCGCGAGAATCTGCTGGGCCGCATCCTGTTTGAGGTGCGTGATGGCGAGCAGCAGGTGCTCGGTGGAGACATACTCATCCTTGAAGTTGGCAGCCTCTTTGAAGGCTTGCTCCAGCAGCTTGTTGGCGGCGTTCGACAGCGTGGCCTGCGTCGCTTCTCCGGAAACTTTTGGGAGTTTCTCGATGTCACGGTAGAGATCGCTGAGAACCGCTTGCGGGCCGATGCCGATCTTTTCGAGCACAGGGGAAACGATGCCCTCTTTGTCTTCGAGAAGGGCGGCGAGAAGGTGAATCGGTAGAAACTCTGGATTGCCGTGTTCCGAAGCAACGTCATTCGCGCGCTGGACCGCTTCCTGCGCTTTTACGGTGAATTTATCCCAACGGATGGGCATGGGGAACTCCAGTTTCTAGTTTTCAGTTTTTGGTTTCCAGTTGCAAGCGTGGCGGCGCGGACGCCGTCGCTACAACAAAACGGGAGGGCAGCCAGTTTCTGCCGCCTCCCGTTGATTGTAGACTGTCGAGCTTCGCTCGACGACCGGGTCAGAGACTCGGTTCCCACAAGCAGTTCTCCTATACAAAGACTGCCTCTTATGCGGCTTTGCTGGGCCCTTTGACTTCGAGGGTCTTCTCGTTTTCCACCTTGGGGCCGCCCACATTGACCTTGATCTGCTTGGGTTTGGCTTCGGCCTTTTTGGGCAGAGCGATCTTCAACACGCCTTTGTCGTAGTTCGCCGAAACTTTCTCGGAATCTACTGTGGTGGGCAGGGTGAAGGTGCGGGTGAAGCTGCCGTACTGGCGCTCCACACGGCGGTAGTTCTCTTCTTTCTCTTCCTTCTCAATCTTGCGATCGCCGTGCACGGTGAGGGTGTTGTTCTCGAGGCGCACGTCAATTTCCTTCTCGTCGATGCCCGGGACTTCGATCTTCAACGTGACGTTGTGCTCGTCTTCGTAGACATCGACGGCGGGGGCAAAGCTTGAGGTGGTAAGGGACTCATCCCTGCCGGCGTCGTTGAAGGACTCGCGGAACAAGCGGTTCATGCGTTGCAGGGTGGAAAACTCACGGAAAGGCTCAAAACGGGTAAGTACGGTCATGGCAATAATCTCCTTCGGTGCTGGTTTCTTAGGAATTCGGCAGTGCCGTTCAGAAACTTAGATGTCTATTAACCACAAAAGAAGCATAAAATATGAGTGTATCATTATAAAGCCGTATATATTGCTTATTTTCATTGGCTTACAATGGCTACGATGCACTTCAGGTAGGCAGTTTCAGGGATGTTTAGGAGAATGGGGTGGTCTTTTGCTTGTCCGCGAACCTCGGCCAAGCGTAGGGTGCGGCGAGCGTCGCGGGCGGCATCGGCCAGCATTTCAATGAAATCGGCCTGACCGACATGGTAGGAGCAAGAACAGGTGATCAGGATGCCGCCGGGGCGGAGCATCTTCAGGGCGCGCAGGTTGAGTTCTTTATAACCGCGGAGGGCGGCATCAAGGTCGCGCTTGGTCTTGGCGAAGGCGGGCGGATCGAGAACGATGGTGTCGTAGCGCTGGCCGGAGGAGGCGTAGTCTTTGAGCAGATCGAAGGCATTGGCTTCGATCCACTCGATATCAGGTTGGCTCAGGTCGCGGTGGTTCAGCGCAGCGTTCCGGTCCGCGACTTCGAGCGCGGGCCGTGAGCTGTCGACGCCGGTGACGCGCGAGCAGCGTGGGGCGAGGTGGAGCGCAAAGCCTCCTTGGTAGCAAAAGACATCGAGGGCTTCGCCGTGGGCGTATTGAGCAGCTGCGGCATAATTCTCGCGCTGGTCGAGAAAGGCTCCGGTCTTCTGGCCTTCGAGCGCGTCGAAGTGGAACTGGATGCCGTTCATGGTGAAAATCGTGGAGCCCTTTGTGCCGCTCACCAGACCGGATGGGCGCGGCGGTAGATCTTCGAGTTGGCGTACCCGCGGGTCCACACGCTCGACGATGGCAGCCGGTTGGAGGCGCTCGGTCAGCTCAGAAATCAAGGCCTCACGCACGGTCTCCGCATCCATGGCCTGTGTAAGGATTTGCATTGAGAGGATGTCGTTGTAGCGGTCGACGATCAGGCCAGGGAGGAAATCGCCCTCGCTGAAGACCATGCGAAAGGCGTTAGTGTCGTGGATGATCGGCCCGCGATAGGCGATAGCATCGGCGATGCGCTGCCGAAGCAGCGCCGGGAAGTCGGCGACAGGCTCATGCGAGATCAGGCGGATAGCGATTTGCGACGAGCTGGAATAGAGCGCGCTGCCGAGGGTCTGGCCGCGATGATCCACAACGCTGACTAGCGAGCCCGCGGGAACGCCCTCGGCCGAAACGATGTCGGAGCGGTAGACCCAGACGTGACCATCCTTCAGGCGGGATGCGCCGCGCGGGGAAACCCTAACGGTAAGGCCGCCTGGACTGCCGGTCGTCTTAGACATGCAGCAATCTTAAGCTCACTCACTAGCTGGCGGCTTGCTCGGTGGGAACGGCGGCAGGCTTCTCAGACTTGGCAGAGGTGCGGGACTTCATCTCGTACTGGGCGGCCTCCAGGTCGATATGAAGGGAATCGAGGGCCGTCATGGGCATCTCGATGCCCCAGTTTTCCATTTCCCGTTCCGTCCAGCTTCCGTTCAGGCGGATGGCGCCGGTGATGTCTTCCGGGAAAGCGTGGCGGAAATCTCCTTCGCGAATGAGGATGTCGCCGACGAGGCGGCCGGTATGCATGTCGAAAAGACGGCGGCTGGCTTGCCCCGCGGCATTGGCGAAGCACAGGAAAACTTCTCCGGCATCGGCGAATTCCTGACGGTAATACCAGGCCTGGGGAGCATCGATTTTGGGATGATGGCGGCGTGAGCGCTTGTGCTCGGGCTCGAGAGCCTGCATTTCATTGGCGGGGTTAAAGTACAGGACGCGCTGGCAGGAATCGCATACTACGGTTTGCTGCCCGGTGCGCACATCATTGTAGATCTGCGGCCGCAGCATGACCTGGCAACCCATGCATTTGTGATCGAGTACCTCAGAGATGCCGCTGCCGCGAAACTTGGCGACGCGCTCGTAATGACGCAGTAGATCCTCGTTGACGCCGGCCCGCATCTGATCGCGCTTGGCGCGCCATTCGCTTAACTGCTTTTCATCCTCGGCAGTGCGCTCACGGGCTTCGACTTTCTCTTTTTCGATCTCGGCGGCTTCCGCCTTCAGTTCCGCCTGCGCGATTTTCACTTGCTTGTCGCGCGCGTCCGCATTCACCATCAACTCAAGGATCTTGTCTTCAGTGGCGGCGATCTCCTTTTCGGCAAACTGGATCTCGTGCAACAGCGCCTTGTATTGCTCGTTAGTTTTTACGTCAAGAGACTGGTCGCGGTACTTGGAGATCTTGCTGCGGAGATCCGTGATTGCAGTGTCGTACTTTCGGCGTGAGGCTTCGTCGGTTTTGACCGCGGCCTGGGCCTTTTCCAGTTGGGCTTTGGTGTCGGCCAGCTTGTGTTCGATAGCAGCGACGCGTTTGGGGAGTTCGGCGATTTCATCCTGCAGGCGGCGGATTTCCTTGTCCGCTTCTTGCAGGCGCAACAGGTTTTCTATTTCTGGAAGCATCCCGAGACGGCTCAGCTTTGATTCTACCACGCGGAAACGCGGCTCCGTCTTGACCGGCGAGCTGAAGCAGCCGCACGGGAGGCCTTTACGGGTGTAAACTCTTTCGTTCGCGCTGTGCGCTTTGCCTTTATTCTCGTTCCTGGAGTTTCATCGTGAAGAAGCAGATCTTACTCTCCGCTGGTTCTGCCGTTCTTGCTGTTATCTCTGGCCTGCTGGCGCCGCTTTGGGCACAATCGTCCTCACCCGTAAAACCGCTCACCATTGAAGCGATCTTCGCCCCGGGCGGTCTAACCGGACGCGGTCCAGAAAACACCGAGTGGAGTCCCGACGGCACCAAGCTTTCGTTCGTGCAGCGCGACGACGAAGGAGAACACGGCGAACTGTGGTATGTGGACACGGCCACGGGCGAGAAGAAAGTTTTGCTGAGCGCCGCCAAACTGGCCTCGCTCGCGCCGGATTACAACAAAGTGAAGGATGAGCGTGAAAGAGAGCGCCTGACACGCTATCACGTGGCAGCTTACCTGTGGGCGCCAGATTCGAAGCACCTGATTTTCGATTCCCAGGGGCAGCTCTGGCTTTTTGATCTGGCGACCAGTACGGCGGTGCAGTTTACCTCGGCGCCCGAACCCAACGTCGACCCCAAGTTCTCCCCCGATGGCAGCCATGTTTCCTACGTGCGCAAGCACAACCTTTACGTTCGGCCGTCGAGCGGTGAGGGCGAAAAGCAGCTCACCAAGGACGCGGGCGACAACCTGTTCAACGGCGACATCGATTGGGTGTATGCCGAAGAGTTGTCGGTGCGGAGCAATTATTTCTGGTCGCCCGACAGCAAGCAGATCGTCTTCCTGCACATGGACGAAACCAAGGTGCCAACCTATCCCATCACCAACTGGATTCCCACGCACCCGACGGTGGACAATGAAAAATATCCTAAAGTAGGGGATCCCAATCCTGTGGTGAAGCTGGGCGTGGTGGAGTCCGACAAGGGCAAGGTGCACTGGATTTCGCTTACGACTGATGAGGAGGCTTACATCCCGCGTTTTGGCTGGGTCCGCGATGGAGTGATCTGGGCGGAAGTGCTCAATCGCAGCGAGGACAAAATGGATTTGTATTTCATCGATGCCAAGTCGGGGAGGTCGCGAATCGTTCTGACAGAAACTGCTCCCGGCGCTTGGTTCGAATTCGATCATGCGGAGGTCCGTTTCCTGAAGTCCGCTGGCGGATTCCTGTGGCCGAGCTGGCGCGACGGGAACATGCATCTCTACTTCTACAGCTTCGATAAGCAGAACCCGATGGGAGCGGACGCAAAGCTGGAGCGGCAACTTACGCACGGCGATTTTGAGGTGCTGGGAATCGGGGGCGTGGATGAAGCAGCCGGCACGGTGTTCTTCTCTTCCAACCAGGGCGATCCCAGGCAACGCCATCTTTTCTCAGTCAAGCTGGATGGAACTGGCCTGCAGCAGCTTACGCATGATGAAGGGCTTTCCAACGGCAACTTCTCCGAAGATGGCAAGCACTACGAGCAGATATTCGTGGGTCCGATGACCGCGCCCCGGATGTCGCTGTGTGCCGTGGGCGGCGCTTGCTCTCCGGTGTGGCAGGCGCGCGATGAAATCGCGGAATATGGACTGCGGGCATCGAAGTTTCTGGAGTTCAAAGCGGACGACGGCACGACGCTTTACGGACGTTTGCTGCTTCCCCCGGACGCGCCAGCCAGCGGCAAGATTCCGCTGATCGTGTATATCTACGGTGGGCCCGCGGCGCAGACGGTACGGAAAGAACCGCCGGATGCGTTCGATGAGATTCTGGCGCGCAAAGGCTTCGCGATCTTCTCCGTGGACAATCGCGGGACACCGGGCCGCGACCGAAAGTTCCAAACCGCAATTCGCCACGAGTTCGGGGCGATCGAGTTGAAAGATCAGCTTACCGCGCTCGATCAGCTTTTCGCGCAGTACCCTCAGCTCGATAAGGACCGCATGGCGATCTGGGGATGGTCCAATGGTGGTTCGATGACTCTCTATGCCATGACGCACTCAGACCGGTTCCGCGCTGGAGTCGCTGTTGCACCCGTAACCGATCAAATCAACTACGACACTATCTACACGGAGCGTTACATGGGCCTGCTTAAGGAGGACCCGACGGGTTACGCCGAGTCCGACGTGACGAAGGGGGCCGCCAATCTGCACGGCGCGTTGTTGCTCGCCCACGGTACCGGCGACGACAACGTGCACTTCCAGAACAGCATTCAGATGATTGACGCGCTGATCAAGGCGGGCAAACAATTCCGGCTGATGATCTATCCCAACAAGACCCACAGCATCTCCGGAAGCGATGCGCGCGACCACCTGTTCCACATGATTGAAGATCACCTTGAGCGGGAGCTGAAGTAGAGGCTTTACTTGCGCTTGTCGGGTTTTCGGGACGAACTTACTCTCGTCGTGCTTTCTCTCGTCGAACCTTCTTTGCTGGAACTCTCTTTCGACGAACTCTCCGTCGACGAGCTTTCCTTGGCGGAACTGTCCTTTGACGAACCTTCCGATTTGGACTTCTCTTCTTTCTTTGAGTCTTTACCGCCGCCGTCGGAGGAGGAGGGCGCGTTGGACTTATTCGCGTAGTCGGTGACGTACCAGCCCGATCCCTTAAACTGCACGGCGGGCGCGGAAATCATCTGCTCCACCCGGCCACCGCACTCCGGACATTTCTTGACCATTCTGTCGGAATACTTCTGGATTTTCTCGAAGCGGTGACCGCACTTCTCGCACTGATACTCGTAAAGAGGCATGAGTTCTGACGCGGTTGTGAGGAAAAAGTACCTTTCACATTGATTCTAGGGGCGCGGGTTCGATGGCGTCAATTCAGGCGGCGGCACAGGTGACGAGCGACGAGTGATCCTTGAAGATTTATGGTTAAACGTCTTCCGGGAGTTGTCCCGCGAGACGCTGTGGAGCGGTGTTGCGCCAGGCCGCAGCGATTGCCCTCCGCAACGCTTCTTTGCGGACTGTCTTGAGGAACACGCTGGTAGCGCCCCGGCGTCCCCAGGCCCCCTTCACCGGAACGAACACATCGCGATAATCCTTCGAGTAGTAGTGCTGCTGCTCCGCTGTGAGCTTGACCATCCCCCAGCCTTTGGCGGGATAGCCGAGCGTGGCGAAGATCTTTCCGCACACGCGAAAATCCGGATGGTCCATGTGAACCTTCTCTGCTGTTTCAGGAAGAGCAAGGGCCAGGCGGCGAAAGTCATTGGCGGTCATGCGTGCGTTCTCCAGTAAAGATGTGCCTACGCTAACATAACGGCAGATGAGTCATTCAGGTTACGGTCGCCACGGTGGTAGACTCCGCGCATGAAAGACCGCAGCCACGAGCCCGCCCAGACTGCAGCCGTCTCGGAGAACTCCACCCCCGCCGCGGGCCCGGCTCTTTATCTGGTGGCCACGCCCATCGGCAACCTGGAAGACATCACGCTGCGGGCTGTGCGTGTATTGAAGGAAGTGGACTTAATCGCCTGCGAAGACACGCGCCAGACGCAGAAGCTGCTCAACCATTACGGCATCACGACGCGCACCATCAGCTACCACGAGCACAACGAGATGACGCGGGCGGCGGAGCTGGTGAAAGAACTGCAAGAAGGCGCGAGCATCGCGCTGGTGACCGATGCGGGCATGCCGGGGATTTCCGATCCAGGATTTCGGCTGACTTCGCTGGCGATTCGACATCATGTGCCGGTGGTGCCGATCCCCGGAGCGTCGGCGTTTCTGGCGGCGCTGGTGGCCAGCGGCCTGCCCACGGATTCGTTTCGCTTCAGCGGGTTTCTTCCAGCGAAGCGCGGCGAGCGGCGGGCGACGCTCGAGACGGTCAGGACATCGCCGCGCACGCAGGTTTTCTACGAAGCTCCGCACCGGATCGTCGAAGCGCTCACGGACGTTGTCGAGGTCATGGGAAACGCCCGGCATGTGGTAATCGCGCGCGAAGTAACCAAGCTGCACGAAGAGTTTTTGCGCGGGCGAGCTGGCGAGGTTCTGGAGACGTTGAAGGCGCGGGACGGAGTGAAAGGCGAGATCACGCTGCTGATCGGCAAAGCTGAGGAAACGGCTGCCGCGATGCCCGGGGTCCCCGTTCGTCAGAGGGTGGAGCAGATCATGGCCGAAGAGAAGATCGACGAGAAAGCCGCGCTGAAGAAAGTGGCGAAAGAGCGGGGGATCTCGAAGAGCGAAGCGTACCGGGAGCTGCAGAGGAGCAAGTGACCATGCGCGCAGGACTCACTTCCCCGCCAACTCCCGCTTCACCGCCTCGCTGACCATCTTCCCATCTACGCGCATACCAGCGGCGGAGAAGCGGCCCATGGCCTGCTTCATCACCGTGCCCATGTCTTTCATGGTGGGCGCACCCATCTCGGCGATCACGGCTCTCACTCCGGCGACCACTTCGGCCTCACCGGTCGCTTTGGGCAAATAGGTTTCGATCAGCACGATCTCGGCGGCTTCTTTGTCGGCCATTTCCTGTCGTCCGCCCTTGGTGAATTGCTCGACGGATTCTTTGCGCTGCTTGATCAGCGTGGTCAGCACGGCCTGCGACTCTTTGTCATCGAGCGGCGCCATCTTCTCGATCTGGCGATTCTGGAGCGCGCTCTTCACCATGCGCAGTGTGGAAAGCCGCTGCTCCTCGCGCGCCTTCATAGCGGCGGTGATGTCTTTCTGGATTTGTTCGACGAGGCTCATGAGGGAATTATAGACGCTGGGACTATAGACACTGGAGAAGCCGACGCTGCGTGGTGACAGAGCATCACGGCACGAGGCTCGCGGTTCCAGTAGACTTGTAAACTATTCCAATCGTAAGGGTCTTCAGCGATGCTGCACAAGAACCGTCTTTTTACTCCCGGGCCGACGCCGCTGCTGCCGGCGGCACAAACGGCTATGGCTTCATTTACGGCGCACCACCGCACTGCCGATTTCAGGGCGCTGTTCCAACGCGTGCTCGCGGACATGAAGGAATTCATCGGCACGCAAAACGACGTTCTGGTGCTGGCTTGCTCGGGTACGGGCGTGATGGAGGCGTCGGTATCAAACCTGACGTCGCCCGGCGACAAAGTTTTGGTTCTCACTGCCGGCAAGTTCGGCGAGCGCTGGACGGGGCTGCCCAAGGCGTTCGGGTGCAACGTAGACGTGCTGACCGCGCCTTACGGAGAAACGTTTTCATTGAATGAGATTCGGGCAAAGCTCACGCCTGATGTGCGCGCGGTGTTCGTGCAGGCGACGGAGAGTTCGACCGGCGCGCGGCACAATGTGGAAGGAATTGCGAAAATCGTGCGCGCCACCGGCGACAACACGCTGCTGGTGGTGGATGCGATCACCGGCTTGGGCACGACTCACCTTGACGTGGATGGATGGGGAGTTGATGTGATTATCGGCGGGTCGCAGAAGGCGCTTATGATTCCTCCCGGCCTCGCGTATTGCGCCGTGAGCGAGCGTGCGTGGCGGCGGATGGACACGGCTACTTCTCCGCGCTTCTACTTCGACTTACGCAAGGAACGCAAGTCCGCGGCCAAAGGTGAATCCGCGTATACGCCGGCGACCTCGCTGTTTGCAGCCCTTGGAGCTGCGTTGGAGTTTATCCGTGGAATGGGGAATGGCGACGTGGCCAAGGGACGCGAAGCGCTGGTCGACAATGCCGAACTCTGCGCAGCGATGACGCGGGCAGGCGCCCAGGCCGTGGGATTGAAGCTCTATGCCACTTCGCCTGCGGCCGCACTCACCGCGATCTGCTCGCCCGAAGGGGTTGATTCCGGAAAGATCATCAAAGAATTCCGCGAGTCGTTTGACGCCGTGGTAGCGAATGGCCAAGGCGAAATGAAAGGCCAGCTCTTTCGCATTGCGCACATCGGCTACTACGATTACCTGGACACGATCGGCATTCTGGGCGCGCTCGAGCACGTTCTCGCCCGCGCAACCGGAAAAGCCGTCGAGTATGGCTCGGCGGTGCGTGCGGCGCAGGAAGTGTACGCGCGCGCCCTGTCCAACAAACGGCAACTGGTAGGAGCTTGAGGACCGCGTGAAACGGTCCTCATCCTAGTTGACGGTAAAGGTCATCGGACCCGAAGTCTCCGCCAGCGTGCCGCCGCCGCCGTATGGGCCCGTGCCGGCGACAGCGGGGTCGGTTACGGTAACCGGAACCGTTCCAGCGTTCGCGATGTCCGCGGCGGCGATCGTCGCGGTAAGCTGGGTCGCGCTCACCTGGTTGGTGGTTTGGGCCACGCCACCGAAGTTTATGACCGCCGTCGCCGAATAGTTGGTGCCGGTGACGGTTAAAACGAATGCCGCATCGCCGTGCGTGGTGCTGCCGGGAGCGAGCGTGGCTATGGTGGGCATGGTTCCGGCTGTTGGAGGGGCGGCAGTCTGGGACGAGCCATAACCGCCGCACGCCAGCGTGAAGGCGCTCAAAGCGATTAGCAATGCAATTGCCAGGTGTTTCATGATGATTTCTCCATGGGGCAGTGGCCCATGGGAGAAGTCTACGAATGAAAAGAAACCGCTGTGTCAGCAGCGTGTCAAATGCATGTCAAGAGTTTGTCGGACGAGATGGTTTCCGGAAATAGAGGGATGAGCGCAGCAGTGAAAATCGTCATAGCGGAAAAGATCTCTGCCTCAGCGGTGGAGCAGTTAAGAGAACCGGGCTGGATTGTGCTCACCTCTGACCAGCTTGAGGGCAAACTGGCGGAGCAACTGGAGTCGGCCGACGCGCTGATCGTGCGCTCGGCGGTGCAGGCAGACGCGGCGCTGCTCGCGCATGC
>Ga0302180_10004242_pt1 | contig 10651 bp, 10 predicted proteins | sample I_Palsa_E3_2_FD_200575 | JGI IMG/M metagenome (GOLD analysis project Ga0302180, IMG submission 200575) | Peat permafrost microbial communities from Stordalen Mire near Abisko, Sweden - I_Palsa_E3_2 | ecosystem: Environmental > Terrestrial > Soil > Palsa > Peat permafrost | place: Sweden... | reverse complement strand
CGTCTTTTTCCACCAGGGTGAAAAGCTCGATCACCAGCGTCTTCTCGTTTTCTACCAGCCGAAAGAGCCCGACGATTTCGCCGGCTTTCGGTGCCAGCCACACTTGCTCGGCCGTGCGCGGCCCCCATTCGCCCTGCCAGCGTCCTTCGAGCCAGGCAAAGTTTGCAATAGCGGACTTTGGCGCGGAGGCGCCTGCCGCAGCCGGCGCGGTGGCCTGCGGCTGAGGCTTGGGCGCTTGCCCTGCGCCCGATCCTGCGGCCTGCTGGGCCGCTACGGGCGCGCAAAATTCAGAAAACCCGAGCAGGGCGGCGAAAGCAAGCGCCAAGACCGCGGCTCTTTTCCCACCGATCATCTATTGCCTCCCGGTATCTGCCCTCTGATTTGGCTTATCGCCCGGAGCGCTTCCTGCATTCTCAGCGCTTTAGGAAGCATTCTGCAGCATTCCCCGGCGGTCTTCCGACATTTTTCGGCGCCGGCGTATCCCCCAGCCGGTTTCCAGCGTCGAATAAGAGTGTGAAACGAGGAACCGCCGCCGGGTAATGCTTTGACGGCCCCGCACCCGTATACGATAATGGAGTCTAACGGTCAACGCATGAAAACAATTCTCCCCTTCGCCGTCTTGACGTTTCTCTGCACTGCACCGATAGCCGGCGCGCAGGCGCCTTCCGGCCCTGCTACTGCTCCGGCGGCCGCGCAATCGAAACAGGATGCCGCGCACGCCGCGGAGTCCGAGCACGCGGACCCCTACTACTATTTCACCATCGGCCACCTGAACGAGCAGCAGTACGAGACCAGCGGCCGGGGCGAACTTGCCACGAAGTCCATCGAGGCCTACAAAAAAGCGCTGGAATTCGCGCCCAACTCCCCGGTGATCATGGAGCGCCTGGCGGAAATTTATGCCAAGTCGCAGCACATTCGCGACGCAGTAGCGGAAGCCCAGGAAGTGCTGAAGGTTGATGCGGACAACGTGGACGCGCATCGCCTGCTAGCCCGAATCTACGTGCGCACGCTCGGCGACTTGAGCGCCGGCGAGGTGCAAAAGGAAAACCTGGCCAAGGCCATCGATCAATTCGAGGCCATTTTAAAGATTCAGCCGGATGACACCTATTCCGCGCTGTGGCTTGCGCGCCTCTATCGCTTCGAAAACAAGCATGAGGAAGCGGAAAAAGTTCTGCGCGAGCTGGTCAAGCGCGACCCCGATAGCGGCCCGGCGCTCGAGCAATTGAGCCAACTGCTGATTGACGAAGGGCGCGCGCAGGAGGCCGTGGATCTGCTGACCCAGGCGGCCGGAAATTCGGCATCGCCGGAAATCTACGATCTGCTGGGCGACGCCTACTCGCAGTCGAAAAATTACGCGAAGTCAGAAGAAGCCTATCGCAAGGCCGTCGAAGAGGATCCGGACGATCCTGGGCATCTGCACGGACTGGCGCAAGCCCTGATGGCGCAGAACAAGTACGCCGAAGCGCTCGAGCAGTACAAGCGGCTCACGCAGATCGAGCCCAGCACCGCTGAAAATTTCCTGCGCATGGCGCAGCTCTATCGCGAGCTGGGCAAGTTCGACGAAGCCGAATCGAGCTTGTTGCACGCCAAGCAAATCGCTCCCGGCAGCCTGGAGGTTCTCTACAACGAAGCGCTGCTGTACGAAGAGCAGGGGCGCTACGACGACGCGGTGAAAGTGCTGAACGACGCCATCAACGGGATGAAGAGCCAGAAAGGCGAGGGCGAAGCGGGCAACGGCAGCGCGCTTTCGATTCTTTACGAACAGCTGGGCCACGCCTATCGCGCACAGGAAAATTTTCCGGCGGCGATTCGCACGTTTCAGGAAATGGGGAAGCTCGGGCCCGACGCGCAGAGACGCGCGCAAATGCTCCTGATCGACACTTACCGCGAAAGCCGCGATCTCGATCGCGCCGTCGCGGAGGCGAAGAAAGCGCTGGAAGCCTCGCCCAAGGATCAAAACCTGATCGTGACGCTGGCCATGCTCTACGGCGAAAAATCCGATGCTGACGCGGGCACCAAGCTCTTGAACGGCCTGCTGCAGGGAACCGATTCCGACCAGGGAATTTACGTGGATATCGCGCAAGTGCAGGAGCGCGGCAGAAAATACGGCGACGCCGAGCAGTCCGCGCAAAAGGCCGAAGAACTCGCCCGCGATAATTCCGACAAGGAAACCGCGTGGTTCATGCTCGGCGCGATTTACGAGCGCCAGAAAAAATTCGACCAGGCCGAGCAGGAGTTCCGCAAAGTGCTGGACGTGAATCCGAACAACGCGCCGGTGCTGAATTATTACGGATACATGTTGGCGGACCGCGGCCTGCGATTGGACGAAGCCACTTCCATGATCCAGCGCGCGGTGACGCAGGAGCCCAACAACGGCGCCTATCTCGATAGCCTGGGCTGGGCCTACTACAAGCAGAACAAGCTAGCTGAAGCGGAAGAATATTTGCGCAAGGCCGCGGAACGCCAGAGCCACGACCCCACCATCCTGGGCCACCTGGGCGATGTGTACAACAAGCTGGGGCAGAAGGATCGCGCCGTGAATTATTGGGAGCGCGCGCTTTCCGAATGGCAGAAGTCCGTGCCCGCCGATTACGAAGCCGAGAAAGTGAACGACCTGGACGCGCAGCTGAGAAACTCGAAACACCACACCGCGCAGAAATCCAGCCCGGAAGCGGCTAAACCGCAGTAAGCTCACGCGCATGGGACGTGCAATAACCAGGGGAAAATCGGTGCGCCTGCCGGCGTACGCGAAAATAAATCTGTGCCTGCACGTGTTGGGGAAGCGCGCGGACGGCTATCACGAGCTGCGCACAATCTTTCAGGCCATCTCGCTGCACGACACGCTGGAGCTTGCGCTCGTTCCGGAGCCCGGAATTTTCCTGGAGACGAGCGATCCCGCATTGTCGGGCGGCCCGGAGAATCTGGTGCATCGCGCCATTGACGCGATGGCAGGCGAAATCGGAATTGGCGGCGGCGTGCGCGCGCGTCTTGAAAAACGCATCCCGGTGGCGCGCGGCCTGGGCGGCGGCTCGAGCGACGCGGCCGCAGCGCTCATCGGCATGTTGCGCCTCACGAAAAAGAAAATCCCGCTCGCGCGGCTAATGGAAATTGCCGCAGGCCTCGGTGCGGACGTCCCGTTCTTTCTTTTCGGCGGGCGCGCGCTGGCGGTGAATCGAGGGGATGAAATCTATCCGCTGCCAAATGGGCCGAAGCAGACGGTGCTGGTTGTGTCGCCGCGAGACATCGGAGTGAGCACGAAGGACGCCTATGAATGGCTTTCAACGGAATTGACAAGGCTGAGCAAACCCAATAGAATTTGGGGGTTCTGCGCTCTGTGCTGGAGCCGGCAGGGGGCGGGCGTCTCGAACGATTTCGAGGGGCCGGTCTTCCGCCGCCATCCGCGACTCGGAGAAATCCGGGACGGATTGCTGCAGCGAGGAGCCGCAGATGCCGCGCTGGCGGGTAGCGGGTCGGCGGTGTTCGGAATCTTCCGAAACCCAGCGCAGGCGCGCCGAGCCGCTCGTGCATTCCCGGAAGATTCGATCTTCGTCGTCGAAACTCTAACCAGGGAAGACTATGGCCGGTCACTCGGATGGCGTGTGGCTGGCTGAGGAAAAAATTGGCGGACGACAAATTTAAGATTTTTTGCGGGACCGCGAATCCCGCTCTGGCGAAAGCTATCTGCCAATTCGTGGGCGTGCCGCTGGGCCTGGCCGAACACGGGCAGTTCAGCGACGGCGAGACGCGCTTCCAGATTCTGGAAAACGTGCGCGGCGCGGACGTGTTCGTGGTGCAACCCTGCTCGCATCCGGTGGATTTCAACCTGATGCAGCTGCTGCTGATGATTGACGCGTTCAAGCGCGCTTCGGCCTGGCGCATCACGGCGGTGATTCCGTATTACCCGTACGCGCGGCAGGACCGCAAAGATCGGCCGCGCGTGGCCATCTCCGCGAAGCTGGTGGCCGACCTGCTCGAAACCGCGGGCTCCAGCCGCGTGCTGACGCTGGACCTGCACGCGCCGCAGATTCAGGGATATTTCAACATCCCGGTGGACCACTTGTTCGCGTCACCGGTGCTGGTGGAATATTTTCAGAAGATGAATCTCGGGCCCATGACTATTGTTTCGCCGGACGCCGGTGGAGTGGAGCGCGCGCGGTATTTTGCCAAGAAGATCGACGCGCCGCTGGCCATCGTTGACAAGCGCCGCATCGACGTGAATGTGAGCGAAGTGATGAACCTGATCGGCGACGTGAAGGGGCGCCCTGCGCTTGTGATCGACGACATTATTGACACCGCCGGAACGCTGGTGAAAACGGCGGAAGCGCTGATCGAGCACGGCGCGACGAAAGTTTACGCCGCCTGCACGCACCCGGTCCTTTCGGGTCCAGCGGCCGAACGCATCACGAAATCCGCGATCGAGGAAGTGGTGGTGGCCGATTCCGTGCCGCTGAGCGCGGAAGCGCGAAAAGTATCGAAGATCAAGGTGCTCAGCGTGGCGCCGCTCTTGGCGCGCGGCATTCAATCGATTCACGAAGAGACTTCCATCAGCGAGCTCTTTACTTGATTCGCAGCACCGGGCCTGGCCCGGACTTTTGCCCGCTCCAGCGGGCGCAGTGCAAGAGGACGTATGGAGACATTTAAAGTCGAAGGCAAGGTTCGCGAAGGGCGCGGCAAGGGGCCGGCGCGCCGCACGCGGCTCACCGGGATGGTCCCGGCCATTCTTTACGGCGGAAAGAAAGATTCTATTTCGCTCGCGGTGAATGCCAAGCAAGTCGCGCGTATTCTTCGTTCGGAGACGGGCCACAACACCATCTTCACCGTGCAAGTGGCCGAGGGCGCGGCCGAGCAGGCCATGCTGAAGGACTGGCAGGTGGATCCCGTGAGCGGAAAGCTGCTGCACGTGGACTTGTTCCGCATCGCCATGGACGTGCGCATGCGCGTGCGCGTGCCGGTGCACACCTTCGGCGAGCCGCAGGGCGTGAAGATGCAGGGCGGCATTTTCGAAATGGTCACGCGCGAAGTGGAAGTGGAATGCTTGCCGGGCGATATCCCCGAGGAATTCAAAGTGGACGTCAGCGAAATGCTCATCGGCAAACAGCTGCGCGCTTCGGATCTGCCGTTCGACCCGAACAAAGTGAAGCTGATTACCGATCCGGTGCGCGTGATTGCGCACGTGGTGGTGCTGAAGAAGGAAGAAGAGCCTGCGCCGGAAGCGGCGGTGGCTGCGGAAACTGCTCCGGCCGAGCCCGAAGTGATCAAGAAGGGCAAGAAGGAAACGGAAGAGGGCGAAGCGGAGGGTGGCGCGGAAGCGGCGCCCAAGGCTGAAAAGGGCGAGAAGAAGGGCAAGGAAAAGTAAATCGCCCGGCGAAGCTCGGGATCGTTATGAGATTGATCGTCGGCCTCGGCAATCCCGGTCCGGAATACGAGTGGACGCCGCACAATCTGGGTTTTCTTGCCGTGGACGGGCTGGCTGCGAGCGCCGGAATTCGCGTGACGCGGCCGGAAGCCAAGTCCTACATCGGGCGCGGCAAAGTGGCCGGGCAGGAAGTGGTGCTGGCCAAGCCGCAGACCATGATGAATTTGAGCGGCATGGCTGTTCGCGAGTTGCTCGAGCGGCACGAATGCAGCGCCGCGGAAATGATTTTGCTGATCGACGAAGTGGATTTGCCCTGGGGCATGCTCCGAATTCGCGAGCGCGGGACGGGCAGCACGCACAACGGGTTTAAGTCCATCGTGCGCGCCGTGGGCACGGATGAATTCATCCGCATCCGCATGGGCTGCCAGCCGGAGTATCCGGTGGGCGACCTAGCCGATTACGTGCTGACGCCGATGCGGCGCGCGGAGCGGGAAATCGCACAGCAAATGGCGAGGGATGCGGGCGAAGCGGTGGAGCTGATTTTGAACGAGGGCGTGGGCCGGGCCATGACGCGCTTCAATCGCCGGGTGACGCCGGCGGAAGAGGATTCGCAGTAGAAAGTTTCGAGCGGGATTCGCGGTTTTTGTATCGAGATCGAGCGAGTAAAGGAATCGAGGACATATGGAAGAGCGACAGTACGATCTGATTTTTATCTGCCGGCCGGACACGCCGGAAGCGGAAATCGACAAAGTGATCGCCACACTCGAGCACGTGGCCGCGGAAAAGGGCGGCAAGGTCGAGAGCGTGAACAAGTGGGGCCGCAAGCGCATGGCCTATCGCGTTCGAAAACTGCGCGAGGGCTACTTCGTTTACATGGTCATTCGTTCGAGCCATGGAGAAGTGGTGAAGGAACTCGAACGCCGCCTGAAAGTTGCCGACCCGGTCATCAAATACCTTACCGTGCGGCTGGATGAAGAATTGAAGCGCCAGGAAAAATTGAAGCGCCATCGCGAGCGCCGGGCCGCACGCCGCCCGCGCAAGACGCCGGCGCCCGCTCCCTCCATGCCCGGCACGACGGATCAAGCAGCAGCGCCACCGACGGCCCCGGCCGTCTAATTTATTCAAGATTGCGATATCAGGAGAAATCGAATGGCAGAAGAAAACGCAGCACAGCATCAGTCGCACGGGCCTTCCAGCGGAGGGCCACGCCCTTCCGGACCCGGCGGCGGACGCCCGGGCGGCCCGGCGAAACGCGGCAAGCGGAACTTCGTCCGCAAAAAGAAGGTTTGCCGCTTCTGCGTGGACAAGGCCGACTTCATCGATTACAAGAAGGCCGAGATTCTCGCGCCCTTCATTCAGGAGCGCGGCAAAATTCTTCCGCGCCGCATGACCGGAACCTGCGCGCGGCACCAGCGCTGGCTCACCGTGGCCATCAAGCGGGCGCAAAATATCGCGCTGCTGCCGTTTGCCGCGGAACTATAGCCCGCGACGAACGAAACGAAATTACCAAGAGGACTTGAGAGGAAGCCATGCAGCTCATTTTGCAGGAAGACGTCGAAAAGCTCGGAAATCGCGGCGATCTGGTGGAAGTGGCCGCGGGCTACGCTCGCAATTTCCTATTGCCGCGCAAACTCGCGCTCGAAGCTACGCCCGGCAACCTGAAGCGCCTGGAAAGAATGCGCGCCACCTTCGCGAAGAAGGAAGCCACCGAAAAGGAAGCGGCGCAGAAACTCGCGGAACTCCTGGCCGGCGTCTCGCTCGCGTTCACGCGCAAGGCCGGCGAAAACGAGCAACTCTTCGGCTCGGTGACCTCCGCCGACATTTCCGAAGCGCTGGCGGCGCAGGGCTTCACCATCGACAAGCGGAAAATCACGCTGGCCGACCCCATCAAGCTGGTCGGCGATTACGAAATTCCCGTGAAACTTCATCGCGAAGTCGTCGCCAACGTGAAGCTCGCGGTGAAAAAAGAAGAATAAGCGCGCGAAACAGTTTTCCACTTTTCCGAAAGCATCCACAGCCTCCAAGCAATTGACCTTTGCGCCGGGACTGTCACAATAGCCGGCGCTTCACATTACAAAAAAATTTCTGGCCGGCGTGCGCGGCGCCCTCGGGGGTTCTCTTGCGCCGGCGAGCGCCTTGCGCGATAATCGTAGGCGAATAAAAGGCGAATGATGCCCGGCGACACTTCTCTCGAACGGCCGCTTCCTCACAATCTCGAAGCCGAGCGCAGCATTCTCGGCGCCATCATCCTCGACAATCACGCGCTCAACGCCGCCATCGAAAAAATCCGCTCCGAGGATTTCTTCCTTTCGCAGCACCGCCAGATTTTCGAGCGCATGATTCAGCTGGGCGAGAAGCAGCAGGCCATTGACGTGGTCACGCTGATGGAAGATCTGACGCGCCGGGGCGAGCTCGAAGCCGCCGGCGGCATCGCCTATCTTTCGCAGCTGGCCGATGGCCTGCCGCGCGTCACGAGCGTCGAGCACTACGCGCGCATCGTCAAGGAAAAGTCCGTCCTGCGCGCCCTGATCTTTTCCGCTTCGGCCATTCAAGAGCAGGCGCTCGCGGCAGGTGACGACGCCGATGTGATTCTGGATCGCGCCGAGTCCGCCATCTTTCAGCTGGCCGAAGATCGCGTCAAGGTCGGCCTGATCGGCGTCAAAGAACTCGTCCGCGAAAATTACGAACGCCTGGAAAAGATTTTCAGCGAGGGGCGCCGCATTACCGGCCTGGCCACCGGCTATCCGGGACTCGACAACGAGACAGCGGGCTTTCAGCCCTCGGAACTCATCATTCTCGCCGCGCGCCCTTCCATGGGCAAGACGGCGCTGGCTCTGAACATCGCCGAAAACGTCGCGCTGCGCCAGCGCGAGCCGGCCGCCGTGTTCAGCCTGGAAATGTCCAAGGAGTCGCTGCTTCTGCGCCTGCTCGCTTCCGAGGCGCGCGTGGACGCCCACAAATTCCGCACCGGCCACCTGAGCCGCGACGACTGGGGAAAAGTGACCGGCGCGCTCACGAACCTCGCCGATGCGCCGCTGTGGATTGACGACTCCGCTTCCTCCACCGTGATGGAAATTGGCGCGAAGGCGCGCCGCCTGAAGCGCGACCGCGGCCTTTCGCTCCTGATCGTGGATTATCTCCAGCTGGTCATTCCCTCCCACACCGGCCGGGGAACGAATCGCCAGGAGGAAGTCTCCAGCATTTCGCGGGGCCTGAAAGGACTGGCGAAAGAACTGAAGGTGCCCGTTCTCGTGCTCAGCCAGTTGACGCGCGCGCCTGAACGCGACGACCGCAAGCCGCAGCTCTCCGACTTGCGCGAATCGGGCGCCATCGAGCAGGATGCCGACGTGGTGCTCTTCATCAACCGGCCGAATTTCTACAAGACGGACATGCCGGAAGAAGACCGCGCCAAAGCCGAGCTCATCATCGCCAAGCAGCGCAACGGCCCCACCGGTACCATGAATTTCGTGTTCCTCGCGCGCCACACGCGATTTGAAGAAGCCGCTCCCGATGCCTGGAACGCCCCGGTCCCCGAAGAGTAGTTTCGACCTCCCTGGTGTTGGCCTGGTGCCACGAACGTGTCGAACTGTCCGCGTTCCACGTGGCACATTTGTTGCGCCTGGACCGGCGAACTCATGCTCCTGGCGTTCGTAACCGCCGCATTTTCGCCACGTTCACCGCCCTTGCCAGCCCCTGGGGATTCCGCCGGCCGATTGGCTCGCGAGTTGCAACTGGCTCGTACGAGGTGTTTACCTAAACGGCGCTCCGATTGGGCTATTCGGGATTTTGTTCCCGCCGTTGGCGAGGAGTCTGGCATTCTAAATAGCGATGCCCAAAGGGATCCATTTCGAGGGACGTCCGGTCTGGGCGGAAATTTCGCTCAAGGCCATCCTGCAGAACCTGCGCGTAATCCGGCGCCACATCGGAGCGCAGCGCATGGTGCTCGCGGTGGTGAAGTCCAACGCGTACGGCCTGGGCGCCGTGCCGATTTCGAAGGCGCTGCAAAAGGCGGGCACCGAGTGGTTCGGGGTCACCTGCGCAAATGAAGGCATCGAGCTGCGCGAATCGGGCATCCGCAAGCGCATCCTGGTCCTCACCGGATTCTGGCCCGGGGAAGAAAAGCGGCTGATACGAAATCATCTGACGCCCACGGTGACGCGCGTCAGCGATCTGCGCCATCTCGAACGCGCCGCGAAATCCCTGGGCGCGAAATCCTCGGCGAAATCCGGACGCGTCCCTTTCCATTTGAAAATCAACACGGGCATGAACCGCCTGGGAATTTCGCCGGATGAAATTGACGCGTTTGCGCTGGCCCTGGGCGAATGCCCGCACATCCAGCTCGAAGGCACTTACACGCATTTCGCTTCGGCGGAGGATTTCACCGCCGAGCAAACCGCGGTGCAGGAGCAGCTCTTCGGCGAATGCCTGGCGCGTTTACGCGAGCTCGGAATTTCTCCCGGCATCGTGCACCTGGCCAATAGCGGCGCGATCTGCGCGCGTCCGAGCACCTGGGGAGACATGGTTCGCCCCGGCGCGATTCTCTACGGCTATCACCAGTCTTTCGATCCGCCGCAGAAGAGACAGGAAGTGATGTGCGAGATGCCACTCGAGCCCTGCCTCTCCTTGCGCGCGCGGATTATTTCGCTGCGCGAGGTTCCGCCGGGCCAGGCCGTGGGGTACGGCGCGCGATTCGTCACCGCACGCCCATCGCGCATTGCGGTCATTAATGCGGGCTATGCCGATGGCGTGGTGCGCGCGCGCACCAATCGCGGCTGCGCGCTCGTTCGCGGGCGTCGCGTGCCGCTGGTGGGTACGATCTCGATGGATTTGACCATGCTCGATGTGACCGACGTGCCGGAGACCGCGCTCGGCGACGTGGCCACCATTTACGGCAAGGACGGCAAGGCTGCCATTGAGGTTTCCGACGTCGCGCGCGAAATCGGCACGGTCACTTCGGACTTGCTCTGCGCGCTCGGCCGCCGCGTCCCCAAATTTTATTTGTAGTTGCGCGCGCCTGCGTTCTCCGAATCAACCCGCGTTACCCATCCATCGCTTCCGGTGGTATACTACGCGCATAATATTTTTTCGTTCGCGGCATCACTTGATTCCGGCGTCCAAGCAATCTCTCATAAAGCCGGACCGATACAGAATGTGCTCCGCGGAGCGTGCTGGCTTCCGGACTCGTCTGATTCATACGTTTCATATGGCGGTGCGACGATGCAAAGGTCTCCTAATCTACCCATTCGGCCTCCCACCAATCCGCACGCGGAAACTTTAGCCTCAAAATCCGCGGCT
>Ga0302180_10004234_pt1 | contig 10664 bp, 9 predicted proteins | sample I_Palsa_E3_2_FD_200575 | JGI IMG/M metagenome (GOLD analysis project Ga0302180, IMG submission 200575) | Peat permafrost microbial communities from Stordalen Mire near Abisko, Sweden - I_Palsa_E3_2 | ecosystem: Environmental > Terrestrial > Soil > Palsa > Peat permafrost | place: Sweden: Abisko... | reverse complement strand
ATGCCGAGCAGTCCAGGCGGCGCCTGGCGCGCCAGTGCGTCGGAGATGACAGAGCCGTGATCGCCACCCTGCGACACGTAGCGGGTGTAGCCCAAGCGCTTCATGAGCACGTCCCAGGCCCGCGCCACGCGATCGGGATTCCAGCCGAGATCGGTCGGCTTGCCCGAGAAGCCATAGCCGGGGATGGCGGGGATCACGACATCGAAGGCGTCTTGCGCGCGCCCGCCGTAGGCGACGGGGTCGGTGAGCGGGCCTATCACCTTTAGCAACTCCAGCGGCGAGCCGGGCCAGCCGTGGGTGAGGATCAGCGCGAGCGCGTTCGGTTCACGCGAACGCACGTGGATGAACTGGATATCCAAGCCGTCGATTGTGGTCACGAACTCCGGCAGCGCATTCAACTTCGCTTCCACTTTGCGCCAGTCGTAGCCGTTGCCCCAGTAGCGCACCAGCGCCTGCACCTCCGCCAACCGGATGCCCTGGGATTCGTCACTGACCGTTTCCTTGTCGGGCCAGCGCGTCGCCTCCACGCGCTGGCGCAGATCCACGAGCGCTTGCTCCGGAATTTCAATGCGATAAGGGCGGATTGCGTCGCTGTCCACCGCAGAACGCACCTGGGCGGGAAGCGGGGAAGTGGCCTCGGCATCGGAGGCCGGAGCGGCATAAGCGCCAGTCGTGGCTGAGAGCAACACAGTGGCGGTACATACAGCTTTTTTGAATCGAGTCATAAATAAACTCCTTTAGGGAAATCATCGTTGCACGTACCCGATCACAGGGATGCGATACACAAAACTCAGGCAGACGCATCTCAGCAGAGCCGCGTAAGCGAGAGCAGTGGACATTAGTGTTGGTCGATACTTTGGTATCGGCCGGCCGTGGTGTGCGCTATTGGCGATGTGCGCGCTCTGTCGCGGGTCTTCGTTGCAGCAATAACCGGCCACAGAAAGCCGTGTATTGGCAAATGGCGCCGTCATTGCAGCCGCACAGGGTCGCACCAGCAGAGCGAATTTCTATTTTGCGGGCGCGTCGCGATGTTCTAACGGCCAGAATAGCAAGGCAGGACCGAACCATAAGAAGCTAATGACGCACGCGAGCACATTGCGCGAGCCAACTTCAGAGACGCGCCCCGCATTTCATGCGCTGCTGGCTTGGAAGGTATCGGGGTCGCTTCAAGAATGGGATCGTTACGTACGATAGCGGCAGCGCACCATCAAAGAAATCAGGCGGTTGCCACGCCGTTCACCCTGCACATGGAATGAAGAAATGTTGTTGCCTGCGATAGGGGGTAGACCCAACAGTCGTGTCACCAGCCGCCACTTGAACTATTAGATTGCCGGTCAGCCAATAGCGCCGGCTTCCGGGTGATCAGCAACTCGTTACGGAGTCGACGTACTCCAACGGAAAATTGAGATCTCGGAGCACTCCCTGCAACCGTAGTGCGTACTCGGGATTTCGCTCGTCGTCTCGTGGTTCGACACGCAGGTTGTAGCATAGGGCGGGAAGCGAGCCTCCGCCCACGAGGCGAGCCAGAACGGCCTCCGGTCGATATTGATCGAGCCCAGGAGCGTTGTACAAACGATCCAACTCTGAGTGCGTCAGTGCGAAGAGCATCCCGTACGCGCGAGCACCCTCAGACGGGATGAGTGTGGCACGCTGGCCAATGCGCAATGCGAAGTCATCCACGTAGGCAGTTCGCGGATCGGCAGGCGTGACGCCGCTGTTACCCAGGACTGCGGCATCCATGAACAGGCCGTAAAAGAATCCATCGACGCGACGTTCGCTCATCAGGCTTGCCCTTGTCTGTGGCTGTGCGGGAAACACTTGTTTTCCGACAGGGCCGTGGCGGCCGCCGAAAAGCGGTCCGCGACAGGCCAAACAATGTACGGAAAACCATGTCGCCGTAGCCTATCATGCGGAAACCTTGATTTAGGGGTTTTCCGCCTATGCTGATCGGGTACATGCGCGTCTCGTCCGAATCGGATCGACAGAGCACGGATCTTCAGCGCGACGCGCTGCTGGCGGCGGGCGTTGACGGCCGGCACCTGTTTGAAGATCACGCCTCTGGCGCCACGGATGATCGACCGGGGTTGGTCAAGGCGCTGGCGTTCGTGCAGCCTGGCGACGTGCTCGTCGTCTGGAAGCTCGATCGGCTCGGCCGATCGCTGTCGCATTTGCTCTCCATCGTGAACGCGCTGAAGGAGAAAAAGGTTGCCTTCCGTTCGCTCACCGAAGGCATGGATACCACGACCGCATCGGGCGAATTACTGTTCCATGTATTTGGCGCGCTGGCCCAATATGAGCGTGCTCTGACACGCGAACGCGTCGTGGCTGGATTGGCCGCCGCGCGGCGCCGTGGCCGTGTCGGTGGCAGACCTGCGGCCATTGCCGGCGAGAAACTGGAAGCCGTGCTTGCCGCTCTGAACGGTGGCATGTCCAAAGCAGCAGTGTGCCGCAATTTCGGTGTCAAGCGCACCACGCTGCTCGAAACCCTTGCTCGACTCGGCGAGCCCCATGTAGCGACTTCTGACGTCGCGGCATGACGGATGGCGGCGGCGCGGCCGACGATCCGTGGACTTTGACGCCCGCCGATCACGCCCTGGTGATGTCCAAGCGCGGCGAGACGCGGCTCGGCTTCGCCATCCTGTTGTCCTTCTTCCGTGAGCGCGGCCGCTTTCCACGACAGGAATCCGAGGTCGATCTGCAAGGGATCGCGCAACTGAGTCGGCAGCTGGACGTGCCGACTCCCGTGGACGGTGAAGCATTCCTGGGAGGCCGTACGGCGGAGCGCATCCGTTCCGAGATTCGCGTTCGATTCGGCTTTCGGGAAGCAACCGTTGCCGACGCCGAGGTGCTGACCGAGTGGCTGCGAGATCACGTGGCCGCCGAGGCCGGCGGCGAGATTGAATCGATTGCCGCGCGACTGGAAACGCGCTGCCGTGAGTTGGCGATTGAACCGCCGAGCGCCGACCGGGTGGAGCGCATTGCGCGCGCGGCGCTGCGTGCGCATGAGGAGCGCTTTCACGCCGATATCCACGGGCGGTTGTCGCCGGCCATTCGCGAACGGCTTGACCAGTTGCTGGGTGCGGAGGGTGAAGGCGATTCTTCCGCGGCCGAAAAGGCCGCGGGCAGTGCGCCCGTGCCGCTCTTGGTCCTGCGCGGCAATCCAGGGCGGCCGAGCCTCGCCAGCATGCAGGAGGAATTGGCGAAGGTGGAGCTGATTCGTCGTATGGAACTGCCCACCGATCTGTTCGATCACGCCTCGCCACGTGAGCTCGAGCGCTGCCGGCGGCGCGTCGCGCTCGAAGCGCCGCATGAACTGCGCCGGCATCCCGATCCCGCGCGGATCGCCTGGCTGGCTGCGTTTGTTTATCTGCGCGCTCGCAGCTTGACCGACGATCTGGTCGATCTGCTGATTGAGACGATTCACCGCATCGGTGCCCGCGCCGAACGCAAGGTCGAACGGGAATTGCTCAATGACCTGAAGCGCGTCACCGGCAAGCAAAATCTGCTATTCGAGCTGGCCGATGCGACGCTGGCCCAGCCGGATGGCGTGGTGCGCGAGGTCGTCATTCCCGTGGTTGGCGAGGAGACCCTGCGCGACCTGGTCAAGGAGTGGAAAGCTACCGGGCCAACTTACCGCACGACGTTGCGCACCGTGATCCGCAACTCCTACCAGGGGCACTATCGCCGCATGGTGCCGAAGCTGCTGGCGGCCCTCGAGTTTCGGTCCAACAACGAACGCCATCGCCCCGTGATGCAGGCACTGGAACTCGTGAAACGGTTCGCCGACACCAAGCTGCGAACCTTTCCGATCGAGGAGGAGGTGCCGCTCGAGGGCGTCGTGCGTGGCCTGTGGCGCGACGCCGTGGTGGAGAAAGATGCCGCCGGCCGCGATCGCGTCAATCGTGTCACCTATGAAGTGGCGGTGCTGGAAGGTGTGCGTGAGCGACTGCGCTGCAAGGAAATCTGGGTCGTCGGCGCCAATCGCTATCGCAACCCGGATGAGGATCTGCCCGCCGATTTTGAGGCGAACCGCGACGAATACTACAAGGCGCTGGATCTCCCCCTCGATGCGGATCGCTTCATCAGCCAGGTGCAGGACGAGATGCGCACGGCGCTGGGCACCTTGAATGGTGGCCTTAAGAAGAATCCTGACGTGCGCATTGGCCCCAAGGGCGGCGGCTGGATCACGCTCACCCCACTAGACGCACAGCCGGATCCGCCTCTGTTGAAGGCGTTCAAGGCAGAACTCAATGCGACTTGGCCGATGACCGGTCTCCTCGATATGGTCAAGGAGACCGATCTGCGACTGCATTTTACCGACGTGTTGAAAAGTCCGACCGCCTACGAAACCCTCGAGCGCTCGGTACTGCAGCCGCGACTGCTCCTGTGCCTGCACGGACTCGGGACCAATGCCGGGCTGCAGCGCATGGCGAACCTGGAGTCCGGCGTGACGGCCAAGGATTTGGCGTATGTCCGACGCCGCTATATCAGCGTCGATGCGCTGCGCCGGGCCATTGCGATCGTAGCTAACGGCACTCTGCAGGCCCGAAATCCTGCCATCTGGGGTTCGGCCACCACGGCCTGTGCCTCCGACTCCAAACACCACGGCGCCTGGGATCAGAATCTCACGACCCAATGGCACGTGCGCTACGGCGGGCGCGGCATCATGATTTACTGGCACGTCGAGCGAAACTCCCTGTGTATCCACTCTCAGCTCAAGTCGCCTTCCTCATCGGAAGTTGCCTCGATGATCGAGGGCGTGATTCATCACTGCACCGAGATGGAGGTCGATCGACAATACGTCGACTCGCACGGCCAGAGCACGGTCGCCTTTGCCTTCTGCCGGCTGCTCGGCTTTCTGCTGCTGCCGCGGCTGAAAGCCATTCACTCGCAAACTCTGTATCGCCCGGAGACCGGCAAGGCCGATGCCTATGCCGACCTGCAGCTGATCTTAGGCAAGCCGATCGACTGGGAGTTGGTGCGGCAACAGTACGATCAGATGATCAAGTACACCACGGCGCTGCGCTTGGGGACGGCCGAAACGGAAGCCATTCTGCGGCGCTTCACGAAGCACAACGTGCAGCACCCCACTTACAAGGCCTTTGCTGAACTTGGCAAAGCGATTAAGACGATCTTCCTCTGCCAGTACTTGCATTCGAAGGAGCTGCGTCGCGAGATCCACGACGGCCTGAACGTGGTTGAACAATGGAACGGCGCCACGGATTTCGTGTTCTTCGCCCGCCGCGGCGAGATGGCCAGCAACCGCCGGGAAGACCAGGAGATCAGCATGCTCTCGCTGCACCTGATTCAAAACTGCATGGTCTACGTCAATACGCTGATGATTCAGAAACTCCTGGCACAGCCGCATTGGCAAGGGAGGTTCACCCCTCGTGACTACGCAGCCCTAACCCCACTGATTTGGGAGCATGTGAACCCATATGGTCGCTTCGATCTCGACATGAACTCCCGATTGGCTCTCTTGTGATCGAAGTGGCGGCTGGTGACACGACTGTTGGGTCTACCCCAGAAAGGTTGCCACGAGTGCCTGACGCCGAATCGGATGATGACAATCTTTAATGTGCTCGAAGCGCTTCAAGTACTTGCGCACTAGAGCCGTATCAGTCAGTCGACAATCGCTAACTCCTCGATCGACCGAAAGTCAGGTACCGTCCGGCGATAGATGCATTTCAAGAGGCACGTGATAGGCCTTTAGGATCGCTTCGATTGCCGGCTGTTCGCGTTCAAGGACGGAGTTGACTTGCTCAAGTAGCGCGTGATCGTTGCGACGAACGCCCATGGCTATGTCGTACACCATGGGCCATCGCGAGTCGGCTGCCGGCGTCACGGCATCGATGCGCAGCGGTGTCGCGGAACGGTGAGCGAAATACCCAGCAAGGGGACCCCATACCAGCGCGACGTCGATCTCATGATCAGCGACGGCGGTGACGATCGTGGCCGCAGGATTGGGGCGGCTATAGTCGCCGTAAAGCATGTATCCGTGGACGTTGTCGATTATTCCCCGACTCGCGATGGCATGAGCCGGCGGAGTATTCATGGCGTTATTGCCGATCATCTGGACGCCGATCGAGAGGCTTTTCAATCGGGAGTCATCGAGAGTCAGATGGTCCAGAGGTGTGTCGGCGCGGGTCACAAAAACATAGGTTGATCGGTAATACGGCCGAGTGGTTGCCACCATGTCGACGCCGGCAGCAACGCCGGGCCAGATGTCACACCTTGCCTCGTTGAGCGTACTGCGCACATAACCGCGTCGCTGCGCCCACCACACATAGCTGATCCGAGCTCCGAGGTCTTTGGCCACAAGATCGATGATCTTGTTCTCAAAGCCCTGCTGTTCGCGATTGGAAAAGGGTAGGTTATTGGGATCAGCGCAAACCACCAGGCGATGCGGCGGCCCATCAGCGCACGCCGTGCCGACGGCAAAAGCGAGCGCGGCGACGAGCGGTCTCAATCGGCCCCTGTCGTGGTGGTCGTGTAGTCGTTGGTGGTAGCCGGCGCAGGCGACCATCCGGCGCCTTGATCCGCCTCGGGTGGAACCGGGGCTGGGGACTGTGACGGCGTGTTGTCCGTTTCTGCCGCCAGCGTTTGCGGCAGTGACATCGATCGAACATAGACCGCCAATTGCCAGAGCTGCTGATCGGGTACTTTGTTGCCCCAGGAGGGCATGCCGTTGGGCCGGCCCTCGACTAGCGTTTGATGGATCTGCTCCAGGCGACTGCCATAGATCCAAACATCGTCCATCAGATCCGGACCCATGCCCCCACCTCCATTGGAGTGGCAGCCGGAGCAGTTATATTGTTGGAACAGTCGTTTGCCGGTATTCACAGCCTCTGCGTTGTTGTAAAAGGCAGCCGCTCGCGGATCGGTGGTGACGAGGCTGTAGCCGACGCCGGGATCCAGCGCCGATTCTATGAGAATAGGGCGGCTGGGCTGGTCCGCGGGAAGCGCCGGTTGTGCACCCCTGTTGCAGCCTGCCAGCAAAAGTGCAATCAAGACGGCCAGGTTAATGGGGAAGCGAGAACACATAGAGCGTCCCTCCGGCCGTTGTATATTTCGGAAGATCCGACATTACATTCACCATGCCGAGGGCTGCGGATCCATCACGCGGATCGACGGGTCCTGATACCACTGCGCCCGACCAACCCCCGACCCCTGATAGGACCGCGATGTACTGATGGCCATCGGGTCCGCGATAGCTGATGGGTTGACTGATGATTCCGCTATCGACTTTGTAGCGCCACAACAAGTCCCCGGTGCGTGCATTGACGGCTTTGAACCACCCGTCCATGGTCCCGTAGAACACGATGTCGCCGGCGGTCACGACCGTGCCTGACCAGATCGGAAAATTCTCTTTGACGGCCCAGGCCGGGCGCCGCTGAACGGGATCCCAAGCGGTCAATTCACCGCGATTTCCGCCGGGTCCCGGCTTCATATGAACCAGGGCGCCGACATACGGTGTGCCGGCGATGTAGTTGACCTCCGCGCTCATCCAATCCATGCACATATTCTCATGGGGAATGTAGAGCAGGCCGGTCTGCGGACTGAAGCTGCTCGGGTTCCAGTCCTTGGCTCCCGATGCCGTTGGACAAATGTTTCGCACGACCTCGCCGAGCTTGGTTTGTTTCGCCGGGTTGATGATCGGACGACCGGTCTGGAGATCCACGCCCCTCGTGGCATTGACCGGGCCGAATGGATCTGCCGACAGCACGGTTCCGGTGTTGCGCTCGATGACATACACGTAGCCGTTGCGATCGATATGAATGAGAACCTTCTGCATTTTTCCGGCAAACGGCATGTCGAGCAGGATTTGCTCGTTGACACCGTCGTAATCGTGCTCATCGTGTGGCGAGTATTGGTAGTACCAGCGCGCTGCACCGGTTGCCGGATCTCGCGCAAAGATCCCCGCCGTCCATTTATTGTCTCCCGGTCGTTGTTCATTATTCCACGGGCCGGGATTGCCGACCCCCTGATAAAGCGTGTTGAGTTCGGGATCGTAGGTGATCCAGCCCCATGAGGCACCCCCGCCGATCTTCCAGGCCTGCGGCGGCCACGACTGCACGCCCAGATCCTTGCCCTGGTCGGCGGCGTAGTGCGGTTTGAACTCGGGACCGATCAGGACCTCCGCGTCCGGACCTGTGTCGTAGCCTCTCCAGAGCAATTTGCCAGTGTTTTCATCGAGTGCGACGATCCAGCCGCGCACACCCATTTCTCCGCCGGAGTCCCCGACGTAGACGCGACCCTTGGCAACGGTCGGCGCCATCGTGATCGTCTCGCCTCTATTGATGTTGCCGAGCTGAGTTCGCCATAGCGCACGTCCCGTCTTCACGTCGACGGCGATGGTCTGGCCATCGAGTGTATTGAAGATATATTTCCCGTTGCTGACCGTGCCGCCGCGATTGACAACATCGCAGCACGCAAGACCTTGGCTTGCAGGTGCTGGCTTCGGGGCGAAGATCCACTTCAGTGGCGCGCCCGGTTTGGTCAAATCCAGGGCATAGACAATATTCGGATATGCCGTCACAACGTACATCGTGTTGTCGACGACGATTGGCGCGGCCTCCTGGCCTTTATTGACGGCAAGAGAAAAGCTGAAGTCCGGTTTCAACGTTCGGATATTAGCCGGCGTGATCTCTTTCAGCGAAGAAAAACGGGTGGATGCATAGTTCTTCGACGGCATGCTCCACTGTCCATCGTCCTCGGGCGCATTGGCAGCGCTGGGCGCGGTATGCCCCGCTTCCGGCGTCGGCGCCGCCAACGCATGACCAATGTCCTCGCGCGTGAAGACTTCGTTCTCCGGCACCGGCGAAGGTATGGTCTGGGCCAATGCCAGGGCCGGAGCCGCCGACAAGGTGAGCATCAAAGCTACGGTTCTCATGAGCGCTATTCCATCGTGTAGAGGTAATCGACAATGGTCACGGCCTCGTCGTGCGAGAGCCCCATGTCAGGCATCGCATTGCCGGGCAGCAATTGCTGTGGGTGTTCGATCCACTGCGTCAGCGTGCCGGGATTATTCGAAAAATACCCGGCAATCATTTGTTGCTCTCGAACATGCGCCAATGAAGGGCCGACGCGGCCGGTCGCAACCGCGACGCCAGGTACCTGATGGCATGCAGCGCAGTGGCTCGCAATGAGTGCTTTGGCGTGCTGTGCGCGATCTCGCTCGGCATCGTTGCTGCACGATGAGATAAACCCGAGGGCGAGCAACACAATTAGCCGGCGCATCGGGGTACCGTAAGGAATGCGACGGCGGTAATCGCCACGGCCAACGCAAAGCCCCCGCCGAGAAGCATGCCCCACAGTGCCAGGAAGTGCGTGCGTCCCGTATCTACCTGCATCAATTGATAAGCCTCGCTCGGAACGTCCGCTCGAGTACGCTTAAATGCACGCCATGAGACGAGAAGCGACAGAAGCGCGATTGCGACGGCGGCCGTCATCAATAGAATCATCGCCGCCCACGTCCAGAGCATGCTCGGCGGCGGCGCCAATGTTCTATGGCCGGCGCGAAAGCAGGGCTCGCTCGCCAATGCGTAGCCGCCGCATAGCTGCAGGTACCAGGCGATGGGCCCGCCGAGTAGACCAAACAAGCTCTCGACCAACTTGACGCGACCCGACTGCGGCGCGGAATAACGACTCGAGGTGAGCTCAGGTGCCGTCATTGGCCAAAACCCAAATAGGGCGTGAGGTAATACGTGGAGAAAACCAGCAGCCAAACAATGTCGACGAAATGCCAATAGAACACGCCTGCCGATACGACCAGCCGGCGCCGGGGACTGAAGAAATCGAGCGCCGTCCAGCTGAACAGGGCAATGAGGATCACCAGCCCGACGATGACGTGTGCGATATGAAAGCCTGTCGTGACGAAATACAACGAGGCATAGCTTGAGGTGGCGAGTCCGTAGGACTTCGAACGCCATTCCATCCACTGCACAGCGACGAATACTGCCCCCATGAGAAACACCAGGCCGAATCCCACCAGTGCCTGCGGACGCCGACGCCGCAGTATTCCCCGCTCTGCCCACCACGCGACCAGGCTCGATAGGAGCAGCAGAATGGTATTCGGGAGAGCCAGTTTCAGACTGGGAGCCCTTTCCAGCAGCCACCCTGCGGGTGCGGTGGCGCCGGTATAGAAGTAAGCGAACAATAGATAGCCGAACAAAGCCGCTTCGGTGACGATCAGCGTACCGACGCCCCACCAACCGAGGCCGTCCCGTCCGGTGGGACCCACCGGTAGGTTCTGCGGTCTCGACAGCGCCGCCTCAGCCACGAGCAGGCTCCCGCTCGCGTAGGTCGCTCCGTGGCCAAAACCACGAAAGCAGCGCGAGCGTAGCAATTGCGCCCCCAATTCCGACCGCAAACCATGCCTTGAGCAACAGGCCGACGAACACAGCGGCAAGTCCGAGCGTCAGCAGCAGCGGCGCAAAACTATCCTTGGGCATCTCCAGCACCATGTCGGGCACCCCATCCAAGGCCGACGTGCCAATCGTCTCCTTTCCCTCATCGAGCAACATCCCGTGATCAAGGGAGGAGACGGCGCCCCCACCGCCGAGGCGGTCTTCCCACAGTGGATGGCGGGTCGCCAGTGTTGGTATCACCGAAAAATTGTAAGGTGGCGGCGGCGATGAGACCGCCCATTCCAGCGTAGGCGC
>Ga0302180_10004233_pt1 | contig 10666 bp, 8 predicted proteins | sample I_Palsa_E3_2_FD_200575 | JGI IMG/M metagenome (GOLD analysis project Ga0302180, IMG submission 200575) | Peat permafrost microbial communities from Stordalen Mire near Abisko, Sweden - I_Palsa_E3_2 | ecosystem: Environmental > Terrestrial > Soil > Palsa > Peat permafrost | place: Sweden: Abisko... | reverse complement strand
CTCAGGCAGGAGCTGCTGCTCGGCGTCGGCGGAGTACGCGCGGTCCGTGCCTTCTGCGCGCTGCGCGGGCATCGGTCCCCGGAGGTGTTCCACACCAACGAGGGGCACGCCGGGTTCCTCGGCCTGGAACGGATCCGCGAGTACGCCGAGCAGGGGCTGAGCTTCGACGAGGCCATCGAGGTCTGCCGGGCGGGCACCGTGTTCACCACCCACACGCCGGTCGCGGCGGGCATCGACCGGTTCGAGCGCAGCCTGGTCCGGGCGCACTTCGCCGACGACCCGCTGCTGCCGATCGACCGGCTGCTCGCGCTCGGCGCGGAGACCTACCCGGGCGGCGATCCCGACGTCTTCAACATGGCCGTCATGGGCATGCGGCTGGCCCAGCGGGTCAACGGCGTCTCGCTGCTGCACGGGCAGGTGAGCCGGGAGATGTTCGCCGGGCTGTGGCCCGGGTTCGACACCCGCGAGGTGCCCATCGGCTCGGTCACCAACGGCGTGCACACGCCCACCTGGGTGGCGCCGGAGATCTTGTTCCTGACCGGGACCTCACCCGGGGAGGCCAGCGGCTGGGACTGGGAGCGGGCCGCGGCCGCCCCGGCCGGCGAGCTCTGGGAGGCCAGGCACCTGCTGCGGGCGCGGCTGGTGGCGGAAACCCGGCGGCGGCTGCGTGCGTCCTGGCGCCAGCGGGGCGCGTCCGGCGCCGAACTAACCTGGATCGACGACGTGCTCGACCCCCACGTGCTCACGATCGGGTTCGCCCGCCGGGTGCCCTCCTACAAGCGGCTCACGCTCATGCTGAACGATCCTGAGCGGCTCAGCCAGCTGCTGAACGACCCTGAGCGGCCGCTGCAGATCGTGGTGGCGGGCAAGGCCCATCCCGCCGACGAGGGCGGCAAGGCCCTGATCCAGCAGCTGGTCCAGTTCGCCGATTCCGCCGACGTGCGGCGCCGGATCGTGTTCCTGCCCGACTACGACATGGCCATGGCGCACTCCCTGGTGCAAGGCTGCGACGTCTGGCTGAACAACCCGCTGCGGCCGCTGGAGGCCTGCGGCACCTCGGGCATGAAGGCCGCGCTGAACGGCGGGCTCAACCTCTCGGTCCGGGACGGCTGGTGGGACGAGTGGTACGACGGCGCGAACGGGTGGGAGATACCGTCGGCCGACGGCGTGGCCAATCCCGTCCGGCGCGACGAGCTCGAGGCCACGGCGCTGTACGAGCTGCTGGCCAAGTCGGTGTCGCCGCTGTTCTACGAGCGTGACGGCGACGGGATCCCGCTGGGCTGGGTGGAGCGGATCCGGCACACGCTCCGCTCGCTCGGACCGAAGGTCCAGGCCGAGCGGATGGTCCGGGAGTACGTCTCGTCGCTGTACCTGCCGGCCGCGGTAGCCTCGCGTAACCTGGGCGACGAGCAGGACGGGTACGGGGTCGCCCGGAAACTGGCGGCCTGGAAGAAGCGCGTGGTGCAGGCCTGGCCGCAGGTGCGGATCGAGCACGTGGAGTCGGAGGCCTCGTCCGGCTCGACGGGCCAGCGCCTGGGTTCGGCGCTGGTGGTACGGGCCTCGGTGGCCCTCGGCGAGCTCACCCCGGACGACGTGACGGTCGAGGTAGTGTACGGCCGCCCCGACGACGACGACGAGATCATCTCGCCCAACAGTGTTGCCCTCGGGGTGGACGACCCCCAAAGCCCCCCCCAGACCCCACCCGCTTACGGGGGGGCTACCCGCCCCCCCGTGCCCCCTGGGCCCGGGGGGCTGCTGCGCTATTCCGCTGAGGTCTCGCTTGACCGGCCAGGATCGTTCGGGTACACCGTGCGGGTACTGCCGAGGCACCCGCTGCTCGACAGCCGGGCCGAGCTCGGGCTCGTCACCTATCCGCAGGTCCCGGCCGGCATGACCAACGGCGACCTGCGTTAGAACGGTTCTTCGCTAGAGCTTTTTTGCGTAGAGCTTTTTTGCGTAGAGCTTTTTTGCGTAGAGCCGTTCTACGCTAGAGCCGTCAGGAAGGGGTCCCTATGGGTGAGCTTGTCAAGCTGGAGGTCGCGGACGGCATCGGCACGATCTTGCTGAACCGCCCGCCTGTCAATGCGCTGAACGACCAGCTGACCGGCGAGCTCGCCGAGGTCGCTGGCCAGGCCGCTACCTCCGGCGAGGTCCGCGCGGTGATCATCTACGGCGGCGAGAAGTGTTTCGCCGGGGGCGCCGACATCAGCGAGATGGCCGAGGCGGACTACGCCGCGATGGCCATCCGCGCAGGCCAGCTGCAGGCCGTCATGTCGCTGATCGCCGGCCTACCCAAGCCGGTGGTCGCCGCGATCACCGGCTACGCCCTCGGCGGCGGGCTCGAGCTCGCGCTCGCCGCCGACTTCCGGGTCGCGGGGGAGAGCGCCCGGCTCGGCCAGCCCGAGATCCTGCTCGGGATCATCCCCGGTGCCGGCGGCACCCAGCGGCTGCCTCGCCTCGTCGGGCCGGCCAAGGCCAAGGACCTCATCTTCAGCGGCCGGATGGTCAAGGCCGCGGAGGCGCACGCCATCGGCCTGGCCGACCTGGTCGCGCCCGACGATGGCGTGTACGAGGCGGCCCGCGGCCTGGTGCAGCGGTACGCGGCCGGTCCCGCCCTGGCCCTGCGGGCGGCCAAGCAGGCCATCGACCACGGTCTGGACGTGGACCTGGCCACCGGCCTGGAGATCGAGCGCGTCCAGTTCGCCGCCCTGTTCAGCACCGAAGACCAGCGCGCCGGCATGAAGAGCTTCTTGCAAAACGGCCCAGGCAAAGCCACCTTCACCGGCCACTAACCCCGCCCGCCTGTCATCGTGGATCGTTGCCGTCTCCTGGAGACGGTAACGATCCACGATCCTTGAAATCAGCTCCCGGCGACGAGTTTGCGGAGGGCCTGGGCGGCTTGGGCGTTCTGGCCGGCGTAGGCGACCAAGGCGCTGGCCAGCGCCGCGGCCCATTCGCCGATCGGCACCGTCTGCCGGGACAGCACCACGCCGCGCACCGCACGGCAGATCTCCGCGGACGGCTGGCCGGTGCGCACGGCCAGCGTCATCTGCTGTTCACCGAGCTTGGCCACGATCTTGGAGATCTCGCCGGGGCGCCCGCGCATCCGGTCGGACATGGTCCGGTCCCGCTCCACCGACACCAGGTCGCCCGGCAGGGCCTCGCCCAGGGACTGCGCCAGCACCCGAGCGTAGATGGCCACGTCTGTGCTGTCGGCGCGCAGCGCGGCGGTGACCATATCCAGCGAGAGCGCATCATCAGGTTGCGCCAGCGCGTCATCAGGTCGAGCGAGCGCGTCGTCATGCTCAGTCATCGGTCAGCCCCAACAGGTAGAGATACCGTGATTCTAGTGCGCCCGCGCCCGGCGCCAGGATAAGTCGCCGCCGGACCCTACCCGCGCAGCCCCGCTGCGCCCCCACCGCGCTCCGAGCCACCCCGCCGAGTCGGCGTCACCTCGCGCCCGCGTCACCTCGCGCCCGCGTCACCTCGGAGCGCGCCCGCGTCACCTCGAAGCCGCGTCCGTCACAAAACGCCCGTAACAAGTAGCGTAACTTCTCGTTGTCTCCAAAAGGTGGCATCCGTTTCGTACTCTGGATGACGCGATGCCTGCCACGGAACGACTGCCGGGTACTCTCGGCCCGTATCGCCTTCTGGACCGCCTCGGGGAAGGCGGCATGGGGGTGGTTCACCTCGCCCGTGATCGCCAGGGCCGTCTGGTGGCGGTCAAGGTGCTCCAGCCGCTGGGCACCGAGGGCCCCAACGCCCGCCGCCGCCTGGGTCGCGAGGTCGAGACCATGCGCCGGGTCCGCAGCCCGTACGTCGCGGAGGTTCTCGACGCCGACGTGACCGGCGAGTTTCCCTATATCGTGACGCCGTTCGTGGCCGGGCCCACGCTGGATGAGATGGTGCGCCGCCGCGGCCCGCTGCCCGGCCCTGGCCTGCGCAGGCTCGCCTACGGGACGGCGGAGGCACTGGCCGCGATCCACGCGGCGGGCGTGGTGCACCGCGACCTGAAGCCGGGGAACGTGATGCTCGCCGAGGATCGCCCGATCGTGATCGACTTCGGCATCGCCCAGGCCGGCGACGCCACCCGGCTGACCCAGACCGGGCTGGTCATGGGAACACCCGGCTACCTAGCGCCCGAGGTGATCGAGGGACAGCCGAGTAGTCCCGCGTCGGACGTGCACTGCTGGGGCGCGACGATGGTGTTCGCGGCGACTGGCCGCCTGCCGTTCGGTGAGGGTTCCTACGAGTCGATCTTCTACCGGATCGTCTCGGGCCGCGCCGACCTCGAGGGTGTCCCGGCCCCGCTCGTGCCGCTCATCTCCGCCGCGCTGGCCCGGGATCCCGTCCACCGCCCGTCGGCCAGCTGGCTCAGCGCCCAGGCGAGCGCCCTGGAAGAGTCGTCTGGCGGCCCCCGTCCGGGAGCCGTCTACACTGGCTCACCCCTCCCGCCTGCCGGAGCCGCCGCGGAAGCATCCCAAGCATCCCAAGTCCCCCAAGCGCCCCAAGAAGCCCAAGCACCCCAGAAACCTCAAAAGTCCGCCAGCCCGCCGTGGCCCCAGGATCAACTGCAGAAATACCAGCGCCAGAGGGAGCAATGGCGTCAGGACCAGCAGCCACAAGGACCTTGGCAGCCCCAAGGACCTCAGGCCCAAGGCCAGTTCCGCCCGCCCGCCAAACCGCCGACCCGCCCGAACACGATGGCCGGTCTCGCCGTCATGATCGCCGCCGTGGCGCTGACCGTGGTGCTTCCGGTGGCCGGCCTGGTCCTGTCCCTGGCCGTGATTACCCTGCTCCGGGCCGCGGACCGGGCGCAGAGCACGCTGGCGGTGCGCCGGTCTGTGCGCGGGCCAAGGGCCAGCGACCTGCTGGTGGTGCTGATCACGGCGCCGCTGACGGTGGCCAGGGCGGTGCTCACCGAGGCGCTGATGGCCCCGCTCGCTCTCATCGCCGCCGCGGTCGTGTACGGGTTGACGGTGGTGGCGACGCACAGCCTGGACATGCCCCGGGCGGGTGCGTACGCGGCCGCGGCCGTGGTGGCCTGGTACGGCATCGGTCCGGGATCAGGCAAGCCGCGGCGCCAGCTGAACCGGATGGCAGGCGTCCTAGGCCGAACCCAGCTGTCCGCCGTGGTGACCGCGCTGGCGGTGTGGGGGCTGGCCGTCGCGGCCGTGTTGTTCGCGTCGTCGCAGACCCCGTACTACTGGCCCGCGCTGGCCCCGCACCTGCCCGGGCTGCACGGCCTGATCACGTCAGCGGCCAACTGGCTCCTGCAGCACACCCACGCTTAATACCTCAGCGGGGTCGGACGAGGACGGCGGCGTCGTCTTGACCGGCATCGGCTTGACCAGCCCGAGCGCGACGACCTCGTTGGCGAGCCTGGTGCGCCGGTTCGGCCCCTCGGGGATCCGGAACTTCTGGTAGAGCCTGAGCAGGTGCTGCTTGACCGCTGCTTCGGTCACCACCAGGTCGGTGGCGATCTCGTGGGCCGTGGCGGGGGTAGCGAAGGCTTCGTCGGACAGCGCGGGCCGGCACAGCGAGGTCAGCACGTCGAGCTCCCGGCGGGTGAGCTCGGGCACGGGCGACCGGCGCATTTCGACGTCGGCGGCGATTTCCTCCGGCGGGATCCCTCCGATCCGGCCGCGGGCCGCACCGAAGCTAAGCACGTCGCCCTCGTCCAGCACCCTGCGCGCGACGGGACGTCCGTTAACCCTTGTTCCGTTCCGTGATAAACCGAGGTCGACGACGTAGACGTAAGGTCCCCGGCGAATCAGCTCAGCGTGCAGCCGAGAAACGCTGGGATCGTCGAGACGGATGTCAGCCCCCTGTCCGCGGCCGACGGTTGTCACCACGTCGCTCAGCGGGAAGACTTCGCCGCTCTCCTCGATACGGAGAAACGGTGTGTCCACGTAGACCCCCCTCTTCCGGTGACCACAGTAGATATCTCATCACCACGCTACCCACCGTGCCACTGGTCCTACCGTGAGATTACCCGCCATACGGGGTAGACCGTGGTACCGCCCCGTTCACGCGCCGGTAAACTTCCTGCGGAAAGCCGGGAGGCACGTGCATGGCGAATAAGCCGGCGAGGGCTGGCTCGAGTAGGGGACAGGCGCCGCGAGGCCGCCCTGTCCGGCCGCCGCGCCCCGCGATGGGCCCGCCGCGATGAGCCCCGCCACGGGCACCGGCGGGCACCGGGCCGTCCGGCCGGCCAACTCGGGGCCGAGCCCGCTGGCCTGGGTGCCGTACCTGATCGCGCTGGCCGGCGTGGCCATCGGCCTGTTCCTGGCCTTCGGCGCATCGCGTGACGCGGGCCGGGGCGCAGGCCTGATCGGCTGCTCGCTGCTGGCCGCGGGGCTGGCCCGGCTGGTGCTGCCGCCGCGCTACGCGACGATGCTGTCCACCCGAGGGAAAACGTCCGACGTGCTGGCGTTCGCGGTATTCGGTGCCGGGGTGCTCGCGGTCGCGCTGATGCTGCCATGAGCAGCTATCGATAAGGAGAGAAATGTCGAAGATCAAGGTAGCGAACCCCGTCGTCGAACTCGACGGGGACGAGATGACCAGGATCATCTGGCAGTACATCAAGGACGAGCTGATTCTGCCCTACCTGGATGTCGAGCTTGAGTACTACGACCTGTCCGTGCAGTACCGCGACGCGACCGATGATCAGGTGACGATCGACGCGGCGCACGCCATCCAGCGGCACGGCGTGGGTGTGAAATGCGCCACGATCACGCCGGATGAGGCGCGGGTCACCGAGTTCGGGCTGAAGAAGATGTGGAAGTCGCCGAACGGCACCATCCGCAACATCCTGGGCGGTGTCATCTTCCGCGAGCCGATCGTGATCTCGAACATTCCCCGGCTGGTGCCCACCTGGACCAAGCCCATCATCATCGGCCGGCACGCGCACGCCGACCAGTACAAGGCCAGCGACTTCGTGGTGCCGGGACCGGGCACGGTGACGATCACCTACGTCCCGGAAAGCGACGCCGACCAGCCCATCGAGATGGAGGTCGCGCGGTTCACCGGCGGCGGCGTCGCGATGGCGATGTACAACTACGACGACTCGATCCGCGATTTCGCCCGGGCCACGATGCGCTACGCGCTTGACCGGAAGTTCCCGCTCTACCTGTCCACTAAGAACACGATCCTGAAGGCCTACGACGGCCGTTTCAAGGACATTTTCGCCGAGATCTTCGAGTCCGAATTCAAGGCGGAATTCGAGGCGGCCGGGATCACCTATGAGCACCGGCTGATCGATGACATGGTGGCGCAGGTGCTCAAGTGGGAGGGCGGCATCGTCTGGGCCACCAAGAACTACGACGGCGACGTGCAGTCCGACATCGTGGCCCAGGGCTTCGGCTCACTCGGGCTGATGACCAGCGTGCTGATGACCCCGGACGGCCGCACGGTCGAGGCCGAGGCCGCGCACGGCACCGTGACCAGGCATTACCGGCAGCACCAGCAGGGCAACCCCACCTCGACCAATCCGGTCGCGTCGATCTTCGCCTGGACCCAGGGGCTGGCCCACCGCGGCAAGCTCGACAACACCCCCGAGGTCACCGCGTTCGCCCGGACCCTGGAAGAGGTCTGCGTTCAGACCATCGAGGACGGCGAGATGACCAAGGACCTCGCCCTGCTCGTCGGCCCCGACACCCCGTTCCTGAACACGCAGGATTTCCTCGCGGCACTCGACCGTAACCTGCGCAAAGCAATGGGTGTTTAAAACATTTAATTCGAAACGGGCCATGGTACTCATTCCTAGCCCGCTGACGCGTATTCACGAATAGGAGTCTTCAGTGGCACGCACGGGCAAGGTAACCGTCGTCGGCGCGGGTTTCTACGGCTCGACCACCGCGCAGCGGCTGGCTGAGTACGACATTTTCAACGAGGTGGTGCTGACCGACATCGTCGAGGGCAAGCCGGAGGGGCTGGCCCTGGACCTGAACCAATCGCGCGCGGTCGAGGGCTTCGAGACCAAGGTCACCGGCCAGACCACCGGCCAGGGCGGCGAGGGCTACGAGGCCATCGCCGGGTCGAACATAGTGATCGTCACCGCCGGGCTGCCGCGCAAGCCCGGCATGAGCCGGATGGACCTGATCGAGGTCAACGCCAAGATCGTCCGCAACGTGGTGGAGAACGTGGCCAAGTTCGCGCCGGACGCGGTGCTGATCGTGGTGTCCAACCCGCTGGACGAGATGACCGCGCTGGCCGCCAAGGTGTCCGGCTTCCCGCCGCACCGGGTGCTGGGCCAGGCGGGCATGCTCGACACCGCCCGGTTCAGCTACTTCGTAGCGGAGACGCTGGCCGTGCCGGTCGGCGCGGTGCGGACACTGACCCTCGGCTCGCACGGCGACACGATGGTGCCGGTGCCCTCGGCCAGCACGGTCAACGACCAGCCGCTGGCTAACCTGCTGCCCGCCGACAAGATCGAGGAGCTGGTGGACAGGACCAGGAACGGCGGCGGCGAGATCGTCGCGCTGCTGAAGACGGGCTCGGCGTACTATGCCCCCTCGGCCGCGGCGGCCCGGATGGCCCGCGCGGTGGCTGAGGACTCCGGCGCGGTCATGCCGGTGTGCGCGTGGGTGGACGGCGAGTACGGCATCTTCGGCGTCTACCTGGGCGTCGAGGCCGAGATCGGCGCCACCGGCGTCCGCCGCATAGTCGAGCGCGACCTGACCGAGTCCGAGCTGGCAGCCCTACGCGCCGCCGCCGAAGCCGTCCGCGCCAAGCAAGCCGACGTAGCCGCCCTCTAATCCCCGGAACCCCGCCCCGCCCCGCCCCGGCCCCCGCCCCACCCGCAGGCGACGGAGTGGCTGGGGGTGGGGCGGGTGTGCGGGGTGGGGCGGATGTGGGGTGTGGGGTTAGGCCTGAGCGAGGCGGCGCAGGGCGAGCTCGGCGTACAGTGCGGTGCCCTCCACCAGAGCCGCGTCGTCGAAGGTCGCAAGCGCGGAGTGGTTGGTGGGCGCGGTCACCGGATCGCGGCCCGGCGGGCACGCCCCGAGGAAGACGAACGCCCCGGGCACTTCCTCCAGCACGAAGGAGAAGTCCTCCGCGCCGGTGATCGGGAATTGGGCCGTCTCACCCCGGTCCGGGCCGAACGCCGCCGCGATCGTCTCTCCGGCAAACGCCGCTTCGGCCGCGTCGTTGACCGTCACCGGGTATTCGGTGGCGTACTCGACGTCCACGCCCAGACCGTGCGCACTGGCGATGTCCCTGATCAGCCGGGGCACTTGCTCAGCCAGCGCGCCCCGGGACCGGCTGCTGTAGGACCGCGCGGTGGCCAGGAAGCGGGCCTCGTCGCCGATCACGTTGTCGATGGTGCCCGCGTGAAAGCTGCCCACGGTGATGACCACCGGATCGAACACGTCGAACGTCCTGGTCACCATGGTCTGCAGGGCCAGCACCATCTCGCAGGCGGCCGGGATCGGGTCCGCGGCCAGGTGCGGCTGCGAGGCGTGCCCGCCGCGTCCGTGCACGGTGACGGTGATCTGGTCGGCGGCGGCAAGCATCGGGCCCGGCCGGGTGGAGAACACCCCGCACGGCAGCCGGTTGGACGTCACGTGCAGGCCGTAGGCCGCGACCGGACGCGGGCCCGCCGCCTCGAGCACTCCTTCGCGGATCATCTGCCGGGCGCCGGCGTAGCCTTCCTCGCCGGGCTGGAACATGAAGATCACCGAGCCGGGCAGCTCGGCCTGCCGGGCCGACAGCACCCGGGCGGCGCCGGCCAGCATGGCGGTGTGCAGGTCGTGCCCGCAGGCGTGCATTACGCCGGGGATCGCCGAGGAGTACGGGAGCCGCGTCTCCTCGGTGACGGGTAGCGCGTCCATGTCGCCGCGCAGCAGCACGACCGGACCGGGACGGCCGCCGCGCAGCACCGCGGTCACCGAGGACAGGCCGCGGCCGGTGCTGATCTCCAGCGGCAGCCCGGCCAGGGCGCCGAGCACCTTGGCCTGCGTCTTCGGCAGGTCCAGGCCGATCTCAGGCTCGCGGTGAATTGCGTGCCGCAGCTCAGCGATCTGGTCTGCGATCCGCGCGGCCTCGTCACGTACCGGCACTGGCACCTCCTGCGCTCGTCGGCTTGTCAGGCGCTGGCCGCCGCATGCCGCGCGAAAGCCGGGCCGCATGATCCTCGCATGACCCTATCGCCTCGCCGGGACGGCGGGGGGCTGCCGGGTCCAGGACGTCCCGGTCCGACGAGGCGACCGCGGGTACCGGGGTTACGCCAGCCGCCTGGCGTGGTCCGAGGGGGCGGCGTCGAGGAACTCCGGCGCCGTCCAGCCGCGGGCCGCGTACACCTCGCTGACCGCGCCGAGGACCGGGCCGACCGGGCCGCTGGCCGCCTCGGGCACCAGCGCGAGCACGCAGCCGCCGAACCCGCCGCCCATCATCCGCGCGCCGAGCGCCCCCCCGGCCAGCGCCGCCTCGACGGCCGCGTCGGCTTCCGGCCAGGAGATCTCGAAGTCATCGCGCAGCGATTCGTGCGCCTGGGTCAGCAGCCGCCCGATCTCGCGGTAGGTATCCGGACGGTCTCCGAGCGAGCCGCGGAGCAGCCCGGTGACCTGCAGGACCCGCTGGTTGTCTGTGACGACGTGGCGGGCCCGCCGCCGCAGCACGGGGTCGGCTAGCCGTGCGGTGTCAGCGGCGTCCGTTATGTCTCTCA
>Ga0302180_10004231_pt1 | contig 10670 bp, 7 predicted proteins | sample I_Palsa_E3_2_FD_200575 | JGI IMG/M metagenome (GOLD analysis project Ga0302180, IMG submission 200575) | Peat permafrost microbial communities from Stordalen Mire near Abisko, Sweden - I_Palsa_E3_2 | ecosystem: Environmental > Terrestrial > Soil > Palsa > Peat permafrost | place: Sweden: Abisko... | reverse complement strand
TTGTATCTGCAGCTGTAGATAGACCGGCGTGACGAATGCGGCAAGCAGCGCCGGCCCGTGCAGGCCGATCGTCCAGAACAATGTCTGCACGGCCACGATGACGATGAGCGCAATGTACGTGTCGCCAAGTTCACCGAGCGGCCGCAGCGCGCGTGCAATCGCGTCGCTCACCGAGACGTGGAGTCCGCGTAACCCGGCTGCAACCACGACGGCGAACGCCGCGCCGACCCACGCATTGCCGCTCAGCCGAATACCGAGCGCTACGAGCCCGCAACCGCCCAGTGCGATGAACAGCCCGCCCGGACCAACGTCGTGCAAATACGCAAGCGGCGTTCCGCTATACGGCGGCAGTACAATCAGATACGCAAGGGTTGAGCCGAGTACCGTCGGGAGCGCGTCGATTCCGGCGCGTCGCGCATAGAACCATCCGAGCGCCGTTGCCAATACGAGGCCCATCACGCCGAAAGCCGGGATGAGGGCGCCGGCCACGCGCAGTCCCAGCGATGGGCCAATCAAGGGACCGGAAACCGGAACGAACGGTAGGATAACCAGAAAGGCCGCAAGCAGCCCGGCAAAGCTCCAGGGTAGGGCTTCGCGCGTCGCGGCTAAGAACGGAAGTTGGGCGACTGCTTGGAGCGCTGCGAAGCGTTTAGAGGCGGCGGACGACGGCTTCGACGCGACCGATGATCTCGACATCGCTCGCGTAGATTGGCGCCATGCTGCGATTCTCCGGCTGAAGCCGGATTCGGCCATCCTCGCGATAGTAACGTTTCACGGTGGCCTCGCCGTCGAGCATCGCGACCACGATTTCCCCGTCGCGCGCCACGCGCTGCGGCCGGACCATAATCAGGTCCCCATCGAGAATGGCGGCCTCGATCATCGAATCGCCCTGTACGCGGAGCATGAACCCATCCGTTAGCCGCGGCACAAATGATGCCGGCAGCACGAACTCCCCTTCCAGGTGCTCCTCGGCCGTGATCGGGGTGCCGGCGGCAACCTTGCCGACGATCGGCAGGACGATGCTTTCGGGAACCGGTGACGACCCCAACCCCAAATCCGAGCGCAACGCGCGCGGCTTGGTGGGATCGCGCAAGATCAGCCCGCGGCGCTCGAGCGCCTTGAGGTGGGCGTGAATGGTGGACGAAGATGAGAGGCCGACCCGCTCGCCGATCTCACGGACCGAAGGCGGGTACCCGCGTTCAACAGTGAAGGCGCGGATCACATCGAGGATCCGCTGCTGTCGTTCCGTCGCTGGTTTGTCGGTCAAGGCTCCCTCCGGATTGTGCAGCGCAATGCCACCCGTATGGCATGGGTTTGCCTTACAACCCTAGCACAGGCTATTCAAAAAGGCAAACATACGTTCGTCTCTCGCTTGACAGCTCGTGGTCTGCATGTGCTAAAATCTAGGGGACGAACAGCTGTTTGGCCCAAGATGTGGGTAAATTGGTAGTCGAACACTCGTTTGGCACAAGATATGGAAGGGAGCTGGAGAACAGTGGTCACGCGCAAACGGTTCACGCTCATGCCCGCAATCGCGATAGTTTCGCTCAGTCTGATGGTGACGGTGCCGGCACTTTCGAGCATGCATCTCTCCGCGGCAACGGCGCAGCGCTACGCGACGGTGACGGTGCAGCCCGGCGACACGCTCTGGTCGATTGCGTCCGCGCACACAACGGGAAGCGCCGACGTGCAAGAGACGATCGATCAAATCAGCGCCGCGAACCATCTCCAAGCGTCGATGCTGCTCCCCGGCGAAAAGCTCCGCATCCCCGAATAGCACGCACTAAAAACGAAAAAGGCCGCATTTGCGGCCTTTTTTATTTTCTGCGAGAGACGAGCACGATCGAGTGCCCAACATGATCGTTCAAAAAGTCGAGGCCCTCCATCATCCACGAGTCGAGACCGTTACTCGAGTGTCTAGCGACCTCACGCGCCACGTGAACGCGATCGCGCAGCCAGGCGAGCTCCGTGCGCGTCGTCGTCGGAAAAACGGCGACCTCGCAATCCTCGCACTTATATCCGTACTGCATCCGCGCAGCACTTCGCGTTCGCGATGCAAAAAGGCCTCCGCTTTCGCGGAGGCCTTTTTGTTCGCTCGCAGCGAGATTGCGTACGTCGACTTTAGAGTCTGATCTTGAAGTCGAGATACGCGTTGAAGGGCAGCGTTCCCAGTCCCGGATAGTACGCCGGAACACGGAACGATTGCACCGGTGTACCCGGGTTGTAGTTGTTTCCGATCGGTCCGACGCCGACGCCGGCATAGCCGGCTCCGTAGCCGCAGATCATCGATTGGGAAACTCCCGGGAAGCTACTCCATGGTTCTTTCGAACCGCCGAAGCAGCCGTCGTAGAGGTTCGCCAACGTCAACACCGCCTGGATACGCGGGCTCATCTGGTAACTCGTCTGCAACGAGAGCGTTACCCGATCGGGTGCCGTGAACGCGCCAATTGAGTCGAAGTTGCCCGTTTGGGGATTCGGAATCGGGATTGCGAACGTTCCGGCGCACGTTGATGCATCATATGCGCTTCCGGAGCCGCCGTACGGATAGCGGGGGTCGCCCGCGACCGCACCGGTGGAACCGGTACAGGTTGATGCATCGACGCCGAGTTCGTCGATCGGGTAGCCGTACTTGCTGCCCGACGAGAACTGCAGGGCCGGGGTGATCGCCCACTTGTCATGCGTGTAATTCAGGACAAGCGTCGCGACGTTTGGCGCGATGAACGACCCGTAGCCGCCCGCACCCGGCGCACCGGCCGGGAAGAGCGAGTACGGAACGTACGAAGCGCTGGGATCGAGGAAGCCCTGTACCGGAGCGTTCCAGTACGGGTTTGCGATATCCGCAGCGGTACAAGCCGCAGCGGTCGCAACCGGGGTGCCGCCCGGGCCGTAACACGGAGCAGCCGTTACGCCGGCGGCGCAGACGGACTGACCGTACTGCGATTTGCCCGCGGCGTTTCCGCCGTTACAGGCGCTCGTCTCGCCGTTGTACGTCGAGATCGCCTGATTGATCGACGTCACCGGGGTCGTGCCGTTCGACGTCGCCTTGTACTTCACGGATGCATTCGTGAACGTGTAGCTAAAGAGCCCCGAGAAGCCGTTCTTCGCGAAGTTGCCCTTTTGGATCTGCAGCTCGACGCCATCCGACGTCTGCGAACCGATGTTCAGACCGGAAACGAAGTTCGTCTGGACGTCCAGATAGAATTCCTCGATCTGGTCTTGCGTCTGGCGGAAGAACGGTGTCACTTTCCACGACAGATCCGTACCCTTGACCTGGTGCTCCCACGAGAGGTCGTAGTTCCACGAGGTTTCCGGATAGATCGGGTGCGTGGGTTGAGTGAAGCCGAGCGTGTAGAAGTTCTTCAGGTTGAAGATACCACCGCTAGGCGTGTTCTGGTCGAAGTAGGTGTACTGTTCGAACGCCGTGTTCGGCGCTTGGTCGTACTTGCCGACGCTGAAGCGTAACACGTTGTCAGGATTGAGCGTGTACGTCGCCGCAACGCGCGGTTGGAAGACCGTGTAGGTTTGCGTGTCGCTGACGTTGCTGATCGTCGCCGGGACGTAGGTGGCACCAGCCACTCCGGTAGGTAGATTAGCAGCGCCGCAACCGGCTCCTGGAACAGCAACTTCGATCGGCGCAACCGACGGAGTTGCCGGGTTGGTGCAATACGAGCTGTTCCATGCCGCATACCAGAAGTCGGAGGCTCCGCCTTGGGTATTCTGCGGCACGAACGTGTATGAGTCCAAACGGAGCCCGAGATTGATATGGAGCGCATCGCTCGGATCCCATTCGTCGGTGATTGAGGCGGATCCGAACTCTGGCTTGACGGTGTTGTTCTCACCGCTCGCTCCAGTGTCGACGGTATCCCATTCGCAGGGACCGCCGCCGCAGCTGGTGCCAGGCGCAACGGCCGGAAGCGTGTACGGGCCAGGGCCGAATTCCCCAGCACATCCACCGTAGGGGATGTTAGCGTTCGGGTTTTGCGCACAGGCAAGCTGCTCAGTGCTGAAGCTCGCCGCCCCATTGTCGCACGTTGCAGCCGCACCGGTCGTGGTGTAGCAGATGCCGGCGTTGGGATGATTTCCGTTGACGAGCACCCCAACGTTGTACGGATAGCCGCCGAGGAGCGGCGTAACCAGATACACGCGCTGCGAGTTCGCTGACACGTACGACCCTTGCACTTGCAAGAGGTTGTGCGCGTTCAGCTGATCCGCGAACGTGCCGCTAAAGCCGTAGCTGTGCGCGTACACGTCGTACGCCGGCGGAATGCCGGTGCAGCAGAGAGACGCGCTATTCGGACCGTAGTCAAACCAGCCCGAGTAGACGGTGTAGCCGTAGACACGCAGATAAGCATCCGAGCTGAAGTTCTTCTGATACTGCAGCTTGACGATGCTTTCAACGTTGTTTTCGTTGTCCGCCTGATTCGCGGGAACCAAGCCGCCGCATCCCAATCCCGGTCCCGCTTGCGGGAAACAGAAGGGATTGACCGCGGCGAAGCTCGCTCCCGTCGCTGTTGCGGCTGGGGTTAGCTGGTTGAGCGCTCCCGAGTACACATTCGCGTACGGGTACGACGCATAGGGTCCGCTGACACCCAAGTCGCCCGGCTCCGAGGCAGCGTACGTGGTCAGGTTCTCGGACTGCCAGAGGAGCTGAATGTCGTCGCGACCGCCATCATGATGATGCGGGATCGCGAAGTGGAGGTTCACGACGTTGTCACGATCGGTGATCATGTTTGTGTCGTAGAAGTTGTAGCCTCCGAGCACGTAGAACGGCGACGCGGTGTTACCACCTTGATAGACGCCGTTGCTGTAGCAGCTCGCAGGCCCCGAGGTGCCCGCAGGGCACCCGGCGCCGGTCAGGTAGCCCAATGTCGAGCCGTACTCCGCGCCGTCCTGTTGGTCCAGGACTCGGAAGTCCTGGTTATAGCCGCCGAAGCCCACATAGTACGAGAAGAGACGGTCCGGTGAGGCACCGCCGGCTTCGATATTCGCCTTGTGGTAGAAGACCGGCGATCCGATGCCCAGGTCGCTGTCAGCGTAACCCGGGTAGGTACCGGTCTTGATGACCTGGTTGATGAACCCGGAGAGCCCCTGGCCTTCGGCGTTCGACGGAGCCGCGCCGGTGTAGACTTGGACTTCTTGTTGTCCAAGCGCCGATGCGGTATTGGCCGGATAGTTATCGAACGAACGGTTGACCGGGACGCCGTCGACTTCATAGCCGACTTGATCGTAGTCGCCGCCGCGGATGTAGACGGATTGGTACCAACCCATCTGTCCGACCGGGACATATGCACCCGGCATTGTCGCGATGGCCGAGTAGGCCTGATCGAGACTGCCGCCACCGCCAAGGCCGGTTACCTTGGCCGCGGTCGCTGCGTTCACCGAGTACACGTCGGAAGTCGTGCCCGACTTGACGAGCGCGCCTGCGGCGGTCGATGTCACGTGCGCAATTGTTTTAAGCGCAGGTTGCATCGTGTACGCGAAGCTTTGGTTCTGGTCGGCAAAAACCGTAATACCGGCCACGGAGATCGGATTGTATTGGTCTTTTTCGATTGACACCGTATACGTGTCCGGTGACAGCGAAAGGAACACAAAGTGTCCCGTTGAGTCCGTCGTGGTGGAAGCAACCTGCGATGCCGAGCTGACCTTTACGTTAGCTCCGACAACCGGTTTACCACTATCGTCTTTAACCGCGCCGCTGATTCCGCCCGTGGTTCCTGCCAGTGCCCATGTTCCCTGAAGCAAGAACGCGACGAGAAGCATCAACGCTACGGCCACCTGACGGATGGTCCGTTTGCTTGTCATTGATAGCCCTCAATTGTTGGTGAGTGACATTCCATTTCCGCGCGATGCGGATTCGTCAAAATTCAACCGATTCAAGCGCCGCAATTGCGGCATCTCAAACGAGTCTCAGGTTGACGTGATCGTCGTTTTTCACCCGACCAAGGTCGCATCCTTTAAGGTTGCTTAAAAAATGGGGGGCCGCTGTGACCAGCGGACCCCTCCAATTCTTAAGGTTTTTTCCCAGCTTTTAGACGACCGCGGCCATCCGTTCCGCGAGCATTGCCGGGATCTGCGACGGGCGATCGGCAACCGGTACTCCGGCCGCCACAAACGCAGCGATTTTGCTCTGCGGCGTGCCAAAAGCGCCTGAGATTATCGCACCGGCGTGGCCGAGCGATTTTCCGGGCGGCGCGTTGCGACCGCCGATGAAGGCCACGATCGGCATGCCGGCCAGATGCTCTTTGACGAACGCTGCGGCGTCCTCTTCGTCCGAGCCGCCGATCTCGCCGCAGATCACGATCGCTTGGGTCTGGGAGTCGTTCTTGAACTCCCGCAGGCAGTCCACGAAGGTCGTGCCGATGATCGGGTCTCCCCCGATGCCGACGCAGGTCGACTGGCCGAGGCCCGCGCGCGTAAGCCCGTCGACCACCTCGTAGGTCAGCGTCCCCGAGCGTGAGATCAAACCGACGTTGCCTTCCTTGAAGATGTGACCCGGCATGATGCCGACCGACGACTTGCCCGGCGAGATGAGGCCCGGGCAGTTAGGACCGATGATCCGCATGCCGGGCGTCGTCCCGACCACCCGCAGCATGTCGTGCACCGGCACGCCCTCGGTGATGCAGACCGAGAAGCGGATGCCCGCCTCGTAGGCCTCGAACAGCGCATCGGCGGCGCCGGCCGGCGGGACGAAGATACATTGATGCGTCGCACCCGTTGCCGCGACGCATTCTTCAACGGTATTAAAGACCGGCAATCCGTGCTCGGTCTTCTGCCCGCCCTTCCCGGGCGTCACGCCGCCAACCACGTTGGTGCCATAGGCCAACATGCGTCCGGTGTGATACGAGCCTTCCGCGCCGGTAATGCCCTGCACGAAGACCTTGCTGTTCTTGTCCAAGTAAATACTCATCGCGCCAACTCCACGGCGCGTGCCGCGCCCTCGTCCATGGTTTCAACCGGCGTCATGCCGGCATCTTTGAGAATGCGCCGCCCCTCGGCTTCGTTCGTTCCGGTGAGGCGAATCACGAGCGGAATCTTGCGCGCTTTGGTCGTGTTCAACGCTTCGACGATGCCTTTGGCAACTTCGTCGCCGCGGGTGATGCCCCCGAAGATGTTGATGAAAAAGACCTTCGCGCCGGTGTGATTGACCACCAGCTCGTAGCAGTTGCGCACGCGCTGCGCATTCGCACCGCCGCCGACGTCGAGAAAGTTGGCAATCTCGCCGCCCGCGTTCTTGACCGCATCCATCGTCGCCATCGCAAGACCTGCGCCGTTGGCCATCGTGCCGACCGTGCCGGGGAACGTGCGGAAGTTGCGGATGCCCAGACCCGCCTGCGCGGCAAGCGTTTCGTCCGCATCCAGCGGCAGCGTCTTCTGCCACTCTTTGAACTCGGGATGACGAAAGACCGCGTCATCATCGAGCGAGACCTTCGCATCGGCTGCGATAACGCGTCCGTCTTTGGTGAGAATCAAGGGATTGATCTCCACCAACGTGGCGCCGTAGGTAAAGAACAAATTGTACATGCCGGCAACGATGGCGGGGAATTGCTTGCGAAAGCCGGCATCGAGGTCGGCTTTGAACGCCAATTCGCGCCCGATGAACGGCGAGTACCCGATTGCCGTGTCAACAAAGAACGTGTGAAACGACTCGGGATGCTTCTCGTGCACTTCCTCGACGTCCATGCCGCCGAAGCGCGTGACGATGATCGCCGGCTTCTTGGTCGTGCGATCGACCGAGATCGCGCAATACGATTCCAGCGCGACGTCGAGCGTCTCTTCGACCAGCACCGAGTGAATCGGTTCGCCGTCAGGGTTCTGGCGATTCGGCGGCATCGGCGTCGCCATGATCTCGACCGCAGCTTTGCGGCCCTCTTCTGACGTCGACGCAAATTTGATCTTGCCGGCTTTGCCGCGGCCGCCCATCAGGACTTGCGCTTTGATAACCCACTTGCCGGGATTCTTTTCGATGAACGCCGCGACTTCGTCGGGCGTATTGCAGTGCTGCGAGCGTGGAACCGGTATCCCGCTTCGGCGGAATAGCTCTTTGCCCTGATACTCCATGAGATTCATGGCGTGTTTGTCTTCTCTCCTAGTCTAATTTGCCGAGTAGGGATCTTGCGATAATGATCTGCTGGATCTCCGAGGTACCTTCGTAGATCTCGGTGATCTTGGCGTCGCGGTAGAACCGCTCGATCGGAAATTCCGTGGTGTAACCGTAACCGCCGTGGATTTGAATCGCTTCGGCCGCGTGCTTGCGCGCCGCGGTCGAGGCGAAGAGTTTGGCTTTGCTCGCCTCAATCACGTAGGGCCGCCCCGCGTCGGCCAGTGCCGCCGCGCGATAGACCAGCAGACGTGCAGCGTCGAGGTCCATCGCCATCTGCGCGATCTTGAACGAAATGCCCTCGAAAGCGCCGATCGCGCGCCCGAACGCCACCCGATCCTTGGCAAACGCCACCGAATGATCGAGGCAGGCCGCGAGAATGCCGGTCGCCTGCGCGGCGATGCCGATACGCCCGCCGGCCAGGGCGTTCATCGCGGAGCCGAACCCGTCACCTTCGCGGCCGAGCAGCGTGCTTTCGGGCACGCGCACGTCGTCGAAGGCGAGGTCGCACGTGTTGCTGGTATGGATCCCAAGTTTTTCGGTGATTTTCTCAACGATGATGCTGGGGGTAGTGTTCTCGACGAGAAACGCGCTGATGCCGCGCGAGCCTCCGCCGCCGGTGCGAAACATCGCCAGCGTCACGCCTGCAACGCTGCCGTTAGTACACCATTGCTTGCGGCCGTTGAGCACATAGTCGGTGCCGTCACGCTTGGCGCTCGCGCGAATGGATGCCGCATCCGAACCGAAATCCGGCTCGGTGAGTGCGAACGCGGCGATCACATCGCCCGCTGCGAGCTTGGGCAGCCACTGCCGTTTTTGCGCCTCGGTGCCGAGACGCACCACCGCCGACGCGATCATCGAATGCACGGAGAGCGTGACCGCGCTCCCGGCGTCGACGCGCGCAATCTCTTCGACGGCAAGCGCATAGGCAACATATCCGGCACCGACGCCGCCATACGCCTCGGGCACGACGATGCCCATCATGCCCGCGTCATTGAGTTTGGTGAAGAGCTCGCGCGGAAAAACGTGCTCGCGATCCCAGCGCGCGATGTTCGGCGCGATCTCACGCTGCGCGATTTCCGCAGCGAGCGCGGCAATTTGCCGCTGTTCGTCGGTCAGATCGAACTGCGCGCGCGCACTCGAATCAATCATGAAACGGCGATGCTAGCCGACTTTTACCAGCAGCGCATCACCTTGGCCGCCGCCAGAACACAGCGATGCGATGCCGTAACCGCCGCCGCGTTTGCGCAACTGATTGATCGCGGTGCCCACCAGGCGCGCGCCCGATGCGCCGATCGGATGTCCCATCGCGACTGCTCCGCCGAACAAATTGATCTTGGCTTCCCCGATACCGAGATTGCGCGCCGACGTAATGGCCACGTTGGCAAACGCCTCGTTGATCTCCCACACTGCGATATCCTCGGCGCGCAGACCGTGCGCATCCAGGAGTTTCTGCGCCGCCATCGCCGGCGTGTAGCATAAATAGGGTGAATCCCATCCGACGGTTGCGTGACCGAGCACCGACGCGATCGCGTCGTAGCCTCGCTCGCGCGCGTAGGTTGCATCGGCGAGAATCAACGCAGCCGCACCGTCGTTGACGCCCGGCGCGTTCGCGGCGGTCACCGTCCCGTCTTTCTCTAACGGTTTGAGTTTGGCCATCGCCTCATAGCTCGCGTCGGCGCGAACGGCTTCGTCGCGATCGGCCAGCGTAAACGGCGCGTCGCCGGTTACAAAAGGCGCCCACGACGCATAGTCGAGGGTGAAGCGCTCGGACGGTGTGTGATTCCACATCGCGCTCGAAGCGCCGACTGTCGCCGGAACGCGCACGTCGCCGCGCTGCGGCAGCGCATCGACCACGACTTTGCCTTTGGCTTTGGTCGCCACGCGCACTGGTACGATCTCGTCGCCAAACGCACCGGACTCGTGCGCGGCGTGCGCGCGGCGATGGCTCTCGTACGCGAAGCGATCTTGATCTTCGCGCGAGAGGCCGAGCTCGCCGGCGACGATACTTCCTTGCGCAGCCATCGTCATCGGAAAATATTGATCCCACAGCCCGTCGTAAATCATCTCGTCGATGAGCTTGCCATCGCCGAAACGGTAGCCGCTGCGCGCTTCTTTGAGCAGATAGGGCGCGTTCGACATCGATTCCATGCCGCCGGCCGCGATCACGCGATTCGCTCCCGTGTTGATCAGGCGCATCGCGGTAGCAACCGCAAGCAAGCCCGAGGCGCAAACCTTGTTCAGAGTTTCGGCCGTGACCGTTTTTGCCAAGCCCGATTTGAAGACCACCTGTCGCGCCGGATTCTGACCGACGCCGGCTTGCAGCACCTCGCCGTACACGACGTGCTCGATCTCCGTCGGATCCATGCCGGCGCGCTGCAGCGCTCCGACCAGCGCGGTGGCGCCCAGCGTGGTTGCATCGAGGGAAGCCAGCGCGCCGCCGAGCTTTCCGAACGGGGTGCGGGCGAGGGAGAGAACGACGGTTTGCGATTCCATGGGAGCCATAACGCTGCTGAAGTTCGGGAAGGCTTCAGGCTTTACTTTCCGCCTTTTGTCGCTTATGGCGCGTCGG
>Ga0302180_10004230_pt1 | contig 10675 bp, 8 predicted proteins | sample I_Palsa_E3_2_FD_200575 | JGI IMG/M metagenome (GOLD analysis project Ga0302180, IMG submission 200575) | Peat permafrost microbial communities from Stordalen Mire near Abisko, Sweden - I_Palsa_E3_2 | ecosystem: Environmental > Terrestrial > Soil > Palsa > Peat permafrost | place: Sweden: Abisko... | reverse complement strand
TGCGAGGAATTCACCACCAGGGAACCCTTGGGCAAAGCGACGCGGGTGAGGCCGCCGGGAACCAGGGTGACTTTTTCTCCGAAGAGAATGTAGGGGCGCAGATCGATGTGACGAGATTCCACTTCGCCGTCGATCAGGCAAGGGGCGCAGGAAAGCGCGAGAGTGGGCTGCGCGATGTAGTTGCGTGGATCGGCCTGGATGCGGGCGCGGAAGGCTTCGCGTTGCAGCGCGCTGCTGTGCGGACCGATGAGCATGCCGTAACCGCCGGATTCGCCAACGGCTTTGACGACCATGGTCTCAAGGCGATCGAGGACGTGTTTGCGGTGCTTCTCGTTGGTCATCAGGAAAGTCTGCACGTTTGGCAGGATGGGATCCTGATCCAGATAGTAGCGGATGATTTGCGGGACGTAGGCGTAGACGGCTTTGTCGTCAGCGACGCCGGTGCCGATGGCGTTGGCCAGCGTGACGTTGCCGGCGCGATAGGCATTGAACAGGCCGGGGACGCCGAGAATGGAATCACGGCGGAAACACAGCGGATCCACAAAGTCGTCGTCCACGCGGCGATAGATAACGTCGACGCGGCGCAAGCCGGAAGTGGTGCGCATGTACACGACGTTGTTGTGCACCAGCAGGTCGCGGCCCTCGACAAGTTCGATGCCCATCTGCTGCGCGAGAAATGTGTGCTCGAAATAGGCGGAGTTGCCTACACCGGGAGTCAGCAGCGTGACCGTGGGATCGCTGCGTAGCGGACAGTTCGCCGGCGCTATGCTGCGGAGCGTGGCCAGCAGCGCTTGCGGATAATGATCGATGGGCCAAACGCCATAATCCTGAAACATGGTGGGGAAAACGCGCTTCAAGACTTTGCGATTGGCCAGCATGTAGCTGACGCCGCTGGGAACGCGAAGATTGTCTTCGAGTACGGCGAAGCTGCCATCGGGGAGGCGAACTAAATCGGTGCCGCAGATATTCACGTAAATGTCGCGCGGGACGATCAGGCCGCGCATTTCGCGCCGGAAGTGACGACAACTGTAGATGAGCTCGCGCGGGACCGTGCCGTCGTTGAGGATTTTCCCTTCGTTGTAAATGTCTTTCAGAAACAGGTTGAGCGCGGTGATGCGCTGCGTCAGGCCTTGTTCGATTTGCGCCCATTCACGGGCCAGGATGATGCGCGGGACCAAATCGTTGGGGAAGATGCGCTCAGTGCCTTCCTTGTTGCCGTAGACGGTGAAGGTGATGCCTTCGTGGAGAAAAGAGAGGTCGGCGGCTTGCTGGCTCTTGCGCAGTTCTTCCGGAGGCAGACTGACCAGCGTTTGATGTAATGCGCGATATTGCGGACGCGGCACTCCGGGCGCCTCGAACATCTCGTCGTACGCTTTGTCGAACTGATAGTTCACGAAAGAAGAATAGCTTAAATTTCGTGCAGGAATGGCCGTGGTGGTCATGACCGGCTTTCGCAACCTGGCAAGTGGCTGCCCAAGAAGGGGCCGCTTGCGTGATTGAACGAGTTCTCCTTAATACGTCTGACCAAGCACTTCCGGCAGGAGCTGGGCGGAACCCCTGAGCAATGGCGCCGAGACAGCAACTCTAGGCCGGTGGAAATGAGGAGTCCAATCGAAATCGTCGATGTTCTGAATAGCTTTTCTGGCAGCACTCGGCAGGAAGGCCTTGGTTCCGGCCGCGCGCTATTTTATTTGCGCATCTGGTGGATGCATGTCCGGAGCGAATTGGATGCCGACGTACTGGGACGGCCAGGATCGCGACATCGTAGGCGGAGCGAGGCAGAAGGCTGATCGAGACGAAGTGGGGCGAGTCCGGCGAATTGCTGGGTATATGCCGTGAGTCTGCAGGACCCCCTGAATCGCAAAAGGTTGTCATTATAAAGGGACTTAAAGGGCGAATTTTGCCTTGTCACAGTGTGTCAGAGGTGCCACAATGAGGCTCCGTGGCAGGGTAGCGCCACTATATGTGGAGCAATTTTAGGGTGCATTTGCTTCTACGGGGTGTTAGAGTTCGCGTCCTATTGGCATGGGGACTGCTCTAAAACCTGATATGCGGTGAACGCAAGCATAGGGAGTGTGCCAAATGAGAATCAAGAAAGCAAAGCGGTTCAGTTCGGTTTGGGAGGGGCAGACTGGGTCTGCGGTTGCAGTTGTATCGGGCCGGGTAGCATCCGCAACAACTGCATTAACCCTATCGCATTCTTCGCCGCGCCACGAAAGTGCAAACGGCAGTTATCCATCTTCAAATTTATTATCTCGAAGTCGCCGCCAGAGTAAAAAAGATCGCAATCCTTGAGAGTACAATCGAAGAAAGAGCAATCTTCGATTACAAAAGTCTGCTCAGATAGATTCTTATCTTTGTAGATTTTCACGCGTATTCTCCTCTGCGCGCGAGGCTATAACACAATGAAGTGTCGCGCAAGATATAACAGGGTTAGCTTTAGTGTTGCGTAGATCAACATAAAACCGGAAAGGAGTTAGTTTATCGGTGGGCCGGAAACAATATCGTAATGCATGCTTGGATACTTGCGTCCCTTGTAGTCTCGATGCAAGTTCATTACGAATCCCATCTTCTCGTAAAACTTAACTGCATCTTGATCGGAATCGACGGTAAGGAATCGGCAACCTACGCCAATCTCATTTATGCGATACGCAACTCCGACCGCGTACTTCATGAGTGCGGTGCCAAGGTTCCTCCCTTTGAAAGCCGATTGTATTCCGAGCCTGCCGATCTTGAGGGCGGGAACCTGCTGGACGGTGATATTTTTTTGAACGAACCACTGCCGAACCGTAATATGCAGGGCGATAGAGTCGGCTAGCAAAGAAATATACCCAACTATCTCATTTTCGTAGATAGCGATTCTGGTGAAAGACAGTCTTTGAGCTATATGGACAGGGCAATCCGTTCGGATGAAGTCGTTAAGGTCTGCATGGCCGCAATCGAAGTTCTTAAAGTCGTGGATGGTATGGTCGGCGGGAACAATCTCTAATTGTTGTAGAGTTATATCCACGAGCGATCGAGCGAGTAGCTGCGACTACTTCTTTTTGCCCTCGGCCCGCTTGCTCTCTTCCGCCGCAGACCTCAGCCACTGCAACCGCTCAGGCGTCATTACGGCGCTGTTCATGCGCTCCAAGAATACCTTGGCGTCATTTCCCTTTAGCACTGGGGTTGGTTCAATTGGACGAGCCATACGCGTCTCCCGCAGATTAACCTAGACCCTAGGTTATACGGGCCGACCGCGTATTACAAGCGAAAGTTAGGCGTAAGTTCTTTGTTCTCAAATCGTTATATATCAACCCATTAGATCATCCAAAAGTGTGCGTGCCATATCTTCCATACCTTGCATTGACAAGACGTGCGAGAGATGCGACTATTAATCTGCCTACCGGGAGGAGCGGCCGCGATGAGCGAATTTCTAGAAATTCTACAGCGAGGAATGCAGGAAGCGCAGGTTAAGTTTCAACTTGCCCAGCAGAAATTGGGCGTAGTCCAGGCCGAATTTCAAAAGGCAGCGCAGGAATTTCAAGCATGGCAAACACTAGTCAATCTGGAAACGGCCAAACAGCAACAAGGCGCTGTGATCGTGCAGCAGCCTTCAATACCCACCAATGGAAATCAGCCGAATTTCGATGGAGCTAACAAAACAGCTATGGTTCGAGAGCTGTTGCGCCAACACCCTGCCGGAATGTCTCCTGCTGACATCTGGAAGGAGATGGAACCTCAAATGAAAAACCGCGCCTATCTCTATTCCGTGCTCAAGCGGCTAAAGGATAGGGGTGACGCGAGAGAACGCAGAGGCAAATATTTTCTCAATCCCAAAATTGAAGAGGGAGATAACCAAAACATTGTGCAGTAAAAAAGAATCGACGGGCTGTTAGCTTTGGAGGAGCGGCAGCCCGCCGACACGATTCTCAAATTTGAACGTTCCGACTAGGAGACGCTCTAGGTGTGTTTATATCATATTCGCGGGCCACCAGCAAGAAACAAGAAATTCTCTCTCCGAGAAACGCCAAAGGGGAGCGGCTTTTGGCTGCTCCCCTCCGTAATGCGGGTCCGTGGCAGAGTGGTTTATTGCGCCCGATTTATAATCGTGGAGAACGTGTTAGCGCACGTTCCGGAGGTCCGAATCCTTCCGGACCCGCCAATATGATAGCATCGAACGAATGAAGAAAAAAACCGAGATCGAAAAGCCTGTTCTCGTCGAAGAAAAGGAACTCGACGCGGTTCTCTCGAAACTGCTGTCAATGGACCCGATGCCGATGAAGAAAATAAAAACTCCCGGCAAGCGAGGGTCTAAATCTCCTCTATTTTCTCCGGAGCGATCAAAGTAGCAAACGGAAGGGGCCTACCGTCTACCAGCCGTTTTAGCGTCTCGTCGAACATCTTTTGTTGCTGGTCTCTCCGGTTGAACCGATACGAAAACTCGTTGCAATAGCGCCCCAGATGCTTTATGGACACCTTGTGATAGCTTCCGTAGATTCCGCGCTTGAGGAGCGAGAACGCATTCTCAACCGAATTGGTGTGCAGATCGCCGGAGGCATAGCTGACGCTGTGATTGATGGTGCGGTGGTCCGCAAACTTGCGCTTGCCGATTATCTCAAACGTGGGGTGCTCATCGGTTTGCAGGACGGCATCCGGCGAAACATGCTTGTCCAGCATCGCTTCCGTTATTTCAATCTTCGCGTCTTTGACCGGAACGAGCCGCAGTTTCCCGCCGCGCTCAATCATGCCCATTACCACGTCGCGATTCTCTTTCTTGACGTAGGGCTTGCCCTTGCGTGGCTTTTTCGGGGTTAGGTACGTGTGGTCTGCTTCAACGAGTCCGCTCAGGAATCCAGCCTCTATCGCGGCTTCGCGGATGCGATGGCAGAGGTACCAAGTGGACTTGGTATTTTTCTCCGTGACGCCAAGATGCCGTCCCACCTGCAAAGAACTAATCCCTTTTTTCGCCTGAAGAATTAGAGAGACTGCAATGAACCACTTTTCCAGCGAGATATGCGACTTGTGAAAAACGGTGTCCGTAGTGACGCTGAACTGATACCCGCATTCCTTGCACTCGTACAAACGACGCGGAGGAATCGTTACGGTCTTCTCTACGCCGCTCTTGTTTCGGCGGGTGCGCTGAGTCTCAGCGGTGACAAACTTCATTACCAGAGGCTTGCCGTTCTCATCGGAGACCACGCCACACTTGATGCAGCACACGCCGTTCGGCCAGCGCATCCGCTCCAGTTTCTCAAGGCAGGCTTCTTTTGTGCCGTAAGTTTTGGTAACGTCTATCAGGTTCATGGCAGCCTCACTGACCCTAAGCTACCAAACCTATTTTACTGTGTCAAGGCAAAAATCGCCCTTAAAGTCCTTTGTTTTGACAACGATTTGGAAGTGTTCATTCTGCGAGGGTTAGCGGCTAATTTTGTTGCATAAATAGTTACTAGTGAAGGACTCGGAGCAAAGGCTTTTTGGTGCGGTTCCGGATGCCTACAAAGTCAGAGGGCTACGCGGCAGGACAGCTCGGCACGACTCAGGTGTTCGGGATACAGACGCACTTCCTTACAGGAAAAGGGTACCAGGATGGTAACTTGATGTCAAGCGAAATCGGCGGGTTTCCGGTCTACTGCTTCGTTTTCATTGCGCTTTGGCGGGTTCGGGCATTACGTAGCCGGATTGGGCAGGCAAGCCGGCCCTTTCAAACTGGACGGTGGTGTGGGCGATGCCGAACTCCGAGGCAGCTTTCTGCTGGATAGCGGTGAGAATACGCTCGCATTCGTCCAAGTGCATGTCTGGAACGCGAGCGTGGAGGCTGAGGGCATTGTGGTCGCCGCCGAGACACCAGATGTGCAGATCGTGGACTTCGTATACGCCCTCAACGGTAAGGATGGCGCGGGCGACCTCTTCGACGCGCATGTCGCGGGGCCGGCCTTCGAGGAGGATATGGGCGGACTCGCGCAGGATGCCGACGCTGGACCATAAAACGAGGAGGCCGATGGCCAAGCCGAGAAGTGGATCGATCCAGAGCGTGCCGGTGAACTGAATCAACAGGGCGCCGCCGATAATGGCGATGTTGGAGACCGCGTCGCCAAAATTATGGACCAGGATGCTGCGAAGGTTCAGGTCGCCACGGCCGCGGACGAGAGCGAGAGTAATGCCGCCGTTGACCGCGAGGGCGGCTACGGAAGTCCAAATCATCCAGCTCTCTACGACAGGGACGGGAGCGCGGAAGCGGGCCACGGCCTCCCAGCCGAGCCACAGAGAGAGGAAAACCAAAACGAGCGAATTGGTAAACGCCGCGAGGGTGCCGGCGCGGTGATAGCCGTAGGTTTTTTCGGCATCCGCGGGACGCTCGGCCCAGCGCATGGCGAGGTAGGAGATGCCGAGAGCGGGCACGTCAGAAAGATTATGGACGGCGTCGTTCAAGAGGGCTACGCTACGACCGAGCAGGCCGCCAAAAACCTCGGCAATGACGAGGCCCAATGTGGCGGCCATGGCCCAGCCAAGAACCGCGGGGCGCAGTTGCGGATGGGAATGCCCGGCACTACCGTGGGCGTGCGAGTGTCCGGCGTGACTGTGGGTATGGGAGTCGCCCGAAGTATGGATATGTGCACCCATGAAGCTCCATGGTACGCGAGTGCGGCCGGGAACGCAGCCTCAGGGGCGGGCGAATTGTTGCTTGTTAGGCAGTTTGACACCGGGTGGCCGCGAAAAGATTGACGGTGCTGGCTGCGGCTGCGAACATGCCATAAGTTGCGCTTCGCGCATGCTGCATCACGCGATGAAGCCCCGCTGAGCATTTAGCAGGTTCAATGAAGGTTCCCATAGCCAAAGTAAGCTTTTGGGGCGTGCGCGGTTCTACGCCCACCGTGGACCCGGCCACGTGGCGGTATGGCGGAAACACGCCCTGCGTGGAAGTGACCGCGCCGGATGGGACGCAATTTATCCTGGATTGCGGCACGGGGCTGCGGATGCTGGGGAGCCGGTGGGCGGACCCGGACGGCGCGCGTCCGCTGGAAACCCACATTCTGGTGACGCATTATCACTGGGACCACATTCAGGGAGTGCCATTCTTCACGCCGCTGTATGCGGCCAACAATGAATTCAGTTTTTATAGTTTTCGCTCAAAATATCTGGGCCGCGACAGCCTGAAGCAGGTGTTTGAAACGCAAATGGCCACGCCGTATTTCCCCGTGGATCTTTCGGCGATGGCGGCCACGAGAAAATTCAGAGAAGTGGACGGCGGAGAAACATTTCAGATCCGCGAGAATAAAATTACCGCACGCTGGCTGAATCATCCGCAAGGCTGCCTGGGGTATCGCATCGAAACGCCCGCGGGAATCGTGGCCTACGCGACGGACAACGAGCCCGGCGATGCCGCACTGGAGCAAAGTCTGCGGGAGCTGGCGGCGGATGCGGATATCTTTATCAACGACGCGCAGTACACCCCGGAGCAACTGGCAACGACCAGGCGCGGCTGGGGACACTCTTCCTGGAAAGAAGGAGTGCACGCGGCGCGGGACGCCGGAGCCAAGACGCTGGTGCTGTTTCACCACGACCCGGATTCAACGGATCGCGCGGTGGATGATATTCTGCGGAACGCGCGCGATGAGTTTGATTCCGTTTTCGCGGCCAGCGAAGGAATGGTGATCACCCTGGGCTCTCCCGGGGACCGGGTGCAGGCGCACTTGCCCGGGGCGCGAACATCGTTGCGGCGGGAAGCGCAATTTCACGCGCGCGTCAGCGGCATTTCCGAAGGCGGACAACCTTTTGAAGAGGAGACGCTGGTGCGCGACCTTTCGCTGCAAGGGGCGCTGATTTCGCTGTTGCACGCGCCGCGCTTGCAATCGGAGTTGCTGGTGACCATGGAAGCACCGGGCTCGAATGGCTCGCAATCGATGAAGTTGCGCGGGTATGTGGTGCGCATCGACGCCGGGGCGGAGAAGGGGCACAGCGCCGTCGGCGTGGTTTTTACGGATTGAGCGGGCCGCAGCACCGGCGGTAGCGGCAAAATAAATATCGCGTGGAATGCGCAAAACGTCTAAGCTCTCACCGCCATGGACGCACACGACCACGCCAAAGAACTGGCGGCGCAAAAGGCCCTCGAATTCATCCAGGATGGCATGATCGTGGGGCTGGGATCGGGGACCACCGCTACGCGCTTCATCAAGCTGCTGGGCGAGCGGGTGCAACAGGGCCTGAAGGTTCGCGGCATCCCATCTTCCAGAAATAGCGAAGTCCTGGCAAAATCCCTGGCGATACCCATCATCGATTTTCACCAGACCAGTGAAATCGACGTGACCATCGACGGCGCCGACGAAATCGCCCCCGGTCTGGCGCTGATCAAAGGCGGAGGCGGCGCGCTCCTGCGCGAAAAAATCGTCGCCAGCGCCTCCAAAAAGTTCATCGTGGTCGCGGACTCCAGCAAAATCGTCGAGCACCTCGGCAAGTTTCCGCTACCCATCGAGGTTATCCCGATGGCCGCTCCCCTGGTGGCCACCAAGCTGCGCGCCATGGGCATCCGCCCGCAAATCCGGCCCGCAACGAGCGGCGGGGATTACATCACGGATGAAGGCAATTTAATTCTGGATTGCGCTTGCGGCGAAATCGAGGACCCGCAATCTCTCGCCGCGTCGATCCGTGCCATTGTCGGAGTGGTGGAGCACGGACTTTTTCTAAATATGGCCGACCTGGCCATCGTTTCGAGCGAACGCGAAATCCGCCTGCTGAGCCGCTGACACCTGCCGAACGATTTTTGGGATAATTTGTAGCCGCGGGCCGCCGTCTCAGATTCTGCCTTGGCAAAATCTCACTAAATTTTCCTTCCTGCTTCGTTCCCCCCGCTCATCCGCGGGCGCTTCGGCTTACGTAACCTTTTGTGGGACAATTGGGTCTATTGAATATGCGCACCGAACCTTCAAATTGGGCACATCGCAATGGCTCCGGCAGCCCGGAGCCGGCACACACCGCACCGTCTCGCTTGGCACAAGGTGCTCGTCATGACTGACGTATCCCTAGCGCTCGCTTTTGTCGCCGGCTTGGTATCTTTTCTTTCTCCGTGCGTGCTCCCGCTGGTTCCCGGATACATCTCGATGCTTTCCGGTATCGGGGTGGAGCAACTGCGCAAAGGCGACGTGCCCAGCTCTCGGCTCTTCGCGTCGTCGATAGCTTTCGTCGCTGGATTCTCCGCGGTATTCATCTCGTTCGGCGCTTCGGCCAGCGCCATCGGCGGATTCCTGAAGGAACATCGCACGGCCTTGACGCCTATCGCCGGGGCGCTCATCCTGCTTTTCGGCCTGCACCTTCTGGGCGTACTCATCAAGCTCACCTACCGCGCCGGAATCATGATCGGCGCATTGCTGGTGGGGCTCGGAATCGTTTCTTTGTTCCGGCACGCCCCGCTATTTTTCGGTTTGGGCGCGCTTCATTTCTTCTCGCTCTCGATTATCGGGTTCTTCGGCCCCGCGCTGGCACGCTGGCTGAATCGCGACGTGCATCTGCGCAACACCGCGGCGCAGCCGGGTCCGTGGAGCGGCTTTTTGCTGGGATTCGCTTTCGCTTTTGGCTGGACCCCGTGCATCGGACCGATTTTGACGACCGTGCTGGCATTGGCGGCCGCCAGCGGCACGGTGGCTCGCGGCGTGCTCTTGCTGGCGATTTACTCCGCGGGACTGGCGGTGCCCTTCCTGCTGACCACGCTGTTGCTGAGCCGGTTTCTGCGCTTCTATCAGGGCTTTCGAAAATATCTGCACGCCGTGGAGATCTTCAGCGGCGCGCTGTTGCTCTTTGTCGGTGGCCTGGTGTTTGTGAACAAGCTTACCTGGCTGACCGGCAAGCTTAGTTTCCTCGATAACGTGGTGCGCTGGCTGGAACACGCGCTGACCACGGGAACCGGCGGACCACTGTTCTTGTCCGTGCTGGCCGTTGCGGCGGTCGTTTTGCTCGGCCGGACGATTTTCCGGAACTCCAAGGCGCTGGCGTCCGCGCCGGTACGAAAAGTGGCCCTGGTAGTGATTGGAGTGGTGGTGGTGATTGTGGGAACGTTCTTCGCGGATAAGGCTACGCGAGTGTCCGGCAAAAATCGCGCCAGCGTAACCCTGGGCGACGAAGCCATCGATCAGCCGGCTCCCGACGTGACCCTCAAGGACCTTGACGGGAAAACGGTTTCGCTCGCGCAATACCGGGGCAAGGTGGTGCTGGTAAATTTCTGGGCTACCTGGTGCGCTCCGTGCCGCGAGGAAATTCCGTGGCTCATCGAGATGCAGAAAACCTATGGCGACAAGGGGTTCACGGTGCTGGGCGTGGCGATGGACGAGGAAGGAAAGAGCGTCGTCGCACCTTATGCGCAAACCGAAAAGTTCGACGTCAACGGCACTCCTTCGCTGATGAGCTATCCCATTCTTCTGGGCAACGACGCCACCGCCGACAAATTCGGCGGATTGCTCGGCTATCCCACGAGCGTGCTCATTTCCCGCGATGGCAAACAGATCAAGCGCGTCACCGGAATTATCGATAAGGACGAAATCTCCAAATTCATCGAGTCCCAGCTATGACAGGCGGGCATCGTGCTTGACGAAAAGGATTTTCAGCGCAAAGCGGACACCGCCTTCGAGCAACTGAAAAAACGCCTGCTGACCGCGGGCGATGTACACGGCTTCGATGTGGAAGGCGAAAGCGGAAAGCTGGAGGT
>Ga0302180_10004227_pt1 | contig 10681 bp, 9 predicted proteins | sample I_Palsa_E3_2_FD_200575 | JGI IMG/M metagenome (GOLD analysis project Ga0302180, IMG submission 200575) | Peat permafrost microbial communities from Stordalen Mire near Abisko, Sweden - I_Palsa_E3_2 | ecosystem: Environmental > Terrestrial > Soil > Palsa > Peat permafrost | place: Sweden: Abisko... | reverse complement strand
CAGCTACCTTTTACCGCAATCAGCGTGATGGCACATTCAAGGATGAGGCGATCGAAAGCGGAGTGGCCTTCTCACCCGATGGCAAGCCGCAGGCCGGCATGGGAGTGAGTATCGGCGACTTCAACCGCGACGGGCAACTGGACATTGTTAAAACCAACTTCGCCGGGGACACGGATTCGCTCTATATGAACGCGGGCAACGGGGAGTTCGAAGATCGGACGTACTTGGCGGGCCTGGGTATCAACACGCGCTATCTGGGCTGGGGCGTGGGATTCTTCGATCCCGATAACGACGGGTGGCTGGACATCCTGATTTGCAATGGACATGTGTATCCGGAGGTAGAGGGTTCTAGCAACGAAGCGCCTTACGCTGAGCATAAATACCTGTACCGGAATTTGCGCAACGGGCAATTCGAAGATGTAAGCGCGCTGGGGGGCCCGGGCATTCTGGAACCAGTACCGGCACGCGGCTGTGCGTTCGGCGATTATGACAATGATGGTGACGTGGATGTGGTGGTGAATTGCGTGAACGCTCCGCCGCAGCTTCTGCGCTGCGACGCGAGTGCTCCGGCTGCTAATCGCAATTGGATCAAGCTTCGTTTGGTGGGGGTTAAAAGCAACCGCACCGGGATTGGCGCTCGCATCATTGTTACCGCGGAGAATTTGCCGGGTAAGACGATGCAACAAGTGGAGGAAGTGCGTTCAGGCGGCAGCTATTTTTCGCAAAACGATTTGCGCCTGCATTTCGGTTTGCAGAGCGCGCGGGTGGCTTCCGTCGAGATTATTTGGCCGTCTGGAGTTCGAGATCACTTGAAGGATTTGCCGGCGAACGCGTTGTATGTGGTGCAAGAGGGCGGGAAGGTAATAAAGACGATGCCAATGCCGGCGTCAAAGCATTAGCGGAATGGCACAGGTTCCGACCGTGCAAACGGTAGGGTCCGAAACGAATGGCTGTCGAAGGGCTTCGCCCATCATTTTCGGCCCACGTACGCTGGTGCGAACATGGGGCACCCCTACGGATCTGTGGACCCGGCACAGGCTTGAGGGTGAGGCCTGCGGTATCCCACATCTCGCGAAAAACGAGCGAGATGCCCCGAATTTCCTGTACGCAGCTCTGGAAAGGACCGCGTGTGCGCCTTTCTTTAAGGAAAGGCGCATGAAGTTCAGGGAACCCACGAAACTCCACAGGAAATCGGGGATGTGGGGCACCCGTCCATGGGTGCGGGGATAGAGCCCAAGAGCGAGACCCCACTCAGAGTCTGGAGGCTGTAGCTCTTTTCGACAGAGCAGAAACGCAGCAAAGCCGCCTTGGCAGGTTTAGACAGCTGTTATGACTACATGCTATGGTTTCGGCCTGTGTGTTGGGAGAAAACTATGTTTCTAAGACGTTGGTTACCAGCACTGGCGGCCTGCGTGGCCGGAGCGGCAATCTCAACCTGTGCGGCAAACGCTCAGCCTTCGCCTGAGTCTACCTGGTGGAAGCACGCGATGATCTACGAGATCTATCCTCGCAGCTTTCAGGACTCAAACGGTGACGGGGTCGGCGACCTGAACGGCATCCGCAGCCGTTTGGACTACCTACAGCAGCTAGGGGTAGACACTATCTGGATCGCTCCGATGTATCCGTCTCCCCAGGTTGATTTCGGATACGACATCTCGGATTACGAGACGGTGGACCCGGCGTACGGTACCCTGGCGGATTTCGACCAGCTTCAAGCCGCGGCCAACCAACACCATATCCGCATTGTGCTGGACATGGTGTTGAACCATACCTCAGACAAGCACAAGTGGTTTATTGAGTCGGCGACCTCACGAACAAACCCCAAGGCCGACTGGTACGTTTGGAACGATGGGGTAGCCGCCAACTCATCCGGAGTAACGGCTTATCAAAAACGATTCGAACACGAGGGAATGGCGCCGCCCAACAATTGGGAATCGACGTTTGGCGGCTCGGCATGGGAGTGGGTGCCGGCACGAAAACAGTTTTACTATCATAAGTTCTACCGCCAGCAGCCTGACCTGAACTGGTCAAACCCTGAGGTCGAGAAGGCCATGTTCGATACCATGCGCTTCTGGCTCGACCGGGGAGTCGCCGGGTTTCGGCTGGACGCCATCCCAACCCTGTTTGAGGACCCACAACTGCGTAACGAGCCGGAGAAGGGCGGCATCAACGCTTACGGTGATCCCGTTCTGGAGGAGATCTATACCAGCAATCTTCCCCGGGTGCACGAAACCATTCGCCATATGCGGGCCATGGTGCAGAGCTATCCCGGCGACCGTGTGCTGATCGGCGAGACATACTTACCGAATACAGCGGAACTGCAGAAGTGGTATGGCGGCGCCGCGCAAGACGAGTTGCAGCTACCCATGGATCTGCTGCTCGGCTTCGCGACCGGCACGCATTACACGGCCGACCATTTTCGCAAGTACATAGGCGAGGCGGACACAGAGCTGGGCGGCGCGCAACCACTCTTCGTTTTCGACAATCATGACAACGTTCGCTCCATCGATCGATTCGGCGACGGTGTCCATAATGTCGCCATTGCCAAAGGCATTGCCGCTGTATTGCTTACGACCAAGGCGACGGCCATGACCTACTACGGGGCGGAGATTGGCATGCCGACTACGCCACCGAAGCGCCGCGAAGATGTGAAGGACCCCATCGGGATCACCGGCTGGCCGAAGGAAAAGGGGCGTGACGGGGAGCGCACCCCGATGCAATGGACTCCCGGACCGCAGGCGGGCTTCTCCACCAATCCTCACACCTGGCTTCCCATTCCGCCGGATTATAAGACGGTCAACGTCGAGGTGGAGAACGCGAATCCCGACTCGCTGTTGAACTGGTACAAGCATCTCATTGCGCTACGGCGCGATAACGCTTCGCTTCGCGATGGCGGCCTGGTGATGCTGCAGAAAGACAACCCCGATGTGCTGAGCTATCTTCGTACAGGCGTCACCGGAAGCGAACCGGTCGTGGTTGCCATCAACATGACGGGGCGGCCGCAACAGATATCGCTGGACCTTAGCCCTGCAGGAGTCTCCGGAACATCGGGTGATACCCTGCTTTCTACAGAAAAGACTTTCACCTCTGCAACTTCACTGAGGGAGATCACGTTGAAACCTTATGCTGTGTGGATCGCGACCGTTCGATAGTATTACGCAGTCAGTCGAGCCCTTCAAACAGGGTGATCCAGACCGAAGCTGTACGAAGTTTCTCTCGTCGCGGATCAGGTCTACAGTCAGGCCGGGGGAAAACGACGGCTTGCGGACCTCTACCTGCCGAAAACTCCGCAGCAAAAGCTCCCCGCAGCCGTGTGGTTGCATGGTGGCGGATGGCGGTTCGGAGACCGGCGCATGGTTCCGGACTTATCGCGGTTCTTCGCTGAACGGGGTTTCGCGATGGTAAGCATCGACTATCGACTCAGCGACGAGGCGGTCTTCCCTGCCCCGATCGAAGATGTGAAAACTGCCGTTCGCTGGATACGCTCTGTTGCGGATACGTTTGGGCTCGACGGTGACCATCTTGGACTATGGGGATCGTCCGCTAGTGCGCATATTGCGGCGTGTGCGGCGCTCTCTTCGTCCGAACAGTTTCAAGGTAGCGAGCACCCGGTCCCCGGCCGGGCATCCCGAATCGTTTGAATCACGCTTTCTTGGTGTCCCTGTTGATAGCTCCCCGGAGCAGGTGAAGCTGGCAAATCCGATCACTTATGTGAAGAGGGACGCTCCTCCATTTTTGATACTGGACGGATTGTCCGATCGCCTGATCCCCTGGCCGCAGAGCCGTCTTCTGTTCGAAGCTTTACAGGCGGCCGAAAATGAGGTGACCATGTTGACATTTGAACGTTTGGGTCACGGATTCTTCAACAACTCCAAGCTTGACTTCGTCGATCCAGCTCAGTCACGATGTTCAGAAGTGAGGCCAGCAAAGCGTTCGAGTATGGTGCGAGGGCCGACAAGATCGGATTTGGGTTCGATTTCGTTGAGGACTTTCTGCGCACGCATCTTTTCAGGTCGTAAGGACATCGAACCGACAGGGTTGGAATGTCTTCACCGCAAGGGTGATCCAGGGAAGCGGGCTTGCTTTCGCTGCCAAAAGCCTTAGAAATGCCAGCTGCCTTGCTTGAGCGAGATAGACTTGCTAAAGGGGACATCCCTGGAGGATGCATGCAAGAGGAGATGTGCTTCGAAGACTTTCATCCGGGTCAGAAGTTCGATTCGCTTCGAAATTACCGCGTCACAGCAAGAGAGATCATCAGTTTTGGCGAGAGCTACGATCCCCAGCCGTTCCACATCGATGAGGGGGCAGGCGAGAATTCCTTTTTCAGTGGTCTTTGCGCTTCTGGATGGCTGACAGCCGCGATTGTCATGCGTCTTCGAGTGGAATCAATCAACGTAAAGGGTGGAATGATCGGGGCCGGTGTCGACGAGATACGCTGGACTCATCCAGTACGCCCCGAGGATAAACTCCGCACCGAGTCGGAGGTGCTGGAAGTTCGCCGCTCAGTGAGCCGGCCGGGGTACGGTATCATTCGCTCGCGCACGACGGTATACAACCAGCGCAATGTGGTTGTCATGAAATCAATTGTGAATTGGTTAGCGCCTCTCAGGAACACTTGAGGTTTGCTTCAGTGGGTGGGGGAAAAAGTTGCGAACCGCATGAGAAGCAGCCACCAGGGCTAAAGAGCCTGCGTGAGAACTCGACTTAGAAACTGAGTCCCGAAGGGACGGCTGAGAGTACCCCATTGCTGTTTAGAAGATTACGTACACCAGGGCTTTTAAGCCCTGAATTTTATTGCCCAGCGTTTAAGCGGGTTTGAAAACCCGCTTCCCCGGACTAAGAGTTTTTTTCGCGGCCGCTTCAGCCCCAGACGTCACGGGCAGCATCGACCACGAGCTTTAACTTGGCCCACTGTTGCTCTTCGGTGAGAAGATTGCCCTCCATGGTAGAAGCAAACCCGCATTGAGGGCTTAGCGCCAATTGTTCAAGCGGCACCCACTTCGCAGCCTCGTCGATGCGTTTGAGCAAATCCTCCTTGCGTTCCAGGGCGGCATGTTTTGTGCTTACCAGGCCCAGCACAACAGTCTTGCCCTTGGGGACAAAACGTAGCGGCTCGAATGTACCCGAGCGCTCATCGTCGTATTCCAGAAGGAACCGATCCACCGCGAGTTCATGGAACAGGCGTTCCGCGATGGCGTCATAGCCGCCCTCTGCGTACCAATGACTGCGGTTGTTGCCGCGGCAGAGGTGAATAGCCAGGGTAACGCCGGCATGCCGCGCGGCCGCAAAGCAGGCATTGTCGGCAGCGAGAGAGGCGGTGAGCATTTCCGCGGGGTCAACGCGAAGCTCCTTCTCCATCCACGCAGTCCACTTCGGATCCAGGTAATAGCTGTATCGCGGCGCGTCGATTTGCAGGTAGGAGATGCCGCTAGCGGCAAGCGTTCGCAGATCCTCCACCATAAGCGCCGTGATCGCAGTGAGCAGGGCGTAAGGATCGCGATATACGGCATCGGTGATGCCGTACTTGAACGAGATGGCCGGAAATTGGGTCGCGCTGGGCAAGGTAATCTTGATCGGACCGGGCGAGTGTTCCCGCAGAAAGGGTAGTTCGCGTCCGGTAAAGGGCTGCCTCTGCTTCAGTGTCGAGGTGACAATGCCAGTGATGCTGCTGACACCAGCCGGCTGAGGAGCCGCCTTCGCATCCTCGGTCCAATTGCGTTGCACCGCGTCGCCCAAATCGAATCCCTCGACCGCTTCGGTGATGTCGCTCATGAAGTTGGTGCGACGAAGCTCACCGTCGGTGAAGACTTCGAGCCCGAGGTCTTTCTGGCGCTGAAGAATGCGGAGGATTTGCCGGTGTTCCAACGCGTGAATTTCCTCCGGGGAAATATGCGAACGCCGGGCATCGAGCAACTCTGCGGGACGGAGAAGGCTCCCCACGTGATCGGCGCGAAACGGGAAAGGCATGATTGGCTCCTTTTACCATTCAGATCAATATGTTGCGAAGAGCGCGTGCCCCCTCCTGGAGCACGGGCAAACAGTGGCCTATGAGTGTCGCACGATCGACTCGTGACACGTGGGTGCCTACGTTGATCGCGGCAACAACGCGGTTGCTGCGAGTAGAAATAGGGACTGCGATGGATCGAAGACCAGCTTCCAATTCTTCATCGACAAGGGCGTACCCCACCTTCCGCACATCAAAGATGGCTTTCTTCAGCTGGGGAATCCTGGTAATGGTTTTGGGGGTGTAGGCCCGCGGCTTCAACTCGCGCAGGTATGCGTCAAGATCGGGATCAGGCAAGGCCGCGAGCAGCACCCGGCCCATTGAGGTGCAAAAGGCGGGTAGACGGCTGCCAACGGAGAGGCCCGCGGCAAGTACCCGGCTGGCCGTTGATCGCGCAACATACACAATCTCCCCCGCATCGAGCATGCTCATCGAAGACGATTCGTGCAGTTGTTCCGTGATGCGCTCGAGCACCGGACGGGCCGCTTCGACAACGGACGAGGAGGAAAGATAGGAGAAGCCGAGACGCAGAACCTGGGTCTTAAGGCGATAAACCTGCCGAGAGCGTTCGACGTAGCCGAGCAATTGCAGTGTTAACAGAAGACGGCGGATCGATGCCCGCGAAAGACCGGTAGACCGGGATATCTCGATGATGCTCCGGCCCTGGTGATGGCCTTCAAAGCTCTCGATCACCCGCAGCCCTCGCGCGAGCGAAAGAACGAAGTCAGGATTACCCACCTGCGCAGCAAACTCGTCGTCCGGAATGGCTTGTGCGGATTTAGTTGCCCTCATTCTGCGCTGTCTCAATGCGGGCGATTATCGCACATCTTGTACAAGCCTGCACATTTGCGTAATAATGCCGGGGTCGTTCCATGGAGGTCCAATGGCGGAGTGGGTCACTTTGGCCGAAGCGATTGCAGCCAACGTGCACGACGGCGAGACCGTCGCCCTGGAGGGGTTCACCCACCTTATCCCCTTTGCGGCCGGCCATGAAATCATCCGCCAGCAGCGTCGTAATTTATCGCTGATACGGATGACGCCGGACCTTATCTACGATCAGTTGATCGGCGCCGGATGCGCCGCGAAACTGACGTTTTCCTGGGGTGGCAATCCCGGCGTCGGTTCCCTGCACCGCTTTCGCGACGCAGTGGAGAATGGCTGGCCCGGGCCGCTCGAGATCGAGGAACGCAGCCACAGCGATCTGGCAAATGCGTACGTCGCGGGAGCGGCTAATTTGCCCTTCGCGGTTCTGCGCGGGTATACGGGTTCTGACTTGCCGCGGGTGAACGATAAGATACGTAGCGTGACCTGCCCTTTTACGGGTGAGTTGCTGGCAGCAACTCCTTCGGTCCGCCCGGACGTTACCGTGATTCACGCTCAGAAAGCCGATTGGAAAGGGAATGTTCTCTTGTGGGGCATCCTGGGCGTGCAGAAAGAAGCCGCGCTCGCAGCAAAGCGCGCAATTGTCACCGTAGAGGAGCGCGTTCGTGAACTGAATGCTCCGCCCAATGCCTGCATTCTACCCAGTTGGGTAGTAACCGCAGTCTGTGAGGTGCCACGGGGCGCGACTCCCTCGTATGCACACGGCTATTACGATCGCGATAACGTATTTTATCGAGCCTGGGATCGGATTTCGCGCGATCGAGATTGCTTCAACGCATGGATCAAAGCGAACATCCTCGAAACAGAAGACTTCGCCGAGTATCTGCAGGCGGTATTGCAGTGAGCGTTGCCTGCACGTCGGATGAAATGATGACGGTGGCAGCGGCCCGCATGCTGCGTAATGGTGCGGTGTGCTTTGTGGGAATTGGACTTCCGTCGACAGCCGCCAACCTGGCGCGACTGACACATGCTCCCGACGCGGTCCTGGTGTATGAGTCTGGGCCGATCGGAGCCAAGCCCCCGGTGCTGCCCCTGTCGATTGGGGATGGCAACCTGGCGGAAACGGCGGATACGGTGGTGTCAACTCCGGAGATCTTCCGCTATTGGCTGCAGGGGGGTCGCATCGATGTGGGCTTTCTGGGCGCGGCTCAATTAGACCGGTTTGCGAATATCAACACCACCGTTGTGGGTTCGTACAAAAATCCAAAGGTGCGCCTGCCAGGAGCCGGTGGGGCCCCCGAAATCAGTTCCTCCGCAAAGGAAGTGCTGATCATCGTCAAACAGACGAAACGCACGTTCGTCGAGAAACTCGACTTCGTGACCTCGGTGGGTTTTCTTAGCGGAGGCAACTCGAGGGAGTTGGCCGGGCTCCCGGGAAACGGCCCGGCAGCGGTGATTACGGATCTGTGCATTCTCCGACCCCATCCGGTGTCGCGCGAACTGGAGGTGACGAGCGTTCACCCTGGTGTGAATCGGGAGTCGATTTTGAAGAGCACAGGTTGGGAGCTGCGCTTTGCAGAGAACTGCGGTGAAACAGCGTCGCCCAACTCTGTGGAACTCGAAACATTGCGCGACCTCAAGGAACGGACAGCCGCGGCGCACGGCGTAGAGGGAGACGCCGCATGAGGCCCGTATTCATCTGCGATGCGGTGCGAACGCCCATCGGCCGCTATGGTGGCGCGCTAGCGCAGGTGCGTGCCGACGACCTGGCGGCGGTCCCCATCCGCGAACTCGTAAGGCGCAGCCCAGGTGTGGACTGGAGTGCGGTGGACGAAGTGATGCTGGGTTGCGCGAACCAGGCGGGAGAGGATAATCGCAACGTGGCGCGGATGGCTCTGTTGCTTGCTGGTCTGCCCGAAACCGTTCCGGGAACCACCATCAACCGGCTCTGCGGTTCGGGCATGGACGCAGTGGGAACAGCGGCGCGGGCGATTGCCGCGGGAGAGGCGGAACTTGTCATTGCGGGCGGCGTGGAGTCGATGTCGCGCGCGCCGTTTGTGATGGGGAAGGCGGCGGCCGCCTTCGATCGTTCTGCGGAAATCTACGACACAACGATTGGCTGGCGGTTTGTGAATCCCAGGATGCGCGAGCTGTATGGAACCGACTCCATGCCTGAAACGGGCGAGAACGTCGCTCGCGACTGCGCGGTGGACCGCGCCGCACAGGATGCGTTCGCATGGCGAAGCCAGGTGCGCACAAGTCGCGCGATGGAGAGTGGATTCTTCACCGAGGAAATTGTTCCCGTGGAGATCGCGGGGAAGAATAAGACCATCGTCGCGCGTGATGAACATCCCCGGCCGGATACAACTCCAGAAAAGCTCGCTACGCTGAAGCCACTGTTCCCCGGCGGCACCGTGACGGCAGGCAATGCGTCGGGCGTCAACGATGGAGCCGCCGCGCTGATCATTGCTTCAGAAGACGCAGTCACACGCCACAGCCTGCGTCCGCGTGCGCGAATCCTGGGAATGGCAACCGCGGGGGTCGCACCACGGGTGATGGGCATCGGGCCGGTACCGGCGACTCAGAAGCTGTTGGCGCGCATGAGACAAAAGATCAGCGGCTTCGATTGGATTCAGCTCAATGAAGCGTTCGCCAGCCAGTCGCTTGCTTGCCTGAGGCAGTTGGGCTTGCCCGACGACGCTGAGCATGTGAATACAACGGGAGGGGCTATTGCGCTCGGCCACCCTCTCGGAATGAGCGGCGCCCGGCTGGTGCTTACAGCGGCGCACCAGTTGGAGAAGTTTGGCGGCAAGCTCGCTCTGGCAACCATGTGTATCGGAGTAGGCCAGGGTATCGCACTGGCGATGGAACGCGTTTGAGGAGGGACTTTGATTGAGCTGCGCACAGTTGAAACCGCGATACCCGGCACCCAGCCTGACTATCACTTCCCGGGGTACGTGTCGTCCATTGCGCGCTCGCCACGCATGCCGTTGGTCCTTCTTCCCGAAACCCTGACGGAAAAAACCGGGCCAGTTTTCGGGCACGGGTTGATTCGTCAGCAAGATGATGATTTGACGGCGCAGCACGCAGGGGATCCGCTCGGAGAACGCATCTTTGTGCATGGTCGGGTGCTTGATGAAGACGGGCGGCCGGTGCGCGGCGCCCTGGTCGAGGTGTGGCAGGCAAATGCTTCGGGGCGTTATCTGCACAAGATGGACAATCATGATGCACCGCTCGACCCAAACTTTTCGGGTGCGGGCCGGATGATTACGGATGAAGACGGCCGCTACTGCTTCAAGACCATCAAGCCAGGAGCGTATCCCTGGGGAAACCACTACAACGCGTGGCGTCCCGCGCATATTCACTTCTCGCTTTTCGGAGCTGGGATCCTGTCGCGCCTGGTGACGCAGATGTACTTCCCGGGCGATCCGCTGCAGCCTTTGGATCCTATCTTCAACAGCATTGCGGATGAGGAGGCGCGGCGGCGGATGATCTCGCGCCTCGATATGGATCGCTCGGAACCAAGCTTTGCCTTAGCCTATGCCTGGGACATCGTGCTGCGCGGCCGCAGGGATACTCCTTTCGAGGAGGCCAGAAGGTGACGGATGATAGCAGGCTGATCCCGGCCGGTTCGCAGACAGTCGGGCCGTTCTTTTCGATCGGGCTCGACTATCTGATCGATCGGGCTCCTGTACTCCACGCGGATAAAGCCGGAAGAATAGAGGTCCGCGGGCGAGTGCTGGACCGGGATGGAACTCCGGTGCCGGATGCAGTGCTGGAATTCTGGTCGCCACGCCTCACGGTTTCCACACCGAATCAGGATCAATACCCTTCTGGCTTCCGGCGCACAGCCAC